>ENA-OWNT01004397-OWNT01004397.1-seawater-metagenome-genome-assembly--contig:-NODE-4397-length-12414-cov-4.204101_pt1 | contig 12414 bp, 12 predicted proteins | sample MGYA00238136_ERZ651165 | MGnify/ENA primary metagenome ERZ651165 (study PRJEB26861, sample SAMN08777766) | seawater metagenome | isolation source: coastal seawater | place: USA: Florida | collected... | reverse complement strand
CGTTCGTCGTCGTTCGTCGTCGTTCGTCGTCGTTCGTCGTCGTTCGTCGTCGTTCGTCGTCGTTCGTCGTCGTTTGTCGTCGTTCGTCGTCGTTCGTCGTCGTTCGTTGTTGTTCGTCGTCGTTCGTCGTCGTTCGTTGTCGTTTGTCGTTCGTTGTTCTTCGTCGCCGTTCGTCGTTGTTCGTCGTAGTTCGTCGTCGTTCGTCGTCGTTGATCATCGCCGTTCGTCGTTGTTCGTCGTTGTTCTTCCTGTCTGTTCGTCTGTCTGTTTGTGTGGAGCAGCTTTTGCATTTGAGTAGGTCTCAACTTGGTGGAGGAAGTGCACGCTGGGGTGCCTTGTGTCGGTCGCAAGTTTTCTGTCTTCGTAGGTTGCGTTGTGCTCGTGTGTAGGGGGTGAATGCTGTGGTCGCGCGGTTGAGTCGATGCCTTTCGCAGTGCTCACTTGCTGTGGCACGGAGCTGACGAACGACCATGGAGATGATAGACGTCGATGCGTTGCGTTAAGGTGCGTTGGGGCAACATCGCATGCACATCGCTCTACAGGGACACAAACCGTGGCGTGGGTTTCTGAGAACTCGGCTGCGACCACACGGAGGCACATGAAGCAGAAGTCAGCCCGTTGCAGCACACACGGACCTCCGTCAGCTTTTTGGTCGCGTGTGGTTTTCGTTTGGTTTTCGTCTTGGGCGCTAGTTAGCAGTGGATTTCGTGTGTTTGTTGCCTTTTGCCACCAACAAGCAGGAGGTGTTGGGTTTGTGTTTCCATCGTCTGTGTGCGAATCCGCGTGTACAGCATCCCTTGGGGTGGCGCGTCGTTAGTTGGACGCATTGGCACGCGCGAATAGCTAGGCAATATGGCAACTTCTGTTGCTGCTCCGCAGGCTGTCATCCTCGGTGAAGTCGGCTCCATGGGCGCTGACGCCTCCGTTGGAGATGGCTTGTACCTGAAAATGACACAGCTGAAGCAAAAGCTTGAGTTCATCAAAGTCCAAACTGACTACGTCAAGGATGAGATGAAACATTTGAAGCGAGAATTCTTGCGCGGCCAAGAGGAGGTCAAGCGCATCCAGTCAGTTCCACTTACGATTGGACAATTTATTGAAATGGTGGACGACCACCATGCCATTGTCTCGTCGACGTCCGGATCAACGTACTACGTGCGTGTCCTCAGCACGATCGATCGCGAATTGCTGAAGACGAACTCGTCGATTGCGCTGCACAAATATTCTCACTCGCTCGTCGGCACATTGCCGCCGGAGTCAGATTCCAGCATTCAGATGATGCAAATGACAGAGAAGCCAGACGTTACTTACGAGGACATTGGCGGGATGGACGTTCAAAAACAGGAGGTCCGCGAGGCCGTGGAATTGCCCCTCTCTCACTTCGACTTGTACCGCCAAATCGGTATCGACCCGCCGCGAGGTGTCTTGATGTACGGCCCGCCTGGTACGGGGAAGACCATGCTGGCAAAGGCCGTGGCGAACGCCACCACCGCGGCATTCATCCGTGTCGTCGGCTCAGAGTTTGTTCAGAAGTACCTTGGAGAAGGGCCCCGCATGGTGCGCGATGTTTTCCGGCTGGCGCGTGACAACTCTCCCGCTATCATTTTCATAGATGAGGTTGACGCCATCGGAACCAAGCGTTTCGACTCACAGACTGGTGCCGACCGTGAGGTGCAGCGTATTTTGTTGGAGCTCCTGAATCAAATGGACGGTTTTGACCAGACTACAAACGTGAAAGTAATTATGGCGACAAACCGAGCAGACACTCTGGACCCTGCCCTCCTGCGGCCAGGCCGCTTGGACAGAAAGATCGAGTTCCCCCTCCCCGACCGCAGACAAAAGCGTTTGGTGTTCCAGGCTTGCACTGCAAAGATGAACCTGCACGAGGAAGTTGACCTTGAGGACTACGTCTCTCGGCCCGACAAAATCAACGCGGCCCAGATCGCTTCTATTTGCGCCGAGGCTGGCTTGCAGGCCGTTCGCCACAATCGGTATGTCATCTTGCCCAAGGACTTTGAGGTAGGATACAAGAGAAACACTAAGAAGACGGATGTTGATTTCGACTTCTACACCTAAGCGCAGTGCACTGGATAGTCAATCGCAAGCAGGTTCTGCCAACGCAGATGTTACGCCGCGACATTTTGTTGTGCAAGCGCAAGCCGCCGATATTCGTCGTCGGTGGTGTAATGTTATATTGTATTCTGTTTGCACTCGACGGTCTTCGCTTATTGTTGTGCCACTTTTGTGGGCTGTTGCCGGCGGGGCTGTCGTTTGTCTGCTTACTTAGATCCACCACCGCCACCGAGCCGTCTCACAGCGGCGTCGGCGGCTGCGTCCGCAGCGCTGCGAATTCGCGCAACTCTCTCTTTCTGTTTGCGCAGGAAGTCTTGCTCGAACTGTTGCAACGTGCGCAGCCAGACCATCCGACGATGCTTCGGCTTTACGAGAACGAACACGTCGTCACCCGTTGCTCCTGACCGCTTTGTGAACCGAATGCACTTGCTGGTCTCTGACATCGACACAGTGTACTCATTCCAAGACCTGCGGGAGAAGTGAACAACCACGAAACTCAACACCCAGTTGGAATAACACAGGCAGAGACCCAGGCCAAGACACTGAACAAACCTCTGGAAAACTTTGCCGTTCAAGGACCAGCAAACGTAGTCACTATTGATGGCAAACCTCGCCTTGCGGAAGCCCCTCCGTTCGTCAGGTGAAACGTGGAACCTTCCTTGGACAGGAATCTATCCGCAAGAGTGCAGCCACGTGAAGGTGTGCACATCATTCTGTGTCGAATCAGTATACATTCTGTACAATGGTGGCAAGTACGAACCTCAAAATCCTGGTCAATTGACTTCAACATCTGTGTGCATTTGTTGACGACCTCTTCCGCCTTTGCCTTGGCTTCGTCACTCACCCACACGTCAGCTGACAGGTCTTCGAACAACTTCAGGACAACGTTGCGGGTGTGAAAGAAATTCTGAAGTGGAGCTATGAGAATAGAGTTGAGGCTCGGGGCTGGGATTTGAGCCTAAACCAAGCAAACAAACAGTCGAACGATGGTTGGTCCCGCGGCGGATTTTCGAGAGTTGAGCATGACACACGAGGGGGACGCACTTGGCGTTGGTTAAACTCTTGAACTAGTTGGCGAGCGCGCTTCATGTCTGCCTTTTGTTGGTTGTTGGCCTTCTTCTGTCCCTGCATATTTGTCCCCAGCAACAATGACAATGAGCGAAATCTTCACTGCAGACCCCGCGACAGGGACGGACAAGCTACATACCTTTGGAGCGCTGCCAGTGGATGACGGATTCTCGAGCCGTTTGACGAACTCGTCAAGGGACTCGAACAGAGCTGAGTATGTGAAACCGCCCGCTGACTTGAAGGGAATGTGATGCTGCATCACGGTTAAAAAATCGAGCACACGGACGGAGTCGCTCTCTTGCTCGCCTTGGGCGCCGTGGCGCTGCAGCTCATTTGCGGTGGTGCCACCATTACGTCCAGCATCACGCAGAGCTTGCAGTGCATCCACCGCAGCAGCGGAGTAGCCATACATGATGTCATACAAAGTGCACAACTCGTCTTTGTTGCGCGGGCAAGTCCCCGTCGAGGAGGTGTAGAGCTGCAGATCCAGCGTGCCCGGGAACTCTTTCCAAAATTCGCGCAGAGTCAGAAGATTTGCCGCGAACTTGGCTTCGATTTGCAAGAACTCGTCGAAGGACGCCAAGCACCTCACGTTGAGAGAGCAGTTCTGGAACTTGGTCAGAGTGTGCTGCAAGAGGCACCGATGCCCAAGGCCCACGAACGGCATCGAGTATGCGAGGGCATCAGGCGCCAGCCCCAGCAGCTTCTTCAAGTTCACACCTCGAGACACCATAAGCTCTGCGGATTCGCAAACAGCTCCGCAATCGTGCTCCATCAGCCAGTGCTGCAGCTCAGCAGTCTCCGCTCGGGCTGTCCCTGGCTCTGTCGATAGCAAGTCTTCAAGTTCGGCATCCTCACCCATGATCTCGCTTTCGTTCAGGCCTTGTCCGTCCTCAATCGCGAACACTTCTTCCCCCTGTTCCACCGACATGCCCCTCGAAGCGTTGAGCAGCGTTTCGTCATCGCATGTGTCCTCTGTGTCACCTGCGCCTCCACCCCCGACAAACCTGTTTTTTGCACCTCCCGTGGACATGAGCTGTGCACGAATAAAGTCTGTGGCCTTCTTGGACACATTATCAAGAGCCTCTTTGGAGATTACGGCGCTCCACCAAGGTTTGGAACCAGCCTCACTCGATGAGGCAACACTGGTTTCATTATCTTCTTCAGGTTTCGTCGGGCTGGACGAGAACCAAGACAGAGCACTCGATGCGTACCGTGCAACTGTCGAGCGAGCACGGGCCGCGGTGCTTTCCGTGACCGCCGATGAAGAATCTGCGGCACTACTCCCTTGCTCGTCGTCGTAGTCCGCCATTGTTCTTGCCTCGACGCTTGACGCGGAAATCGAGTGGAGAGGTGAAGTCTTATAAACAGCTAGTTTGTTTGTTCGCGGGGACCAGTTACCAGGATAGTTTCGTCAAGCTCTCTGGCGCAGTCACGCACAGCATGCAATCAGCATTGGTTAGGTTTTCCTGCACGAGTTATTATATTGTGTGATGGTGTTTCTTTGTCGTTTTCTGGGTCTGTTTTCGCGCACACTCGAATCATTCGTGTGCCACCGTGCCCCCGGTGTGCGAATTGAACCCCGCCACAACATCAGCTAACTGTGCAAGGTCCATTGTAGGCGTTGCACGCGCAGGATATCCCGCGGCACATCTGTTCGGTTCACAACGCTGACTCCGGTTCACAGACGCAGTTGTGAACAATGTCGACGGACGCGCCCTCTGCTGCCACAGCTGACTTTGGTTTTGAGCGTGGTCAGTGTCTCCCTTGAAGGTTCGTGGAACAAGGAGATGGTGGCGAGCACAACAGACTACAGCCCACGCAACAGTGAGGAGAGCAAACCGTGCGCACCATTCACTAACCTACCTTGGAGCGTGGAGCGTGCATGCAAAGTGAACTGAAGCTGAGATGCTGCAACGTGGAAGTCGTCAACAGACAGACGTAGACAGACAGACGGACGGACAGACAGGCTGACATGCAGACGACACCACTGCACAAACACCACGCAAGCAACCACCACCAACAACCAGAGAGACGATGATAGCGCGTGTGCCATACACACACGGACATGACAACGCACACACCACGCACGTAGAAGAGAGAGCGAACTAAGCTGGCAAGTCAAGCCAAGCCAACAAAGCATCAATCATCGCCACAAAAGCGTCCAAGGGACGACGGTATAATAGCCGTCCCACGCAAGTCAGTCGGAAGTCCAAAGCCCCACCGCCGAAGTCATCAGTCATCACGTCATCACGACGTGCGAACGAACGAACGAACGAAGCAAGCGCAAAAGTGCGTCGCAGCGTCGCAGCGTCGCAGCGTCGCAGCAGCGATCGATCGTCGTTCGTCGGTTTGAACCACTCACTCACTGGGAGTCAGTCAATCGAACAACGAAGCAGCATGCATACATGTATTCCTATTTGTAGATACTTGATCGTAGCGTTTATGCACTGTGCAAATGTATCTATAATCAGTACAAATGCGATTTTAACAGCAGAATTCAGTCAGGGCAGTGACGGAGAAGACCGACAAATTGATCGCCGGTTGTTTTCATGCAGTACTAAATGTCAGTTTTTGTTTGTGGGTGTGGATGCGAAATGAAACTTTAATTTTGTATCTCCAGCGCATGGACGTCAATCTATAAATCATCCGCTTCGCTGGTCTGGTCGACGACGGACGGATGTCCAAGGTTCGCTGTCCACTGAACTTCGCTTGTTGTCTGGCGCTCATGAACGACTGAAACGTGACTGATTTAATACGCATAACCGCTGTCATGCTATCTTTATTGCAGCTTTCTGTGCTGAAAATACTTCGAGAGTGAGGGCTTCAATGTGTGGCTGACCGCCAAGCGAGTCGAGTGATTGAGCGAGTGACGCTGCCTCTTCAGATATGTTAAAACCCCTGCACGGTGTCGTAGTATCACTTTTGTACAACAGTACACCGTTTGCGTGTGTACTGCTTTTGCGTGATGGTGCTGATTCAGTACTAAGTACTAGTAATACCGGCATATCATCGTGCGTGAGTGATCACCCTTCTGCCTCACCGCCATCCACTATGTGGCGATACATATCCAAATCTGGGAATTCTCTGTTTGCCCATACAAACCCCGCATTGTTTTTTGAAAGTCCTGAATGAGGGTACATCCGTTAATGGCGCGCGTGCACGCAGCACTGGGAGAGAGTCAGTGGGTGGCAGTGGGTGGGTGGCTCTAACGAAGGAAGTCAAGCACTGGCGGCGTCGTTGTTGATAAGACTAAATTACGGTTGTAGAACGAATGTTTGGGTGCGGCTTAACGCGTGCACTGAGATTGAAGAACGAACAGTGAGTGACAGTGGGTGACAGTGGGTGACAGTGGGTGACAGTGGGTGAGTGAAGGAAGGAAGGAAGGTCGCTGTGAGCTGTGAGTGAACTGTGAGTGAGTGAGCTGTGGGTGAGTGATGTGTTGGTGGAGGTCGGTGGCCTCTCACTGTCAGTCAGTGACTGAGTGCACTCACTCACTCACTGGTCGGTTCAAACCCAAAACCACGCGAAACCACTTCGACGACGTTCAATTACCGACATTCCCCCTCCCAGTAGCATACACTCAATCACTCAATCACCTTCCCAGTAATGCCCACATTTTCGACCTCACTTCAACGATGTCCCAACAGTTTACGCGGCGTGTGAAGTGATTTGAATGGGCGTGGACGCTGAGATAAAGTGACTGATTGAGTAAGGCGTCGCGTGGCCCCACGCACGCGGTCCCACTCGTTCCCTCCCACGCACTGTCGTTCTGACGAACTGGTTCCTTCGTTCGTTCGTTCGTTCATTTGTTCGTTCCTTCCTTCGTTCATTCGTTCGTTCCTTCGTTCTTTCCTTCGTTCGTTTGTTCGTTCGTTCACCTCGACAACGAACGAACTTCACTTACTCACTCACTCACTCACTCACTCACTCAGTACGCAGTTTGTTGTCAGTCATTCGTCGTCGCCGTCGTCGTTCGTTGTTGCTGTCGTCGTTCGCCGTTCGCCATTCGCCGTTCGCCGTGTGTCTGTCTGTCTGTCTGTCTGTCTGTCTGTCTGTCTGTGATTCGGTCAGAAAGGTTGTTCGGTCGTTCGCTCTGTTGCACAGTGGGGCAGGCAAACTTTTGTCTGCTGCTTCCGTTCGCTATTTCTTGCTGCTGCTGCTGCTGCTGCTGTTTTGCTGTTTTGACAGTGTCGTGTTGTGTCGAACCTGGGTGTGTCACTCCATCAGAATGAAGCGGCTGCGGGGCGACGCCGGGACATTCGTGGATTTCACCCGTTTGCGTGTGTCGTGTGGGGCGACGTGGGGCGTCCAACCGTCTACGCGCGCTGTAGTGCTGTTGCGTGACTGTGATACGGCGTTCGTGGTCACTGCATGTCCTGTTTGGATATCCATCGTCCGCGGTGTTTCGACCGCGGTCGGGGCGCCTGCGCTCAGAGGGTTGTTGACAAGCATTGACCATACTGTGCAGGCAACAAGCGACGGTTCAACACCATCCCTCAAGCAGAAACACTGAGGCAAAGAAACCATTGCCCGGATTTTATAGGGCTTTTCAGCGCTATTTCTCACGGTTTTTCTGCGAGACCCTTCTGACAACAATACCCTCTTCGCTCTACACCACGCGCACAGCCTTCTGCTTTTTTTCTTTCTTTTTTGGACGCAAACTCTGCTCCACAGAGAAACATTTGTTTCCCGCATCTGCTCTGAAACTATTATTTTGTCATGAGCACTCTTAACTACGCCAAAATTGCGGCGGCGCATTCTCAGCCTGCGCCACGTCGTACGACCAACTCTTCAAATTCCAACGCAAGCCGCGGCGCTCAGCAGCGCCGCTCCCAGCCCCAACGGACCAACGCACAACCTGGCTCTCGAAGCCGGGGAGGCTCGCGTCCATCAAACAATACACCGCATCAAAGGTCGAACGGCAATGGCAACAGCTCGTGGTCTAGACCACCCCAGCGTCAACAGCAACAGCAGCAACAACAACAACAAAAGAAGCGCCCCCAGCGGCAGCCGAACCAACGTGGCCAATACCACGGACAACAGCCGCAGCAGAGACCGCGGTCGCAACCAAGAGGTCAGAACCAACATCAAGGATATGCGCAGCCCAGACCTCAAAACGTCCCAGCCGCGGTACACCACCGCGCCAAGCCACGACCGCTCCCCGTTCCCAAGACGGACAACCGCATCAAGACGGCTGACGTCACGAAAACCAAAGGCAACACTTTCGAAGATTACTTTTTGAAGCGCGAGCTGCTGCGCGGCATTTTCGAGAAAGGGTACGAAAAACCGTCCCCCATTCAGGAGGACGCCATCCCGATGGCTCTTGCCGGACGCAATATCCTTGCGCGTGCAAAGAACGGAACAGGAAAGACCGCCAGTTTCGTCATTCCTTGCCTCGAGCGATGCGATCCGCGCAAACCCGTCATTCAGTCCTTGATCCTTGTCCCCACGCGTGAGCTTGCCCTGCAAACTTCTGCAGTGGTGCGTGAACTGGGCCGCCATCTCGGTGTGCAGTGCATGGTTTCAACCGGCGGCACCAAGCTGCGTGAAGACATCATGCGATTGTACCAAACTGTGCACATTCTGGTCGGGACGCCTGGCCGTATCTTTGACCTTGCCAACAAGAATGTTGCCAAGCTTGCCAACTGCGACATGATCGTTATGGACGAAGCAGACAAGCTTCTGAGTCCGGAGCTGCATCAAGTGATGGAGAAATTGATTGGGAAGTGCAGTCCGGAACGCCAGCTTCTTTTATTTTCAGCGACGTTCCCGGCAGAAATTGCTTCATTCACAAAACAACACGTGCCCAATCCCTACAAGATCAATCTGATGCAGGAACTTACCCTGCATGGCGTCACGCAGTACTACGCATACATGAAAGAAAGTCAAAAGGTCCTGTGTCTGAACAAGCTTTTCGCAAAACTCAACATCCAGCAATCTATCATCTTCTGCAACTCTGTCGAGCGTGTTGAACTTTTGGCTCGCCGCATCACGGACGATGGATACTCTTGCTTTTTCATTCACGCGAAAATGCCGCAGGCAGACCGCAATCGCGTCTTCCACGAGTTCCGCAAGGGTGTGGTTCGGCACTTGGTGTGCACCGACCTCATCACTCGCGGTATCGACATCGACACCGTCAACGTTGTCATCAATTTCGACTTCCCGAAAACTGCGGAGACTTATCTGCATCGTATTGGCCGATCCGGGCGCTTTGGACACATGGGTCTGGCCATCAACTTGATCTGCGAGGATGATCAAACTCGTCTTTTCCAAATCGAACGCGACTTGGGCGCCGCCATTCGTCCCATCCCCCGAAAAATCGATCCCAAACTTTACTGCATCTAAGCAGTGGCCGCCCGGCCTCGGGTCTCCCTCCACCACCACATACACCCTTTGAATCAACCCGTTCACAGTTCTCTTCTTCCAGCGGTGAGACACCAACGTGAACGGGGGCGAGACCCATCTCTTTGGCGGGGACGAGGAATGGTTCTAGGCATGCGCCAGCCTAAACACCACCTCGCTCCGCTCATTATCCCCCTTCCTTATTTATTCAACCGACTTCTTTCACAGCAACCCCCTTTCAACACGTTGACAACAGTCACACACACATTTGTCAACCAACCAACAAGGGTCATTTTCTTGACCTGCACACCAACCGCGGTGGAGCACGCGACCTCAGGACTGAACGTTCAGTCATATGCCAGCCTACCCTTCGCTGCTCTCGAGCCGGGACATTGTTTCCAGTGTCACAATCGAAAGAGCAGCCTTGTTTCGGGCTGATGAACCCTACATGCCGCTTTAATTAGTGGCGTGCTCGATGCAACATGCTGCAAGATTTTTTGCAGTGTGTTTGTTTCGATCGGCAACATCCGACGAGCGCCGATTGCCTCGTTTCTTGCCTTCTAGCCGCCAATGTTTTGACCAACGTCCACTCGTGGTCGACTCACAATGCCAGCGGCCCATCTGTACACTATCGGCATTTTGTTATACTAGCTTTGGACACCACTGTAGATTTAAATCATCTCGGCCGGTGTTATGGCCGCGATTCGTCCCGTAAACCCACGTGACGGAGAACGGCCTCAACACTTCGATGCAGCAACATGCGTCCTCATGCAGCAGCCTTTGGACCTCTCTAAGACTTGGATGCGCTCAGCGATCACCGTTCGATGTGGTCGTGCATTCTCAGCTACTTCTTCCCGACCTTTCAATCTCTACCCTGTCTGTACACTACCGATCTATCCTCTTGGTGCGAGTTATGGAAGCTCACGACGACGCATGCGACTCTTTGCGCACAAACAGCCGACAAAAGAGAACAAGCGATTGAAAACAATGAAAAAAAAATCAAAACAAAAACGAACGAAACAAAAGAAAAAAAAAAAAAACGAAAAAAAAAAAAAAAAAAAAAAAAAAAAAAAAAACAAACGAAAAAAAAAAAAAAAAAAAAAAAGCGAATGGGCATTCGTTGTCTCGACTATTCTCTAATCATGTTAAAGCAACTGATGCTCGTTCAAACAACTGTGTCAACGTGAATTGCCTGCTTCTCTCTGTCGCCCTCGCTCTCTATTTGCGCCCTTGGCACATTTTACATATTCCGGTGCCCGACCGCTTGCGGAACTGGTTTCCAGTGAACTCCGTCCGCGGTTTGAGTTCCTGGCACTCGAAGCACTCTTTCCCTTGTCGCCGAGAGTTGGTTCGTGGTTCGTCCTCACCACTGCTCTCACTGTCACCACCTCGACCAACAGCGTACTTCAACTCGCCAAGACCATTCGAAGGCGTTGCGGTTGCGCCAAGGCCTATCTCGACAACATCTGACTCGATGTCAGCCTGACCGAGAACAAACCGCAGTCCTCCTGTGCGATGCAAACGACGCAGACGCGACTGTTTAATTCGAGGCAATTTTCGTCTCGGGAGCTCGTGTCGACTGTATATCAGTCGGCTCAAATTTCTTCGGTTGACGACAATATGATCTCCATCAAGCCCTCTATTTGTCACAAGATGAATTTCTTGACTGATACTGCCAGCTGGGCCTTCGTCTGGGTTCAAATCGCCAGTAAATCCAACAACAAGAGGCGTCGATGAACAAGACACTCCTCTCGCAGAGGTGCGCTTTGTTGGCAGCTTCCCCAGTCGACAGTTCGACTGGTCTAAATATGTCGTATGTTTCTGCGCACGATACGTCGACATACATGGTGTCAAACAACTAACAGGACATGAACCTACAAGCAAGCGGTGCCGTACCTTGACCAAAGCCTGAGTCAACTGTTTACGGCTGAGCCCTTTCGGAGGGATGTTAATATCCCTTCCTAAACGTCGTAGCTCAAGAAACGAGCAAATTTGAAATGCATTCTCAAGAGTATTTTTGAATTCGGACACCAAGGCTTTGTATCGCCGCTTCCGTGTCGCAGACAGCTGATGGTTTGTCTTGGACATGACGAAAATATGCCCGGCCCGAAATTCAAGGGTGTGAACTTATGGATGCGCCAGGGTTTGGTCTTGTTTCAATATTGAAGTTGAATATCTTCAAACGACAAAACAAGCCCCCACGAATCGTTTGAATGCCAAGCCACAACCAGTATTACGAAGAATGCTCGGTCTCATATGTCATAGTAAACCTGGCACATTGCAAGTATAGCATATGCTATCGCCTGCGCCTCAGTCTGCACAATCCCATTCTCTTCCGCTGCCGTGAACCTGTGAGGCGTCTCTTTCAAGGCTTGACTGGCACCGCGTGCGAACGGTTCATAGTGACGGCGTTGCAGTCTGGTGACACGCGGCCACATCATGGTTCAATCCCGTCCTTCGTTTCGTCCTCCGGGGCTGGACGCGTCTCTTAGTGCACATTTCCTCGAGTCCAGACCCTCAGAAGTCGGAATTGCGGTCGTAGCAATCAGGCCAAGCAAGCTCTAAAGATCGGGCAACCGTCCATGAATGCCGGCCAATGTGACGACCCAACCTCCAACAACAACGCCAACGCCAACAGTCATGGCGACAGCAGCAGTGACAACAAACCACGACACGAACGATAGCGACAAGAGTGGTCAACACGACAACGACCACAACAACGACCACAACAACGACCGACAACTGGCACCGACGACAACGACAACGCAGGACAATGTGACGACGACCACACCGACACCAACAACGAGCACCGCCACACCGACACCAACAACGACGACGAACGACAAAGAATGACGACGAACGACGAACGACGAACGACGAACGACGAACGACGAACGACGAACGACGAACGACGAACGACGAACGACG
>ENA-OWNT01004396-OWNT01004396.1-seawater-metagenome-genome-assembly--contig:-NODE-4396-length-12415-cov-3.479089_pt1 | contig 12415 bp, 10 predicted proteins | sample MGYA00238136_ERZ651165 | MGnify/ENA primary metagenome ERZ651165 (study PRJEB26861, sample SAMN08777766) | seawater metagenome | isolation source: coastal seawater | place: USA: Florida | collected... | reverse complement strand
CATCTGAAAAACGGGGCTAAATCAGCGCTTGGAGAGAGAGATCTTGTCGGTTGCTGGGTTATGGGTTGTGGGATCTGTGGGATCTGTAGGATCTGTGGGATCTGTGGGATCGATGTGGGAAGTGGGATGTGTGCTTCGGGATGTTGGAAGTGGGCTTTGGGAAGTGGGCTTCGGGAATTGGGATGTGGGCTTCTCGGGGTCCTTCGGGTTGTGGGGTTCGGGAAGTGAGTGGGCTTCGGATGTGGGCTTGTGGGGATGCGGTCTTCGTTCGGGATGGGGAATTCGGGCAAGTGTGAAGCACGTCCGTGATTGGTTGGTAACTTGCGATTCAGGACTACGCGGGTATGGTATACCATGCGGCGACGGATGTGGTGGGTGTGCTCATGGTGTTGCTGGTGGCATAGCGTCGAGTCTGACTGACACTTTTGAGAGAATACTTCATGAATTCGAAGCTCTTAGAGCAATTATAGATCTTTTGCACTCAGTATCAGTTGGGAGCGCTCCGCTTCCGGGGCGGTCGGGAGGATGGCTTCGCACGATCTCCACCCACGAATCCATTCAGCGTGCGTGGGCGTCGAGGGTCAGCAAGATCCCCTACGTAATATATTGAAAACAGCCATGAGAATGCAAACAGCTTGACCGTGAACGTTGACAGCGCGACACACGGGACGTGGACGAACTTGATAATTTCTTCGTCAACTGACGAACTAACGACAGCTGCGCCTCCAGTGGTTTCTTGGAGTGGCGCCGCTTCACAAAAGCTAGCAAGATGTTCGCTTCACAAGTGCAGTCGTAGCAGTGATCAATTCCCTCTCCATTGACAGGATGATCATACACACTGACGCGGCGGCACGTGTTATAATGGAACATTTGGCCTTCATACCTGAAATTCAAAGTCAAGTTGACAAATCGTTGAGGTTACGATGGCTAATGTTGGCTGCACGCTGACTAAGACCACACGACTTACTTGATGTGGTTATACATCTGAGTTTGTGACCGCGCCTCGTCAAAACCTTCATCTTTTTCTGCAATACTGAACATCGACCCCGCCGTCACCATTCTACACTCAGTGCCGGTTGGTCTGTGCACAGCAATGGATGGATAGTTGAGACGAAATACAGCATTGTGAGAAGTCAGCGAAGGATGTGCTTACGTCGCAAATATTGGAAACCGGATGTCGCCAACCGGGAACTCCGTGCAACTTGTTGTGTCCGAGGGCGAAGCAGGCCATGGGAGGTCAAACTTCAACAGTGCAGCCTTTGGTTTCAGTTTTTGATACCAATCGAGCTGGCGTTGCATCAGCTCTGCTTTGTCAGTTGTGGCTCTGTAAGTCTGCAGCAGCAACATGCACGCAACAATAAATGGTCCCGGTCGGAGTGCGACGCAATCACGCCGCTAGTGAAAATACCTTAGGGTTGCTAATAAGCACAACAAATCGGCCGTAGAATGCCTCAGGCTTCTCTTTTAGCACTCGCTCTGGGTCAAATGGATAATCATACCACGTGACGTGATGCTTGTGCCGCTTCTCAATGCGGGCTCGAGCTCGTAGATACTGTTCACCCTCGTCTGGGAAAATCTGATCACACATAAACACACAGTGTCAGGATCGTCTGATGCCACCGGGGGTGATATGCTCAGTCTTACGTGATATTGAGGCGCCGGAATCCACTCTGCAAGCGTTGCAATGTGACAAGTGCTAAAACCCATGCCTAACACAAAAACACAATCAAGCGTCATTGTCGCTGCGCGCCTTACAATTCTACGACGTCTTGGCTCGAATCCGTACCTGCGACAACGATGACTAAATCTTCCGTTGTTTTTTTGTCGAATCTAATCAGGAATTCCAGTTCAGTCAAGAATAATGAGCGGTCTGACCAATTGACCACAGTCTTCTCTTCATTCTGGCGTCGTCGATATGGTGCTTGTGGGCAATCCTGGCGCAAAGAACGCCTACGCAGAAAATATACGAAGTAAGCATGAGTGCGAAGTATGGTGACGCACACCACGAACAAAGAAAGCAAGACTCACTCGAACGGCAAGTTTGACAAACTGTGGTAAATGACCGTGTTGTTGTTGAACGCTTGCATCACATGCGGGCTGGTTTTCTGGTTTCTCCACTTGTTCGGGTTTGATCGCCAGTCGACGGCTTGGAGTAGTGTTGGATCTGTAATCTTGACAGGAGTGAGGTCAATATGCGCCCATGCAGGCTTCTTGGACTTATTTGTATCTTCTCCAGTGTCACTAATTTCCGAGTCCTCATCCGACGAGACGTCAGCCCCATCGCCAGTCCCTAAGCCTGCTGCGGGGCCATTGGGTTTGTGGACATCTTTCTTGGTGGAATTTCCGTTGTTTGGGACGTGAGCTCCCACACTTTGATTTGGCTTCGGCGATACAATCCGCTTGATTTTTTTTGGATTGTTTGAAGATAGACGCATGGTTCCTCCTCCAGGCGGATCCCGCACAGCTTTTCCAGTAACCAAGTGCACGAAAATCTTCATCTGCTTGCCAGGTCTCATCCGGTCAGGCACCATCGTCCAGCCCCACCCTTCGACGTTGGGCATTGGCCACAAACGTCCCCGGGTTTTGGTGTTCCAAAAGTACTCTTTGCCCGTTGTCTTTGACGTGCACAGCGTCCAGCCAGCCAGTTTCATATCACGGCTAATGCCCGGCCAGGCATCGACCTCCATTCTCCCGCTTGCTTGCTTTCGAGAGCCGTCCTATACCGTTCCCTGTCCACTCGAGATGCCGCGTTTTGCTGTCCAGGCTGCCGCCCAAGTCAACGCTACAACAAGAGAGAAATCAGTCACTTTTGCCCAAACTATTGCCGCCAAATCAACATTTTGGTGGTCATCGCTCTTGTTCATGCAAGAACCACACATAGTTGCCGTCAAAATTGCACAACCGACGATAATACGATCATCGAACTGGCTCCTCATCATGTCATAAGTTCGGGTGTTTTTTCCGCATGCATCACCATGCTGCTTCCAACGCACTCTTGCATGATACACACCAAACTGTACTTTCGAACCTCATTGTTCGACACTGTCTATGCTCCTGTGACATGTTGTCGACCGGAGCCAGCCAACTGCTGTCAGTGCAGTAGAAACCACCACCGACGACGCTTCGACGCTGCGAGCGACACTGTGCGAACACGTTCCTCGCGTGGATGCAGTGCTGTGCCCGCAACGCCAGCGAGGAAGAAAGCAAGCAACGAGCGAACGAACGAACGAACGTCGTCGCTGTGTTGTTGTTGTTTGTTGTTGTTGGTGTGTGTTGGGCGTTGGAGTTGACGTGACGTGGCCGCCAAGGTTGGTTGACTCGACAACTCGACAACTCGACAACCTAGCTCTCGACAACTCGACCCAAATCCCCAAATCAAGTTTGTACGCTCGTGGCAATTCAGTCATTATCTTCAAAATACAGTAAATTGTTATGGGTATGAGCGCCAATTAAAAATTCAAAATACACCGAAAAATAAGAGAGTTGAAAACATGAAAACATGAAAACATGGAAAACATGAAACATGAAAACATGGGAAAGCCGCGTGACCTTCAACCTTCAACGCCGCCTGTCACAACAGATGTGGTGTGGGCGACGGCAGGACTACATGGATACGGGTGGGCACTGCTCGAGCATGCCGCGGGCTGGCTAAGCAGCACGATGGTTGGGATAGCCTTCCAGTTCGATGGGGCATTGCTCGTCGCATGTTGTTGTGAGTCGGAGGCGACACGAGGAGTCGATGATCAGACGAAGCAGGAGAACGCGCTTGTGTGGCGTGTCAACCACAGAGGTTCACTTTGTGTGGTGATACCGGCAGCTGCTGGGAAATGGTGTTCTGTTTTGTGTCGAATTGCTCTATGTGAGCAAGCTGGGTGGCAAGCTGGCATCACGCTGGGTGCCAGCAGCTGGCATCACCTGCTTCTACTCTGTTGAATTCTCACCTGTTGCCACAAGTGCGTGGTTTGGAGAACGACTTGTAGAGTGCATTCCACGATTTTGAAAATACAATCTTGTTGCGGAACGCCTTTGGCAGTTGGTGAACGAGTTCGCAACGGCCTTTAAACCAAATCACTCTGCGAATTGATGGCGAATCGGCAAGACATTTCACCACTTTGGATGAGTCGTCAATAAAGAGGGATATTCCAAGCCTGTCCACCACTTCCCGTTTGTCAGCATACTCCCGCACAAAAATGACGTTGTTGCGTGGCAATCCGGTTGATGCGTAGAAATCATACCGATCGAGCCAGCCAAGAATCAGTGCTTGTGTAGCAGCCTTAGCTTTTGAGACAATGAACACATTTGCAGGTCCGTGCCTTCCTACGATAGCCCTGATGGTGGACAGCGAGTTTTGAAACGGGAGACCACCTTTTGTGTGCATGTCTGCAATGGTCATCCCGAAGTCGAGGCCGACACGGGCAGCGTGTGCGGTGGATGTCCGCATGGTGTTCTTTAAAGTGTGGCGAGAGGAGTCGATGGATTTCAAAGTGATGTCGTTGTGTTGTTTTGCGTGTGATTTTTTCTAGTCTCAAAGTTTAGATAAAGCTAAAATGTTCGAGCCAACACATGTTCGTCAGCAGGAATGGTTGATCCCCCAAGATACTCTTGCATACTGCACTTGAGCAAACCAGATGGAGGACATTTGCCAGCGTCAGTTTGTGGCAATTACTTTCCGCCTGAGTCATCCGGGGCACTTGTTCAGTTGTGGGACACTGCCTAACACGTTGTCAACGTCGCCGTCCGCACCTTCAACAATGTGCGGTCCCCGAATAACTCCATGAGGTTGCGAGTCTTCGCCGAACACAATTGTTCGTTCTCCGAAACGGCCAGGCAAGGAAGCGATGATAGTTATTTCACGACAACGTTAGTGCTCTGCCTCTTTGTCTTTCGTCGCCGTGAACACCTCTCTGTCAGACTTCACTCCGTGTGCAACGAAACTGAAGTAACTCATCGATACGGCGCGGGGTTGGAGGACGAAGTGACGTGTCGACACGGGGCAGAAGTGCAGTGAGTGAATGGTGCAGTACATGTCTGCGCCGAGCGTCGATGAGGACACAGTGCGTAAAGGAACGTTGCTGTGCAGGCCACAGGCCACAGGTCGTCAGAGTGGCAAGAAGGACAGGAGGACGTTGGTCAGTGCTGGAGTATAACTGAGAAGGCAGACAAGCAAGCAAGCAAGCAAGCAAGAGTGGTGCATGGTGCACGGTGGATGGAACCCAAAAAGACCGCCAAACAAACGAACGAACGAACGAACGAACACCAAAGCACGCACCGAAGTGACCAACAGTCTGAGTGAGTGACTGTGGGTGACTGTGAGTGAGTGAGTGAACTGTGAGTCGTTCGTTGCAGTCTGGGCATCGGCGTTATGGCGTGAGGAAGGAAGGAAGGAAGGAAGGAAGGTGGGTGGCGTCACTCATTCACACGACCTCCCCATTTCCAGCACTACAATACTTCTTCTGAGCATCACTTAGCATGATATTGCGCTTTCAAATCGTCGCGACTTTGACACTACGATGGTGTGGCACATAGTTCATATAAATTTGTTGAATTTGAAATGTACAATAATCTAACTGCACGAAAATAGAAAGTTTATGATAAGTTGACTACAAATGGAGACAATCGCGAGCTGGAGGCATCGTTCGAGCTGGTGATACAGTGCATAGCGCTAAACTATGAACATTTTCACGCCTACACAGCCACAACGAGGATCCGGAATGCCGACAGTGAACAGTGCCGAAATAACTGTCGCAACGTCGTCAGCTGATGAGTTCGTCGGTGGCGGTCGGTGAGTGACGGTGACGGTGACGGTCGGTGAGTGACGGTGACCGGCCGCCCGCAACTTTCGTGAAGGTCTCTGCGTCTCTGCGTCTCTGTGTCTCTGCCGCCACTGACTCTCTCCCCCACTGTTGTGGTGTCGCAGTGGTTCACTATGATCGTTGGCTGTTGACAGAGACCGCCCAACGCGCCCAAACGAACGCGCAGAGGGGCGCTGGCATCGGCGGCCGCGCCGTTGTTTGTGTGTTCGGTTGCTTGTTTGGTTCGTTGACGCGTGTGTCGCGCGACCAGACCCGAACTTGAAGTTGAACTTGGGGAGGTTGAAAGTAACAAGATAAAGGCTTGGAGGGCGCCGGAGTGGGTGTCGAGGTGCTGGGGCGATGCAGGCTCGGTGGACGAGCGGTTGCGACAGAGGGAGCGGGGTGTGGTGGAATGTGCGGAATGGATTTGTGGAGGTCCCAATGACGGGATCGAATGCTGTCGACGGGGAGCCGGAGCCACGGACGACTGATGCTATCAGACGAACCATGAATGTACACGCTTCAGAGGAGGTTTTGTAACCAATGCCCAAGGTAGGATGCCATGCAAAGCTCAGGGAAGGTGTTGTCTCGTGTCGCAGGAGGTTGAGGACATTCGTTTGTTGAGAACAGCGCGTGAAAAGCCGTCTCGACAGAAAAAACGTCAACACTACTTCACTTTCTTTACTCACAAATATTTCCCCTTGTTTCACCAAAACAATGCAGTTTTTTCTCAAAAATATTGACGGCCCAACCACTGTGTTGGAAGCTTCACCAACAGATACTGTTGCTAGTCTACAGACTCAAATATTCGTTCGCAGCGGCATCCATCCCCATCACCAACTGGTGGTGTTCGGAGGAAAGTCACTACAAGAATCCCGCACACTGCAGGACTACGGCATCGAGTCAGGAAGCACTCTGCACTTGACGCTTCGTCTTCGCGGAGGATCCATGCTTGATTTCTCCGCTGGGTTCTCCTCACCTTCTTGTCGAGGCAACTTGTCATCATGCGGAAGTCAGTTTCTGAATTGTGTAGATGACAACTCGGCACAGCCATGCACGGGATCGCCCAACAGTGTGGCAACTGACATTTTTGACGACGCGTCGACAATAGCAGACGCAAACAAAGAAAGCTCACTGCCACAAAAAAGAAAGGTTTCGTTCCACCCCACAGCCAAGGCGTATGATGGTTTGCGCAGTGAGACGTACTTGTTTCACGAGTATATGACCGATGCTTTTCGGCTGATTCGCCGGCCGCAGAGGGAAACAATTGTTGCCGTGCTAGCTCACCAACGCAATGTTGAAGGCCTCGCCTCCATCCGAAAAAATTTGGTCGCGCTCCTTGTTCGATGCCAACAATCATCAACAGGACGTGCCATCATCTTAAACAGGGGCGGAGGTCGATGTGGCAACGTCACGCGCCAGCACATTCCTTATCTGAAGCAGCACGTCCACTTTTTAGATAATGTGATCCAAAAAGTGCGACGGGAAGTGGCTGAACTACAGCAGCAGCAGCAGCAGCAGCAACTGTAGACAAAGTTGCGAAGACATAGATACGAAGCGTTTTCTTTGCAACTTGCTCGTTGCACAGTTGCAACGGGCTCACAACTTATTATCCAAAAGCTCATAGCTCTCGATTGTATCGTTGAAGCATACTTTAGTAATCCTGATTACTTCTTATCACCAAAAACACTATTTGGTACTCGAGCACCATGCACTGCGTCACATACATGCACACGAATTGCGCGCACCACAGTTTTGATATCAGGCATCAACAGAACTCAGGAATCGGTCACTGCCTAGTAAGGACCACAGTAAATGTATATTACCATCATCTGGTTTACTGTCTGCGTCGAAGATGGCCAGTCTCGCTGCGGAAGTGTCCGTCAGTGTTGTGACTTGTCGCTGCGGAAACCTGAAGCACGGACACCCAACCAAGAGTGAGGGAGGGGCCAACAATAAATAAATGACATACATTCATGAAGACGAGTTAGCCCACCTGCTCTTGACTCAGCCGCTGACTGTTGATACTCCAGTCGTAAGCCTCATATTCCACTTCGTATCTGCGATATTCGTCACGTGAGCGAGGCCCCACAAAGCGCATTCGCCCAAGCCATTTACACGTACCTCCCCTGACACGCCATGTACAATAACTGGTGGTGTTGAGGAGTCAGAAAACGCAGCCAATAATCCCAAATTGAAGCGGCCTGACCAAGAATACACACAGATGTCAAACGACACCAGCGAAATCGACGAGGCAAAACACTTTTGTCGCTACAATACCTGGCCTTCTCCAACAAAGTCGCCGCGATACCATTTGAAAATCATTGAACATGTTATCGTTCGTCTCGAATCATCGACGCGCAGATGCTTGGGGTCCGTGACCATTTCTAACATACAGCTACAAACACCCAGCAGTGCAAAAAAGTGATCACTTCCCCCAAAAGGGCACCAGCTACAGCAACGACCGTACGCGTCGAGTTCTTCATCAAGTGTTGCAGCTCGAAAAGCAGTCTAACAATAAAGCCAATTCAAGACAAGCAGAACGAAATGATTTCACAAGTACAACCGACTTGCAAAAAACAATAGTTAGGCTGCACACCTGGCGAAGTCGCGGGCATCCACCACTGGCACAATTGATAGCAGCATGGATTCGGGGGTCCCCAAACTTTCTGATGAGCTTGTGCTCGAGGTCGAACAAGTTGAGGCCACCTCGCCCTATTTTTCTGTATCCGGCGAATTCGAAGTGCAACCCCACGAAGAATGGTTGTACTTTGGCCAACTTCACAATCGCCTGTGTGTGACAGAATGCAAAGAAACAGTGTCACGCATGGATTTCTCCAGACTAGTTGGCGCTGGCACACCAAACGAACCCATACGCGACAGTCATGAACACTCTTCAAGGGCCAATTGTTCACGACACCCCACAAAACTAAAACGTTGTACGCATTCATGTAAAATGCAAGTTGGTCGTTCCGGGTCGGGAAGCTATCAGGCTCACTTCGTGGACTGTGCTGAGCAATAAATTGAGCCAGATTTGACAGACGTTGCCGACCCTGTGGTTGGGCTAATCTTTCGTAGTTGACTTTTCCATGTCTGTCAACGACCTCACCCAGCAATTGATCAATTAAGTTTTCAAACTCAGACACAGTTGCGACAGTTCCGGCGTCGAGACCGGGTTGGCGAGCCTTGACCAATCGATGGCCCAAGACAAATTGCAGAGCATAGTTTTTCGCGCGGGACAAGAGACCGAAGAGCCCCATGATCATTGTCAAGCCACGAACCGTGGAAGCCTCGGAAAATATTCTGTTGTTCTGTTGGGGTATACTTTTCTTGATGTCTCGATACGCTGCGCCCTTACGTCAGGCCACCAATAGTGTTATGCGCGCTATTCACGCATCGGCGTCATGCATTGCTTCCAATCCCTCCCCATTCCTGCACTTCCATCATTTGGACGCATCGCACTGTGCGACATCAGAGGTCCAATGTGACTTTCTCTTTCTCGACATTAGCCCACGCTTGAGTAGCTCCCCAGCCGTTTTCCGCCGTCACGACCACACAACGCAAGCGCATCAACGAAGAAATCCCAGGACGCCCAACAAGCAAAAGCCCGACCAGAAAATGCAACGAAAACAACACAACAAACGCGCACATGGCAGACACAGCAGACACAGCAGACAGCGGACACAGCAAGCGACTCAGCAAAACACTCGCCCATTCGAAAAGAAATGGATGCGCTGTCATCGTGGCGCGGACAGTGCGGACGTCGTGGTGCCACAACAACACCGAACACCGAACACCGAACGAACGCCGAATCCGCAGTCCGTCAAAAAGTCGACACGCAACGTCCAAAGCCGGAAAGCCCGGAGCGACAGCAACAACGACAAAAAGTCAAAGATTATGCGTACTTTTAGTACTTACTACTTGTACCCACAGTATCTCAAAATATTGGATTTCTGCAGTTAGCGAATGGGCGACCGCGGAGCAGCGTCTGTAGCGCGCGGTGAGCTGATTGTGAGTGCAGTGACTGCGGGGGGGGGGGGGTGACTGCTGCGGGAGGAGGGTGCAGTGTTCTACGGCTGGTGATGCTATCTAATTTCAGTATACATTCTAGGGTTGCTACCTTAAAGCGTTTTACAATAGTAGTACTGTACACTGTGAATGTGGCATTTTCTTATTTTCGATGTCGATTTTCGATGTTCGATTTGATTTTTCGATTTTCGAATTTTCGATTTCATTTCTGATTTCGATTTTAGAATAAATCATCTATACAGTATACAAATACGATTTCTTAGCTCAGCCATAACAATACAACGAAATTACAGAAACTTTGGTGAATGGATCCGGATATATTACATGGCATGAACGCCAAAACGTCAAAACGTCGAACGTGATGCGCGGCGTCAACACGACGACGTTCGTTCGTTCGTTCGTTCGTTTGTTGACCTTCATTCGTCGAGTTCTGGTGACTGACTGGCTGTACCTGGGAGCCTGGGAGCGAGTGAGTGAGTGACTGTGAGTGAGTGAGTGACTGCAGGGTTTGACGTCGTCGATGTGGTGACGCATTGAAACTCAGATTCACACAACTGTACAGATGGATGATATGATGTGTAATACAATCGCACTTTCATAGGCGTTGTTTAAGCGCTGCATTCAGTGCTGAAAGTAAGTGTACAGTAACCGGATTGATAAGATATCATACGATGCGCCGTTGTTGTGGTTTGTGGTGTCACGTTGCGTTGCGTTGCGTTGCGTGAGTTGTGTGAGCGTTTGCGGTGGTTGGTGGTGACAACGAACGAACTGACAAACCAACAACTCTCACACACACACACACACACACGCAACACGCAAGCGTTTATTGACACAACCCGCACACGTCGTGCGTCGTTCGCCGCACAACTGCACCACCTACCTCGACCTAAGCGAGGGCAACGTTCGGTATTCACCCTACCCCCCCCCATTCCTCCTCCTTCCCCCTCTTTGACTGTTGCTGCTGCTGCTACTGCTTCTTCTTCGTTTTAGAGACACAGTTCTGCTGCTGGTGATGAACGGACGGGATTTGTGGAGGGGAGAAAGAAGTAACAACAAGAAACTACTTTGATTTTTCACCCCTCCCCGCGCCGCACCCCGCAACAAACGCTCCTCTCAGCTCTTTTTTACCTCCTCCCCACGTCCCCCAAACCACTTTATTTCAAAATGCGCATCAACATGTCTGCCCTCGCCTTCTCGGCTCTGGCCGGAACAGCAGCTGCTGACGCCAGCCTGCGCGCTGGCGCCGTTGCGGAAGCATCGCCGCTTAGCGCCGTTCACGAATGGGGCACCTACATCTCGTGCCAAGGTTCTGACGGCGCCATCCTAGCTGGCGTTCATCACGAAGAGCAAGCTCTTCCTGATTTCGTGCACACGCGCGCGGAGTCGCTCAAGACCGACGGCAGCGACGACGGCTTGGATTGGTCCCCAGTTGCCGGTACCGCCACTGAGGTCACCCAGAAGATGGAAACCCCCGTCATCTACTTTTACTCCGACAGCACGGAAGACATCAACGTCAGTGTTGACGTTTCGTTTCCTGAAGGAATCACGTCTCACCTCTACCCCAACGCCCAGACCAACGTGCCAGCAATTGGCGAGGTCACCGAAACTGCCGGTGGGTTTACGTCCTGGGACGTCACTGTCAAGGCAGCTGGAGTGCAACTCGATGTTCCTGAAGTTGATGAGGACAACATCTGGGCTCCTTCCCGACGCGTGGACGCCAACTTTGTTGCTGGGGACAACGACGAAGCCGACCGCCTTATCTTCTACCGTGGGGTGGGCCGTTTCGACCTTGACCTGCACGCTTCGTCGGATTCTGACAAGTCTGTGCTCACGCTTTCCAACACTGACGATTCCGTCGATGTTCCGGCGTCTTTCGCCCTGGAAACGGACGGCTACTCTCGTGGTCGCGTGGTCGCGCTCGGAAGCGTCGCAGCTGGTTCCACTGCAAGTACGCCGTTGTCTGATGACGCGCGCTCCTTGTCCGGTGAATGGCTGCCGTATGCTGAGTACGAGACCCGCGCCTCCGTCCTGCTGGAGAGTTCCCTCCGCGACGCCGGTTTGTACCCGCTCGAAGCCCGGGCCATGGTTGACACCTGGACCCACTCGTACTTCCAGACGCCTGGTGTTCGTGTCTTGTACGTGGCGCCGCGTTCCTGGGTTGACACAGTTCTCCCCATCACAGTCGAACCAACCCCCGAAGAGCTTGAGCGCGCCTTTGTTGGACGCGTCGAGGTGCTTCTCGCAGGAGAGGAAGAGGCCCTTCTGCAAGCAGTTCGTCGTGGCTCCTCTTGGGATACCATTGAAAGCCGTATGGGTCGTTTCGCCGAGCCATGGCTCCGTCGTCTGTCCACACTTGCCACTGAGGCCGGTGACGACAAGGCTGCTGCCCGCTGCCTCGCACGCGCCGACGAGCTCGCTTAAGTCTTTCGAGGACTGTGTGCACAAGCTTCGCCTGCCGTTGGTCTCTGTTTTAAGTTTAGTTTCAAGTAGAACTGCAGAGCTTCTACACCACACTCGTTCCTTGCCATGCCCATCCTACCTTCGTGCGCTCTTTCCCCCGATTTGTTCGTGGTGCTCGAGACTTCACACAGTCA
>ENA-OWNT01004395-OWNT01004395.1-seawater-metagenome-genome-assembly--contig:-NODE-4395-length-12415-cov-3.938564_pt1 | contig 12415 bp, 10 predicted proteins | sample MGYA00238136_ERZ651165 | MGnify/ENA primary metagenome ERZ651165 (study PRJEB26861, sample SAMN08777766) | seawater metagenome | isolation source: coastal seawater | place: USA: Florida | collected... | reverse complement strand
GCAAGGCGCCTATCACCGCCCCCATAGTATTCTGGCTATAACCCGCACTCATGCCTCCGTCGATAGTGATAGCTTCACCGGTGATATAGGCAGCGGCATCGGAAGCCATAAATTGCATCAATTGCGCCAGCTCCTCCAGTTTTCCGGTGCGACCCAGGGGCGCCATAAACTCCCACAAGGGTTTAGAGCTATCCTCCATCGCCGGTGTCATAAACAACCCCGGGCAGATGGCGTTGACGCGGATCTTCTTCGGCCCCAACTCCAGAGCCGCAGTGCGAGTCAGATGAATGGTCGCCGCCTTACTGGCGGAGTAGGAGGACATACCGACGCTGGTACGCTGTCCTAACCAAGAGCTGAGATTAATGACAGCACCGCCTTTGTCTGACATATATTTGGGAGCCAGCTTGGTGCCATTGTAGACACCTTTAATATTGACCCGCAAAACGGTATCCAGCAGGTCATCGCCGGTTTCTTCCATGGGGGTAAACAGCGGCTGAATCGCGGCATTGTTAATTAAGATATCAATCGGGCCGTGTTTGGCGTATACACCAGACAACAACACATCGATATCTCCAACGCGGGAAACATCGGTGGCGATAAAATCCGCGCCTATTTCGCGAGCAACATTGTGCTTGTCACTACGCGCGGCGATGGTCACCTTGGCGCCTTGACTGATAAAGTGTTTGGCTGCTGCCAGACCGATACCCGAAGTGCCACCGGTGATAACGGTGACCTTGTCTTGAATAGAAAACATGGAAATACCTTCTGCTAACGTCGGACTTAGCCCAACTCGACTTCGCCTTCACCTTCCAGGAAGGCTCCAAAACGGGTATCGCTGCCAGTCAGCGCCGGACGTAAAAACACCTGGATTTGTCCCTGCACACCTTCCCACTTGCCGGTGCCTTTCCAAAGGGTAAAAGTGCCCTGATCCTGCTCATCCTTCCAGAACCAATCCACCTTGCAATAGATAGATTCGCCATCGATATCGGTGAGAATCATATTGCCGAACCCCGAGGTCACAATATGCTCGTCATTGATATCATCCATGCCGGTGAGGTAACCGTAGAGGTACACCGGATCCCTGCCTTCCAGCTCCAGGCGCATGGTGCCTTCGGTTTCATAAGTGAAGGTGGAAACCCCGTCACTGGTCGGGATAAATGTCCCCCAGTCCGCGACACCGCCGCCCAACAGAGTTGCTTTGAAAGTTGCCATGGTTTTATCCTCGTTTTTTAACACACTTAAAGGGTTGATATTGAGTTATGCCTGCACCACTTCACCGCCGGTGAGTGAGTAGGCGAGACTGAACAGGTAACCGCGACCTACCTGTTTGAGACCGAGGCCTTCCAGTTCTTCGTATTCGGATTCGTGAAAGGTCAGGGTAGCATTACCGGCAAACACATCCGCGATCTGGATGTCCGTCAGATGATTGATAAACAGCTCATTGACCGCTGGCTCAGCACTGTCCAGGCGTGGGAAAAGACGTGTATGCACCAGTGGCTGCATGGCCAAGGCTGGCAGCTCCTGAGGCTGAATCGCACACTCAAGATTTACGCTGGCAGTGACCAGGCGATGTCCCTGAGCGGACACGTGACCGGCGAAGCGGCTGTCTACCGCCTTACGTACCCCGCCACGCCCAATGTTGACGGCGCGGGTTTGCTCAACCGTCCCCAATTTCTTCGGAAAACCCTGAACCAATCCACGCACCAGGGCGGTGTCGTTATCCACCCAGATAGCGGGTACCCGCCCTACCGGCTTGCCATCCAAGGTGGCCCCCAGAACTATCAGGGCTTCTTTGTATTGGCCTGCGCCGGGATCGGCCAGCAAGCGGGGGTCGTTGTCCGCTGCCGAACACCAGTCACAAAACAGCATAAGTGCACGACCTTCGGGATCAACTCCCAACGGAGACGGCAAATAAGCAGCAACCCTTTGGGGATCCAAAGTAAATTCAATCGCTAGCACTTCGCCTGAATAGTACCAAGGCGGTGGTGACAAGGCCGCTGCCTTGCCCTTGGGAGACAGCGGGAGAGTCCAACCTTGTAACGACATAAAAATTCCTCTATTGATACTATCTAGAAATTATTCTTCGGTTAGAACCAAAGCCGCCATTGCATCCATAATTTGATTCATGGTGCGTTCTAACCTCGCCATACGCGTGGGCGCCTCACAAATCTCTTTTGTGCTCTGTACGTAAGCGTCGGGCACAGGCGGCCACGCCTCACACAATTGCTGCAAATTTTGCTGCGTAAGCTCTATATGAAACTGCAAACCGAAAACTCGGTCGCCGTACAAGAACGCCTGATTATCACAGGCTTGAGACCATGCCAGACTCATTGCGCCCTCGGGCAACTCATAGGTATCGCCGTGCCAGTGCATCACTTCGAACTCGTTCGGTAAAGTCGCGAAGGGACTGTTGGGATGGGACTCGCCAGTTTGCATCACTGGCATCCAACCAATCTCCTGATGGGCATTGGGGTAAACACGCGCGCCCAACAGGTGCGCCAGCAGTTGAGCCCCCAAACATATACCCAAGATAGCTACGTCCTGTTCCAGCGCTGACTTCAGAAAAGCTTTCTCTTGGGTCAGCCAGGGATAATCCGTTTCGTCATTGACCCCCATGGGTCCACCAGCGATCACCAATAGGTCCACCCGGTTTAGATCGGGGTATTCAGGGTTTTCATAGCAGTTGCTGTAACCTATGCTGTGACCCCATTTTGCCGCCCAGGATTCAATCAACCCCAAGCCTTCAGTGGCGACATTCTTTAAACAGTGGATATGCATCCAGTTAACTCTCCTCTGGTTCGCTGTTCAATTCGTGGGACAGTTGCCCTTCGATAAACTCCCGATCCTCGCCACCCCGCCCTGGCGCACCGGCCATATGGCCCCAACAGGACGGTATTTCGACACAACACCCGTTGTGCAAATATGCCAGTTCCAACCAGTTATCCTGAGGATGAAAATAGAGATCGCTCATACCGGGCATTAACAGGGTTCGGGCGCGTATACTTTGCAAGGCCGTATCCAGGTTGCCATTAAACTGTTGATTGTCACTGATATCCGCATGCAGCCAGGTGTTCAGCATGGCCAACAGGTCATAGCCGTTCCAACTGAGGTGATCCTCTTCCCACCAAGCCAGCAGGTCCTCCAGCCGTTGAAAGTCCAACTCCCGGTATATGTGCTCCCGGAAAAAAGTTTGGGAATAGGCCCAACCGGCATACACTCGGGCGAAAGCTTTCAGGTTTTTGGGCGATGAAGGTCGCTCTGGGCCAAAATCGTTATCTGCACATAAAGCTGCCTTAACCCCTTCGAGAAAAACCCTGTTATGGACCGAGGTTCTCGCCGACCCGCAGCAACAAATCAGCCGCTTTACCCTATCGGGGTACAAGGCGGCCCAGTGGTAGGCCTGTTGCCCCCCCATAGACCAGCCGTATACCGCATCCAGACTCTCTATACCCCAGAGTTCCTGCAGTAATCGATATTGCGCCACCACATTGTCGAATACAGTGACCAGGGGAAACCCGTCCAATTGCTGACTGGGGTGGGCGTTACTGGGGGAGGTGGACAAACCATTACCGAACAGATTAGGTACCACAATAAAATAGTGTTCTGTATCTAAAGCTCGACCCGCACCTATCATTACCTCGTTGCATCGGTGGCTACCCGTATAGTGCGTGGGATAGAGGATCACATTGCTGCGATCAGCATTAAGCCTACCGTAGGTTTTATAGGCGAGCTTGGCCTGGCGTAGAACACCGCCTTTTTGCAGTGGCATATCCCCCAGGGCAAAACACTGATAATCACCTAACGCTTGCATCCTCGATCGCCTACCTCGTTAATCCGAATCACACGAAAAGATCGCCTTATTCCACTTTCCTATTAGGCTGGAACCTGTAAGAAAAAAAATCTTATATCTATTGGTTGATAGTTACACGCCGAAAGAGGTAGTATTATTACCAATCAACTGATAGGTATTCAACCCCTATTTAAAAATATTCACCCGTAGGCATAAACCTGGAGACACTGAATGAACCGAGATGTAATCGAGAAACTGGCCGCTGACTTGTCGGAAAAGGGCGTCAAATACGCCATGGCAAGCTTTGTAGACATTCACGGCATGACCAAAGCCAAGTTTGTGCCTATCAATCACCTGACCAATATGTTTAGCGGTTCTGAAATGTTTACCGGTGCCGCCTTGGATGGGGTTCCACAGGATATCAATGACCAGGAAGTCAGCGCCCGCCCCGACGAAAACTCCGTAGTACAACTGCCTTGGCAGCCGGAGGTGGCCTGGTTCGCCAGTGACCTGATGCTCGGCGATGAAGCCTTTGCCGCCTGCTCCCGGGGAATCCTCAAGCGCCAGCTGGAAAAAGCCCAACAGATGGGATTCAGCTTCAACCTGGGCATTGAAACCGAGTTTTTTATCTTTAAAGAAGACGACAACGGCAACCCTGTTCCCACCAGCGAAAGGGACACCCTGGCCAAACCCTGTTATGACACCGCCGGTATGCTGGACAACCTGCCGGTTGTCAGTGAGCTGGTGGAGAACATGAATGCCATGGGCTGGGATGTCTACTCCTTTGATCACGAAGACGCCAACGGTCAGTTTGAAACCGACTTTAAATATGCCGATGCCTTGACCATGGCGGACCGTTTTACCTATTTTCGCATGATGGCCAAAGAAGTGGCCAAAAAACACGGTTACTTCGCCAGTTTTATGCCCAAGCCCTTTGCCAACCGCACCGGCAGCGGTGCTCACTACAACATGTCGCTGGCCGACCTCAACAGTGGGGAAAACTTGTTTGAATCGGTTGATGATTCCCGCGGCTGCGGCTTATCGGAATTGGGCTATCAGTTTACCGCGGGCATCCTCAAACACGCGCCGGCCATCTGTGCGGTTATCGCACCCACCGTGAACAGCTACAAACGATTGATTCGTCGCGGCAGCATGTCAGGTTCTACCTGGGCACCGGTCTTTATTTCCTATGGCAACAACAACCGTACCAATATGCTACGCATTCCCCATGGCGGTGGTCGAGTTGAGTGTCGTGCAGCGGATATTTCCTGTAACCCTTACCTGGGGACAGCCATTATCCTGGCCGCTGGCCTTAAAGGTATCGAAGAGAGTCTCGATCCCGGCAAACCCCATACCGAAAATATGTACAACTACAGCGATCAGGAGTTAGCCGAAATGGGCGTCAGTAATCTGCCCCGTACTCTGGGAGAAGCCGTGGAAGCCTTTGAGGCAGATCCCTTTTCAAAGGATGTGTTTGGTCCACTGATGCACAAGGCGTTTATCGACTTTAAACAGCAGGAGTGGATAGATTACCACAACCATATTTCCGATTGGGAGATGCAGCGTTATCTGAAGTTCTTCTAAACCTGTATCACCATCGAAATCCCTGGCCCCGGGGTTCGGGGCACCACCTAATAGAACGATAATGACGGGAGCGCATATGTATATGCAACACAATCTATTGGCCGCTGGTATTGTTGGTGCAGCGGTTTGGTCCGGCGGAACCCATACCGCTTTGGCGAATGACTTCCTGATCGAGGAGGTAATTGTAACGGCGACTAAAAGGGCGGAATCCCTACAGGATATCCCGGTTTCCGTGACCGCCTTTACCCGCGATGCCATCAAGCAACTGGGTATGACCGACAGCGGGTCGATTGCCACCCAAACGCCCAACCTTTCCTGGCGTTCAGACTTTGGTTCTACCAGCCCAAACATCTTCCTGCGTGGCATTGGCAATAACAGTTTCCATGCCAATGCCGTGGGTGCCGTAGGGATCTACTCCGATGGCGTCTACCTGAACTCAAACCTCAGTCACGGCTTCCAGCTTTTTGACTTGGAGCGCGTGGAGGTATTACGTGGCCCACAGGGCACTCTGTATGGCCGCAACACCACCGGAGGATTGATCAACTTTATTGCCCGCAAGCCTAACGTGGATGACGGCTATAACGGCAGCCTCACGACCACCCTGGGCACCTATAACCAGAGAGACCTGGAAATTGCTGCAGGCGCACCTCTCAATGACTATAGTGCCATACGCTTTGCCGCCCAGAGCCAAAAGCGGGACGGCCTCTTTGACTCAACCATCGCCGGTGCCGATGACAAGGGCGAGAACGAGTCCATTGCCTGGCGACTAAACGCCAGCAGCCAACCGACGGACACTTTACAGATCAACCTTAACCTCCACGGGGCCAAAAACAACAGCGACATGCGTCCTTTCAAATCCCAGGGTGTTGTCTGCCCCGGTGGCGGGGTGCCTCAGCCCGGCTTTGGCAACGGCTGCACCGACTTTCTGGGCTTTGAAGCCTCAAAAGAATACGACGAAGTCTCTGAGAGCCTCAACACCAAACAGCAAACAGAAAACTACGGCGCGTCACTCACCCTCGATTGGGAACTCGACGGAGTAACTATCACCTCTGTCAGTGCCTGGGAAGATGCCGACCGCACCATGCTGGAAGACACTGATCGCAGTCCGGCAGAATTTTTTAACGGCAGCTACCAGGCATCCGCCACCCAATACAGCCAAGAGCTACGGTTCACCTCCAGTGGCGACAGTGAACTCGAGTGGATGGCGGGCCTGTTTTACTTCAAGGAGGATATGGAGCAATATGAAGCCTTCAGCCTTAATGATCTCGGCCCGGGGGCGATTACCGCCGGCACAGGGCTACCCGGCTTTGCTGCAGAAGGACTGGCGTTTATCAGCGCGCAGGAAACACTCAGCTACTCGGCCTTTACCGAAGTGGGTTATCCTGTTACCGAAAATTTAAAGCTGACGATGGGATTACGCTGGACCTATGACGAACGGGACCTGAGTGACTATCGGACCACAATATACGATGCCTCTGGCTCGCGTGGCCAATATATTAAACAATCGGCGGTAGAATCTCTGGGTTATGAGATTGCATCCTATCCGCAAAAAGCCGATTGGTCGGAGCTTAGTGGACGAATCACTCTGGATTACACCGTCAATAACGACATCCTGGTCTACTACAGTCTGTCCCGCGGGTTTAAAGGCGGTGAATTCAACGCCGGCGCCACCCTGTTCCCGGAAGAGTTTGTGATCGCGGATCCCGAATTTCTCACCGCCAACGAGGTAGGCATCAAGTCCACCTGGATCGAGGGCAGCCTAAAGCTAAACGCGGCCCTCTTCCACTACGACTTTAAGGACCAGCAGGTCTTTACCCTGGCCTCCGGTGGTGGCCTGGGCATTCCGGTACAGACGCTGACCAACGCGGGCGAATCCGAAATCCAGGGTTTGGAAGTGGAACTCCAGTATGTGCCAGTAGATGGCTGGTATATACAAGCAGGCCTGGGGTGGTTGGATACGGAGTTTAAAGAATACGAACTCACCGATCCCTCCTCGGGTCTGGTCACCGATTATTCCGGCAATGACCAGCCCGCCGCTCCTGAGTGGAACCTCAACGGACTGGTACGCTATGAGTGGAGCCTAGAGAGTGGCTCGGTCGTTAGCTTGCAAACCGATTTTGTCTATACGGATGATCAATTCTTCACCGCGGACAACAATCCCTCACTGACCGAAGAAGCTTACTGGCTCTGGAATGCCCGCGCCAATTTCACCACTGCCGATGAGCGCTACAGTGTGTCCATCTGGGGTAAGAACCTGTTCGACAAGGAATATATCACCACCGCTTTTGATCTCGCCGATTTTGGCTTCAACACTGTCGGCATAGGTGATCCGCGGACGGTTGGTGTCACCCTCGCCATCAAATTCGAATAACGGTCAACACTGTATCAATTCTCTCCTACTTCCTCCTCAAGGAGTCTTGTCGCCAACCCCAACCGGGGTTGGCATTTTTTGCTTTGACCGTTTGCCTATCCGAGTCCTAAATCTGGCACGGTTCAGAAACAGGGTGTTTTGGGTTCCAATTGACGAGTTTTCACCCACCGCCACCTTGCCAGCATCAGTGCCCAAAATACGGCAGGAATGTAGGATTTAGATGCAGTTTGCACATGTCCCACAGCGTATCGACCGGCACCACCAATTCGTGACTGATCACGTTAAGCATATCGGCTAACACATCGGAAAAACGTAGTACCATTTCACGCTCTGAAGAATGCCGGCGGCGGCAGCCTCTTGTGAATGGGCGTCAAGGAGTGACGTTAATGAAAATCCGACCGAGCTGCCGCCTAGGCCTCAAAAAGACCCAATCTCTTCAAGTCGGCATTTCCTAACCACTGTATATGCTTGGTGTTGGTATCCAATGAGTTCGCTGTTCAGTTTATTAGAAGAACTTCAGGTAGCGCTTTAACTCCCATTCAGAAACATGGTGTTGATATGCGTCCCACTCGTCACGTTTAAAATTAACAAAGGCGTTAAACATGTCATCGCCAAAGACTTCACGACAGAAAGAATCGGATGCGAAGGCATCAATGGCGTGTCCAAGATCTCGAGGCAAGTGCTCGATTCCCAGCTCCTTCAATTGCTCATCATTGTAGTTGTACATATTTTCCGTATGAGGGCGACCTGGATCCATTTCTTGCTGAATACCTTCGAGACCTGCGGCGAGGATGAGCGCGGCTCCCAAGTAAGGGTTACAACTGATATCAGCGGCACGACACTCAACCCGGCCGCCGCCTGAGGGAACCCGCAGCATATTGGTGCGGTTATTATTGCCGTGGCAGGCAAATACCGGCGCCCAGGTGGCGCCCGACATGCTACCGCGACGCACCAGTCGCTTATAACTGTTTACTGTGGGAGCGATAATTGCGCAGATGGCAGGCGCGTGCTTGAGCACCCCAGCGATAAACTGGTAGCCCATTACCGACAAGCCGCAGCCGTGGGGGTCATCTTTGGTTTCAAACAAATTTTCTCCGCTGTTGATGTCGGCTAGTGACATATTGTAGTGGGCGCCACTGCCTGTGCGATTGGCAAAGGGCTTGGGCATAAAGCTAGCAAAGGCCCCGTGCTTGTGGGCAACCTCTTTGGCCATTATGCGGAAAAACGTAAAACGATCCGCCATAGTAAGCGCGTCGGCGTATTTAAAATCGATTTCAAATTGACCGTTGGCATCTTCATGGTCGAAGCTGTACACGTCCCAGCCGGTCGCGTTCATCACTTCCACCATTTCTGCCACTATATCCAGATTGTCCAAAAGACCGATCGGGTCGTAACAGGGTTTTTCCAGGTTATCTCTGTTGCTGATAGGTACTGGATTGCCCTGTTCATCTTCTCTCAGCAAAAAGAACTCGGTTTCGATACCCAAGTTAAAGGTAAAACCCATTTTTCTGGCTTTATCCAGCTGACGCTTGAGAATATTGCGGGAGCAAGCTTCAAAAGGCTTACCCTCGTGGTAGAGATCACTAGCCATCCAGGCTACATCCTTACGCCATGGCAATTGCACCAGGGAATCGGGATCGGGCCGCGCAGAGACTTCCTCGTCGTTAATTTCTTGGGGAACACCGTCCAGGGCCGCGCCGGTATACAGTTCGGAGCCGTTGAACATTTGATGCAAGTGGTCGACGGGCACAAACTTGGCCTTGGACATACCGTGAACGTCGACAAAGCTTGCCATAGTGTACTTAACGCCTTGTTCTGCTAAACTAGCCGCAATTTCGGCCGCCATTTCTTTATTCATACGATGTAACTCCTAAGAGGTTTGACGAAAGCGCTATAGCGCGCGGTAAGACTTTTCTGGTGTACCGTTAGTGATAGGTATGGCTTTGTTACCCAAGGGACTAGCTGTTCAGCTCTTTTTTCATTTGTCGTTCGATAAAGGCGCGATCCACCCCACCTCGTCCGGGAGAACCCGCCATATGTCCCCAACTGGAGGGAATTTCCACGCAACGGCCACGGTGTAAATGGGCAAGCTCCAGGTGGTTGTCCCGGGGATGAAAATAGAGATCACTATTACCCGGCAACAAAAGCGTTCGGGCGCGTATGTTTTTTAACGCCGCGCGTAAATCACCATTGAATTGATCATTAGCGCTGACATCGGCGTATTGCCAGGTTCTCAGCATCGCCAGCAAGTCATGAGCATTCCAGGACAGGTGATCTCTTTCCCACCACTGTAATAACTCCTCCACGGAATCAAAACCCAAGTCCCGATATCGCTTCTCCCGATAAAACGCTTGGGAATAAGCCCAACCCGCGTACACCCGACCAAAGGCCTTTAACCCCCGTTCGGGAGACGGGCCGTCGGGACTGAAAAGGCGATCCGCACAAAGTGCGGCTTTAACCCCCTCCAAGAAAACTCTGTTGTGCATTGAAGTACGCGCTGAACCACAACAGCATATCAGTCGCTCTACCATTTCGGGAAACAAAACCGCCCAGTGGTAGGCCTGCTGTCCGCCCATGGACCAACCGTAAACCGCGGCAAGTCTGTCGATCCCCCAGAGATCCTGCAGCAAGCGATATTGCGCTTTAACATTGTCGTAAACCGACACCCGAGGAAACTTGTCCTGTCGCTGACTCGGATGAGCATTGCTCGGAGAGGTGGATACTCCGTTGCCAAAGAGATTGGGAATCACGATGAAGTAGCGCGTCGGATCCAATACTCGCTTTGTTCCCACCATGGTAGCGTTGCTGCTGTGATCCCCAGTATAGTGAGTGGGATACAGCACCACATTTTTCCGATTCGGCGCCAATTTGCCGTAACTGGCATACACCAATCTGGCGTCACGCAATACTTCGCCGCTTTGCAATGGCCAATCCCCCAGCTCGAAAGTAGCCACTGTGGGGATATCCAAAGGATATAAAGATTGAACAGTGATTTTCTCAGGATCCATCAAAGATTCCTTAGCCTGCCGAAGATTCAACAAAGATAGCCAAAAGAAAAGGAAGTGCGATTCATCACTCAAGCATTCAGAACGCGCCCAAAGGCATCAAGCACACTTTCTTTCATCACTTCCGAAAGCGTTGGGTGCGGAAAGACCGAGTGAATCAGCTCTTCTTCAGTCACTTCCAAGTTGATGGCCACTACGAAGCCCTGTATAAGTTCAGTGACTTCTGCGCCGATCATGTGCGCGCCAAGTAACTGGCCGCTCTTTTTGTCGAAAATGGTCTTGACGAGCCCTTGATCCTCGCCAAGTGCGATGGCCTTGCCGTTAGCCCCGAATGGGAAGCGACCGATTCGAATGTCGAAACCCGCCTCCCTGGCCTTTGCTTCAGTCATCCCAATTGAGGCCACCTGCGGATTGCAGTAAGTGCAGCCCGGGATTTTCGACTTGTCGAGCTGATGAACGCCTGCAACCCCGGCGATCTTTTCGATGCAAATGATGCCCTCGTGCTCGGCCTTGTGCGCGAGTAATGGTGGTCCTGCCACATCGCCAATAGCATAGATGCCTTCAACATTTGTACGGCCATAACCGTCCGTGACGATGGATCCACGGTCAGTCTCAAGGCCCAACTCTTCAAGGCCCAGATTCTCAATATTACCCCGAACACCCACAGCAGAGATAAGTCGATCGGTCTCTATCAATTGGGCTTTGCCACCACTTGTTTCTATGGTTGCATTGACCGAGTTCGACGTTTTCTCAACATGTGTCACTTGGGCTTCGGTCAGGATTTTGATACCCGCTTTGGCGAAATTCTCCCTGGCAATTTCGGCAATTTCGAGATCCTCAGTCGGCAGAATCTGTGGCATCAGTTCTACGACCGTTACATCGCAACCCATCGCGTTGTAGAAGGTTGCGAATTCGATACCTATTGCTCCGGCACCCATGATGAGCAGTTTTTGGGGTAATGTTTCCGGCACCATGGCGTCGTAATAGGTGCAGATGAGCTTGCCATCCGGCTCGATCCCCGAAAGGCTACGCGGTCGCGCGCCAGTGGCGATGATGGTGTGTCTGGCGGTGTACTCTCCCTCCCCCCCCACCTCTTTCGGTATCGGGTGTTGCTGCACGATCGATCTGGAGGGTTTGCGGACAACGATCTTGCCTTTGTCGGAGATCGTGGCCTCGCCCCAGATGACATCAATCTTGTTTTTCTTCATGAGAAAACCAATTCCGCTATTGAGGCGTGCAGAAACCTGGCGTGAACGCTCGACAATCGCGTTGATGTCCGGCGTCACGGTTCCGTCCAATGTCAGACCGAAATCCTCGAGGTGATCGGCATAACGTTTGATCTCTGCGGAACGCAGTAGCGCCTTGGTCGGGATGCAGCCCCAGTTGAGACAGATGCCGCCTAAGTGCTCGCGTTCTACGATCGCAGTCTTGAAGCCGAGTTGCGCGGAGCGAATGGCGGTCACATAGCCTCCCGGCCCGGAACCGATCACAATGACGTCATAGTTGGCAGACATTTCAATCCTCCCTGCGGGATCAAACCAGAATGCTCATCGGATTTTCGATGAGGGACTTTAAGGAACTCAGCAGCTCGGCACCGAGTGCGCCGTCGACACAGCGATGATCGGCCGACAGTGTGATCGGCATTACAGTCGCGATGGCCACTTC
>ENA-OWNT01004390-OWNT01004390.1-seawater-metagenome-genome-assembly--contig:-NODE-4390-length-12424-cov-4.990605_pt1 | contig 12424 bp, 13 predicted proteins | sample MGYA00238136_ERZ651165 | MGnify/ENA primary metagenome ERZ651165 (study PRJEB26861, sample SAMN08777766) | seawater metagenome | isolation source: coastal seawater | place: USA: Florida | collected... | reverse complement strand
CAACAACAACAACAACAACAACAACAACAACAACAACAACAACAACAACAACAACAACAACAACAACAACAACCACAACAACAACAGTGACGACGCCGACGAAGCCGACGACGACGACGAAGCCGAAACGAAATGCGCAACAACGACGACGGCGGCGACGACGACGACGACGACGACGACGACGACTTTGCAACCAACCAAACAACGATGGTTTGTTCGTTCGTTCGTTCGTTCGTTCGTTCGTTCGTTCGTTCGTTCGTTCGTTTCGGTTTGCCGTTGCCGTTGGTCGCGGGCAGGCAGTGCTCGTTTCTCTCATATCCGTGTACTGTCCGTTTGCATCACTGTATGCATTATTCAGTTTCTCAGTGCATTACTGCGCGTGAATAAATAGTATTCATAGCGAAAGTCAGTATACAGTATTGTTTTCTGTAGAACGCCGACGACGTCGTCAAACCAACGGCGACGATGAGCGTTTCGTCTCACCACTCAAGAAATCTACTTTTATTCCATCTGTATTCGTACTCGGTATTACTGTATTTGGTATTGCGTTAAGTAAATGAAGTGCGAAAGTGTGGATTGTGTACTAGTACGGTGAATACCTGAACTACAACATGTCTAGATGACTGCCGAAATCGTGTAATTTTTGCATTTTGAGTGTAAAACGTGTAATTACACACTTTGATCGTGTAATTACACCACATTGGACTTTTTTACACTGTAAATTTGCAACCCTAACGTGTAAAAAGTCAAAATTACACGTTTTTGAACATTTGAATGATCGGCATCATGACGACTGCGAGCATCGAACGAACGAACGAACGAACGAACGAACGAATGAATTCATCCATTCGGCCGCAGTCGAACCAAAAGTTTATGTACTGTACATTATCGTATGTTCCCCTACTAAAACTATTAATGTACCAATTAACAGTGAGGAATACTTTTAGTAAATGGAGCTAAATGCATTGTACAGTACACAAAGCAAAAGTGGCACCGCTCCCTACCAGCGTGTGCGTGCGGTGTGCAGTTGGTTCGTTCGTTGTGCATACGCTTTGTGACGTGTGCGTGACAGTGAAACCGACAGCGAAGGCAGTCGAAACTAACGTTCGTTTTCGTTCCATCCTTCGTTCTTTCGTTCCTTCGTTCCTTCCTTCGTCGACTTTGTTCGTTCGTTCGTTCCTTCGTTCGTAGGCTTTGTTCCTTCGTCGACTTTGTTCGTTCGTTCGTTCGTTGTTCGTACTTTGTTCCTTCCTTCCTTCGTCCCTTCCTTCGTCCCTTCCTTCCTTCGTCCCTTCCTTCGTTCCTTCCTTCGTCCCTTCCTTCCTTCCTTCGTTCCTTCGTAGGCTTCGTTCTTTCATTCCCTCGGTTGTTGCCTTCCTTCCCTCCTCCCTCCCTCCCTTCCCTTGTTGGCTTCGTTCCTTCATTCCTTCATTCCTTCATTTGTTGACTTCCTTCCTTCCTTCCTTCGCGCTCCTGCTTGCACAAAACCACGGGCCAACGGCCAAAATGGGGCGTTGGGGCGTTGGGGCGTTTGGGGCCGTGGGGCGTTTGTTTGTTGCGTGTTGCTTGCTATCTTTGGTGCTCGCTATCTTTGGTTGGTGGTTTGATGCTTTGGGTTTGGTGGTTTGGTGGTTTGGTGGTTTGGTGGTTTGGTGGTTTGGTGGTTTGCTTGCTTTGCTTGCTTTGGTGGTTGCTTGCTGTCTTTGGCTATCTTTGATGGATTCGTGCTTGCTTGCAAACTTGCCTGGTGGTTGGCTATCTTTGCCATCTTTGCTATCGTTGGTGGTTTGGTGGTTTGCTTCCTGGTTGCTCTGCTTGCGTGCTCGCTAGTTCGTTGATGGGCTTCGGTGCCGTGCTTGCTTCCTGTTTGCTTGCTCTGCTTGCTTGCTCTGCTTGCTGAAATTCGGATTTTTTTCTGTCCATTCCACACAACCAAAGTCGGTGGCACTTGCACCACCTCAGTCGCGGTGGCGTCGTGTGACGGGTAGGGAGTCCGTGGACATGGCATAGCAAGCCCTCATGCCACGAACGATTTCCCACACTGACCATGCTTGAATTTCTTTCAAACGGTAATCACCGTGCCATGATAGCCACGACTGCCATGCATACCCCTGACAGCGCCGCGGTGCCGTGGCGACCTTGCAGCGCCTGCGGCTGACTGCTCCAAGGCATACCGTGTCAGCATGAGCAAGCGCGCTCGCGTCGCTCCACAATCTGCACAGGCGGGCCTTGGCCCATCCTCAAAATTCCTGACCTCGCCGACGTCACTGTCGACGACGGCGACAACGACGCTGCAGAAGAGTAAGCCTGCGAGCGACGGCCTCTCATTGCTTAAAGTGCAGCAACTACAATGCCACAACTTGGCGTCTCGAGACAACGAGGGAATGCTGTCCGAGCACTCCTGCGACCCTTACTGCGTGGTGTCTTTGCATCGCCAGTGTCACATCAACGACGTACGCAAGCACGCGGTGGCGACGTGCAAAACCGAGTTCCATCTCGGGACGAGGAATGCAGTGTTTATGGACTTCCAGATGCTGCACGCACTGCCCAGTTCCGAAGCCGAAAACCTGTTCCTCACCATCGAGGTGATTGACTTCGATTTCTGCTCCAGAGACGATCCGATTGGCTACGCGACGATGCCCATCACAGACGTGCTTGTGCGGCAAGGCCACAGTTGTGCGGAAACCATCTATAACGAAGAGTTCTGCCACAAGAGCATTAAGCTGCTTCCCTACACGGATGAGGAGCGCAAACGGGAAGAACGCAACAAATGTAACCCGCACCGGGAGCGAGTCTTGTCATTCGAGAATGGACTTGGAGAAATTTCGTTTGAGGTGCAGCTGGTGAAGGTGGCAGACCGTCCCGGGATGCGGCAGAGGACCTCACTTCTCGTTGCACGCAACCGCGTTCGACAAAATATTCTGCTACAGAACTGGTTTGAGTGGGTGATCTTAGCCGCGATCGCCACAAACATCATTGCCGACATCACGGCAACTTTTGTTTCAGTGCGCGACCCCTGCAATGCAGATATTGATGCCATGAATCCAAAGGACCATGCGCTCTGCCTTGACATTTGGGATTGCGCGATGATGTCGAGCGTGTCATCAGCGGTCGTCAGTACGTTCGGCGGCGATATCATTCAAGCATGTGGCCAGGCATTGACCGCCGACGGCTCTACCGCCAATAGCACAATCATGGCGTCTGCCTGGGGTGGCGTGATGGAGCTGCTGGGCCCTGCTTTCGCTATCAACCGAACTCTTGAAGCTATTTCAAACGTGTGTCTCGTTTGCTTTGCGTTGGAAATCCTCTTCAAGTTAATTGGTTTTGGGTGCTGCAATCGGAGGAGTGAAAAGAAGCTGTACAACGGTTACTTTCGCTCGGCATGGAACGTGTTTGACTTCATTCTGGTGGCACTTTCAAGTAGCAGTGTGATCGCCGAACAGTTTTCGTTGCAACTAGGAGACTCGGAAGCTGGCGCTGTTGGTGTCCTTGGTGTGCTGACTTCGTTCCGGGTTCTGCGAGTGTTGCGACCTCTACGCATGCTGAGTCGGCTTAGCAAGTTGCGAGCGCTCATGGCAGCACTGACGGACTCCGTGCAAGACATTGTGGCTGTTCTGGGAATTTTAATCTTCTTCTTTGCTCTGTTCGGCGTCGTCTCGCTGCAATTATGGAGCGGGTCGCTGCACCAAGGGTGCGTGCGCTTCGTTGCCACGAGCTCAGCTTTGGAGGCACCGAATTCGACAACGATGTGGGACGCAGACAATTTCGAGATCCCACTGTGTAAGTCTGGCAACACTCGTTGGGGCAGTGCCTTTTCCGCGCGAACTCTGCATCCGTCGTGACATCTGTCCTGTCCACGCGTAGGCTTTGTTGACTCCCAGAACTCGCTCTCCACTCTCTCTATCACTGCCGCCAACGCCACGTTTTGCAACGATGAGTGTACTTCAGCGTTCCCAGACTCCCGCCTCGCAGGGCAATTTGACCCTTCGAGTGGCTCGTGTCTCTGCGTTCACAGCAACAGCACGTCCAGCATACAGTGTCCGAACATCCCGGCATTCTTTATCCGACGCCGATTCTGCAACGACTTGTCTTTGTTCGGAGCGGCCGACACGACTTGCCCAGCCGGAACGACGTGCGCCGACGTGTTCCCAAACCCTTCGTTCTTGTGGTCGAGCACTGTGGTTGTCAATAGTACTGAAGTAAACAGTTGGGCTTCTCAGGCCCTAAATTTCACCACGACTTTGTTCGCATCTCGTTTCGTGGAGCAGGTAAGCAAAACGATGAAGCGGTTGTCAACTGTGTTTGCTGCCCGCTGCTGAACCATTATGCTGGTCTACTGTGCTAGACTGGATTGTTGTCGTTCGACAACTTTGCTTCGTCCCTCCTTTCCATGTGGATGGTGGTCACAGAGCAAGGCTGGGGAACTCTGGCCCAGATCACGGGACAAACATGGCATCAACTGTCCTGGATCCTGTACGTCGTGTTGACCGTGTGCACTGTAAATGGTGTGTGAGCCGTTCCTGGCAGAGCTTGCTGACGATCTGCCGTCTCTGCCCCATGTAGCTTCGTGATGGTGATTTACGTCCTGGCACTGTTCGCAATCAATCTTGTGTTGGGAGTGTTTCACTCAAAGCTGACCGCTCAGCATGCGCGACTTGCGCAAAATGAAATCATCGAGATGCAAGATGAGGTTTGTTGCGTTCCTGCAAGCTGCGTGGGCCCTAGCCACTTGTTGTAACCTCACCTCACTTGATGAACGACGCAGGTCACCAACGCTCAACTAATGAAAGAGAGTATGTCGAAATTCGCCCCAGACACAGACAGCGCATGTGCGAACTCTGACAATAGCGCTGCGGGTCAAACTAACCTCACTCAGGTCGCCGCTCCTTCACACGGTCACAAGCGCAATGTTTCTGCCGTTCTGACTTTGCTGCGATCGATTCCGAAACGTCCCAATCAGCGTGCGGATCTGATGTCGAAGCAGCAACACAGCGCGCCATTTGCGGTCCTCGACGTCAAGCCGGCACTGTTTGAGCATCATGCCTCGCGTCTCGGGGTTGCAACGTCAGTAGCAAAATTCACGTCCCGCCTTCACAGCCAAGCCGGACACAGGCCATCGACGAAACAATCGCAACACAAAGTCCCAGTGCCTCAAAAGGTCGATCATCGCAAAGCTTTGTCGGAACACGGCCGTTACCTGAAGAGGATTAAAACCGCGTTGAAGTGGTATGACATTCTCGCAGGGTTTGTCCTTGCCGTTGTGATCATGGCAGTGACTCTTCGTGCGGCAACTTGTTTGTTCAGGCAAAAGCACCAAAATCTCAGCGTTCAAGATTCGATATTACGTGGGGACGCCGTGCGCAACGGCAAATTTGACCCGCACCAATCGAGTCCTTGGCACCAGGCCACGATTGCCACTAAGAGGCGGGAAAAGCCGCAGCATGTTGCGTCCCTGAAAGAAGCGTTAGTTCAGATTGATGTACAAAAAGTCGACGCCCTCGTGAACTTTGCACGCGTAGCGGAAGAAGTACGTGTGCAAGTTGTCGTGTTGCATCCCGTTGAGTTGAACTTTGTATTCACTCAAGATTTTGCATTGTTCAAATACCGGACCCCAACTGTTCATAGCGCGAGCGCGAATCCGAGGCAGTAGCAGAGTTGGATGACCGAATCGACGCTCTCAAAATCACAGAGCAAGCCATTGATTACATGCGACTTCAGGCCGAATACTTGCGAAGGTGTCCTGCATGTTCAGGAATTTACCACTGCGTGTCCCACAAGACCTTCGAAGCTTTCATCACAGCATGCATTGTCGCCAACACGATTACTTTGATGGCGGTTCACGCTGGAATGTCCGAGGTTGGAGAGACGATTTGCTTCTACATCAACGCCGCGTTTTCCTTCCTGTTTTTCGTCGAAGTACTCTTGCGAGCTGCGTGCACATCGTGGGAGCTGTTTAAGAGGGACGGCTGGAACATGTTCGACCTCATCATTGTGTCCGTGTCGATCTTTGATGTGATGCTTTCTATCATCCTCGACCAGGCACGTCTGTTTGAAACGGCAAGTATTCGGATGAATACTTTCCATCACCATCACTTTGCCCGTGTTTCGTATGTAGGCTGGGACACAGAGTAGTTGGACAGGAGCTCTCCGTTGTGCAACTGCGTTCCGTGCCCTTCGCATTTTGAGGGTTATGCGGTTAGTACGAAGAGCGAAAGGTCTACGCATCATTTTTTTGATTGCCGGCAAAACGCTGCCACAGGTCTTGTCGCTGGTCCTACTGTTACTCTTAGTGTTGATAGCGTTCGCACTGCTGTTTTTCTACCTCTTCGCGGATGTTCCGTTGATGTATGAGGGATCTTTCTCCAGATTTGACAATGCGCTGTACAGCTTTTTGACCTGCTTCCAAATGGTCACGTTGGATGACTGGCCCTTCATCGCTCAAAATCTGTATAATGGCTATGAAGCAGCGCCGTGGGCAGCAGTTCTTCTGGTGGTTATAGTGACTGTCATTGGAAACTATATTGTGATGCAAATTGTGATCGCGGTGATTCTTGTCACTTTCGATGAAGTTGGGCAGCGTGAACTAGAGCTGGATGACCTCCGAAGTTTGTCGATTCGACTACTGCGTCGCAAGCGTGACGCGCTTCTGCAGCAACGCAAAGTGAACCATCCGCGACAGTCCTCCTCTTCGCCTTCGAAGGTTTATGGCTCTTCCTCAGCAGCGGGGAGTGGAAAGGTAGTTCCAATGTCTTCTACCGACACCGCAAACGATAGTGATTCTCCGCAATTAGTGGAGACAGCGGTCGACGTTGACCTCACTGTGAAGCTCAGCATTCACATCAACGATGAAATCTTGAGTATCCTTCGTGCTAGCCGACAAAAGTCTGAGAAGGACGTGCGCCGTCGAGTGGAAGCTTTTGCACGCGCGGACCAAAGCCAGCCAACGAACCAGTTTGACTTGCAAGGCACCACTTGCTGCGGGCGACTTTCAGCCGCGTCGCCGTTGCGCAGGCGCTGCTTTCGTGCCACGCAGTCGAAGTGGTTTGACACAACGATTTTGACCATCGTTGTCCTGAGCTGCATCGCTTTTGCCCTTCAAACTCCGAGTAGCCGACATGTGCGTGTCCAATGTTGTGTATTTTGTGTTCGCTTCGCCACTTGATTCCGCTACTTTCCTGAGGACGGCTTGCGTTGAATATTGTGTTTCTGTGCTGAGTATGATATTATTTGTTGCAGGATCTGAATGCTGCACATTGCTGCGTCTTAACCAACGCTACGATGATGGATTGCTGCGCTTTGATCAACACGGTGATACATGACGACGGTCGATGCCATTCCATCATGTCACCTCTAGGATACGATCCATGGAGTTGGTGGACAGTGCCAGTGTGGACACAATCCTCAACTTGGAGTAGCGCTGCGGAGGACATCAGAGCCTCATGTGATGTTTTTGTCGACAATGACATTGCCACGATTGCCACAGTCCAAACGGTGGCAATCGGAATGGACATTGCATGCACGCTGTGTTTCATCGTCGAGTTGGTCATGCGAGCAATCGGACCGGGGTTCTTCTGTGCCGGCGAACGGCGGGGAAGTGCGTATTTGGCAAGTCGGTGGGCAGTCGCAGACTTTGTTCTGGTGGCGGTATCTTGCGTGACATCGATCACAGTTCCATTTGTAGATGCGAGCCTCGTTCGATTCCTTCAAATTTTCCGTGTGTTCCGTGTGGTGACGCTAAGTAGCCGCATCCGTGTGGCAGTGTTGGCCTTCGTCGGTTCGCTCCCGCACGTGGCACACGTTTTAGCTTTTTGTGGACTAATTTGGGTGATCTTCGGCGTCGTTGGCGTTGAGCTGTACCGTGGGCAGTTTGCACATTGTTGTGCGCTCGCAATAGTCGACGAGCAATCCTGCATTCAAGCTGGACTTTCTTGGATGCCGCCGCGCACATGCATCATTCCCACGTTTGCAACAGATCCTGTCGCATGCGAAGTCGCTGGCTACCAGTGGAGCAATCCGACTCCAATGCACTTCGACAACATCTTCACGAGTTTTCTCTGTCTATTCAGCATTTCAACCTTGTGTGGCTGGATGAAGATTTTAGAACAAGGATTTAACAGCGTCCTACAGTCCAACGTCACTATCGACACATTCGATGCAAGCTTAACACAGCTCATTGAGGTGCGGCGCGTTCGTCAAGGCATCTCAATAAACCACACGCGTGACGCGGCATAACAACATGTTGACTCCGTGTGTTGTTGTTGTTGCAGGCCATCTACTTTTTGTCGTTCATTTTGTTTTCGACTTATTACGGCCTTAACCTGTTTGTGGGGGTCATTGTTAACAATTTCACGCGGCTCAATCAGGAAATGACAGGTCGAGCTTTGTTGACAACGTCGCAACAAAAGTGGAAGGACACTGAACGTCTGTTGCAGTCGATCAAGGTTTGCTTCCAACTTCTTTTAGCAAATATCGATCGTGCAATGCTCGTGCTGAAGGGCAGTGCTTTGTTGAATGTTGTTTTGTCGTTGTTCAGATCCACCGCCGCCCTCATCCGCCCCGTCATTGCCATCGACTTCGGCTTCCAATTTTTCGGCTTGTGCAAACAAAAGTGTTCCAGAGGATTATCCTGGCGCATATCATCGCAAACATAGTCTCCATGTGCGTGGAGTGGCACGGACAGCCTGAATCTGTCGACGTTGCACAAGCAGTATTAGAAACCTACTTTTGCGCAGTGTTTGCATTGGAATTCGTCTTCAAGTTGGGCGCCTGGGGTGCGTTGTCTCTCTCCAACATATTTATGCAATTCGAGTGTGCCCAACAACGGTAAAGTGTCGGTTTGCATCATAGGGCCAGCGTTTTACTTTCAAGATTTCTGGAACCGGCTTGACTTTGCAATTCTGTTGCTAACAACAACTGCAACTGGCTTTCAGTGGAGCGCCGCGGCATCTTCGACGTCGTGGCTTCGTGTAATGAGCATCTTGTGGGTGGCGCGCCTCGCTCGAATATTCCGCCTCACAAGAGCATCCCGTGCGATGCGTCTCCTCAACCAAGCGTCGTCGTTGCGACGATTGGTCAACACGTTCGTACTTTCATTGCCGGAAATGTGGAACATCTTCATTCTCGTCACCGTGGTGTTCTTCGCGTTCTCCATGCTTGGCACTGAGTTATTCTCGAGCACCCGCTCGTTGTACTACGTCACCAACGGGTCGTTGCACCTTGGGCCAGACAATTACACGGCATTGCCGCTTTCAATGAGTGAAGACTCGGATTGCGGTGCCCTGTTTGCCAACTTGCCGGCAGCGTTTGTCACGCTCACGCGAGTGGCGACTTTTGACAACTGGGTCGAAATATTTTCAGGGTGCTTCATGACCGACAGCAGTGGCCTCTGTGGCTGGTTCGACCCTTTCTGCGCAAACTGGTGGGCGGTGGTGTTTTTTGTACTATTCCAGGTGAGCACCTCGCGATCATTGTCTGCGCAGCGGCGCCATGCCATGCCACCGCATCCAGCAAGCTTTTTTTAATATGTCCATGCGAATGTGTGTGTTGTCCAACAGATTTTCTGCAGTTTCATAGTGCTGAACCTGTTCACTGCTGTCGTCTTGGAGAATTTTGCGCGAGACAACGCTCCCGATGAAGCGCAGCGAAATTTGCTGCTCGGGTTGCAGAGGTGGATGGAGTCGTGGGTTCAGGTTGACCCCTTCGGAGTGAAGCACTTGGAAGCCACGCTGTTTCTGGAAATGATGGGCTCCGCTCCTTTGCCACTTGGATTTGGGTCAAATTCGCGCACACGACTGTGGATACTGAAGCGACTGCAGAAGTTTCGAATTAGAATGGTATCCCGCCGATGCGACCGCAACACTTTCCGAGATTGGATGATGTGGGTGTACCATCACGAGGAAGCTGCTGGCTGTGATGTATACAAAGTCGCCACCCGACGTGAACTCTCTTTGCTGCGGCTCTTGAACTCCGACGGAACGAGGCCCAGCATTCCGCTGCGCGATTCCAACGGCGAATGGGTTTCTGACAGGCCGAGTGCTTGTTGTTGGCGAGCAGACTCCAGCTCAGAAGCAGAGCGACAAATCTCCGCGGACTCAGCAACGGCAGCGCGACGACGCTCACTAAACAGATATCACATGGCACTCCTAAATCACGAGGTGAAGCATGTGAGCTCGTCCAATAATTGGGCCATCAAGTTTTCCACCGCGATGCACGATATTGCTCGGTGTCTGGCGAGTGTGACGGCAGGTGACGACGGACAGACTGGCGGAATGGGGGGCGGAGAGTCCCAGCAAAGTCAAGAAATTTCATCTCATCGCGTTCTTGACGCCACTCGGAGAGCTGCTAGCTTTGAAGAGGTGCTGCAAACATGCGAAGAAGTAGATCTGGTTCATGACAATTCCCAAGGACTTGACACCGACGAGTCCACATCGACTACATCCACTCACGATGAGTGTTGGTTCCTGCACCATTTTTACGCCGCCCTCATCATCCAAGGTTTCTGGCTTCATCGAAAGCCGATTCCTGCGTCACCCATACCCGGTGCCATTGGCAAGAGACACAGCCACGCAACAGGCAACCATGACGAGCAAAAGGTCGACGAGGAAGAGAAGGAGTAGAGAGCGCGAAGCTACGCGTTATATGTCGGTTCGCATGCCCGTGCAGCGTGTCAATCGGTGTGCTTGGAAAGACGCGTCGTAAAACAGTAGTAAGAATAGAATAGACAGTAGTAAGAATAGACAAAACACGTCAATAACTAAACCAGAGTGCAATCGCGCTCGTTGACAAGAAGTCAGTGATTTAGGTGTGCGCTCCGCAGCACGAGCAGCGGAGTGAGCGAACGTTCAGGTTCCAAGTCGCTCACACCTCAGATTGCTCCTGTGCTAGCTCGGTGGCCGCTGGTGTTGCTACGGCAGCCGCGGCTTTCTTCTTCTTTGACCTCTTCGTTTTCGATCGCTTCACGACACGTTTGACCTTGACTTTCTTCTTCTTGCCTGTGGTCGGCGACGACGACCCCGAGGAAGCTGCACTCGTTGCTCTGGCACTCGTGCTGCCGGCACCGCGCCCATCCTGCACGTCACCCTCCACTTCTGTCTCTGTTTCCGCAGTACATACATAAATACAGCATACCGAATACGACGTGAGTTCACTGCTCGTTGCGCCGCGTGAATCACGCGACCTTGAGCGACGATTTCAAGTCGAGCAACGATTCCATGCAACTCAATCGCACCTTGTTTGGTTTCCAGCTCATCTATATTCCAGTCTTCGTCCTTCTGTTCCTGGGGACCGGAATCGCGTTGCACCTTCTTCTTTTTCTTCTTCATCGGCCTGGCGCGCACAGGGAGAGATCGCTCTTCGTCATCCGCCGCTCGATCGTTGGCGCTGGCTGCTGCCTCGTGGTCGGCGGCACTCGTCGTGTTCGGAATGGGCGAACGTGCACGCGTCCGCACCGCCGCCTTGTGGCCACCTGCGGCTTGCCAGTCTTCCAGCACTTTGTGTGCGGTTGCATGGCTTCTGCTGTCGATCTGAGCGAAGCAGTCCACACACATGAATGTGTCAAGGCTGTCCCCCAGAACCATAAACGCGGATTGCGCCGAGCCAAAGTTGGCAGCCGAGGCCAATCGTTTGCACACGTTGCACTTCGCCGTCTCGTCGCCCTCCAAGGTGGTGAGTCTCAGTTCGTGGCGCAAGCTCCTGGTGCGCACAACGTGCTCAGCCCTCGACATCTTCTTCACGAGGCGCTTGTATTCAGTGGTCTCCACAGACCGATCGACCTTGCACAGGCGCTCGAATATGTGCAGGGTTTTCTCCAAGCTGAAGAGGGCCATGGCGATCCCGCCGAGGAGGCAGATCAAGAGGATCGCCACGAGAGCGGACCCGGAAGGCGTGAGCACGTGCAGGCCAACGTTGCCATACTTCAAACCGTCGTCAGACATTTGCACTTAACAGCTGCGGCGACTGCCACGAAGGGTGGGCACGCGAGTGAGCGCGCAGCAGGAATGCGTAGGCACAGCCGCGGAACGTGCGGATTCGCCAAAACAAATGGCGCTACAAACAGCCGCGTCAATTTCTTGCGCCACAGAATCAACGCACGGGACGCACGCACGCAAGCAAGACAAGGAAGAACTAACCGCCGAGAAAACAGACACGCACGGTGAAACAGAGTATGTTGCTCCTGACTCCTCGTATTTTTCCGACGTCCATCGATATCGTCGAGCCGAACTCCACCTCCTCCTGCTCACCACAATGAACAACGACGGCGGCAACGACGACGACGACGACAACGGCGGCGGCAACGACAGCGAACGATTGAACGATTGAACGAACGAACGATTGAACGAACCAACCAACCAACGAACCAACGAACCAACGAACCAACGAACCAACGAACGAACGAACCAACGAACGAACGAGCGAACCAACGAAC
>ENA-OWNT01004387-OWNT01004387.1-seawater-metagenome-genome-assembly--contig:-NODE-4387-length-12428-cov-3.301190_pt1 | contig 12428 bp, 10 predicted proteins | sample MGYA00238136_ERZ651165 | MGnify/ENA primary metagenome ERZ651165 (study PRJEB26861, sample SAMN08777766) | seawater metagenome | isolation source: coastal seawater | place: USA: Florida | collected... | reverse complement strand
TGTTCCACCAGAATAGAGTTCCGGCTTCGTGCCATCCTCACCACTAAAAACCCCCTCTCTGGGAAATGGTCCATAGCCGACCAGCGTCTTGGTTTCTCCAGCCGGTATTTCGAACTGCCTTGCTCTTTCCATGGCGGGATCATCGCCTAGAAAGAATTCATATACCGTCACTGGCCACAAACGAGCATTATCCGGAACGCGATTCACCGACACCCTCCACTCAGGGTCAGTCGTGCTAGGTTCATCCACGCATACGGATGACGTTCCGCCGTTAGAGATTCTGTAATCAACTTTTATTAATTCACCGGATGGTCGCGCATCAATCACTGAAACCGAAACCTTCAATGCCTCCGAGAACGCAGTTGCTGAGACAACGCCGGTGCATGACAATAGCGTGAGCAATGCCAACAGAGACATTCCAGCCCGAAAAACTGACTTCATTACTAACATCGTCCTGCTCCGCATACTGCTTGATCAACGATAGACAAAGTGCCCGGCACATAATCCGCCCGGGATGTGATCCGATCGATTTCCTCAGATTCGCAGCCATTTCTATCGCATTACTTCTGGGTAATGAATTTCTTATCAGGTGACGACCGGTTCAAGGAAGCCCACCGCAGCGAGACCGAGCATGCGGAAGGTCTGGATAGGGCCGGGAGCAATGCGGACCGAGAAGCACGGGGGCGGGCTTGGTTCGTTCCCCCCCTCTTCTACCCGCACGTCAATGACCGGCGGAATACTCCGCTGTTGCGGAGGCGGAGGTCATTGCACGTCGCATGTATCGGCCCGGCGGCATGCCCACATGGCGGCTGAACGCGGTGCTGAAGGTGCTGGCTGAGCCATAGCCGACTCGCTGCGCCACCTCATCGAGCGGGACGGTGCCAGAGGAGAGAAGATCCTTGGCGACGGCCATCCGCCAAGTCTGGAGATACTCCATCGGTCGCAGTCCGACGATGCGCGCGAAGCGTTCGAAAAAGGTGGAGCGGGACATGCCCGCCGCCAAGGCGAGCCCCTCGACAGTCCACGAACGTTCCGTATCTCCATGCATATGCCGCAGCGCGACCGCGATCCGCGCATCGGCCAGTCCGCGCAGCAGCCCCGGTTGCGCCGAGTCCCTGGGTACGGAGCGCAGGGCTTCGATCAACAGGATTTCCACCAACCGGGCCAGGATGAGGCTCCGCCCAGCTTTCTCCTGCGCCGCCTCCTCGCCGACCATGCGTACCAGCTCTGTGAGCCTCGGCACGCCGCGGATGTGGATCATGCGTGGGAGCAGCGACACGAGCAGCGCGGCATCGGGAGAGGCGAAAGCGAAGTAGCCGCCGAATTGACGGACATCGGCGGGCCCCTCGCGACGACCATAGCGCAGTTCCCCCTCCTGGCCCGCGGCTTGTTCGGAATCGATCAGAACCGGCGGTGCCGGTTCGAAACCGGACATGGTGAATGCTGGGGTGGCCGGCAGCAGCACGAAGTCCCCGGCCTCCAACACCACTGAAGTCTCGCCTTCGACGGCGAGGCGACAGCTTCCCTCGGTTACTGCGCAAAACCCCGGCTGGCCGAAGGCGGTATAGCGCACCGCCCAACGCCCGGCGCCGCTGATGCTTTTCGAGAAGATGGCACGAGGGCGCAGAAGCGTGATCACCTGAGCAAGCGGATCGGCAGTGGCAGTGGACTTGGGGAGGCCCATTCGGACTATCGCAAACTAAATATGGATCATTGATCGGAGATGGTTCGATCTACGCTTGCTAATCCTCGGTCGTCAACAAATTTGGCAGGAGACCGACATGAAGACCATTCTCATCAGCGGCAGCTCGTCCGGTTACGGGCTTGAGACCGCGCGTCACTTCCACGCCCAGGGCTGGAATGTGATCGCCACCATGCGCAACCCGCAGGCCAGCCCCTTGCCAGCGTCCGAGCGCATCCGGGTCTTGCCGCTCGACATCACCGATCCCGACAGCATCGCCAGCATCGTCGAGACCGCCGGTCCGATCGACGTTCTGGTCAACAATGCAGGGATCGGCCTCGTGGGCGCCGTCGAGGCGACGCCGATGCCCTTGATCCGAAAGATTTTCGAGACCAACACCTTCGGCACGATTGCGATGACACAGGCGGTCATCCCGCAGATGCGCGCGCGCCGCTCGGGGGTGATCGTCAATGTCACCTCGAGCGCTACGCTCGCATCGGTGCCGCTCGCAGCGCTCTATACCGCGAGCAAACAGGCGATTCAGGGCTTTACCGGCTCGCTGGCGCTTGAACTCGGCCATTTCGGGGTGAAGGCGCGTCTGGTTGAGCCAGGCTATGGTCCAACCACGCGCTTCGCCGCGAACAGCCTGTTCCGCCTCGAAGATCTGATCCCGGAAAGCTATGCGGACTATGCCGCGCCGATTTTCGAAGCGTTCGCCGCGCCTGAGGTGGTGACGCGCGAAATCGATGTCGCCGAGGCGGTCTGGCGCGCCGCGACTGATGCCGTCGGCGGGTTGCATTATCCTGCCGGCCCCGATGCTGTGGCCCTGGCAGAAGCCGGCTGACGGCAAGCGCGGGCCACGCCATCAACAGCGTCGCCCGCGCTCCTCGCAGACACGTCGACTGCGGATCGGCCGAGACAAAAGACCCGACGGCTCGCCGCCGTCCAGACACGCCGCAGCGGACGGCCGCTTTTGTCTGCGCTCTGCCGCCTTTTCATTCGGTCCGGAGCGAAGGTACCCTTCCAACCCAGATTGGCGGATGCAGTCAAAGGCGCAACTGTCCACCTTGGAACGAAACGCTCGAACGGATAGCAGCCTATTCAAGTTGCTTTCGGGCTGGGACTGTTCCACGCTATCCAGATTTGAGAAAGCGATGCGACACAAAGGCTTCCGTGTATGAAGAGAATGCTTGGTACTGGTTTGCTTCTGGTCATTTCCGCAACGATTTTGCTCTTCTCATTATGGCCCGCCTCCAATGGCATCAGGCATTACACTGATGCCGAACTCGCGGGATTAACCTGCGCCGAGCTTTCTGAGAAGCACGAGGAGGTCATTACTGCCTATCATGACGCATCAATTGCATACTTCCGCAGAACAGGCGGGTTTGAGGATGGGCTCGGGCTGCCAGAAGAGGCAGATCTGCCGATGATCAAAGTGATGACAAGTATCATCCGCGAAAATGATCTCGCAGGGGTGGATCTTACCAAACCATTTTTTCATTCGTCATCCGCGGCAGCATCAAAGCAGCTATCCGCAGTATTTTCCGAATTCTCAGCGCTTTGCGCATCATATCCTGATATGGATGCCGCTGCAGCAGGGTTACAGGCCGCCGAGACGCTAGGCTTGGCGCGGCCGCTCACAGTACCAGACTGACCCACCTCTGCGTGCAGCACCTGGTCTTGGCCGCGATTAGGGAGTTGTTTTCAAAACCTGCATCGGCACCGTGATTGCGTTTGGTGTGGAACCTGTTCATCAGCGTCGGGATATAGAACTGCATTTCAAAGGGGTTGTGCGATTGAGATACGATGTGAAGGGTAGCGTGTTGTGCCTGATGGGCGTACTGGCGACGGGAGCGGAGGCAGGTTGCCCGCAAGGACAGGAAACATTCACTTCCTGCCAGATTGCAGGCCATGACACCGAAGTCTTCGTGTGTTTCGATAACCAGACTGTCACCTACAGCTACGGTCCGATTGGCGGGCCGGCGGATCTCACCCTGACAGAACCTATTGAACGCGTGAACTTTGAACCGTGGTCGGGGCTCGGCACGGCGATCAGCGAGTCAGTCACCTTCTTCAATCAAGATTACGGCTACAGTGTTGGGGGCGGCTTTGAACGTCCGTTCTCCGAGGAGGAGATGCAGCGCACGCAAACGCGCTTTGGGTGGGTTGAAGTGACCAAGAGCGGCGAACGGGTCGCCAGCCTAGAATGCATCCCCGAAACCGTAACCTACGGCTTTGGCGGCGGGCTCCATGATGCCAAATTGGCAGCTGGCCAAACCTGGGATTGGGTTTCCAAGACATGGATATCGGATGCCGTTTCATCGGCCGCCATGCCGATCCTGGCAACAACACCTCAGTATGGCGTCGAATTTGATTGCTTGCCCACATCGGAGTTTAGCCTCAATGGGATAAGGATGAGCGCGTCGTTGGACGCACTCAGCGCGCTCGGAACACCGAAGACCACCGACGAAACTTCGTTCAGTGATGAACCCATTGACAGGCTGGCACTGATTGGAGCGAGTATTGATTTTTCCCGAGACATCCTTGTCACGATGTCCGCCACCTCGCCGACCTGGCAGATGCCTTCGGGCCTCAGGGTCGGCCTGACCCGTGGGGAGGTGGTTCGCATTCTTGGACGCGTGCCGGCCGGATACACTGCCATATCTCAAGATTTCACCATACCGTCCTGCCCCGAAATGCCCGATGCCAACTCTGCGAATGGTTACGGGAAATGGTTTGCTCTGATCGAATTCGGACAAGACAAGCGTGTGAGCAAGATAGCCCTTGTGACTTCAGCGCAATAGGTGATTGCTCAGCGTCAGACACGGGCTATGTCGGGCAAAGGCAAACGAACCTGACTGCCCCGGATCGTGGCCCAACTTCACTGATAGAGCTCAGCCTCAAAGCCATAACATGCGGATAATCCAGCGATTGCTTGGCAGTCTTGGATTGGCAGGTGTCCCGCACTTGCGACTTGCGGGACACTTCTCCCATAAAAATATGGCCGAATAGCACAGACCGCACTTCAGCGGTCGCCCACCATTTCACCTTCTGCAAGAGCGAATGACACCCCTCCGGTCCTGCCGGTTTGCGCGGTTCGCGCCCCGCCCCTACCGAGGCGCGAAGGCCATGACCTTGTTGCTGTAGGCCTTGTTTCCACTGACATCTTCGCCGAACCAGTCCGGTGCGACAAAGGCGTGGGCGGCGGCCTCGTCCTCGAACTCCACCTCGACCACGGTCAGCGGCGCATGCGGTGCCTCGAAAACATCGAGCTCGAACACGGTGCCATCGGCGAGGCGGCCGGTCCAGCGGGTCTTTTCGATGCGTCCGGTCGCGGCGGGCCAGAGCCGGTCGAAGGCTTCGCGCGGGACCTCGGTCTCGTATTCGCCGCGCACCATGCCCTCGCCGGTCTTGATGGTGACGAAGAAGGCCGCCCCCTTCTGACGCAGACGGACCTCGATCGAATCCTCGGGGCGGGTCACGTAGCCCTGCCGAATCTCGGTGGCTTTGGCGTCGGTGAGGTCAGGCATCCGCGCGACGAGGAACTTGCGTTCGATTTCGGTGTTCTTGGCCATCAGATCCTCTTGATCACTTCAACCGCGAGCCGGTCATAGGCCCGGGCCGCGTCATGGGTTCCGGCGAAGACGCCGACCGGGGTGCGATGCACGCCCATCTTCTCGACATCGGTCGAGAACGGCACCACCACGTCGAGCATGCGCCGGGCATGGGTCTTGCGCATCCGCTTGATCGTCTCGCCGTGCAGCTTCTTGGTGGCCTGCGCCATCGAGAAGAACCCGAGGATCTTCTTTCGCGCCAGCCCGTGCTCCTTGAAGAACTCCACGAGCTGTTCGAAGGTCCGCTCGGAGAGCGTGGTCGGGATCACCGGAACAACGACGGCGTCGGCCGACCGGAAGACGTTCTCGGACAGGGTCGAGATGTTGGGCGGGCAGTCCAGCACGATGTAGTCGTAATCGCCCTTCACGCTCTTCAGCGCCTTCTTGAGCCGTGACTGGCTGTTCTTCATCCGCGCGAGGAAGACGTCGAAGTCGCGGAAGGTCATGTTGGCCGGGAGGATGTCGAGATCGTCGAAATCGCTGCCCCGGATCGCATCGGTAAAGCGCGTGACGTCGGTGAAGAACCTGTCGCCCTTCAGCTTCTTCGAAGGTTTCACCCGGAAGTAGAAGCCCGACGCGCCCTGGGGGTCGAGATCGCAGAGCAGCACCCGGTGCCCCTGTTGCGCGAGGCAATAGGCGATGTTCACGGCGCTCGCGGTCTTTCCCACCCCGCCCTTGTTCGAATAGCTGGCGATGATCTTCATGCGTCGGGCTCCTCCGAGTGGAACAGCGCGCGGAAGCTCTCCCGGGTCTTCTCCGAGTCGAAACGGGCAAAGCTGGCCTCGACCCTTGCGCGTTCTTCCAGTTGTTTGCGGTCCAGTACGGTGACCAGCGCGCCGAGGCTTGTCGCGATCTCGAGCGCGTCGCGCGTGTTGGCCCTGAGCCCTGTCAGGAGGTCGCCCAGCGCCGCCTGCTGCACCGCGTAGTCGTTGAACTTGCCAAGGTTGTCCTGAAGCTTCTTCAGGCGCTTGATCAGGGCACCGACATCGGCCGCGTCGAAGAGCGGCGCGAAGAATTCCATCAGGTAGCGCAGCTTCTTGCACTGGATCCGCAGCGCGTGGACCTGCTCGTCGGGCGTTGTGCTGTCGATCCCGGCGGCGATCTTGCAGACCTTGCGGTACCGCTTCCAGATCACCCGGCGGGCATAGTCGAGTGCATGGCTTTCGGCGTCCGGCCCCTCGGCCAATTGTCCGGGATCCTCGAAAAGCCGCAGCAGCGCCGCCATCTCCTGACGGTATCCGGGGCTCTGCAACCACGCTGCTAGGTCCCTGTGGGCGTCGCCCCTCTCGCGCGCCAGCCGGTCGAACAGCTTTTCCACGCCGCGCCGACGTGCGGGCGGCACCAGCGCCACGTAGTCCTCTCGCTCGATCAGGTAGACGTCGAGATCGCGCAGCCTGCCGGTGGGCGACATGACCGCGTCGAACCGCTGTTTCAGCTCGTCGCTCTGCTCGGCCTCGAAGACGCCACGGAACAGCGAGATCACCGAACGGACACGGCGCAGGGCGACGCGGTATTCGTGCAGGAACTCGGAATCGAGATCGGCGAGGATGCCCGCCTCCTGCCGCACCGCAGCCGCGACCTGCGCCCGCACGAAGACGACCGTGGCCTCAAAGGCGGTTTCCTCGGCGGTCATCTCGATCTCGACCTTGCCGATGGTCCCGGGCTCCACGCCCCTCAGGTCCGCCCCGAGATCGAAGGCCGTCTCGCAGAGGCGCGCGCCGGGGGTGTCGATCTGATGCACGAGGCGCTGCAGGGCCTTGTCGTACCCCCGAAGCGGGTTCAGCCGCAGCACAGTGACCGGCGCCGCATTCCCCGACCTCAGTTGCCAGGACTCGCCGCGCACCTCGGTCTTGTCGAAGTCGTCGACCACCTTCCAGCGCTGGCGGACCAGTTCGCCCTTGGCCACCGGCATCAGCGTCCGCAGGGGCGAGACCACGCCCGCCAGCCAGTCGGTGACCGGCCCTTCCGGCATGTCCTGAACGAAGGCAGGCGCGCATCTGGACTGTTCGAGCACCTCTCCTTCCGACAACAGGAACAGGCCCTCTTCCGTTTCCAGCAGCAGGCGGTCCTTGGCCGCGACCTGCCCGTCGAAGGTATCGACAAGGGCAAAGCTGCCGACGAAGCCGTCGCCGTCGCGGACCAACCGGCTCTTGCCGAGGTCCATCCCTCCGGCGCAGAGCTGTCCGCCCTCGCGGACAAAGATCATCTGGGCTTCAGGCCGGGTCATGGCCCGCTTTCGGAAAGGGTTGCAACCTGTGTCCTCTGTGTCTTTGTCCCGTGGCAAGGGTTCCACGGATGCGCGTCCACCGGAACCAGCCATTTGTCACAGGAACGCGACGTTCGACAAGATTTACGACGATTTCACGGGAAAGACATTGAGACAGGTCATGGTGTCCGTCCTCACGGTACCATCCTGGATCAGGCCCGGCGCGCCAGCCAGTCGACGATGTTGTCGCGGCTGCTGCCGTGGAACTCGGCGTTGTCCAGCATCTGCGAACAGTCCTCGGCCTTTCGAATCATGCGCGGCCCCCGCTGGCCGGCCCGCCAGAGCCAGACCCATTCAATGCGCCCCGTTTCGTCGGTTTCCGCAACGAATACCTTCTTCACGTCTTACGTATCCCCATGGTCATCCCGAGTGATGTCTCGACAGAAAATCGACAACTCGCCGATTTGTCTAGCACTTCACCCACAATCCAGCCCGCCGTCATGGCGCCGGGTGCCCTACCCTGCCCCATTGGCCGGATCAAGAAGATGTCCGGGTTACGCCGGGTCGCTCAGTTTTGCGCGCGGCTGCCCCTGGCCTGGGCGCAGACCCAGGCGCGGATGTCGTCCTCGGCGGCGCCGTGGAACTGTGCGCGCGCCAGGTCGCTGGCCGAGATGCTGCGCGCGTCGGCCGGGCGCGCGGCCTTCCAGGCTGGCCGTTTGGCCCAGACCCAGGCCACCCGGCCCTGTATATCCGTTTCCGCGATGAACGTGAGTTTTTGCATGTCAGACCCCCCGGTGCTGCAGGCAGAACCCTAGCAGACAACCCCGCCACGGGGAGAGCAGGTTTTGCAGTTTCGCGCCCCGGCAGCCGGGATCGCCGGGCAACTGCCCGACTCCAAGGCATCGGGGCCGCCCCGGGCACCGCGCCTGCGGCACTGTCACACGGGCAAGCGGCTCGTCCCGGGTCGGCGGGAATGGTAACACCAGGGCCAAGGAAACCGGATTGCAGGCGGGGCGAGCCCCATGGATCAGGCCACAGACGCCCCGACGCGGCGGACAACCCACGCCACGCTGGCGCAGGCGCGGGTGATTGCCCCGGTCCGCCGGGAGCTGCGTCGCGCCGGGGTGCTCTCCGTTCTCGCCGGGCTGCTCTGGCCGGTGCAGGCCGCCGCCATCGCCTGGTGCATCGCGGGCTGGGCCAATGGCGCACCGGCGCTGGAGCGAGCCGCGGTGGCCGGGCTGGTCTTTGCCCTCTGCGCCGCCCTGCGGGCGCTGCTGGACCACCTCGCGGGTGCTTTGCTCTTCGCGGCAGCGGACCTGACCCTGTCACGCGAACGCGCGGCGCTGGTCCGGCGCGAGGCCCGCGCGCCCTCGGCCACCGGTTCTGCCGCCATCGCCGCGCTCGCGGTCCAGAAGCTGCCGCTGCTCCAGCCGTGGATCACCCGCTACCATGCGGCAATGATGCGGGTGATGGTGCTGCCGCCCGTTCTGCTGATCCTCGCCTTTTCCCAGTCCTGGGTCGTGGGGCTGACCCTGCTTGTCGCCGGACCGCTGATCCCGGTGATGATGGCGCTGGTCGGGATGGCGGCAGAGGAGGCCTCGCGCCGCCAGATGGACGAAATCGGCGACATGAACCAGATGCTGATGGAGCGTCTCGCCGCCCTGCTCGACATCCGCCTGCTGGGCGCGGGCGAGGCATCGGCGGTGGCTTTCGGAGCACGGGCCGAAGCGCTGCGCGAACGCAGCATGGCCGTGCTGCGCATCGCGTTCCTGTCGTCCACAGTGCTGGAGCTGTTCGCCGCGCTCGGTGTCGCCCTCGTGGCGGTCTTTGTCGGCTTCATGCTGCTGGGCGAGATCGGTTTTGGCACCTGGGGCACTCCGCTGGCGCTGGGCCAAGGCGTGTTCCTGCTGCTGATCGCGCCCGAATTCTTCCAGCCCCTGCGCGACCTTGCCGCCGCATGGCACGACCGCGCGGCGGGGTTCTCGGTGGTGGCAGAGCTTGACGAACTGGACCGGGCCGAGCGGGTCGAACCGCTGGGAACCGGCGCCGCCGCGGCTCCCCTGTCCGGGGCGCTGTCGGTGCAGGTGCAGGGCGCGGTGGCCATGGTGCCGGGGGGCCGGGTGCCCCTTCCCGACGTCTCCCTTTCGGCCGGAGAAACGCTCGCCCTCACCGGGCCGAGCGGCTGCGGCAAGAGCACGACGCTGGCCGCGCTGGCCGGGCTGGCCCCGCTGGCCTCCGGGCGGATCGACGTCTGCGGCCAGCCGCTCGATGACCGAACGGCAGATGCATGGCGCGCGCGCATCGCGCTGGTGCCCCAACGTCCACACTTTGCCGACACCACGCTCGGCGACTGGCTCGACCCGAAGGGCGCCGGAACCGACCCCTGGCCAGCCTTGCGCCTCGCCGATGCCGCGCGGGTGGTCGAAGGGCTGCCCGAGGGGCTTGCCACCCGCCTCGGCGCGACCGGGGGCGGGGTATCCGGCGGCGAGGCGCGGCGGCTGATGCTGGCCCGCGCCGTGCAGCAGGGCGGCGACCTCATTCTGGCGGACGAGCCGACCGCCGACCTTGACCCCGAAACGGCACAGCGGGTGATCGCCGCGCTGGAGCGGCTGCGCGCGAGCGGGCGGGCGGTGATCGTAGCCACCCACGACCCGGTGCTCGCCGCCGCCATGCAGCGGCAGGTGGAGATCGGCGCATGAGGCCGGTCCTGCATATCCTGCGCCTGCTGCTGGCCAGCGCCCCGGGCGCGATGGCGCGCGGCGCCGCGCTCTCGGTGCTCGTGCTGCTGATGGGGGCGGCTCTGCTCGGGCTCTCGGGCTGGTTCGTCACTGCGACCGGGCTTGCCGGGCTCGCTGGGATCGGCATTGCCTTCGACGTGTTCCGCCCCTCTGCGGGCGTCCGGTTCCTTGCGCTGGGGCGCACCGCCGCCCGCTATGGCGAGCGGCTGCTGACCCACGACGCCACGCTGCGCGCCCTTGCAGCGCTGCGGGTCGATCTGCTGCGGCGGCTGGCGCGGCTCGACGGACGGGCCCTGTCGCGGCTGCGGGGCGAGCAGGTGCTGACCCGCATCGTCGCCGACGTCGACGCGCTCGACGGGCTGGTGCTCCGGCTGCTGCTGCCGGGCATTGCGGCGCTCGCCGCGCACCTGCTGATCTTCGCCGCGCTGGCATGGCTGCTGGGCTGGCCGGTTGCGCTCGCGATCCTCGCAGGAACCCTGCCCGCCGCCGCGCTGATCCTCTGGCGCCTTGCCCGGCGGGGGCTGCGGCCTTCGACCGATGCCGAGAACGAGGCCCAGGCGCTGCGGCGCGGGCTCATCGACACCATCCGCGACCGCGAGGCGGTGATCCTGACGGGGCGGCTGGCGGAACAGGAGGAGCGTCTGCTGGCCCATGATGCCGCCGCGCGGGGGGCGATGGCCGCGCTCGACCGGGCCGAACGGGACGCCGGGCGCGCGCTCTCGCTCCTCGTGGCGCTGGTGGCGGCGGCCGCACTGGTGGCTGGGGGGTGGTTGCTGTCGCGCGGGGTGCTCGACCCGGCCAAGGCCGCCATCGGGTTCTTCGTGGCCATCGCACTGGCCGAGGCGCTCTGGCCGCTCCGGCGCGGCGTTGCCGACCTCGGGCGCATGGTCGGGGCCGCCCGCCGCCTCGCTCCGGCCCCCGATGCTGCGCCCCGCCCTGCCCCGGTGGCATCCAATCCCGACGCCCCCTTGCTGCGGATTGCCGTTCCGGGGCTCGACCTGACGCTGGCCCCCGGCGAGGCCGTTGCGCTGACCGGACCCTCCGGCGCGGGCAAGACCGAGCTCTTGCTGCGGATCGCCGGGCTGGGGCCGGGTCAGGGGCTGGAACTGTTCGGAGAACGCCCCGACCGGTGGCAGGAGGACGCGCTGAGATCGGTGGTGTCCATGCTGCCGCAGCGCAGTGCCCTCGTCGCCGGAACGTTCCGCGACAACCTGTCGCTGAATGGCGAGGCGGACGAGGGCGCGCTCTGGGCGGCGCTGGAGGCCGTTGCCCTGGCCGATGTCATCCGCAAGCGCGGCGGGCTGGAGGCGCGACTGGGCGAAGCCGGGGCCGGCCTCTCCGGCGGGCAGGCCCGGCGCCTTGCCCTTGCGCGCAACCTCCTGAAAAAGCCTGCGCTTCTGCTGCTGGACGAACCCACCGAGGGGCTGGATGCGGAAACCGCCGACAAGGTGCTGCGCGGCCTGCGCGCTTTCCTGCCCCGCGCGACGATCATTGCCGCCATGCATCGGGGCGCAACTCACGAAATCTTCAATCGAACCGCGACCTTAGGTGTCAGCCCTGCGGCGTTGTCACAGGGCGAGAGCAGTCTAGTATTGCGGTAGGGATAAGCCAGCCACGGGCGAGTCGCCCGCTGACGGTGCCTACAACCTGCAGGGGAACCGCGCATGGAACTCGATATCGTCGAGCTGTCACGTCTCCAGTTTGCCATGACAGCGCTTTACCACTTTCTCTTCGTGCCATTGACACTCGGCCTGTCGATCATCGTCGCGATCATGGAGACGGTCTACGTGATGACCGCCCGCCCGATCTGGCGGCAGATCACCAAGTTCTGGGCCACGCTTTTCGGCATCAACTTCGTTCTCGGCGTGGCCACCGGCATCACCATGGAATTCCAGTTCGGCATGAACTGGTCCTACTACTCGCACTACGTAGGCGACGTGTTCGGGGCGCCGCTCGCCATCGAGGGGCTGATGGCCTTCTTCCTCGAAGCCACCTTTGTCGGGCTGTTCTTCTTCGGCTGGGCAAAACTCAGCCGGGTGCAGCACCTCGTGGTCGCATGGCTGGTCGCCATCGGGTCGAACTTCTCGGCGCTCTGGATCCTCATCGCCAACGGCTGGATGCAGAACCCCGTGGGTGCCGAGTTCAACCCCGACACCATGCGGATGGAGATGACCTCGTTCTTCGAGGTG
>ENA-OWNT01004385-OWNT01004385.1-seawater-metagenome-genome-assembly--contig:-NODE-4385-length-12435-cov-3.651562_pt1 | contig 12435 bp, 10 predicted proteins | sample MGYA00238136_ERZ651165 | MGnify/ENA primary metagenome ERZ651165 (study PRJEB26861, sample SAMN08777766) | seawater metagenome | isolation source: coastal seawater | place: USA: Florida | collected... | reverse complement strand
CCGACGGCGACCTCGTCGACGACGGCGACGAGGACGTGAACGGCGACGGCGTCTTCGACGGCGACCAGTACGGCACCGCCGACGACGAGACCGACCCCACCAACCCCGACACCGACGGCGACGGCGACGACGACGGCGCGGAAGGCGGCGCGGGCGCAGGAGCTCCCGACAGCGACGCCGACGACACCATCGATGCCCTCGACCCCGACGAGGTCATCGACGACATCGACACCGACGGCGACGGCCTCACCGACGCCGAAGAGGCCGTGATCGGCACCGACCCGAACGACCCCGACACCGATGACGACGGCCTCACCGACGGTGAGGAGGTCCTGACCACCCTCACGAACCCTCTCGACGACGACAGCGACGACGACGATCTCCTCGACGGCGAAGAGGTCAACGACGAAGGCACCGACCCCAACGACGAGGACACCGACGGCGACGGGCTCCTCGACGGCGAAGAGGTGGCCGGCCCCGAAGGCGACACCGCGTGGGATCCCACGGACCCGCTGGAGGAGGACTCCGACGGCGACGGCCTCTCCGACGGCGACGAGGTCGACATCCACGACACCGACCCCAACGACGAAGACACCGACGGTGACCAGCTCACCGACGGTGACGAGGTCGACAACGTGGGCACCGACCCCAACGACCCCGACACCGACGACGGCGGCGTGGACGACGGCACCGAAGTGTTCGAGGACGGCACCGACCCCCTCGACCCCTCCGACGACCTGGTGGACCCCACCGACACCGACGGCGACGGCATCCCCGACGACGAAGAGGAAGAGCTCGGCACCGACCCGACCGATCCGGACTCCGACGGGGACGGCATCGACGACGGCGATGAGCTCGACATCGGCACCGACCCCCTCGACCCCGACACCGACGACGACGGCGTCAACGACGGCGAAGAGCTCGACGACGGCACCGATCCCCTCGAGCCGGACACCGACGGCGACGGCCTCGACGACGGCGAGGAGCGTGATCTCGACACCGACCCCCTCGACCCCGACTCCGACGACGACGGCCTCGACGACGGCGACGAGATCGAGCGGAACACCGACCCGAACGACCCCGACACCGACAAGGGCGGCGTGCCGGACGGCGAAGAGGTCGACGCGGGCAAGGACCCCCTCGATCCCGCCGACGACATCGACCAGGTCCTGCCCGAGCCCGATGTGCCCGGCGAATACCTCGGCGGCGCCTGCCAGTGCGCCTCCACCACCTCCCCGCTCTCCACGGGGTGGCTGGCTGGCTTGCTGGGCCTCGTGTGGGTGCGTCGCCGGTCGTCCCGCATGGGATAGACGCCTGCCATGAACAAGCAGCTCGCAGCAGGCGCCGGTGTGGCGCTGTTCCTGGCGGCGGTCGGCGCCTTCTTCTTCATGCAGCGTCCCCGCACCGTGGCCTACGACTGGTCCCGCCTCGACACCGCCCTCGAGAAGATGGTGGCCGACAACCGCCTCGGCGGCGCCTCCATGGTGGTCGTGCGGGGCCAGGAGCGGGTCTACGAGCGGGCCCTCGGCACCTACGACATGAACAGCTGGGTCACCGCCGGGAGCGCCAGCAAGTGGGCCTCGGCGGCCGCCATCCTCACCCTGGTCGACGACGGCACGCTCGAGATGGACGACACCATCGGATCGTACGTCCCCAGCTGGAACCAAGGCACCCACGCCGCCGTCACCCTCGAGCAGGCCCTGTCCCACCGCGCCGGCATGAAGGCCAAGCACGACTGCCTCCGAGCCTACGACAAGCCCCTGCTGGACTGCGTCGACCGCATCGCCGAGACCCCGATGATCTACGAGGCGGGCGAGGGCTTCGGCTACGGCGCGCTGTCCTTCCACGCCGCCGCCGGCATGACCGAGAAGGCCACCGGCAAGACCTTCCGCGAGGTCTTCCAGGAGCGCATCGCTCAGCCCCTCGGCATGACCAACACCCGCTTCGGGCGCGGCGGTCGTTCGCCCAACCCCGGCATCGCCGGGAACCTCGTGACCTCCGGGGAAGACTACGCCCGCTTCCTCGAGATGGTCCTCAACTACGGGGACTTCCGTGGCAAGCGCATCCTCAGCGAGGGAGCTGTCCGCGACATGGAGGGCCCCCACGCCGGTCCCGGTCCGTACTTCCACCACATTCCCAAGCGCCACCTGGAGTCACGGCACGACGTGTACGGCCTCGGGGTGTGGCGCGACGTGGTCACCAAGGAAGGGCAGCTCCTCGTGATGAGCAGCCCGGGCAAGTTCGGCTTCGCCCCGTGGGTCGACCGGCGGGTGAATGTCGCCGCCGTGGTCACGGCCGAGTGGACCCACGAGCAGCGCAAGCAATCGCTCATGCCGCCGGACCCAGCCGACATCATCTACCTGGTGTGCGACATCGTGCACCGGGCCGAGCACCCGGACGCCCCCACCCCCAACCCCGCCTGCCGGCGTCGGGGGGTCTCCGAAGCCTCACCGTGAGGTGCGGATGCCCAGGCCTCGGAGCTCCTGCCTGAGGACGCTCACGACCTGGCGCCAGCCCCGCCCCACGTGGTCGCCGTCGTAGAAGGCGTCCGGGCGGTCGTCGAGGAGGTGCGACAGGTCGATCTGGTCGACCTCCCCCGGCGAGAGCAAGGGCTCCATCACGTCGTCGAGGAGGTCGGGGGTGGCGCCATAGCCCTCCGCCGCCGCCGCATACTCCCGCGTGACCGGGAAGCGCACCACCACTACGTGCATCTCCCGCTGGCGTAGGTTGTTCACCAGCTCGCGGAAGGCCCACACCTTCATCGGGTCGTACGGCACCACTCCCTCGAAGTGCACCCGGGCTGCCTCCTCTCCGGTCTTGCGCACCCAGTTCGGGGCCTGTCGCTGGAACCGGTCGGCCCGGTTCTCGTCGCGGAAGGCCCGCCGGCCGGCCCGCCAGAGCATCACATTGCCCCACTCCCCGGCGTAGGGCGCGAGGTGCGCCTTGGCCCACTTGCCGGCGTAGGGAAGCGGAGCGCCGCGCAGCATGCCGATCCGCAGGAACGGCACGTAGCGCCCCCAGATGTACTCCGGGCCGTAGTCGTCGGCCTTGAAGCCCGCCACGGACACCGCGTCGAGCTCGAGGATCACCGCACCGATGGGCCGGTCGGTCCGATCGAGGAGCCACGGGAGACGGAACCGCGTCTTCACCGGGTGCTCCCCAGCGACCGCGATGGACGCCCCGCCCAGTTCCTCGGCGGCGATGGCGTTGCGGGCGTGAGAGGACCCGGCGACGAGGACCGACAGCGGCTCGCTCGACGCCAGAAACTCCCTGTCCAGCTCCACGGCGCGGTGGTCTTGCCCGACGGTCTGGACGAAGCCGATGCTGACCAGCACATGCAGGACCAACAACCCTGCAATCCACCCGGCTGCTGTGCGTATCATCCGCCACCCCGGTGCGACGAACGCCCGCGGGGACGACGGGAGGATGCTGTGCTGAAGCTGATGGAGCTGTTCACGCTGGGCCTGATCGAGTTCTGCATCGTACGGCAAGGTGAGGTCAAGATCATCGAGCGGCGAGGGAAGTTCGTTCGGGTGGCCACACCCGGTGTGTCACTGCTCACCACGATGTGGGGCTATGGCGACACCATTGGCCGCTTCACCTTGTCCCGGGTGGTGAACACCGAGCGCGGCCCGATGCTGATGCAGCAGCGCAACGTGCAGAGCATCTCCACCAAGATGCAGGTCGACGACTACCCCAAAGAGTCGATCATCACGCGGGACAACGCCACGGTGTTCATCGACGCCGTCGTCTACTACAAGGTGATGGACCCCGAACGGGCCGTGTACCAGGTCGAGGACTACGTCGCCGCCCTGCAGAAGCTCGTGCAGTCCGCCTTGCGCGACGAGTGTGGCAAGTACGAGCTCGACGAGCTCCTCACCAGCCGCGACCAGATCAACTCCGCGCTGCGGGTCAGCCTCGACGACGCCACCGACCCTTGGGGCATCAAGGTCGACCGGGTGGAGCTCAAGGACATCGACCTCGCCGAGTTCGGCAAGATCCTGGCCGAGCAGCGGGCCACGGAGACGCGCCGCCGCACCGCGGTCACCGAGGCCGAGGGGGAGAAGCGGGCCCAGATCCTGCGAGCCGAGGGCCTCAACGAGTCGGCCGTCCTGGAAGCCCAGGCCCGCAAGACCTCCACGGTGCTCCAGGCCGAGGCCGAGCGCGAGGCGAAGCTGCTCCGCGCCGAGGCAGAGGCCCTCGCCCTGGTCAAGCAGCGCAAGGCCGAAGCCGAAGGCTTCGAGATGCTGAAGTCGGTCTTCGCCGACGGCTCCGCCGAGTCCACGCAGCTCATCGAGGTGCTGCGAGTGCTCAAGGCCTCCGAGCTCGGCGGTCAGCTGGCCCAGGGCCAGGCGACCAAGATGTTCCTCCCGGCCGACATCCAGACCCTGTTCGGCCTGGTCGAGAAGGTGCGCCCCAAGTAGCCCCTCAGGGCGCGCAGAAGGGTGCGGTGATGCCGCCGCCGCCGGTGTCACCCGTGCTGCCCGTGCTGCCCGTGCTGCCCGTGCTGCCCGTGCTGCCCGTGGGGGTGCCAGGGCCCGCGTCGGGCACCACCAGGTAGACGAGGTCCTTCAGCATCTCCTCCGGCAGCGGCGCCGTGCCCGTGGCGGGCTCCAGGTAGGCACGAGCGGTGATCTTGAAGTCCTCGGTGCTCGGCCCCCCCGGGCAGTCCCACGGAACCTCGATGCAGGGCGCCTCGAAGCCCTCGCAGGTGCGGGCGAAGATGACGACGTAGAGGTCGTCGACCAGGGGATGATCCAGGTAGTTGCTCGCCGAGCGAGGCATCTTGTCGCTGGCGAAGGACGAGATCCCCCGCTGCGAGGCGATGGTCTGCACCGAGACCGAGCTGTACGAGGCCTTCCCGGTGCGCTCGTGGTTCACGCCGAAGCTCACCAGGTAGCTGCCCTCGGTGGGCAGCCGGAAGGGCCAGGTGACGGCGGCGTGGCGGTCGCGGAGGTCGCCGGTGCAGGACTGCGTGGAGTCGATGCACTCGAGGGTCTCGCGCCAGTAGGGGCGCACCTCGCGGAGGTAGCCGTCGGGGCCATGCTTCTCGATGACCGCCTCGCCGAGCGCCAAGGCGGCGTCGACCCAGGCGTCTTCGTCGGTGCCGGCCCCCCGCTCGAGGAGCTCGGGGATGGGATGCGGCTCGCTCACCGACCGCTCGATCTGCGGCGTGACCCGCCACAGCTCCCCCGGGTTGGCCTCCCAGGCCTCCCCAGCGGCGACATCTTCGTAGACGGCGACCCGCACGATGCCGAAGAGGGTGTCGTGCAGAGCTGCATCGTCGCCCAGGTTCACGACCTCCGGAGGGAGACGGTCGACGGCGATGTGGTCGGGGTCCCACCCGCCGGCGATCAGGGCCTCGGTGACCTCGCGCTCCACCGCTGCATCCGCGGAGGTGACCACGGCCACCGGCTCACCCCAGATGGCGCTGGAGCCTCGCTGCTCCCCGAGGACCATCTGGTTCAGCGACGGCCCGAGGCTACCGATGATGGCGCGGTTCTCGCCCGGGCGCTTGCCGAGGTACGTGCGCAGGCCGATGTACTTGGCGGTGGGGGGCAGCGTGCCCACCCACACGATGGCTTCGTCGGGGCGGAGCAGGAAGTCGCGGGACAGCCCCTTCGGGACGGGGCCGAAGTCGTCGAGCAGGGCATCGTCGCGGATGGGACGGCCGGGCCCCGGCGGCAGCGCGTAGGTGCCGTAGGGCGTGGACGGGTTGTTGCCCCAGCAGTTGGCCATCGGGTCGCAGCAGCCCTCCATCGTGGAGAACACGAGGGCGCCGTCTTGCACGACGTAGCCGCGGCGGGTGAGCGCCTCGCGGGCGTCCTGCGGCGGCGTGGTGGGGCCCGTGTCGCCGGTGGGGGAGGTGCCCGTGGGGGTGGTGGACGTGCCGGTCGGCGTGACCACGGAGTCGGTGGGCGGGGTGTCCGGCGGACCATCGGCCGGAGCCGGGTCGTCGGAGGTACAGGCCAACAGGAGGGTGAGGAGCAGCATCCCGGGGAGTGTAGCCTGCCCCGCAGCCATCAGCGCCCCGCGCCGGTGTCACCGTCGATGTCGTCGCCGGGCACCTCGGTGGTGGCGGCGGTGCCTCCCGGGGGCACGTGCTGGTGGAGGAAGTCGAGCATGTCGGTGGTGGCATCGCTCCCCAGCCGTGCCGCGTTGCGCCCGCCTGGCCACGCGTGGGACCAGCCCTGGATCGTGCACTGCTCGGTGGAGGCCTTGCAGGGGTAGCGCTCGCAGGTCATCGGCCCGAAGGTGAACACCTCGGGGTCTTCGTCGACGCAGCCGTTCCGCTCCTTCCAGGACTCGAAGCCCTGGATGGCTGGTGGGAAGTTGGTGAGCCCCGTCTTGCCCTCACCCCCGGCGAAGGGGACGTTCCGGTCGGCCAGGCCGTGGTACTGCCGGAAAGGCCGCGGCTCTCCCTCGCAGGCGCTCCGCAGCAGGGGCCCGGCGGCGGCGACGATGGCGTCGGGCTCCGACCCCTCGCAGCCCCAGCGGTTGGCCATCATGCCGCCGTTCGAGAAGCCTACCGCCAGCACCCGATCACCGCAGACCCGTGGCGTGAGCTCCTTCACCAGCTTGTCGAGGAAGGCGACGTCGTTGGCGTCGCGGTGCTGCTCGTCGAGGTTGCCGCAGCAGTAGCCCGCGTTCCAGGCCCGCCACAGCAGGGCCTTGCGCCCCTGGGGAAAGACCGCCACGAAGTTCTCGCGCAGGGCGTGTTGGTCGAGCCGGGTGACCGCGCGGAAGCTGTCGGCGTTGCTCGAGCCCCCGTGGAGCGCCACGACGAGGTCGCGGGGCCCGGCCGTGGGGGGCACGTAGACCTCCGCCTTGCGGGTGCGACCGTCGACCTCCACCGTGAACTTGTAGGTGCCGGGCTCGGGCCACTCGCCACAGGGTTGGGCCACGTCGGGCAGCTCGGGCAGCCCACAGCCCATCCCCAGTCCGGCCACGACGACCGCCATTGCTGCTGCCCTCATCGGTCCTCCGCATCCACAGGCGTACCGAGATCCGCCGCCGTCCGCACGAAGAACCCTGCGGCCGGCACCCAGCGGTCGATATGTCGCTGCCAGGGGTCGTCGGCCGCGAGGTTGAGCGAGACCACGACGTCGAGCCAGCGGGCCGGCGTCTGCCCGCCATCCCGGCTGGTCCAGGCGGCGTGGAGGTGGGGCCCGCTGGACTTGCCGGAGTTTCCGACCCGCCCCACGACGTCGCCGGCGCCCACCCGCTGACGCTCCCGCACCGCCACGCTGCCCTGCTGCAGGTGGAGCAGCGTGACCCGGGTGCCGTCGTCGAAGTCGAGCTGCACCCGGTTGGCTTCCTTGCCCTTGCCGGGGCTGTCGATGGGGCGGTCGGCGAAGCCGTCGACGGCCTTGCGCACCGTGCCGCGCTGGGTCGCGATGACCGGCTGGCCATGAGCGAAGGCCTTGCCCTCCCCCCGGCGGCCCGGGGTGGTCTGGTGGGCTTGGTTGCGGATCACCAGGTCGTAGGCCCAGGCGTGCTTGTGGCTCTTGTCGGTCATGGCGCCCTGCGCCACGAACCACGTGCCCAGCAGAGGCAGGCGGCCGTCGACGGGGCGCCGGTCGTGGGGTTCGGTGGGGGCCCGGGGGTCGAAGCGAACCCGAGAGGACAGGCGGTAGCTCGCGACGGAGACCCCGGCGTCTACCCGCTTGCCACCGGCCCAGCGCGACGCCCGCACCCGGACACGGTCGCCGGGCGCATCGGCCAGGTCGCCGCCGTGACGGGCCAGCTCCGACCACGGGATCGCCAGCTCCACCGTCGAGCCGCGGATCACGAGCTGCGCCCCCGGGAGCGTCTGGAGCCCCGACCCCCCGAACACCCGAGCCCGTACCTGCCCCTGCATCACCCTCAGCGAGCCATCGAAGGGGTGGGTTCCCACGGCGTCCAGTGCCAGCCACAGCGCGTCCTCGCCCAGCGGAGCCGCCAACTCCACCCACACGCGAAGCGCGGCGTCGTCCGGCGCGAGGGACACCGAGCGAACCGCCGAGGACGACGACAGCGCCCGGTAGAAGGGAGCCCAGTCGCCGACCTGCCCGTCCACCGCGATGGCTGCCGCACGCGGAGCCAGCTCGGCCACCTGTCGAGCGAGGCGTGCGTTCTCGGCCTCGACGGAAGCCCCTAGGGCCGGAAGCGCCCAGCAGGCCAGCCACAGCGCGCTCATGTGGCCCTCCGGAAGGCGACCTGACGGGCCCCCACGAAGTTGAAGGCGGTGCCGGCGATCACGCCGAGGGCCGCTGCCAGGGGGTAGGCCACCTGAAACAGGGGGACCCAGGTGTACAGCGCCACGGAGACCACCCAGTTGACCACCAGGCCGACGCTGGCGGCCCCGAGGTAGAGCCCGAAGCGAGTGCCGACCCCGTGGGCACGCTCGTCGTGGCCGGCGAAGGTCCAGCGGTCGTGGAGGCCGAACTGCCAGACCACCGCGCCCAAGAAGCCCCCCAGGCGCGCGACGGCGAAGGGCAGGCCACCCGCCTCCACCAGGGCCGACAGCACGCCGAGGTCGACGAAGAGGCCGGTGGCGCCTACCGCGAGGAAGGAGACCAGCTCCACGGCCATCGGCCACCGATGCCGGTAGAGGCGCTGCAGGTGCACGAGGTAGTCACGCCGCACGGCCCAGGAGAGCTTGCTCTGCCCGTGGGTGCGGTCGCGGAACGCCACCGGCACCTCCACGGCGGTCCAGCCCCCCCGCACCAGCAGCTCCAGCAAGACCTTGTAGCCGAGAGGGTCGAGGCCCTCCGGGAGCGCGCGACGACGCAGCGCGAAGCAGCCCGACATGGGGTCGCGAACCGTCGTCAGCGGCCGGGCGAGGGCGGTGGCCACGCCGCTGTTCAGCCAGCGACCCAGCGGCCAGCCGCTCACTCCGCCCCCATCGACGTAGCGACTGGCGACCGCGACATCGAGGCCGGGCCCCAGCGCCGCGAGCAGCCGCTCGACGATGGTGGCGGGAAAGGAGAGGTCGGCGTCCATCACCACCACCAACTCGTGGCGGGCGGCTCGAATGCCCGCCAACACCGCCGTGGCCAGCCCGCGCTCCCGCCGCTCGAGCACCTGCACGGGGTGAGTCTCGGCCAGGGCCCGCGCCACGTCCGGCGTCCCGTCGGAGGAGGCGTCGTCGACCACGAGCAGGGTCCATGGCCGGTCGACGGCGGTCGCCAGGGCCTCGACGAGGTGCGGCAGGGCCTCCGCCTCGTCGTAGGTGGGCACGACGATGGTGACCGCGTCCGTCATGACCCGATCCTAACCGTCGACCGAGGCCGCACGGTGCCCATCACCCCTCTCCCCACGTCATGAGCTGGATGTTCACCACGGCCGCCACCTCGACAGGCTCGCTCGCCGCCACGATCTGGCGCACCTCGTGGAAGTAGCGGATGTGGGCCTCCCGAATGCGCTCCAGGTCTGCGCGGGACACACCCACGACGTTGTAGGAGACCATGTCGCCGGCATGAGGCTCGGTGGCGCGCCGCACCCCCAGGCTGGCCCAGTGGTGCTTCAGGCGCAGCGTGCCGTCGGGGTCGGCGCGGGTGTCCACCGTGAGCGCGCCCACCGGCGTCCACCGCCCCGCATCGTCCTGGGCGATCACGCCCGCCAGGGCCAGCCCCTCCAGACACCGGTCCTCCACATCCCGCGGGATCTCCAGTCGATCCGAGAGCCAACCGGGGAGGTGGGCCGGCAGCTGGCGGTAGGCACGGGTCTCCAGCACCCGGAGGATCGCCTCCGTCCACGGCTCTTCGAAGGCCAGGGTCCGGCTGGCGTGCCGCTCCCGGTGGACATCGGCCAGCGCTGGCACGGCCTGGATGGGCACGAGCTCCGCGACCAGGTCGGAGAGGCGATCCGTGAGCAGGTCGATCATCCGCAGGAAGTCGGGCAGGCGAGGGCGGGTGCTCCCCTTCAGCCAGCGCGAGACCGCATAGCGACTGGCCTCCAGCCGCTCCGCCACCTCCGTGATCGGCGTGGTCCCCCGTAGGGCGTCGAGCCAGGCCGCCACGCCGTCGTCGTCCCCATCACCCAGCGCCGGCGCCTCCTCGGGACGGAACCGCTCGAACGCCCCGTCGACGTCGATCTGCCCCAGCCGGCATGCCCGCAGGAACTCCGCGGCTACGGGGAACCTACGCCCCGCCTCCCAGTCGGCCACCGGGTTGCTCTTGTAGCCGAGGCGCCGGCTGAAAGCCTCTTGCGAGCGCCCTCCTCGCACGGCACGCACCAGCTGACGAGCCACGAGCTCCACACCCACCCTCCCGGTTCTGCACACGATAGCGCAAACTTGGGACCCAAAATGTGCGAAGTCGAGACGGTGTCGCCTTGTCGAACCGCGGCCGCCGATGGACAATGGCATCATCACCGAACCACGGGGGGAACCGTGTCGAAGATCCATCCGGGCATCCTGGGCATCGCGCTCGTGCTGTCGTGCGCGCCGGCCGAGCCGGGCGACGAGCTCGGCGGGCAGAGCGGCTCCCTGCGCGACGACCCCCTCGAGCTCCCCGACGACGTCACCACCATCGACTACGTACAGGCGGTCGACCAGGCCCTGGCCGTGGTCATCGCCTCCGACCTCGCCACCGCCTGGCGCGGGCATATGCAGATGCTGGAGAGCGGCGACGCCACGTGTCCGCCGGTCTTCCTGGGCGCCCCGGAAGACGCCGACATGGACGACGAAGACGCCCTCTCCTGGGCGGCAGACTGCAGCGTCGACGGCAACGCCTACGATGGCTTCCTCACCTGGACCACCGAGGTCGACCCCGCCAGCGGCGCTGGCTCCCGCACCCTCGGCGGCGACGCGCAGGTCGCTGCCGGCAACGGCGACGTGAGCTTCCAGTTCGACGGCGAGGCCAGCGACTCCGTGGTGTGGTCCGGCACCGACTTCACCTACTCCTCCACCGTCGAGGGCCAGGTGTCCGGCTTGGCCATGTTCGGCGCCGACTCGGCCGTGCCGGGCGGCTTCCGCGGCAACGTCGCCATCGACACCAGCACCGCGGGCAACCTCACCCTCGACGCCAACCTGTTCCTCTTCGGCGAGCCGCTCCTCGGTCGGTTCGACTCCATCGTCGTCGACCTCGAGTTCACGGAAGACTGCCCCGACGAGCCCGTCGGCTACGTCGGCATCCGCGGCATCGACGGCTACTGGTTCGACGTGTACTTCCTCCCCCGGTACGACCCCGACGACGGCACGGTCGACTCGCAGGCCTACCCCTACGAGATCATCGACGACGCGGTGTGCGACGGCTGCGGCCACCTCTTCGTGCGCAACGTGCAGATCGACGATGTCTCGCTGGTGTGCCCGGACTTCGGTGGCGTACGCTCGTCGGCGACCGCTCCGTCGATCGACGAGTACGTGCTCACCCTGCACGACCCTCCCTGGGAGACCGAATGACCCTGGTGACCCTCGCTGCCCTCATCGGCTGCAGCGGCGACCCCCCGGCCGAGCGGCAGCCGCTGCCCGTCGACACCGGCACCGCCTCCGTCTTCACCAAGGACACCGCCGACTTCCTGCCGGTCGACACCGGCACGACCGACCCCGGCACCGAGGACAACGTCCCCGACAACCTCCTCACGGTGTCCCAGAGCGGCATCTGGTCGTTGGCGCCCATCGGCGGGCCCTTCACCGACCTGTCCGGCGTCCTGCTCGTGCAGGAGTACGTCGACGAGCTCGACCCCAAGCTGCCCGAGTACGCCTGCGAGGTGGAGTTCAACCTCACCGGCCAGAGCGTCGACGAGCACACCTGCAGCAGCTGCGACTTCGTCTTCGACGTGACCCACTTCATCACCAAGGGCGAGACCACCGGCTGCCGCGAGCCCGACACCCCCCAGCACGAAGATGTCTGGCAGATGGGGTACGACAGCAACCAGGGTGCCCTGGTCCACAACTACGGCGGCTCCGACGTGTGGGTCCGGTGGGCCGACGCCGACCTCCAAGGCACCGACCTCAGCTTCACCTTCGACCTGGTGATGGCCATCCAGGTGGAGGAAGAGGAGACCGACGAATGAGCACCCGGTGGGCCATCCTGACCGTGCTCGCACTCTCGGCGGGCTGCAAGAAGGGCGACGACGGCGACGGCACCGCGGCGGGCACCACGTCCACCGCCACCACGACGCCCCTGTCGACCCTCCCCGACGTCTCCGATGTGGACTTCGAGCAGGTCTTCACCGACGCCGTAGACGCCATGTTTCTCGTCACCACCCAGGCCCCCTGGTCGGGGCACCACAGCGCCCTGGCAACGCGCCAGCCGGGCTGTCCCGACCTCTGGGCCGGCGGCGTCGAGGACGCCAACATGACCGCCGACGACGGCGGCGCCAGCTGGTTCGACGACTGTCGCACGGGCGGGGGCCTCTACTACGACGGCTGGATGTGGTGGGACGGCACCGTCCGCGGGGAGGGCGACGCCACCTCCGTGGAGGGCCGCACCCAGGAGGCCAGCCGCT
>ENA-OWNT01004383-OWNT01004383.1-seawater-metagenome-genome-assembly--contig:-NODE-4383-length-12448-cov-3.936060_pt1 | contig 12448 bp, 14 predicted proteins | sample MGYA00238136_ERZ651165 | MGnify/ENA primary metagenome ERZ651165 (study PRJEB26861, sample SAMN08777766) | seawater metagenome | isolation source: coastal seawater | place: USA: Florida | collected... | reverse complement strand
TATCGAAACCTACTGATTTCTGTGGTGAAAACCTCAGTTTCTCCCGGTGATGGATCATTCGACTACGAAGCCTCTGTGGGAGCTGCAATAGATGCAGTAGGTACTACTGCGACCGCAAAGACATCGACGGCAGCAAGGTTCTTGAGACGTATTTTACTCGGTCACAGCCGCACTGAAAGCAGCGGTGGCGCAGTTCCAGTCAGTCTTGCGCTTGGAAAACGACTCGCGGAAGTTCTATTTGCAGTTTTCTTCATGGAAATTCTTCAGGTACATATTCACACTGCAGTTTCCGTTGCGGACAACTCTGGGTCAAGTCGAACATGGGCGTATTTTCGCAGGTATTACTTCGAGATTTGACGGAAAAGTGCAAAGCGATGGGAATTGCGGTGGGTTTCTGCCCCTCGCCTGTGCCTTTGCGATGGCATGTTTTCTGCGTACATACGTGTAAATCCTAATCGGGGAGCTCCTTGTTGTAGGCGATCGAAGATCGTTTAGCGAAATCTATGATCCGCGCCGTGTTGTCACAAGATTTAGAAGACGCCCAAAAGGCAGAGAAACCAAACCAGGCTGGAGGAAGTCGACGTCATAGCAACTTTACTCCAAGACAGCTCGTCCGTGATATCTGTTCCGAAGAACACGGACTCGTCGGCGGCATTCTGGATATTCCGCTGCACGTTCTATCAGCAAGTTCCACCGCACTCACCACCGGTCTTCTACTTTGGAACAAGAACAAAGTGTTGTTGATGGCGCTGCTGGGGATGTCAGCCGTGACGTACAACTTGAAGACGTTTGTGGCCCGCACTAGGGATTGGCTTGGCGCGAGACTCGGAGTGCATGTCGAAGATAAATACGATTTAAGTGCAGCCGAACTCGACTTGTTGGATGGAGTTGACAACTTCAAGGATATGCGTGTGAATGGCAATGAACTCTATCATCTAGAACAATATCAAATCAGCAAGGTATGTGCGACGCCTCTGATGATCTGCACTGTGTCAGCAATTTGTTGTCCGTCTGGTCAAAGCATTGTGGTGGTTGAAACTACGTTTTGCATAGGAGCACACGCAGCGTGCACGAGACCGCGCGGACACGCTTGTGAGCTTGTTCGATCCTCTAGAAAATATTGTCAAGCAATTTCCCATGTTGTGCTCTTACTGGCTTGGGGGTTGGCTTGTTCTCAACAATGCTCTGGAAGCTGGAGATCTTGCCAATTTCCTGGAAACGACGAGACAACTCATTCACGATTTCAGAGAAAGGTTCGGCGCAATTCTGTGCGCTTGAGCGACAGGGGGGCGTTTCATGTGTTTGACGTTGTTGTGTAACCGTGTGTTGTGTCAGTCACGTACACGTGATGGAGCTGGTGAAGTTAGAAGGTATGATAGTGGTTTGGCCATGCCGGTGCTGGGGATTGCAAACTTATTATCTTGGCGTCATTTCTCAGGTCCCAACATCCGACGTATCACCGCGATAGTCGATCTTTTCGATCAGAAACCTCGCATCGGCATCAACAAAGGCGAAGGCCTGAAGACACTTGCTGATGGGTCCATTGAGTTCCGAAATGTGTCGTTTGTGCGGTGAGTGTTCGCCCTTGGAGTGCTGGGACGCGGCAGCACACTGACTGTACTTGTTCAACCAACCTTCAACATAGCCCGGACTGGCCGCTCAACCAACAAGGACTTTCATTCACTATTCCTTCTGGAGCGTTTGTCGCTGTGTGTGGCCGCAACGGGGCCGGTAAAAGCACGTTGTTTGGGCTTCTCCTGCGACTGTATGAGGCGAACTCCGGAGATATATTTGTCGGAGGTTCGTTACATATGTACGCTGGAATTCCCGCTGTTGCGCAACTTGATTACTTGTGACTGTGTTACGCCAGGCAAAAACATCAAAGATGTGAATCCGGTAGATCTGCGATCTCGCATCGCCATCGCCATCCAATCCCCTGGCATGAAAATGGACTGTATCAGAGCGAACTGCATCTACGGCTCAGAGAAACTGTTCGAGGAAACCCCTGATCCGGAGTACATGGATCGCAAAATATATGAAGCCCTTGTGAAGCTAAACTCATGGAGCATGTTTAGTGATCCAAACACATTCCCTGAAGGTACGACACGAAAGCCAGATCGATGTGCACGCTGGCATCTTCATCACCGTCGCTGGTGTGTCGAACCTTTGCAGGCATTGATTCGTACAAATGGGAACTCTCAGGAGGACAAAAGCGTGTAGTAGGGCTTGTACGAGCGATCATCAGAGAATCCAAGATTTTACTTCTTGATGAGCCGACCAATGACCTAGATCCTGACCGACAGGAGGTATGCTAGCTGCGTTCGCACTTTGCTTGCATGTTCTGCCGTGACCCATTCGTCTTCGTGCTGCGCAGGCCGTTAAAGAGAACATATTCCGTAAGCGAGGATCGCAAACGGTGATGTGTGTGACCCACGACATTTCGTTGATTCGGGAAGCAGACATGATTATCTTCTTGTCGAAGGACCCAATTACAGGTGCGTGGGATGGCGAGCGTTGATCTCCAATGTGACATTGTGTTTACTTCTTCCCGCCACGGCAAAATATCAGGTATCACTACAATAAGTGAACAAGGAACTTACGATGAGTTGAAAGAAAATGGTGGCACATTCCAAAAGTGGCATGCATACAAAACAAAGTGCGTGAAGTCGCGTTTGCACCGCGCATTGATGCCGTGTGCTCTCGCCGCATGGCTCTGGAATGATGCGTCTATGACGTCCGCTGGCATCGGTCAACACTGAAACTGAAACTGAGTCTGACTTTCTGTCTGTGTTTGTTGTTTTCGTTTTGCAGCGCGACAGTGGTGGTGGACACCGGCACTCCGACGGCTGACCCGCTTCACGCTGATGATGAAGCAATTCCTCGCCCGGTTCCCCTGGCGCGTTCGCATGCTGGGCAAGAGCAACAGCGAGACACTGACAGCGCACTTCTGCGCCCAGTGCCGATCGTACGTGTGAGCAGTACCGGCAGAGCGACACAACCACCTCGTGTTGCCGGGCGGCACTCAGAAGATTTGGACGACCAAACACATGACAGTGTCGTGGCGCCATACGAGAGCGATCTGGAAGAGTGATCGTACGCCAGCGGTGGCTCAGACGCCATACCATAATTGTATATTGTGTGACAGATTTTTTTCACAAAATAAAATTTTAACAATGCAGAGCCCACCAATTGCAGAGCCAAACCTACGGACGCGTTTAGTCTGAGCCTCGGAGCATACGACCCGCGAGGGAGATAGCCTCGGCAGCTGCCGGTGCATCCACCTTGTCACGGGCTTCGCGCACGAAAGCTTTCAAACCCTTGTATTCCTCAAAGAGCGTCTCATTGTTCCGGAAGTTGGGTATTTCACGAATTTCGCGCAGGCGCTGCTGTTTCGTTTCGAATTCTTGCTGCTGTGCCTCGGTCATACTGCTGAGACGGATGTGGCCGCCTGGTCCATCCGGCCGACATACAAGCACGTCCGTGTCACGACGACCCATCTTCACGCATTTTCCGGTCTCCTCGTCGTCACTGTCGGGTCCGGGGCGCTCAAATGTGCAATCATCATCTTCACTTTTCTTCATACAAGCTTTTTCGGACGGCATGATCATGCGGCAGTGCACCACATCCGATGTCCCCGGGAGCGCCGTGCAAACCCCCGTGTTTCCGGGCCCGTGCGTCTTGCATTCGTCCCCGACGGTCAGATTTTGGCATGCCAAATGAGGTGGGAGGAATCCGTTATCGTCACGAGATTCGGGGTCTTCTGGGTCACCCATTCTGCACATCATAGAGCCATGGGGGGTCTTGAAGCACTGCCCCTTTGTCGTTTGGTCATCGCCGGGACGACTGAAGGTGCACTCGTCCTTTTCAGATTTCTTCCTGCATGCGACTTCGCCGGGGTGAGCAATCCTGCAATGCAACGGAGGTGCATGCTCGACCCCAGGGGGTGCTCCGGTGAAGCATTCCCCCTCGATCGTGCGGTTGTTCGCGGTCACGGCCTGGCACTCGTCGCCGGAACTCTTGCCTTCGCAGGCAAGCTCGAGGGCATCGACACGTCCTTCCGGGTGCTCTTCGTGTTGTGGCTGAGCCACGGCGGCACTGGCGAGAAGAACGGCCAGCAAAGTTTTGCGCAAAAACCCGGCCATAATTTTCAAGACTTCGCAAAAAAATTGAAAACTTGAACTTCAAACAAAGCGCTTGGATTTGTATGCGAACAAAGTTATTTTGCGTGATACAGTTCCGGTAATTTGACTTCCACCTACTCCAGCACCACTCGCAACAACGATGACAATAACAGACTACGACAAACGCGCTAGTGACGAGCAACAACAACGCAGTGACAATCGTCGAAGTTCGGTGGCCGCTCGCACAGTCGTCGCTGTCGACGACAATGGCAACGAACGACAACGCACACCACGGCCACAGGCACCAACAACGCACAGGTCACCGCCGAATTCGTTCATTTCAACGACGCAACGACGTTAACAAACACAACAACGCCAACAACGCAACAACAACGAACGGACGGACGGACGAACGAACGAACCAACCAACCAACCAACCAACCAACCAACCAACGAACCAACCAACCAACCAACCAACCAACCAACCAACCAACCAACCAACCAACGACGGCGGCGGCGAACGACAACGAACGAACGAACGACGGTGGCGAACGACGACGACGACGCAACGACGCAACGACGCAACGACGCAACAACGACAACGACAACGACAACGCACAGCGTGACTGCGACTGCATTGACTGACTGACTGTGCGTGACAGTGAGTGAGTGAGTGAGTGATGGCGCGGTCACTGTCACTGTCACTGAATGAAGGACTGAATGACTGAATGACAGTGAGTGACTGACAGTGAGTGACAGTGAGTGAGTGAGTGAGTGAGTGAGTGAGCTTTATTATGCGCTGGCAGTCACTCACTGTCACTCACTCACTCACTTCACTGTCACTCATTCACTCACTCACTGACGATTGCTGTGGCGCTGTGGCAGTCAGTGGCGGACAACTGAGTGAGTGAGTGAAGGGGAGCGAAGCAAGCAAGCAAGCAAGCCATCAACCAACCAAAACCAACCAAGTAGTCAGTTGTTGGTTTCCACTCACTCACTCACTCACTCACTCACCCACACTCACTCACACTCACTCACACTCACTCACACTCAGTCGAGTGACGTACGTACGTACGTCAGGTCGCAGAACTGAATGACTGACTGACTGACTGACGGTAGCTCACAGTGAGTGAGTGAGGGAGGGAGTGAGTGTCAGAGGTCACGGACACGGACACACAACAAACACGGACACTGCCTGAGATGAAATGAATTGAGAGGTAGTCTACTAGTCTACTCGAGTACTTCCAGTACTTCAGTACTTCAGTACTGTACTAGTACTAGTACTGTAGGTCTGTCTGTAGGTCTGTAGGTAGGTCATTGGAGAGTCAGCACTTCATTCCTTCATTCATTTGCATTCATCATTCGCATTCAGCTCTCTCTGCTTTGCTGTGCTTTGCTGTCCTTTGCTATGCTTTGCTGTGCTTTGCTGTGCTTTGCTGTGCGTTGCTGTGCTTTGCTGTGCTTTGCTGTGCTTTGCTGTGCTTTGCTGTGCTTTGCTGTGCTTTGCTGTGCTTTGGCTTCGCTTTGGCTTCGCTTGTATGTAGGTCGGTAGTACGCCTGTACTACTTTACCCTAGGGGTATGTTGTATGTCATGTATGTATGTATGTATGTATGTATGTATGTGTGTGTGTGTGTATGTATGTATGTCTATGATGTATTGTCATTGTATGTTTGTGGGTATGGCCATGATGGCGCTGCACTTTTCGCTATTATTGGCTTAGCCCTTGGTGTATCTAGATACCCAGGAACTTGGGAACCTTACTTACTTGCTTACTTACTTACGCCACCAACCAACCAACCAACCCACCAGCCGCCACAATGCAATCCAGCTTGCCACTCGCCCTTTGGACAAAAGAACAAAAAGATTCGTTACGCCTGCCTGCCTGCCTGCCTGCTGTGCCGCGTGCGTGCCTGTGTGCGTTCGTGCGTTCGTGCGTTCGTGCGTCGCACGAACAGTCAACGACCACCGCGCACGCACGCACCCTTTCCTGCTTGCTAAGTTCACAGCTCACACACTCGACTCCGAACGCCGCTTGTATGAAACGTACAAGCAAGGCAGCAACACACAGCAACACACAGCAACACACGGTGTGGTGCGTGGCAGGTAAAGGAAGCAGTCTCATTCATGCACAGGTTGGGCAGGTTAAAGAACACACGAGCGCAGGTTCACACAACCACAAAAAGCGCAAGGAAAAACAAGCCCGCAAAGTTTTTCCTCGCTTTCCCCCACCTCACACACGTCCCCTGGCTAAGTACCGGATAAGCTTGGTGACCTGAACCACGTCCGCGACAACCGAACAATGCAGGAACTGACCGTTCCCAAACCGCGGTGGATGGAACCGCGCTTCATCGCAGGCATAGTGGTGGGCGTGGTCCTCGTTGTAGTCCTGATCGTGTTGCTGGTCGTGTTTCTTCCGGGCGACAACGCGTCGACGATTCATAGTGTCCCACAGGCTTTCGACGCCGTCTCCGGCACTCTGTTCACGGGAGCAGTCTCCCCTGACTCGACGGTGGAGACTTTCCTTGGCATCAAGTATGCCAACGTAGTCAACCGGTTTGAGCTAGCAGAGCCGGCTTCGTACGCATCTGTGTACAATGCGACGCAATTCGGTCCCATGTGCTACCAGAGCGGGCGTGACGGCTGGGATATACCGCTTTCGGAGGAGTGCCTGTACCTGAACGTGTACCGGCCGGCCGGCGTCGACGACACCTTCTCGTTGCCCGTGGCGGTTTGGATCCACGGCGGGGGATTCGCATCGTATGCCGCTTCGGACTGGCTCTACAACGCCACCAACTTTACCAAGTCGCAAAACGTAGTGGTGGTCACGTTGAACTACCGCTTGGGCCCGCTGGGTTTCCTATGCGTCGATGACGCACAGTGCACTGGCGGCACGAATGGCATGATGGATCAAATCGAGGCTCTGCGGTGGGTGCAGTCGTATGTGGCTGCCTTTGGGGGCGACCCGTCGAGCGTCTCCTTGTTCGGGCAAAGCGCCGGTGGCATGGCGGTGTGCATGCTGTCTCTGAGCTCCAAGGCGGCGGGCCTATTCCACCGCGCCATCGTCGAATCCGGTCCGTGCATCGGCGACACCCTGTCTCCTTACACCCCTGCGGTTGGCGCCGCCGTCGGCCGGCAGTGGCTTGCCCAAGTCAACGCCAACTCGCTGGAGGAACTGCGCAACACCTCTGCGTTTCCGATGGAGACCTTCACCTGGGGGTCTGTGTTCGGGTGGCCCGCGTACGGCGACCCGAACGGGGTGCTGGTGGAATCCCCAGCCACCCTCCTGGCGTCATCATCATCCGCGCTGCATGTGTCCAGTATGATGCTGGGCAGCACCACATTCGACGGGTCCGCCCCGTTCTATCTTGCCTTCCTGCCGGCCGTTGATAACTTGACGACCTTCGCCCGTTATGCGACGGAATACTTCTTCATTCCAACCTACTACCCGGCCGCGCATCAGGAGGCCATCTTGGAGCTTTATGACCCAGACACGTACTTCAACGGCTCGTACGCGGCGGCGCTTATTGCCATGGCCGGCGACTACCAGTTCACATGCCCCACCATCAGGCTATCCCAGCTCGTGGTCAACGCTAGCAACAGCACCAAGGCATTTTTGTACAGCTTCGGGCATTTATACGGCCGAGACAACTCGCTGACCCTTGGTGTTATGCCTCCTGACATCCTGGAGCTGTACCCCACTTGGGCGCCAACGTTTGCGTCGCATGAGGCCGAGCTGCCCTTCGTGTTTGGAAATTCCCGCTCAAACACCGATGACGTCCCTTTCACGGGGGAAGAGGTCTGTTTGTCGGACCTGATCATGTCGCGCTGGTCAGCGTTTATGGCGACTGGCGCGCCCACTGCGGCATCGCCATCATCTGCAAGCACAGGTGATGGGTCGGCTTGCGCAGCGTCGTTGGAGTGGCCCCCGGCAAATGCTGGGCCAGACATCGTCGGTGTTTCTTTAGAGACGCACAGTGTGGAACTTCCAGCCAACTTCCGGAGTGCAAAGTGTGCGGCTCTGTACCCCCAGTGGTTTGCTTGATTATTATCAACGGTGTGCCCGGCGTGACGCCTCGTCTCACGCGGTGCTGTCTTCGCCACTCACAAGCTCAAGGCTGCCTGTGCCGACAAGAAAAAAAACTGAAACGTTAGTGTGAATGTGGCCGGTCGATACGAAGCAAAATTGTGTGATGTTGTCGTTTTAAACTAACAATCTTTCCAGTGTCGTCTCTAATCTCGATCTGGATGCGCGTCACCTTCTGGTTGATCTTCACACCATCGACGCGGACGGGTCACCAAAGATGAAATCCCCTGCAATGAACCTTAGTTGCATGATCCCCAGGATTCGAAAGACATCTGTGTTGCTGATACACTGTAAAAGCAATCACACAAGAAGCTTCAACGTTGCGATGAAGTACTGTCTCCGTATGTACCAGGCTTGAACAGAGCGTGTGAAAGTTTGCGAGCATTGTGTAGATCGTTACTCATTACGGCTGTGGTGAGACTATGAAATGCGCAGTCTAACACATGTTCGTTGTCACTTTGAGACTGCAGTCTCGGCTCAGGCACTCGTGCCGCAAGCGCTGAGGCACAACGGGTAGCCAAGACTGTCGTTGACCCCAGTGTACTGATTGCGAAGTTGGAACGTGTTGGGGAAGTAAGACCATGCAGCGTAATCAGTGCCAAGCGCGCCCAGAACTTTGGGTGTCACCACCGTGCCATTGAAGAACCCTGCCAACACACGATCGCCGCCAGGCAAATTGCTCAAAGTCACTGGGACCACAGCGTTGCGGATGCGCGTGTAGTCGTTGCGGAACTGCTGCGTAGCTGCACCAAATTCGCACTGTTCCAAAGTCACGCCTTGCGTGTCAGACATGTACTGGGCACAGAGGCCAGTGGGAATGTGACGCAGCTGCCAGTCTGCGAGCAGCTCGAACTTCTGATCGTCAGCGGCGAGGCCGTTGGAGACGCAGGGGCGAGTCGTCAAGACGGCTCCTAGGTGTAACGAAAGAGACGCACGGTTACACTTTTGCGTCGCTGCTTGCGAGTATATCAGGTGGACATACCTTGTTTGGGATCGCAACCGGTCGGAGGTGCGGCAGCAGCAGGGCCCCAGCGAGATTCCCCTACGTAACAATATCGACAAATATCACAAAATCAAAAGTCAAACATTTTGAGTTCGGCCATGTTCGATTGACGACGTCACTGATAGTCACCTCCAGCTTCCGTGATGTCGAGATTGTCAAATTCGACGTGGTACCAAGAATTCATCCCAATAGCTGCGAACCCGGTGTCAATGTCGCGGACCTAGTGGCAGGCGGCCGATACATTATGAACACGACTGTACTAAGCAGACATTTTTGGAACGAAGACAGCAAGCAAAACTCACCGTGACGTTTGCAAACAGATCCACGCCGTCGACGGACGCCCAAGCGGAACTTCCAATGGTCGTAAGGGAGAGACGATGCCACTCACCGGCCTTGACACTCGGACCAGATCCTCTGCAACCGGAGAATACAACATAGTTCAGTCTAGTCTGTGATCATCATACCAAGTCTGACCACGACGCCACGTACGACAAAATAGGTGTTTTCGGGGTCGAGGTGTTCTGTGGTGGGCCTTCAACGACCATAATCCACACAAAATTTATTGCCGAGCGACGAACACACAACCACCAACGTTCGGAATGCTACACGCACCGCCGAGCGTTAAATTCCACTGTCCACCGACACCCACGCACACGACGCTTCCGAAGTCCCACATTTGATCAACACGAGATCCAACGCATGCCGCGGCCTCGCCAACTGGAAGTAGGAAATCCACTGAGACGTTAATGTCCTGCCACCTGCAATCACGAAGCGCCCGTGAACACTTGCACTGGCGCGGCATGTGGGACGTGGCAGCATTCACGACGTACTCCCGCATGCCGATCAAGGTCATTGGTCCATTGGAACCGTGATCACTCCAACCAATAGGAAGTTGAGGCACCATTTGACGAAGAATGAGATCGTCGGCATTCTTACGCGCCGTCTGAAACGCGGACTTGTGGATTTCGAAGGCGCCGATCTGATCTGCAAGCCATTCAGCCTGGCGAACATACAGCAACCATTGAGAGCGTGCACAACACACTATGACGAGAACGTGACAAAATCACCTCTTGGGACTCAGGGTATGAGTTGAAGTCATCAGAATGTGGCAGGGGCAAGCTGGGTTCGGATGCCTGTATCAATGGGTGTTCTGTGTTACACCACGACAGCCAAACCACACGGCGGCATACTTCAGAGGCGGACATACCGGCACAGGGGTTTTAGATTGACCCTTGGTGGCCGTCATGACAGTTGAGACCGTGTAAAAGTCGCCAATTTCGACGTCGAGAGTGAATGACCCGCCTGCATCGACGGAAATGTCGCTCTGTCGCTCGAAAATCGTTGCGTTCTCGGCCTCGAAATTAGATTTCCACACCGCAAGCTTGCCTCCCTCGGTTGGCATGTTGTCCGCAAGCTGGAATGTGACTTTTTCCGCAGACACGTTGAACGGAGGAAGAGGTGGTCTCGTGCACGAAGCGTGATCGTGACTGATCTTGACAACCTGTAAGTGATGACAACCCAACATGAGGATGGCTAGAACACGTGAGACGGGCCGCGGTCCCATTCATGTCATAGCTTACCTGCAGGGTGAAATTGTTGGAGTTCGGGTCCACGATAGTGGTGTAGAACCCGCCGTTTTCAAGCTGGCCACTGCCGTGCTTGGAATCCAAATACTTCCACCCAACTTCTGTGAACTGGGTGGTGTGAGCTGTTGCCCACACGACTTCCATCATTTCGTAATAGCCAGACCATGGCTGGACTGACGTCAGCATACTGCTTGCGTACCAGTTAGTACCATGGTAGTATGCTCCAACAAGATTCCACATGATCGAAGATCTACATAAGCAGTACATATCGCCACGCATTGTCAGCGCTCCAACATTCGCTACCCATTGTTCGAAAGGAATCATCACAACAACGACAACAACAAAATACGGACGTAATTCGTTCCAAAACGTAATGCGAGTTGATTACGCGTGCCCAGCAAGCGGCACCATTCAAATCGTCGTAGCTGGAACTCTCCTCCGATGCCCACACTGGTTTTCCGAAGGAATGGCAGGTAGAAAGGTCTTGGTAATCAGACGGGTAGTGAAGTCCAATAATGTCAACGGATGCGGCCTGCAGGATACACCAATACCACATCATAAGCCCGCGACACCTGAAACGTTTACACATAGGGGCGCTACGAACATAATCTGGATCTTTTTTCATATCATCACAGATATCAGTCCAACCATCCTTGGCAACGATCTTAGTTGCATTGAAACCTGCGTCGTTGAGGTGCGCACGAAGCGATTCCGTGTACGAGGCATTGGATGCCCGCTCGTTCCAGACCCCGACGTAATCGATGTCAAGACCGTACTCGCTTTTGGCACCCTTCACCCACTCCAACAGATATCGGGACGTTTGCTCGGGATAACTGAACGGGGACCCGGTGGGTACGCCAGTTTCGGGATCGTTGCCAACCCAACCAGGGAAAGCCCATGGCAAACCGTAGAGCTTGATGTCGGGGTTGCGCTTCTTGGCTTCTTGCATCAACCACCACTCATAACCCGTGTGCAAGTCGACCGTTTCGTTGTCGTGCATGTGACTGCTCTCTGTTCCATCGGTACTTTGAGAATCGCCACCAATTTCGACTTTTAGAATTTGCAGTGACGCTCCGTAGTTTGGAAGAAACAAGTAGTCAAGAATTTCGGATCTTTGTGGCTCTTTGTAATCGACCAACAACCGCGACGTTGCTCCTCCGCCGGACAGTCCACCTACAACAGAAAGAGGCGAGACAGGCAGGAAGTGACGGACGTGTCAAAATATTGCACACACGATACTACACACGTATACTGCACGGAACAAACGTACCGATTCCCCAGAACACATCGTTGGCACCGTCACGATCCAGAGTGATGGAATTGGCGGATGCATACCCCGCCGCCGATAATGCAAGCACGGCTAATTTGTTTGCCATTGTTTGAAAACACTTCCTCGCTCAACACTTGAGAACTTTCCGATCAAAGAGTCAAGTGATTTTTTTAATTCAATTGAACTTGGAGGCGGCGATTAAGAGGATGTGCCGACGGCCCCTTTTGGCGTGCGAGCGGGATGACAACCTGTCCGCACCACTATCGTACTTCAGTACTCTAGTACCCAACCAGTGCACTGTCACTGTCACGCCCACCCACTGTCACACCCACTCACTGACTGACTGACTGACTGACTGACTGACTGACTGACTGACTGACTG
>ENA-OWNT01004382-OWNT01004382.1-seawater-metagenome-genome-assembly--contig:-NODE-4382-length-12449-cov-4.370676_pt1 | contig 12449 bp, 10 predicted proteins | sample MGYA00238136_ERZ651165 | MGnify/ENA primary metagenome ERZ651165 (study PRJEB26861, sample SAMN08777766) | seawater metagenome | isolation source: coastal seawater | place: USA: Florida | collected... | reverse complement strand
CCACCGAGATCTACACTCTTTCCCTACACGACGCTCTTCCGATCTCTTGCCAGCACCCCAACCTCACCCCCCCATCCCCTCCCATCCCCCCCCCCTCCCCCTCCTCCAACAACAAGAGCAACTGCTGGTTTACCACGGGTAGCTGCTGCTGTTGTTTTTGGATGATCGCGAAGATGGTGATACCACAACACATTTTGTTCGGCGCTGACCGACGACCCGCGACAACGACTCGTGTTTACCCATGACATGGTTCACTACTTGTTAAGCTTACTACACTAGTCGAATTCGTCAAGCGTTCTGTTCATCTCGTCAACAGCGCTCCGTAGTGCATTATCAAGGGTTTGCTCGAATGGAATTGGTGGTGACCGGAAGGCGGTCATGCTCACTAGTCCACCGTGCGAGGGCTGAGGTTGTGGTGTTGGCATCATGTTGTGTGGATTTCTTGCTTGGGCAGACCGTGACCACGGCGGAAGCTGGTGTTGCGGTCGCTGAGCCTGCAGCTGCGGCGACGGAGTATCGACGGCCGATACGTGAGCACGCCTCCACGGTGGCGTGCTGTGAGAACCGAAACTTTGGGGCGGCCGCGAGTCCGAGGCTCGCCTCGGATCCTCTTGCAATTGATCCGGAGCGACAACCGATTGAGACAATTCACCGCCAGACGATTTGTCAGAATGAGACGGGGCACTGTCATGTGGACCAACACCAGGTGGATCATGCGATTGTGCGTGCATTTTCCACGGTGGAAGTCGTCGGGCTGCACCGATGGAGTCAGGAGCATCGTCTGGGCGCTCTTTGCCAAAAGGAGTGTCATGGACACGAGACTCCAACACTTCGTTCAACTGTCGTAGCCGCCGAGAATGTGCGGAAAGTCGCAGAAGGGCCTCCTTTGCAGCGGGGTCATCTGCAAACATCTCTCTGTACATGGCTTCTGTTGCATCGTCATCGTCTGACAAGCGCACACTGTCAATTACGGCCAGTGCTGTCGTGGCTTGGGTGCGCTGTTCACGTTGTTGAGGTGCAGACGGCGTGTCATGTGAGCTGGAATCAACTTCGCTGCTCTGTTCTCCGACAGCGTCATGCGTAATCTGTGTGCCTCCAGCGTTCACTGTTGCGGCGGACGCAGCTACTGGCTCCGATCCACCAACGCTGCTCGATGGTATGTCCGCCTGCTGTGAAGTATGACCTCCAGTCGAATTTTCAGCCCGCGAAACCACGGACGACGCACTCGGCGAATTGTCTTGATGATTGCTTATGGCAGCGGTCTTCTCAGCTGCAGGCGGCGGAGGCACAGCCCTTGTACGCTCAGCGACCGCCGATTTTTGTGCCGCATTCGAGTTTCTGATTTGGTGCACAGCTTCCACGCCTGCATCACTTGCTGGTTCAGTATATTGAGCCTCTGCCACAGCAGAAGCACTGTGCGTCTTCGGCATGACAAACTCTGAATTGACAAGCGGCTGAGTCTGTTGTTGGTCCACTTGCTTCGTTCGAGTCTCTGGTCGGGGACGAAGGGCCTCGATCTTTGCGTTCAGGTCTGAAACTTCAGCTTCCAATGCTAACACTTCAGAGTTTTCTCGCTGCATACAACAACAAAAACACCCACGCCACGAAAGTGAATGTGAGAATACCACAATCCACCGCACTCCAGATCAGGTCTCCAGCAAAGGCCAACAGTCACCGGACTCACGATATGCTTTGCAGCGCGTCGTTTCAACAACTCGTCCGCCACTCGTTGGTCGATTAGATGCTCCTGCACAATATCAATGCGTTTATTATCAAACAATGATGACGTCTGGATGTTGCACTCACAGCATACAGCGACAATGTGCGAAAGCCACGCAGGGTGACACTGGTGATGCAATGTACCATATCGGCAGCCCGCTGTGTGCGTTCGCGCTCGAGATCCTCCAACGTCCGCGACACAAATAGTTTTTGTTGCTGTGCCGATTGTTTAGCGACCGAAATTTCTTCGTGAAATCTCTGACGCGTGGATTCAATGAGGGTCTGGTACTGCTGTTTCTGCTGTGCCAAACCTTGAGCCAGCGCTGCTGCCTGGGCATGGCGAAGTTCGTCTAGTTGTTGGGCTTGCGACTGCTGCTGCTGTTCCAACTGGGATTCCGCTGCTGCGAGGCACCACCGAGCACGGTCAAGCCTTGCTTGCGCCTAACACACGAAGGCGTAGTTTACGCACGACGTTCGATCCAAAGAAAATGTACACGAAGCAAACGCACCTGCTCAAACAGCAACTGTTGTTCCTTTTTCTGCAACTGCAATATTTGCTGCTGCTCCTGCTCCTGCTCTTGCGCCTCCCTCAGTCGTTGCTCCTTTTCCAAGGCAGCAAATTTCTCCGAACGTGGACCGTCATCACTCTGCGCTGACGCCGACACCTCCTGCGAAGACTGGCTTCTGAAGGAGCTGTCTTCTTCGTCGCTCTCGTCAATTTCTTCTTCATCCGTCTCTGGCGGCGCGGGTACGCTCGAGGGCAAACCAGCCTCATCGCTCTCATCGGTGACGTCGCTGCCACCGTCTTTGTCGCCGTCATCACTGCCCGTGCTGCCTCTGCTCCTGCTCTGCTGCTCCACCGCGCCCCTGTCGTCCTCCGGGAGATCGTCTTCAACTTTGAAAGCCTCTCCTACGTCATTGCCATCGCTGTCATCTCCTTCAGACTCTGGAGGCGGTGGAGGTTGTGCTTTCGGCTGCGACCACCCAGCTACATCCTCTTCAAAATCAACAACTTCTTGGGCATCTTCATCGCCTTCGGAAGAGTCACCACCGTTTGCGGACTCCTCGCTGGCGGATTCTCTGCCATCGAGATTGATGATATCGCTCATCGCATTGCGCCCGGAGGAGCTGTGCTTTCGCGCGAGTCGTCTGCGTTGAAAACGCCGCCACAGGTACTGAGCATAAATGACTGCAGTTGACAGGCGATACAGGTCTGCACGTTGCTGCAGGTCGTCCTCCGTGATTTTGTGCGTTTTCGCCTGAAGTCACCGAGGCATGCAAGGCGTGAGTCGGCAACCTCATCATGCATAATATCAAAATACAACAATACCTCTCTGCGCAATGTATCGTTGATGGACGCAAGATTCCTGGCCCAACTCATGCGCAACAACAACCCACGAATCCATTCGTGAATCACATCTGGGTCGTCGTGCTTCAAGCGGAGCTGCTTGCGACTACAAGTGTACAAGAAAAATACCACAAGTTAGTTTGTGTTCAAAGAAGTGCATATTCTGGCGGCCCTAACTCACCCCCCTTTCAGAATAATGAGGACCGTGTCATTTTTGCGTTGTTTGATCAAACCTTTTTTGGTTGGAGTAGCAGAAGATAGTGCCCTCGGTCTGGCTGGTGAAGCGATGGCAGGGGATTGTGTTCCATGAGGCGCTCCCACCGTCTCAATTTGTTTCAAGTTAAAGCGTTTGACCACTCGCTCATCGCGATGTGCGGCGTCTCGATATTCGCGTTCGCTACGGTAGTACTCGAGGCGGTCGTGTTCGACGACGAAGAAAAAGCGGCGTCTCGCCACCAGTGGGCCACTTTGCTTCTTCAGATCGAAATACTCCGACATGATGGGGAACGACTCACGCAGCTCCACGGTGGCCAGATTAGACGGCCGCTTGAATTTGATCACGAACGGCAAAAATGAGCGACTGATGAGAGCAGCGATTTCCTGGATGTCGAGCTGGCTGACGTCGAGGCTGTCAACAGCAAGAATTAGGTCGCCCTTTCGTGGCAATTGATGCACTTGCTGCTTGCGGATGACGTCCTCATTGACTGCCCCAACCTCCGCCATTGCCCACCTGTTGTACGACCTTGTGATGGAGATGCCGAGTGGTCGCTGCGTGAACTTCACGCGTAGCGCTTGCTTGGATGGGCTCTTGATGACTGACTCAGACGGTCCGTGCACATGCACATCGACGGCTTTTGTTTGGACAGCGAGACGCGAAGAAACTTTCACCTCAGAGCTGAAGCCAACTTTCAGCGGTCGAGGCATCATCCCAATTGACCTGGCGACTTCTTTAGTACTCACACCAACGACGGACTGACCATTGAGGCTGGTGAGGATGTCACCAACGTTCACAGAGTCCGTTGCCTGCTTGGACAAGCCAAACAATTTCTGAGTGACGACGTAATTGTCGTTGACGTCCGCAGCAAACCGGAGTGGGATGACTCGGTCGGTGAACACGACTTCTCGCTCCGACTCAGTGTCGACCTTGAACGCATTGACTACTGTACTCGTTGTTCGGATCTTGTTCAGGACCGACAGTCTTTCGAGCGCGTCACCCGCAGGCGGACTTGGCTCCGAAGTCTCATCGGCGTCACCCTTCGCTGGAATGGGCGGGAAGTCCTCCATTCTTGATCGAGAAACGTCCGTGCCGTGGCTTGAGACAGCTTCGCTGTTTTCACAATGCGCGACGTCTCTCGGATTAGTTGCTAAGCTGAGTTACTTCATCGCCGGCGAACAGGCACGGAGCAAGCCAACAGAAAGCGGTACGCCCCGCGGCAAGCTCGCTTGCACAACGGGCACACCACAAAACGGTGCGGATCCCCCTTTCAACTTTCTGTCTCTTCCCTATTTCGACTAATTGCCAGCCACTGTAGAAATCGTCAGGTTCTTGTCGAATCAAACCAAGGGAGCGACCACCGGGTATACATACTATCTCACGTCCTACGATCCTGGCAGTGACGTCGTTCGTTCGTTTGGATCGACTTCAAAGTAGTTGCGAACCAAAGACGAATGGCGAAGGAATAAAATGAGTGCACGAATGACAAAGACGAACGACAACGACGAACAACGAAGTGGAACGACAACGACAACGACAACGCACGACAACGAACGACAACGAACGACAACGAACGACAACGAACGACGAACGACGTCGCCGCCGACGACGAACGACGACGAACGACGACGAACGACGACGAACGACGACGAACGACGACGAACGACGACGAACGAACGACGAAGTCAACGTTCACTGTCACCGTCGGATCGCCAGATCGTCGCAGGGATCTCCTTTTCGTACTAGTTCACTGTTTTCCGCATAACCAACTATCTTTCTATGTATGACTTATCAGTGAACATGAATCTTTTGTAATTTTACGTACTTTCTGTACTTTATAAAATGGAATAGATACACATACATCGTACACAAACTGTACACTTCACATTCAACATCCAAATGACCCCATAACATCATACAAAATCACTCATGTACAACATACATGTACACACTCCGTACAATATCCGTCCAGAAACTGTACGTTGTTGACGTTGTACGTTACATACATCGTACTATAACGTACATTTCGATCGCTTAACAGTGCATTAACGGGTGACAAAAATGTACAGTGTCAGTGTACACAAACTGTACATCCACACTGGCTCCAACGTCGTGCAACGTCGTCGTTCGTTGCGTGACGTTGTCGTTCGTTCGTCGACGACGTTCGACGACGTTCGACGGCGCTTTGCATTGCTCTTTCGTTCGTTGGGTCGACGAGAAAGTAAACTTAGAACCACCGACAAAACGTCGACGACGTGTCGAGCAGCGTGTGTGGATCATCGAAGAGGGACGGTGTTGACGAATTCGCGTTCAAGAAGGTGAAAAAGGGATGTAAGGTGTGTGTGTGTGCGTGTGTGTATGTATGCATTCGTGTTGCATGCAAAGTGTGTGTTGTCCGTTGCTGACCTGAGCTGTCCCTTTCTTTTGGCTGTCAGTGCAGTTAGGAGCTTTGATGGAGACGTGGACTGTGTTATGGTGTACGTGGGGTGTTTGTGAATGTATGGGATTGGGGTAGGTTGGGGTGGCGGGGAAGCAAAACAACATATGCGTGGCTACACTGGTCGGGGTGGCGGGGAGGCGGCGTTTGTGACAGTATGCGAGTTTAATTGTTTTTGCGAACAAGGGAGAAAAATAGCATACACGACGACGCGGCGAAGGGAGAAGCACATTATCATTCGTTCGTCAGGGAAATTCTCTCTGCTTATTCCCAACAACAAATGAGTTCTTGGTGGTGATTGACCTCGGGGAATTTCTCCCCAGTCGCTCCGTTTGGGGCTACCGTAAGTACTAGCATGGCACCCTGAACCCCCCAGTCGGTGTCTTGGTACGCCCGTGGTTTGGCGCGTTGCCATCACCAAATAAATCATGCCGGTGGGCAAAATATACCCGCGCGGGCATCGCAAAATGGCGCGCGAGAAGTCACGTGCCAACCAGAAGATGGTCGACCGTGTCAACCAGCTCAGCGAAGGTGGATCGGACCTGAAGAATGTCTACAAAGGCCTGTTCGAGCACCTCAAGAAAGAGCAAGTCGACACGGTTTCAAGCAAAGACGTCTTGGACACTCAAGAGCTGGCGAAACGCCTTGCCGAGAAGGAATTTGAAATTTCCGTCAAGGGAAGCTGGTTCAAGTGCGGATGTGTTCGCCACTTTGTTGTGCCGGAGGTTGAGCGGGAATTCGACGTGTACTGGAGTCGCCAGCACCGCGAAGCGCGAAAAGCATTCTTTCTCATGACGATCGTGTGGCCTTTCTTCCTCATTTTCTGGGCACTGGAGTTCTTCTTACGCTCGGCCCTTTCTCAAGCAAACTACACCACGGACGTTGGCGCCATGTGGGATGAGATTCAGCCTGTCGCTTGGGTTCATTTCTTCATATGGGTCCTCTTCCTCATCATGATCCCGCTCGCGATTCGCCAAAAAGTGCAGAGTGGGGACCGCGGTTTACAAGTGTTCGCGCTCATTGGCGTTGTGGTGTTTCGTTTGGGGTTCGTCGGGGAGTTCATTGTGGTGCTTATTTTACAGTACAAGGACGTCTTGGCACTGGTCAGCGACGTCCATCTGTTTGCGGCCACAGGCGTTGATGGGCTCTTTGACAGTGGCAACAACGACACGGACCAGTGCAACCTGAAGTCGCTCTGCGATGTCAGTGCAACTTGTTTTGCATTTCTCGCTACAAACTTGACCAATGCCACCGGATTCCATGCCAGTTCGGACTCTAGTGCAGTCGCGCATCTTGAGACCACCCACACGGCGCTGTGTTCCGTCATCACGGGTGACATCAAGTTTGACGTCGGAGGAGTGTGGTCGCTGCTGAGCATTATGATGACTAGTTTTACCGCCATCCTCTTTCGACTGCGGCACCATTACATCATTTGGTTGGTCTTTGTCGACTTCACTTTGAACACCGTGTTGCAAATCTTCGTGGCGGTCCTTGATACCAGCAACAGCCAACGCCTCGGTTTGGACTCCTCGGACCTTTACGTCGGTGATGCTCTGGAGAACATTGCCTTGTACACCATTCCGGCGTTGGCCGTTGTGTGGGCTTCGAGTCAGTACAATACGTTTTTGCAGGCCCTGTTCATCTCAGCAGAGAAGCAACGCGTCCTGAACGAGTCGCTATCGACGGCGGCCGGTACGGCACTAAAGGAGAAGGAGAGGATCGACAGAATCGTTGCCGCGAAGCAGGTCATGATATCGTACAAACACGCGGATACAGCCATGGCACAGGCGATTGCTGCCAAACTTCGCTCTTCAGGCTTTGACATCTGGATTGACAACAAAATCCGAACTGGCAAGGACTGGCGTAATGAAATAGCGGAGGCCATCCAAGAGTCCATGGCCATCGTTTTCTTGGTCTCCAAACTCTCGTGCGAAAGCAAGTACTGTAAGGAAGAAGTGTTCTTTGCGCGATCGTGCGGGGTGCCCATCGTGCCCGTGGTGCTGGAATGGCCGGGCGACGCACTGAAATCGGGTTTGAAGTTAATTCTTGGGCAAATCCAGTGGATATTTCTTCCAGAAGTAGAATCCCAAGGCGAAAAGCATCTGCTCAAGGCCGAAGAACTTTACTTGCACCAAACCGAGTTCGACGAGGCGATGCAAAAAGTCACCGACACGTTGGAAGCCAGCCGGCCGGTGGCGCAGTCCACTGCGAGCAGCGGGGCACGAGGGCGGGCCAACACCAGCTCTGAGGGAGAAGCAGCCAAGGATCGACAGGCACTCCGCAGCAAATCGTTCGCGCAGCACTTGCTGAAAACAGCTGAGTCCGAAGTGTTTGACGACGACGAGGCAGATTCACCACATGCACCCCGCACTTTAGGATTGCAAGATCACATTTGTCTTTTGTACGCACCTGCCGATGTCAAAGCTTCCAAAGCACTCTTGGACCAGTTTTCGAAGTATTGCCCAATGCTGCCGTTTTATGACCCGATTGCTGCGACCGCGGAGCGTGTTTCACTGGCTCGCAAAGCGAAGCGCGCGGCGAAGCAAGTCAAGCTGGGATTGGGGATTGACTCCAAGCGACCTGCTGCAATCGACGACACCGCTGACGACGACGACGGGGAAGTGGACGAGGATCCCGAAATGGTGTGTTTGCCGTCTCAACTGCATCTGACTCCACGACGACCGCGCTGATTGCTTACTTCGTTCTTGTGTTTGTGCTGTTTGCGTTATTTTTGCAAAAGGCTGCATTTGAAGCAGTGTCAGATGCAATCGACGAAGTGGGAGTAGTCCTGTTGCTTCTCAGTGCGAAATCGTACCGCTCCAAACTCGTGCACGAAACGATTCATTATGCCTACGAGCTGGATCGCGCCATTGTTGTTTTGATCACGGAGCGCGAGTTCGAAAAGTCGTTCTCCGACCTCCCGGCATCGTTTGCGATGATGCTGCAGTCCGTCCCCATCGTGCACGCAGCAGAAACAGAGGTCTTCGCCACCAGCTTACCCAAACTGACATTGAATCTCTTACGAGAGTGCCAGAAGCATGCGAGGGGTGGCAAAGGACTGGTGCTTCCCGACGAAGCCGAAGAAGCAGAGGGACATCACAGTATGGACAACGCCGCGCTTCTGAAGCTGTCGCAATCTGCGAAAAAAGTTGTGGAAACCAAAAAAGGCGTTGACGCCTTTACATCTCAAGGCTCCAAAAAGAACCGGCGATCTCCTTCAAAGCGGTTGTTGGACGATGATGGGAAGGACCGCACGGCAGTTCTTACGAAGAGCAAGAGCGGGTCGGTGCAAGTGCAGTTGATGGAACGAGAAGTTACACAGGCCAAAGAAAACGCACTTAGACAGGACTCGCCGCGCAACGGCGAAGATAGCGAAATGGAAGGCGAGAACGTTATCACAGTGAACGAAAGCGATGACCCAACTGCAGTCAACACGACAACTGTTGTTCCCGAAACAACGCACAAACCTCCACCGGACGATAGCGGACGCAGTAAGCCAGGGACTGGTACGGCCGAAGCCAACACAAAAACGGACGTTGTGAGCGAGAAGTCGAGTAGTGCGCAGACGTCCAATAGTGGCGGCACTGACAACATTGCCACTGCTCACACGGTTGATGACTCACAATCCGACGTCGCGGCGGCAGGTTCCGATCCTTCGTCGTCGTTAGATGGCGCACAAACGCAGAATAGCACCGAAGAGACAACACAACAGTCGAAACGTCTGCCACCACTGTCAAAAAAGAAAGCGAAGAAGCCACGACGGAGCAACACATTGAAGAAGGCACGTCGGCGGACGCGCACAAAAACTGCGAAAGATTTGGATCTGTCTGGTGAGCTGTGAAGCCACTTGATCTGAAACCGTTGCCGCCTGTGTCGTAAACAACACCAGCCTCACGTGATCGAGACCAATAGTACTACAAAATACCACTTTACTCATAACATAACGTCTCGCAATTATTTAGTTACAACGTTTGTCATGGGTGGGTTGTGTGGCGCGATTGGACAGGCAGTTGAACTCAGCATTCATTCGCTGGTCAGTGTGGCCACGCGTTGTTTGCACTACTAACATTCGTGCACACTATCTAACGGAGGGATGGGGTCTTCCAATTCCATACTGCACGTGGCAGTGCCGAGCCCCACGGTGCAAGGCTGCCAGTGCGGTCACCTGCCGTGACTACGTGACCTGCTGCCCCTTCTTCGGTGCCGATCACGCGTATCTCTGTCTCGACTATGGTCTCGACTGCGATCGTGACTGTGGCCGCGGCGCGACCGGTCGCGATCCCGTCGTGATCGATCCGTATCTCGGCGCGACCGGTCCCGATCGCGTGACCGCCGCTCCCGATCACGTGACCGCCGCTCCCTGTGCCCGTCATCTCTACCGTCACGGCGGCGTTTGCGATCTCGACTCCTGTCCCGCTGACGGCTGCTGCTTCGGTGGTGGCGGCTGCTTCTGTGATGGCTGCCACTTCTGTGGCTGCTGCTGCTTCTCTTACTGGACCCACGCGGGCTAGCGCTGCTGTGCCGTCGATCACGTGATCGTGATCGTGATCGTGACCGTGACCGTGAGCGTGAGCGAGACTTCCTTCTTCCCTTGTCATTTTTGGTTTCCTCGACGACTTTGATGCGCTGCGGGAACGGCAACATTTCTGTGTTTTCATACGGGGGATCATAAATCACCCAGTATTTGCCAGTGCTCACATCCAGGTTGTCGATTGTTGCAGGATACCATTTGTTATCTTCTGTGAAACGACCAAGGACTTTCGTGCCCTTGGCCAGAACGCGGGGTGTGAGGTCCACCTTTGCAGGAGCAGCGGCAGCCTTGGCGACGGCTGCTTTGAGGGCCCGCAAATGTACGGAAGGGATTCGTGGTAGAATACTGCCGCAATACCGGCTTTCCGTGATGAGCATTTGTACGTATTGTCCCATCGTGATCAAACTGTCGTTGCCCCGCTTGGCCGCTGCGCATCGCACGAACGAAACACGCCGTCAAGGTTCGTTGCACACAACTTGATTCCAAATCATGCCACGTTCTGCTTACCTTTTTTGAGACCCATGCGCTTTTGAGCAAAGTCTGACTCTTGCTTGCTGAAGGTGAAGACTTCATCATCGGAGAAGTACGGTTCAAACCTGTGAGGACGAGCAACAGCAAGCCACCAGTCAGGAAATCGCCCGCAGCACTGGCGTCCAGACCATGCTCGCACAACAGCGGTAATTGCCAACCAACCATTGCAACAGATCCTCAAAGGGGCAGGAATATCGCAAGTACAAAAACCCAGCGCATCGGATGAACGGAGAATCAGGGTGGTCCAGCAGGGTTCGCATCTGTTTCAAGTCAAAACAGCACAGCGTGAGGACGGAGACACAGCGCACCACCCCGGGACGAAACGGCGGCACAGCAAAGGTTCCCACCTCATTCTTTGTCAAGTGCATCATTTGCATTCGCATCATGATCGTGAAGAAAGTGGAAGGCACACGGCCGGGAACTCCTGACTGCAGTGGAGCAACACGGACGGGGTCAGCAAGAAAAAAGTGCGCGTCAACAACAATCTGTGACAACACTAGCAATGCACAAAGACCAACCAGCCACGTGCTGGCATCCTTGACTCGGAGGTAAATTTCGTTGACGAGGTCCTCAAATGTCTTGTCGGCCAGCGACTGGAGGTACTCCGACGCCAGCAGATTCTTGGCCAAAATGTCTTCGACATTGAACGTCTTTTGATTGCCGATCTGAGGAAGTTCTCCGGGCCTGAAAAGCAGTTTGGCGCACACAAAGGATCATTTAGTCAACACTCGACGCACGGGCGCGGGAAACTCGTTCGTTTGCTTCAACATGGAAATGGTACAAACCGTTTGATTCGATTGGGGTCCATGTACGTCGGTATTTTGGCTCCCTGAGACTGCTGCCGCATCTGCGAGCGCCACTCCGCGCTCCGCGAACCATTAACGCCAGTGAGCATGGTTCACCGTCAATCCCGAACGCAATTGCCCGCAAAGCGGCCACAAAGTGGGTGAGAACAATGGCCGTCAATCGAACAGCCGGCTACGGCGAAAGCAAACTTCGTTTACGCGTTGTTTTGCGCTTCTTTGCCCCGCAATTTAGTGTTCGATTTTCGTCGTTTCTAGTTCGTTTTACGGTTGTGTTTGTTTTTGTCGTGTCGTTGCCGCTGCCTGTGTCGTTATCGTGGCCGTTTCCTTCGCGCAATCGTCGTTGTTGCTCATTCCCACGTCGCCATCTCGTCGTCGCTGTCTCGGTCCCCTTGAGCGGCGGTTGTTTTCACGATTTTGTTGGTTGTCGCCGTCGTCATTATTACATCACATCGTCGCTCCCGTCGTCGTCGCTATTGTGGCGTGACGTCGTCACTATCGTCATTACCACATCGTCGTTGTCGTTGTCGCCATCGTCGCCATCGTCGTCGTCGCCATCGTCGTCGTCGTCGTCGTCGTCGTCGTCATGGTCATCGTCGTCGTCGTCGTCGTCGTCATCATCGTCGTCGCCATCGTCGTTGCCATCGTCGCCGTCGTCGTTGTCGTCGTCGCCGTCGTCGTTGTCGTCTTCGTCGTTCGCTGCTGCGTTGGCACCAACCAACAACATCACAGCAACGTCGCCACGACGCACACATCTGCTTCTATCCCACCTACTCAAATACATCAGGTACAACTTTGTCGTACCGGGTACTACAAAAACAGAATAAATGAATACATGAGTGAGTGAGTGGGTGAGTGGGAGGGTG
>ENA-OWNT01004381-OWNT01004381.1-seawater-metagenome-genome-assembly--contig:-NODE-4381-length-12450-cov-4.030470_pt1 | contig 12450 bp, 9 predicted proteins | sample MGYA00238136_ERZ651165 | MGnify/ENA primary metagenome ERZ651165 (study PRJEB26861, sample SAMN08777766) | seawater metagenome | isolation source: coastal seawater | place: USA: Florida | collected... | reverse complement strand
AACGCCAAATGGACGAGTGAACAACGTCACATCGACAACGACGGACGCTGGATGAGCAATCGTCGTGGTATGGATGGGCAGCGCGATGAACGTGGACAATGAACAGAGTCGCTGTGTCTGTGTGAGGTCTTGCTGTTGGCATTGAGCATGCGCCACCGACGACCGAGGACCCTTCGGACAAGAGAAGGAAGGCGTCAAGGTTCACAACATCCCAACACACATGATCTCCATCAAAGGGCGTGCTGACTACTCGACGATGCGGCGACGTTGCATACGCTCGCTGTCTATGTTTACTAAGCACAAAAAAGCCGTCGCGTACGTCTAAGGACCTGGAAAAAACGACGACGTTAATTCCCGCCCGTTGTTGTTTCATGTTGTGTGAAGAGCTTTTGGCAGTGACTGTTCAATTGTAAAAGTAAACTGCGGTCGCTCACAGTTCAACGGTTTTTTTGAGTACGAGAGCACGCTACACGCTACACCGCTCACTCTTCGTCGGTTTCGCTCAACCACTTTTTCTTCCGCAGAATTGTTTCGTCGCAATGAGTGCCGGAAGCAAGGAGGATGATGACCTCGATGATGTAGACGACGTAAATGACATTGAAAGCACAGATAACAGGGCTTTTGATGATTCTGATGTTTTGGCTATGCTCAGACCCGTTGTACGTTTCCACCTTCGAACGTTGTTCCAGTTCCTCATGTCGCGACATCCTGCCCTCATGCCATACTTTCTGGGTCTTGTTGGTAGGTTCCACTTACCATCTCTATCGCGCCGGACGTGTTCAAGTGTCATTTCGACAATGTCACCGGTGTACACCTCGCTGCCACCAAGTCGTGGGTGTTCGCCGCCATCCAGAGAGACGATGCTCGGCATTCAATGGTGGTAATCAACAGGCAGACCAAAACTTTGGACCATGAACTCTCGATGAAGGACCGCCCATCAGGTATCACTGCACTGGAGGTTGATGGTGAGACCAGCGTTCTAGTTGCCACGCCTGATCACAGCTCCATCGGTGTCCATCGCTTTATATTTCGCGATAATACGTTGAAACCGAAGAGCTTTCAAAGGCTCAAAGATACAAGGTTGGTTGGTGCGACAGACGTTGCCTTCAGCGGACCCAACGCTATCATCGTGGCAGTGAACAGCCAATCCCACGGGCAGCAGCTCGTCCACGTAAATCGAGAGACATGGGCTGTGGTCAGCACAATCAACCTGGATAACTCAGTAGCCAACCTTGCCAGTGGACCTGGTAGTTCCTGCGTTGCAGTAGATGCTGCAAATTTTAGTATACAGGTCACCATTTTCGATTTCTCCACAGAACAAAAACTTGTTCCTTCACACGACCAGCCTCTCTTCTGCAATGACAAGCATACACCGTTCGCATTCATTGAGCGAAACGGCATTGACCTGCTCACAGTTCAACCGTTGCCAGAGCCAGAATGTGCTCTCGTTTCTCGTTTTAGGCAAACAACAGCCGACGTGAATGCAAAGCATTTAAGCCTGGAGCACGGCAAGGGTTATGTGGCTGGCCTCGGATTCGACAACACCATACTGCTTGCCGTTCCGACTCCGGCTTCGACTTCACGAGTGCAGCTACAAGCTTACACACTGCCTCCACCAATTCTGAGCAAGGCTACGTTCTCCAGCCTGTTTGATTGTGTGAAAAAGGACGACCCGGCTGGACTGGACAAACGCCTTCGCGGCCTCACACATCCAATATCGCGAAAAGCTGTGGCGGTCGGACATCGGCAGACACCACACCACAACCGCACTTTGCTCCAGATCACGGTTCAACGGTCTAGCTTTGAGTGTGCAGAAGTACTGTTGAGGTGGCTTATCGAAGAGGAAGAAACAGTTTATTTTGCATACGACCGCTACTCGTCAGTGTTTGCGTTCACGAAAGGCGAGGAGGACATGAATAATTGGTTTCAATGCTTCCAACGTGTGGGGTTCAGTGACGAGACGTGGCAACGAATCTGCCTTTACGAAGCATTTTCTGGATCGCCTGAATTTGCACTGAAGTGCTTGCAGATTCTACCGAGGAAATACAAGGTCGGCAACCCATAAATCGTGTATTGGAATCGCTGCTGTTCCCCAACAACTGCCACAAGGGCACTTGTTCCCCTGTCACCCCTGCCTCACTTACTTGCACACACTCTCTTGCCGTTTGTGTATTTTCATGACAGACGATCAAGGGCTTTCTCGCTGAAATAATTGACCGATTGAGCTGTCGCCTGCCAAGCACTCGGGACGTGCTTACAAGGGTCACCCATGAGTGTGTCGATGATGCGTCCACTTTTGTCACTTACGCACGCACCGAGCAAGATTTCCAGCTTTTTACTGTACGTACAACCTCTTCGCATGTGTGGCAGGGAGCCACATTGTAATTTGTGCGCCGTTTGCTGCTTGCCCGTCAGGCATTAACAAACCAAAGCGTATTTTCTGAAAAAGAAAAGCAACAATTGGAACGTCTCGCACAGCGATCGATAACTGGCGACCCCGACTCTGGTTGCCCAGCTCTTGAGAAAGACTTTTTTACCACAGTCGGCGTCCGCGGCAACAATGCGTTGATATATGGACGTCAAAACAAAACTCCGCTGATGCACCACGTCGCGAGCCGCGGCGATTCGCCTCTCACGGCGCTTATGGCCAGCAAACTCTTCACAGTACCACTGGCCCTCGGCACCGACGTGTTGCAGTATGATGGTGAAGACAAACAGAAAGGGGTTGTGGTCGCCACAACAGGCACTGACGTAAGTGTGGATCGCAATTTCCCTCACGGGGATGTGGTGGAAGTGGCCCGATCGAGTCTAGTGGCCCCTGGTATGATATTGGATACCAATAAGAACACCCCACTACACTGTGCCGCGGGTTCTGGGCACCTGCGCGTATGCCAAGCTTTGTGGACCGAACTGCAAAAGTTCACCACGATCGATGACGTCGACATAAGCGGGATGACAGCACTACATCGTGCCTCCATGTACAACAGAAAGGGAGTTGTGTCGTGGCTTCTGAAAGTGAAAGCAGACCCCAACATTCAGGACGCACGGGGTCGAACTCCGCTACACTGGGCATGCGCCGAGCTCGCGGAGGGCTGCATTTTTGTATTCTTGGACGACAGCAGGGTCGTGACTGACTGTCGTTCACGCGACGGTAAAACCGCACGCGACCTGCTAAAGTCCAGTTGCGCGTGGGCCTTACTCCAGAAGTTCGACGACGCGCTAACTCTTGAATCGGCACGTCGCAACCTCGAACAAAACCCGCGAGTTGTTTCGCCATCTGGATCGCCTTTGAACTGCAACATTGTCGACGGCTTGCAACGTTGGCAGCAGTGCTTAGATCGTATTCGATGTGGCACGTTTGACTGTATGAACGACACAGTGCTGGACCGAAGCGATTCCCCGATGCAACTGCTGTTGCGAGCGGTAGCATGCGGTGCGAGTATTGAACGTGGGACGGCGTCATGTGCCACTGCTGATGCGACCGACATGCTACGCAGGTTTGAGAGCTCGACACCAGCTCAGCAAGCTCACCCGTTGTACTCTCTGGCACTGAGCCGGGTGTCAGAAAAGCAGGTGCGGTTGCTGTTGCTGCGACGAATGCATGCAACCGTTCGTGAATTCCGAACGTCTGTCGATGATGGAGGATGGCTTTTTCCGCGTGAGATAGAGTGGTTGGACCGAGCGAGAGCCACACCTAACGTTACGAAAGCCCAAACGGTGGAGCAGCAGATGAAAAAGCGCAGTGACGCTCTGCAAGCTCGCATGCAACAGATGAACTTGAAGCACGATGCAATGGACAAACTGATGGGGCTGGTGGGGTTGCAAGACGCAAAGCGAATCGCGTTGTCGCTTGTTGCAAGCGTCGTCACCAACCACGAACTCAAAGCCAAAGGGCATGGATTGGCCGCGCAAAACGCGGAGACCATGAACTTTGTATTTGTCGGGAATCCAGGCACTGGCAAAACGACTGTGGCGCGTTTGTTTGCACAACTGCTGCAGGAGGCTGGATACCGTCCTGGAAAGCAGTTTGTGCAAATCTCCGGAGCGCAGGCTATTCGAATGGGCGCGAAGTCGTTTGCTAAAGTGATTGACCGTCTTGTTCGAGGCAAGCCGGCAGCTCCCCCTGCCACACGAAAGCCATTCCGAGTTGGTTTGGGTGTGAATGTGCGCATGCCAGTTGGCAAGAAACATGCAGCTACAGAGGCGAAAAAGAACGCGGAGGGTGCGGCCAAACCGAAGGCCAAACGTCAGGAGTACGAAGCAACCATTGTTGAGTTGACACGGCATACTTTTGGAGACTTGGCCAAGAATTTGATAGGTATAGGAACGAGCTTCGTGCCGGAGGAGGCATCGGACTGTGTTGATGCCTTGGTCGATAGTATCGCACAGGTGTCCGACATGCCGCAAGTGAAAGCCGGACAACGTTTGTACAAAGTAAAGTACAAAGACGGCACCGAAGAAGACAACGTAGTTGAAAGCCGAATATCCCCCGTTGAGGTGACGAGTGAAAAGGGCGGCATTTTGTTCATCGATGAGGCATACGAACTAAACCCTTTCAAGAACGCAGTGGGCAGGGAGATTCTGGAGCAAATCATGCAGAGTGCCGAGGAGCATCGAGCGGTCCTGACCATCATTCTTGCTGGGTACGAAGACCAGATTGAGCGAGAGTTGTTGGGGTTCAACCCGGGTCTTCGCAGTCGTTTTCCCACGCGCGTGCATTTCCATGACTTCACGGAAGCGGAGTTATTGAGCTTGTGGAAGCTGATGTGCGACAAACGAGGATGGTCGCCAACGTCACAAGCCACGGTGGCAGCTCGTCGTTTTCTGTGCCGTGGAAGGGCTCGGCGAGGGTTCGGCAACGCCCGCGAGGTGAGGAAGCTGCTTGATGTAGCCATCGACAGGGCGAAAGAGTCCCTGCGAGAGGGCAATCGTCAAACGGATAATAGCGATGATTTAGCCGGACGCACAGATCCGGACCGGTCATCAGAGAGCCCTGACGACAACCTTGCAACTACGAGCGCTGCTGATGATCACTCAAAAGGGAACTTTGGCAACAAGCGCTCAGCCGCAAACGCAAATCAAGAGCATTCAACAGAGGTCACGGAGAAAGGCGATGCCGCAGTCCAAAGTGCTGATGAGGGTCACTCCACTGCTAGAGGCGATGGAGATGAGAACGTATCACCAGAGCTTTCAGCGGGACGTGCGCACCACGGCCATACATCAGAAAGCCCTGACGACAATCATGCGATTGCAAGTGCCGCTGGCGATCAATCAATAGAGAGCATTGAAACCAACCATGCAACCGTAAACGCAGATCGAAGCGATTCAACGGAGATCGCCGCGAACATTGATGCCGCAGTCCAAGGTGCTGATGGCGATGACTCCATTGCTGGAGACGATGGAGATGAGAGCATGCGACCGCAGCTTTTAGCCCACCACGTTGTTGGGGTGAGGCCCGATCCCGACCACCTACCAGAATTGAAGTCAGCGCTGGAAGAACTGGAACAGACTGTTGTCGGCCTTGGCGCGATCAAACAGGACATTCGCGACTTTGTGACACGAATCGCAACGGATTGGGATCAAATGGGCATTGGCTGGCCATATACACCGCCGAATCTGCATCGATTGCTAGTTGGGCCGCCGGGCACTGGCAAGAGTACAATCGCGCGCATCTATGCATCCGTCTTGAAAGCCCAGATGCTTCTCTCCAACGGCGGGGTGTGTGCTCGAACGGCCTCGGACTTCATTGGCAGCGTGCTGGGGGAAACTGAGAAGCGCACCAGCTCAATCGTTGAGGTTGCCCGCGGCAAAGTGTTGCTTGTTGACAATGCGCATCATTTTTGTGGCTCAGGCGTCGAATCGCAGAACAGATTTGGACTCATTGCGTTGCAAACCCTTGCCGATAAATTGGAAAACACGGCCGACATCGCTGTGTTGCTGGTCGGACCGGAGCGGCCAATCCGCGACATGCTGGACGAAACGTGTCCACAACTCGGTCGTCATTTCGGAATACAAAGTGTGTGGAAGTTTCCAACGATGAGCGATGCAGAGCTTGGTAAAATACTGATCCAAGGCGCTGCGAGGCATCGCGTTCGGCTGCCGTTGGCTGTTGGCCGTTACGCCGTTGGCTACATAGCGCGTCGCCGGCAACTACCTAACTTTGCAAACGCCAAGACAGCGCTTGCCGTTCTGGACAGCGCCATTCAAACCATGCGTGTACGGGCGGGGACCACGGCATCGCAGCATGTGCTTGAGGAATCTGATTTTCCGGCTGTTGCGGCGTTCAGCAAACTGGACGAATTGCTCCGATCTGGGCGCATAAAGCCACTCACCAAAGTCCTGAGGCGCATGCGTGCGACTTCCATCCAACGACTCAAGGAGGGACGGCCGAAGCCTTGCCTGAACAACTTCCTTTTCATCGGCGCTCCTGGGACTGGCAAGACGACTGCGGCGCGTGAAATGGGCGAAATCCTGCACCTGAGTGGCGTATTGGCCTCTTCACACGTCGAGATCACATCGGCACAGGCTCTCTCCGCGCAGCATGTTGGACACACGTCGCAGAAAGTTCTCAAATTGCTGGACCGTGCCAGAGGTGGTGTTCTGTTTGTAGACGAGGTACGTCGCAGTGGTCCGAGCCTCGAGCCTACTTCGACTCGAGTCACTTTCTTTCGGCTTGCATGATGTGGTGCGAGTTATCAACGGCATGTGCCTTCTTTTGCATTGCATGTAGGCCTACGACCTTGGCAAGGGCGGCTTCGGCAACGATGTTTTGACCACGCTCGTCAGTGCCATGACGGAGCCGGAGCGTGCTGCGTCTACTGTCATCGTGCTTGCAGGGTATCGCAAAGAAATGCAACAAATGTTGTCTCGAAACTCGGGATTGGCATCTCGCTTCCAAGTGAAGGTGGAATTCCCTGACTGGACTGCCGATGAGTGCGTCGCCCTCATTGAAAAGCAGATGAGACAAACCCTGCCACGCCCATTTGAGGATTTATGCGAGGAGAGCAAGAAGATCCTGCGCGACACCTTCGATCGGCTGAAGAAGCTCGACGGCTTCGGCAACGCCAGAGACGCCGTTTTGGTCCTCGAAAAGATGGATGGAATTCGTGCAGTGAGGCTTTGCGACAGTCCTGCGGATGACACCGACACTGACAAGTTGGTTTACACGGTTGAAGACGTGCAAGAGGCTTCACAGGAGATTTTGGAGCAACGTGGCTACATCGAGCAGGATGATTATGGTGAGCATGATGTCCCGAGCCAAAATGAAAGTCGAAAAATCAGTAGTGATGCATTGAAGCAGTGATGCGTTGAAGCAGTGATGCATTGAAGTAGTGACGCATTGAAGCTGTGATGCATTGAAGCAACGACCGACGTATGTTTTTTTGCGTAATTCTTACATCTCTGTTTTACCTTACAGCATGAGTTGTTGATACTATCCTGAAAAAGCGAGAGAGCAGCGCTTAATTAAGATAGAGAGCGTTGTTGTCTTTTGCTGGAACAAGGAGAAAAATGCCACCAAGCGCCACTCTCCTCTCCCGCCGGCCACATTTATTTATCACCGTCCTATGTTTTTGCGTAATTCTTACATCTCTGTTTTACCTTACAACATGAGTTGTTGATACTACAGTATCCTGAAAAGCGAGGAGAGCAGCGCTTAAAACAAGCAAACATGCTCATTGAGAGGCCATGGGCAATGTTCATACAGCGATGTAGATTTGATGGCACCGACACCGACGAAGTATCGTGCTCGGTCGGGGACGTGTACGTGCCCTCACGAGCACAATGCGACTGTGTCGTGGAATTGATTGGCAAGGATTATGCGGGTCAACAACGAGTCGTGGAGTTCGTTGCAGCATCATGTAATTATTTAAGCCAGATTTTTGTCCGTGCCGTGCTGCGTTCCAAAACCTGGCGTTTATCGTGTCCAAGAAACTGTTGCTAGCAGGGCCAACATTTTGCCCAGAACAGCGCGGACGAGTGGGCATTGCGTTGCGAGCCTCCACTTTGCTTTGCCCAAATCTGCCTGTCTCGCTCCATGCGCATTTCGACCTACATTTTTTGACAATTTCTCTTTGGTAACCAAGCACGCAACCACAAACCATGACTGCATTTGCCCACACAGACCAACAGAAGACTTACTTGCAAGAACGAGAACGTGAAGCGGCCTATTAGATACACTGTGAACAGCATCGAGTGGACGTAGAAGACACACACGAAGAAGAGGACAAATATCGGGTCGGTTCTTCCACGCAAAAGCTCGTAGTCCGCACTCGTTATTCCCCGCAGGAACAATGTAATGATGCTCATCAGCGATGTCGCGACAGTGTCCCTGCAACATGAGATGGCCATGCAACAGTCAGTGTTGACACAAACAGTAATTCAACCTGAGAGCAATTACGCGACCAGCATTCAATTTCAACGGCAACATACTCTGTCCGCGTCGTCTGCGACGCAAATGTCGGGGAGAAGACAAGGTACCACACCACACTGTAAGCAAAGATGTGGACCACAAAGTGCCCGAGAACACCAAGGACATGCCAGCCGACATCTCCAATTACGGCCCTGTAGAGAATTGCAGATGCCATACGTGATCGTTAGCACTGTCACGACTTGTTGGGACGTCGTTGAAGGCAGCTTACCACATGCGGGACACCACGGCATTGCCTTGGAGGAACTTCAACGTGTTGAAGCATAGAAGTATTCCGACAACTACCAAGAGCACGTATGCGCTGGTTTCCAGCCGCGAAAGGGCGTCGTAGCTTATCCATGCTTCTGCAGGGAGGCTCGCGACACCAGGCAACGTTGTAGTCGTTGTTGTTGTCGTAGTGGTGGTCGTTGTGGTCGTTGTGGTCGTTGTTGGGCCCGCAGTTGTGGTGGTAGTCAAGTTCGTGAGCCCGAGCGAAATCGCCGCTGATACGGCGATGGATGCATTGGCTGCTGAAGTAGTGACATTCGATGGAGTTGTTGCCGTTGTTGTGGTCGTCGTTGTTGTTGTGGTCGTGGTCGTGGTCGTGGCCTCAAAGTCGAACTCTGATGCGGAAGTAAAACCGATGAGATTTTGTCCGACGATGGTCGCGGAAATCAGGAGACCGTAATACACACATAGAAACGTGATGACAGAGATGTCCAAAGCGTTCCAGAGAGTGCGAACCACACGTTTCGTTCCATGCGCCTACAAACAGCAAAAACGAAGTTGAATTACTCCGCAGCTTAAGCGAACGCCAACAGGCCAGCACGCAAGAATACCTGTGATTTCAACACAAGGGTCGTGACGAGGTACAGCATGTACAGCCACGTGTAGATGTCGCAACACAGAAGCACGATGTCGACAGTTGCCATCGATGTGGAGTCGAACACAGCTTGCACGTATCCCAACCCATCGAACTGAAAGTGTCCAAAGTCTAGTCTGCTGGAAATTCCGCCTGCGAAATCCTGCGCTAAAACAAAGTCGACTTGCGAAAACAGGTTCAAGCCTCTCCAAAATCTACAGACACAATATGTATACATAATGGCGAAATCCTCAGAAGAACGGACGTTGAGCTTCGCCGTGCCATGCCGCGCATGAGGCCACGTACACATTGAAACGGAGACCCAACGCTCGAAACTCCGGCGTATCGACGTCGATTGCAGCAAGTGCGCGTTCCACGTCGGTCTCTTGCCATATCGTGCGGTTCGTGTCGACAACGACGGACAAATCTCCGTTCCCAGATCCAAATGTGTACCCTGCAACGTTTAAGCTGGCCGACGTGACATCCGCGAACCCAACGCTCTGGAGCTCCGCTAGCGTGGCATTGCTGGGCCCGAACTTTTCGGCATACGTCGCCACAAACTGCGAATCGGACATGTCCGTCACCTCGCTGGCTGATGGACCGGTCACGTTTGTTGCAGTGGCACACGAAAGGACGTCGTCCGCGCACGCGGTGTAGATTACGCTGCCGCAAGCTTGCACCCAAAGCAGCGACGGCGAAACAACGTTGAGGACGTCGAAGCCACCTCCAGAGTCCTTGATGGTCGTCAAGTCCTGCGTTGTGCATGACGCGGTGCGTCCGCAGTCACAGTTGGTCGACGTGCTCGTGCTTGCCTGCGAGTAGCTGACGTACATCTGCATCGGGCCAAACAAACCAGCGAACTGCCGCAGCTCGTTGAGGTCGAAGGCCAAGATGGAGCCAAGTTGCTGCCGCACGAAGTATTCCGCGTCATAGCTCGACAACAGCGTGCTTACGGGCGCCAGCTGAGTCTCGAGGACGTACTGCACCGTTCCGAACTCCGCCACACGGAAGCGCATCAGCACAGTTAGGAATGTGACGGCAATGCACAGAAAGTGCATCAAGCACGTCACCAGATTGGCCCCGTTGATGAACGTCGCCGTTTCAAACCCAGCCCTGGCCTTCAACTTCCGTGAGGCATTCCGCGACTTGCCGAAGCCGCCGGCGTTGTTGTCGAGCTCGATCATGTCCTCAAACCCACTTCCAAGTCCGTTTCCAGTGCTGAACCCGTCGGCGTCGGCATCGTCGTCGCTGTCGGCGTCACCGATGCCACCCTGCCGCACGGAAAAGTACTCGTTCGCGCCGTCGCGCACCTGGAACTCTGGGTCGTGGAATACATCCGCATTCCTATACGAAGTCCCGTAGTTGCTCGGCAGTCCATCGTCCGCAACGCTTTCTAAATTTGCCACGACGCGCCCGCGGTAGAGCGCGTTGTGGCCTTCCGTACCACTGCCAACGGACCTGCCGCCTGCGTCGACGTCATCACCAGCGACGGCATGGTCTTGTGCGTTGCTGGACCGCGATCTTTGTTTGTGCGGCGCCGTTCTCGAACCCTCAACGACGACCTTGTTCGCGTCACCGCCGAGGATCGCTGCAAGGTCAGTTGCGCCGTTGGCGTCGCGCTGCAAGTTTTTCTGTGACTTATTCGCGACAAGTTGAATCATTGGCAGCCGATCGCGCAAACCGCGACTGCTACTCAGTGCGAATCCGCCCGCGACGTACGTCCGCGAAGCACCGTCTAGGCTATCGAAAGGGTTGTTATCGCTGCTACTATTGCTGTTGTTGGTACCGGTGCGGTTGCCGCCGAAGCTGCCATTGTTGCTGTTACCGTTGCTGTTGTGTTGATTGCCAGTTACGTTCGCGCGGGAGGGACCGTTTCTGTTTCCGTCCTGCTGCTGTGCATTGCGATCAATTGAACCGCCAACGTCTTGCCGCACTGCGAACGACGGGTCACCATGTGTTGGCCCGGCATCGCTGTCGATACCAAGTTCCTCCAGCTGCAGCTTCTGTGCTGCGAGGAGGCCCCGGACGACGTTCAAAGAGTTCGGCCAAAGGCCGTTGAAGGCGTCCTTCAAACACGCATCGCGCTTGTCCAGGCTCCAGAAGTGGCACGCGTCCGCGAGCAGGTCGCCGAACGTGTAGCGGCTCGAAGCGCGGAATACCACATGCTCGGCGCCGTGGAATACGACAACGCGGTACGATTCGAAAATGCGGACATCGTCGACGTCGCCACCACCTTTGGCAACGCCGTTGCGAGTTGTTCTCGGCACTTTTCCCCGCATATCCAGGACTCGTTGCAGGCGGTGGATCACTTCCGTGATGCTGTCTTCAACGCTCCGATCCTTCCCAGCAGCGAGGTGAGTACTGATTGCGCGCTGAAGGCTGCCCCCACCGGCACCTCTATGTGCCGTGGAGACGCCTGAATCACTTGGAACCGGCGGCAGCGCTGCATCTTGGTCCAGAACGTGGAGTTGATGCCGCAGCGCGGCGACGTTCTTCTTCCGAAGCAGCAATTCCGCGAATGCTGCTTCGAGGCGCGATTGTAACTTCCGCACCGCCGCCGGCGCGACGTCATCGCCGGCTGGCATGATGTGTGAATGTGCGTGCGGGTGCCGGAGCTACACTCTCAAAAATACATTTGAAGCCATCAGTGCTCCGCTTTGCGGGCGGCGTAGTGGCCTCACAATGGAAATTGTCGGTCACATCCGGAAACGAAAATATCCAAGTCGGACAAAGTCACACCAATATCAAACGAAATGCCCGTGTCTTCCACGCCAACGCATTCGCTTCGCACGGCAAATACCAGAGCTACAGCGCCCAAGAATTAGGCAGCAATGCGCATCATTGAGCACATTTAAACCTGCCAGACGATGACAAAACAGAGATGGCGGAAAACCAACGACGACGGCGAGCCGACGGTGACGACGATGTCAAAGCAACAGCGACAACGATGACAAAGCAACGTCGGTGGCTGCGACGACGGCGGCTGCAAACCAACGACGACGAGGAGGAGGTCAAAGCAGAGACAACGACGATGACGACAAAGCAATGACGATGGCGACAGAACAACGACGAATGACAATCCGACGAGGCGGCGACGACGATGGCAGCAAAGCAACGACGACGACGACGACGACGACGACGACGACGACGACGACGACGACGACGACAACGAAAACGACGA
>ENA-OWNT01004380-OWNT01004380.1-seawater-metagenome-genome-assembly--contig:-NODE-4380-length-12452-cov-4.078626_pt1 | contig 12452 bp, 13 predicted proteins | sample MGYA00238136_ERZ651165 | MGnify/ENA primary metagenome ERZ651165 (study PRJEB26861, sample SAMN08777766) | seawater metagenome | isolation source: coastal seawater | place: USA: Florida | collected... | reverse complement strand
CTTCAGCGTGAGCGCCCGGCTCATCTTTGGGCCCCAAGAACAAACCCGCGCCGATTCCGGCACCGGTACCGAGCACGAGGAACAGGAGCGGGAGAAGTTTCTTCAACATGATACGACCTCAGAACGGAAGAACAGCGTCAAGAATTTGCTGGCCATACCTTGGCTGTTGCACATCGGTGATCTGACCGCGCCCGCCGTACGAGACCCTCGCCGATGCAATCTTGTCGTAGGTCACTTCGTTTTGACGCGAGATGTCACCGGGACGGACATAGCCCGTTACCAACAGTTCCCGCAGTTCGAAATTCACCCGCAACTCCTGCGATCCGCTGATTGCCAAGACACCGTTGGGGAGAACATCAACCACTGTCGCAGCCACCCTGAGGGTGAGTTTCTCTTTGCGTTTGACTGACCCCTTTCCGCCGCTTTGGCTGTCTGAGTTTATCTCGACAGCTTCAGCCAGCGAGGCACCCTCGGGAAGGTGTTCGTCCGCACGCTGCGGCAAGCCAAAGAACTGCGGTACGCCCAACGATTCCGATCCGCTTCTGGATCTTGCAGTATCATTGGATATTTCGGCTTTTTCGTCGATTTCAATGACAACCGTCAGAATGTCGCCCTTGGCCATGGCGCGCCGATCCCCAAGCAGGGACTGGCGCGCACCGCTCCACAAAGATGCCTGGTCGACCGGGCGCTCGGCCTGGCTGTGCAGCGGCAGCCCAGGCCAAAGCATGGCGACATGTTCCGGCGATTCGGTATTGGAGGAAAACGAAGGTGGTTTGCCGATATGATCGGCCCGCCCACATGCCCCCAATACGATCAGCGCGCCAAACAGGGCTTGGTTCATAAATCGGCTGTATTTCATCATTTTACCTCGATGGATCCGTCCGGACGAATACGGCCGGTTATCATTGCGCGAGACGCGCTGTTCATTGCGCGAATGACTTCTCCCACAGCCCCCCGGCCCAATGCGCGTCCTTCGGCTAGGATATGCAGGCCGCCGCGCGTGTAGACGAGAGTGACCGCGTCGTTCCTACTGATGAGAGCGGGCGGCCCGATGTCACCGGGGCGAATTGGCCTACCGGGGTACAGCACTGCTCTTGCTTCCTGGCCAATCACCAACTCGGGATCGGCAAAGGCGCCGGGAACATCCGCGGCCTTCAACGCGATGTCGTCGGCGGTGATGATTTCCTTGGCCCGGATTGTCCGGACCGGTACCAGGAAATCAGCGTGCACCGGCGAGCCCACAACGAGCATGATCAACAGGAAAATTCGCATTATCTGACCTGTGTGGTTGCGCCCATCATCTGATCCACAGCCGAGATGACTTTGGCGTTCATTTCATATCCTCGCTGCGCTTCGATCAGTTCGGTCACCTCGCGGACAGCATCCACGGAGCTGTTCTCAAGGTAGCCTTGGCGCAAAGTGCCGAGGCCGTCCTCTCCCGGCTCGGAAATCACTGGCGGACCCGAGGCTTCGGTTTCGCCGAAGAGATTTCCACCGAGAGCTTCGAGCCCTTTGGCATTCGAGAACCCCGCGAGCGAGAATTGCCCCAACAGCTGCCCTTCGGCGGTGTCGTGGAAATACGCGTAAACCTCACCCTGACCGTTCACCGAAATACTGCGGGTTTCAGATGGAATGACGATCTCGGGGACCACGGCGTAGCCATCCGAGGTCACAATCAGACCTTCTGCCGACCGCTTCAGGCTGCCATCGCGGGTGAATGCGCTGTCGCCGGACGGCAGCGTGACCTCCAGGTACCCGTTTCCGTCAATTGCCAGATCCAGATCGTTTCCTGTGGCGGACAGGGCGCCCTGTGCCAAGTGGACGGTCACCGCTGAGGGGCGCACACCAAGACCGAGTTGAACACCTGTTGGCAAAACGGTCCCGTCAGAGGCGTTGATGGTGCCCGCACGGGTCGCCTGCTGATAATGCAGATCCGAGAACTCTGCCCGGCGCGCATTGTAGCCGGTGGTGTTCATGTTCGCGAGGTTGTTGGAAATGGTCTCCACCCTAAGCTGCTGAGCGCTCATTCCGGTGGCGGCAATCTTGAGAGCACGCATTGGGGTCTCCTGTATCGGAATAGGTTAACGAAGAAGGTTCTTGACGGCGTTGCGGATGCGTTCGTCTTCCGCTTCGAGAAAGCTCTGGCCCATTTCATAGGCGCGTTGCACTTCGATCATGCGGGCCACCTGGGCAATTGCGTTCACGTTGGATCCTTCGAGAAAGCCCTGCAGAACCCGGGCTTGATCTGCGGGTTCTGCTCCGCCATCGCTGCGAAACATGACCCCGTCTTCGCGGACCATCGACAGCGGGTCGGTCGGGCGGAAAACACCGATTTGACCCAGCGGGTTGCCATCGGCGCTGAAGGTTCCATCAGCCGCCACATGGACGGTCGTCGCGTTGGGCGGAACAAAAACAGGTGTCCCTCCGGGATCCAGAACCGGGAAGCCGGACATATTCACCAGATCGCCTTGCGCATTCGGAGAGAAGCTGCCCGAGCGAGTCAACCTTTGGCCGTTCGGCGTTTCCACCATGAAAAATCCGTCGCCTTCGATCGCGAGGTCGAACCGGCCATTGGTCTGCGTCAGAGGTCCCTGATCCATCGAGGTATTGCGGACCTGAGCCCGCGCCATCGACATCGAGGCACCCTCTGGCATTGACCGGACGAATTCCGAAAACACCACACCTTCCTGACGGTATCCGGTGGTGGCGGCATTTGCGATGTTGTTGGCGACAATCTGCATTTCGCGCATCAAACCCGACTGGCGCGATAAGGTGGCGTAACCTGCGTGTTCCATTAAGAAGCTCCGATTATCAGCGGGATGATCTGTGAGTCGAAAAACGAAACCAGCGTTTGAGTCATGAACCCCATGGCCAACCAGAACACGATGACGATCGCCGCCAGCTTGGGTACAAAGGTCAGCGTCATTTCCTGGATCGACGTCAGGGCCTGAAACAAACCGATGGCTAGCCCCGTGACCAGAGCGGCCGTCAGAATGGGTGTCGACATCAACACCGCAACCCAAAGACCCTGACGCAGCGCATCAAAGAACTGGCCGTCGGTCAACATGTCAGACCGGCATCCTCAGAATTTCCTGATAGGCCTCTACGACCTTGTTGCGGACCGTCACGGCCGTCTCGACGGCAAGTTCGGTTTGTGCCAGTGCCTGAACGAGAGTGTGTGGATCGGCATTGCCGGTCATCGCGGACATCGCAGCCTGTTCGCCCTGTTGCAGCGTCGTGGCGAAATCGGTGGCGGTCTGACCAAGAAAACTGGCCCCGTTTCCGGCGGCGGGATCCGGCTGCGTCGCCGGGCGCGCGGAATTGTAACTTTGCAGGGCTGATAGGGCGCGAATATCCATTCTGGATGTCCTTTCTATTTGCGGAGAAGATCGAGCAGCGACGACGACATTTGGCGTGCCTGGTCGAACATTTTCATATTGGCTTCGTAGCTGCGCTGCGCTTCCCGCGCGTCAGCGATTTCAATCATCAGATCGACGTTCGAGCCTTGGTAGTGGCCGGTTTCATCGGCCATGGGATGTGACGGATCGTAAATTGCGGTGAGGTCGCTTCGATCGAGATGAACACGCCCTGTGGTAACCAAGCCTGGGGGGCCATCGATTTCGGTCGTAGTCCGGAAAGGGACGGTCTTGCGCCGATACCCGGGTGTATCGGCGTTGGAAATGTTCTCGGCTACATGGCGCAGGCGCGTGGCTTGCGCGCGCAAAGCACTGGAGGAAACCGAAAGGGCCTTGGAAAATTCGTTCATCATCTATCCTCCGCTCAAGACCGGCCAAGGCTGGTCCGAAGGATGTTGAGAGACGAACGATAGATCGCGACCGCTCGGTCATGCTGGCGCTTGACCTCGACCGCCTTGAACAACTCTTCTTCCACGGAAACGGAATTGCCGTTGGGATCCGCCGGAGCCTCCGGGGTGATTTCCGCCCACAGCCCCCCAAGAGAGGAACTCTGGCCGAAGTGCCCGGGTCGTGACCCTTTGGCGGCAAAACCGCCGCTGTCCGTTTCGAATGCGGAAGCAAAAGGTTCGATATCGCGGACGGTGTAGCCGGGTGTATCGGCGTTAGCGACATTTCTGGATACCAACGCTTGTCGGTGTCCGGCGTGTGCGGCCATAGCATGGGCCACTTGAAAGACATTCAGGTCTGTGAACATCGGGGCTTCTCCCTCGATCAATCTCAATCAAGGCTTAACCCCGATTCCTTTAGAAATTGTTTTCAGAGAATGGTCATATTCCAGGAGATTGGCATGGACATACAACTGCTGCGGCGCGAACTGGATGCTTTGGAATTGTCCTGTCCGGTCGGGCGTGTCTCGGGTGTCAAAGGCAGCGTTGTAGAAGTGGCCGGGCTGGCGGATCTGGCCCAAATCGGCGACCATTTGGTCCTCTCGCGGGCTCGCGGTTCGGAACTGGCGGGAGAGGTCCTGCGAATTGGCGCAACCACAATCGATATGTTGCCGGACACCGCAGCGGACGGGGTCGCGTTGCACGATCCGGTGACATTGCACAAAGTCCCGAGCCTGACGCCTGGCGATCACTGGATAGGTCGCATTATTGATCCGTATGGTAAGCCCCTGGACGGTAAGCCTCTGCCCAGTGGTCGAGAATCTCGACCGGTTATCACGTCGCCCCCGCTTGCCGCGTCACGCCGGCCGATGGGTGAGCGGATGTCCACCGGGCTGGCTGTTCTCAATACCATGCTTCCAATCGTCCGGGGGCAGCGTGTCGGCTTGTTCGCCGGATCTGGCGTCGGGAAATCACGATTGCTTGCACAACTGGCACGCGGAATGGACGCCGACATCGTCGTGATTGCGCTAATTGGCGAACGCGGCCGCGAAGTGAACGAATTCGTGCACAAGGTTCTGGGACCCGAAGGCATGCGCCGGTCCATTGTCGTGGCGGCGACGTCCGACCAATCCGCGTTGACCCGACGCAGGTGCGCCTGGTCGGCGATGGCAGTGGCGGAATCCTTCAGGGACCGAGGTATGAATGTTCTTTTCCTTGCGGATTCGGTGACACGGTTTGCCGAAGCTCATCGCGAGGTCGCAACCTCCGCTGGAGAAGCTCCTGCCCTGCGCGGGTTTCCCCCGTCTGTCACCCCGATGATTACCGCCTTGTGTGAACGCGCTGGCCCCGGAACCGAAGGGCAGGGCGACATCACGGCCGTTTTCAGTGTGTTGGTCGCCGGATCGGACATGGATGAACCGATAGCAGACATCCTACGAGGCGTTCTTGACGGTCACATCATTCTTGATCGTGAAATCGCCGAACGCGGCAGGTTCCCTGCAATCGACGTCGGCCGCTCGGTTTCACGCAGCCTTCCCGACGCCGCAAGCGATACAGAAAATCACCTCATCTCTGAGGTCAGGAAACACCTGGGAAGTTACGAACAGTCAGAAGTGATGATTCGTGCGGGTCTTTATGCCGAGGGGGCCGATCCAATTCTCGACAAGGCGGTGCGACTGTGGCCCGAGTTAGACGCGTTTTTCGCGCGTAGTGAGCATGACGGAATAGGCGCCAGTTTTGACAGGCTCGGCCTTATCTTGCGTCGCGGTGCAGGCCCCGGAGACCATGTAACGAGATAATTGAACGGCCTGCTGCGTCAGTGATCAAACCGACAATACAAGTCGTGAAACATGGTTGTTCATGGCCGGGGCTTTGTTGCACAAATCGGGTTCAGGCCGGTATTCCCCTTACGCCAGACGGATTTGGGCTGGCCACGGTACGGGGTATTCCAAGAGCTGTGAAGCCGTTTGAGATCGCGATGCGGACTTGGATTTCAGCTACCCGCCGATCGAGGTCGCGCGTGCAGAGGCGCTGACCGAGCAGGTTCACGCAATGCATCCTTGTCTCGACGCGACTCCGGCGGTGGTACCCGGTCAGATTTCGCCACAACGCACGGCCCAGGTACTTTGAAGATCGTACCGCTTCATTGCGTGCCCGTGCCCCTGTGGGACCTGTCCCGTTTTCGTTCCGCCCCAGGTGCTCGTTTAGGCCACTTTTAGTTCGAAGGCGACCGGGCTTTTCCAGCCGAGTGCTGAGTGCCTTCCGCGCGGATTGTAGAAGCCGTTGATGTACTGGAAGCTGGCCAGCTCAGCTTCTCAGCGCGTCTGCCACGACCTTCGCCAGATCAGCTCTGCCTTGATGGTCTTGAAGAAGGTCTCGACAGCGGAGTTGTCGCAACAGTTGCCCTTGCCGCTCATCTACGCGCTGAAGCCATGTTGGCGCAGGGGCTTCTGGTAGTCGTGCGAGCAGTATTGGCTGCCACAATCCGTTTAGGTGGATGCAACCTTTGGGCGGCTCCCCAAGTGCGATGGCCATCTTCAATGCCCGGATCGCCGAACCGCGCTTCATGCGGTTCGAGACCGCCCAACCGATCACCCGTCGCGAATGCAGATCAAGGACGACAGTCAGGTAGAACCAACCTTCGCGGGTCCACACAAAACTGATGTCTCCGGCCCACTTATGGTTGGGGCGATCCGCATGGAAGTTCCGGTTCAGCAGGTTCGGCGCGATGTTGAAGGCGTGGTTGCTGTCGGTCGGGGCAGATCATCATGAGAGGAAGGCTGCAGGGATCAGGAAGAGGACATACGCTGTACTGAACTCGTCAGCAGATGATCGCACCAAATTGCGTGCTCTGAACGACTGTGTTGAGTTTCACAGGAACACGGCAGCGAATTTTCCGGCCTGGCAACAGCGGAACGAGTACATTGCTCGCAAGCTTCAACTGTTGACAGGGTGACACCGGTTGTCATTCAGGGCGGGAAGCGGTCGTTCGCGGCAGTTTGGGTGAATGTCCGCTTCGGCGCTAGACGAGATTAGTTGGCCCTTGGCTGCGGAAGTCGATCCCCGTGCCCGTTAGGTTTAATCAAGATTAATCAAAACAGCGAGTTCTCTGATGCTGACCAAACGCACCTTCCTGTCTGGCCTTATGTCAAGTGCAGCACTTGCGTCGATTCCTGCATCGGTGAAAGCAGCTACTCCTGACGCCATATTGATCAACAATGTGCGTGTCTTTGACGGAAAATCCGACGGGTTGACGGAACTGACCAATGTCCTTGTCGAAGGGGAATTGATCAAGGAGATCTCGCCCGCCACTGACGCCGCGCCGGATGTGCCGCGTATTGATGGCGGTGGGCGCACCCTGATGCCCGGGTTGATCGACAACCATGTGCATCTGCAATGGAATCAGGGGCCGATGGAGTTCATGACGGCGCGCCCGGATTACGTCGCCGCCCTTGCTCTGCGCGAATGCGAAGCCACCCTGATGCGCGGATTTACCGGGGTGCGCGACACCGGAGGAGGCATCCTTGGCATTGCCCGCGCGATTGACGAAGGGGTCTATCCAGGGCCCCGTATTCAGGCGTGCAACGCGTCCATCGGCATGACCGCAGGCCATGGTGATTACCGCCCGCGCAGCGTGCAGCCGCGCGCCTTTGGCGGTCCTGCCATTACCGAATTGGAAGCCAAGCAGATCACCATCATTGCGGATGGTGTTGACGAGGTGCTGACCGCCACCCGGGAACAGTTCCGTCAAGGCGCGCATTTCATCAAAGTGTTCTCGGGCGGCGCCGTTTCCGGTCTTTATGATCCGTTGGACATCAACGAATACTCTCCCGAAGAGTTGAAAGCAGCGGTGGATGAGGCAAAGCGGTGGAACACCTACGCCGCGTCGCACGCCTATATGGACTCGTCGGTGCGCAGCGCAATTGAAGCGGGCTTTGCCTGTATCGAGCATTGCAATCTGATGACACCGGATTCGATGGAACTGGCGGTCGAAAAAGGAGTCTGGTTGTCGACACAGGTCGGGTTTTTCATGACGCCCATTCCCGACGGTTTCAGCGTAGCCCAGGCGGCGCGGCAGAAAATGGCGCGAGACGGGCTGGACGCGATGTTGCGGCTTGCCAAGGAATACGGCGCGAAGATCGCTCTGGGCACCGATTTTGTCGGGTCTTCGGAGACTAAAGCAACGCAGTTGAGTGAGCTAACGCTCAGAACGCCGTGGTTCAGCAATGCCGAGATCCTGCGGCAGGCGACCGGGGACAATGGCCGGCTTTGGGAGCTGGCGGGGCCGCGCAGCCCCTATCAGATGGGGCCGGTCGGGGTGATCGAACCGGGCGCCTATGCCGACATTCTATTGGTGAACGGAGATCCTATTACCGATCTTTCGGTGATGGGGAGCGCGGAAAACTTCGATGTCATCATGAAAGGCGGCAAGGCTTACAAGAACACGATCCTGTAGGTTCGTCGCGGTTTCCATTTTCCGGCTTGCGTATGCCGGTGACTGGATGACGTTGAAATGAACTGGGTTCCGCCCGGCGGAAAACGGCGCAGGAGCACCAAGCGATCAGTTTGGTGCGATGCGAAATGGGTGCAGTAGGCGCGGGTCGCAGTTGGGTTTGGGTTGACATCGACCCAATCCACACGCCGGTTTTGTAGGTGGCGAGAGTTCTCACGTCCTGGCTGACGGCCTGTCTGATCCGGCGCGCAGCCGCTCTCCCAAGTCAGGTTTCCAGCTGAGCCGTACGGTTCCTTTTGCAGTGTCGGTGGTCGCTGCGCTGAACAGCAGCGCCCTGCGATCTTTGGCAAAGGCCCTGCCGATTCACGGTGGAGGCGCGGCATTGCAGTTGGCGCGCCACACGCAGTATGGCCGCTGAGCCCCCTGAAATCCTGAGCACATGCCCCGGCCCGTTTCCTTGTAGTGCGCTGATTAATAACCAAGTTTCTCAAATCCGTTAGCGCGAGGAATGTTGTAGAACATGTATTCTAGAAAAAATCCTCGAAAATACTATGGTCGTGCCAAGGAAACCGAATCATGTCTTTGGGAGGACCCCATGCTCAAAACCCGTAACTTGATCGCGCCACTTGCGTTTGCCGCAAGCCTTGGCTTCACACCGCTGGCGGCGCAGGAGGTCACACTGCGTATGGCGACGGCGGCGCCGCCGAACACAATCTGGCAGCAACAGTTTGACCAGTTTGCCGCCGACGTTTCAGAGGAAACGGAAGGCCGTGTATCGATCGAGATTTTCTACAATGCTCAGCTTGGCGCGGAACAAGCCGTCATGCCGCAAGTCATGCGCGGGCGCATCGATATGGGCGCGTTTTCGGTCGCGTCGCTGTCTGATCAGGTGGCCGAGGCCTATCTGACCTCGTTGCCCTTCTTCTACGACGATCTGGACGTGCGTTCGTGCATTCTCGACACGGTGGCCGATGACTTCAATGACATGATCGCGCCGACCGGAATGCGCTTTTTGACATGGTCTGAGGTTGGCAGCGGTCAGATGGCCGGCACAAAGCCTTTCACGACACCGGATTCCCTGCGCGACCTGCGCGTCGGTGTCGCGGCAAACCCGGTCGCAAACCTGTTTTGGGAATCTCAGGGCAGCTATCCGGTCAATACGCCGGTAACCGAAGCCGCGTCAAACATCTCGACGGGTCTGATTGACGCCTACAACACAATCCCGGTCTTCTACCTGTTTGCCGGGATTGCGCAGGTCGCGCCGGTTCTGACCAAGCTCGACTATGTGATGGCGCCCGCGATTATTCTGATCAACGATCGCGTCTGGCAGAAACTCTCGGATGAAGACCGCGCTGGATTTGAGCGCGCGCTGGCCAAACGCCCCGCTGCCGAGCGGTCTGCGGCCTTCTTTGCCTTCGAAAACCAGATCTATGAGATGGCCAAAGGCAAAGGCGGCCAGATCGTGGTCCCGACTGAGGAAGAGCGTGCGCAGTGGAGCGCCAACATCGACGACTACTACGCCAAGGTGCTGGACGACTCGACCGACACCGGCCGCGCTTTCTTCGACAAGATGGTCGCCGCACGCGAAAGCTGCTCCAAATAATCCACCACTCACGAGAATGGGGCACCCGTTGTTCGGGTGCCCCGACCTGACCGGAAACCGATCATCAGGAGCTTGACGTGTCCTCTTCTGCATCATCACCACCGGGCGTGCGAACCGCTCTAGACTACTGGCATCGGGCCGAAGTTTGGGTGGCAACCATCGCTTTCGGCGGCATCGCGGTGATCCTGGTCTACGATGTTCTGGTCCGGGAAGCCGTCATTCCGCTTCTGACAGCTGTCGGTTTCGAGGCACGTCACCTCGTTCTGTTTGGGTCCCAGAAGATTGCCCTTTTTCTGTTGATGTGGGGGGCGTTTGCAGGGATCGGAATTGCCACCTGGGTTGGCGCGCAACTGGTGCCGAAGGTGGCGTTCAAAGCAGTCCCCGAAGCGTGGAATGACCGCATGAACAGAATTGCCGATCTGGTGACGACCTTGTTTCTGATTGGCGTGACCATTGTCGCTTCGATCTTTGTGGCCGAGTCGTTCCAATCGGGGCAGATCGCCTCTGGCGGCGTTCGGGTGCAGGTCTGGCTGGTGCAGCTTGCCATTCCTGTTGGGTTTGCCTCTGCCGCGCTTCGCTATCTGGCGTTTCTGATCTGGCCCGACCTGCGGCCTCAGGACGGGGATAGCATCGAATGAACGCGCTGATACTTGTTTCGCTCGTCGCGGCGCTGCTGGTCCTGCGTCAACCGCTCTTGGTGATCCTGCTTGCGGCTATTGCATATGCGCAGATTGCGTGGGGCAGCGGGCATCTGACCTGGATCATCGAGGACATGTTTGTGTCGCTCGACAAGGAACTGATCCTCGCCATTCCGATGTTCATGCTCTGCGGCGGGGTCATGACCCAAGGGACCACCGCAAAACGTCTGACCGACGTTGCGCGGGCCCTGGTTGGGCATCTGCCGGGCGGCCTCGGTGTTGCCGGGATCGTCAGTTCGGCGATCTTTGCGGCCATCTCGGGCTCGTCCATCGTCACCATGCTTGCCATCGGCGCGGTTCTTTACCCTGCCATGCAAGAGGCCGGTTACAGCAAGCGCTTTGCACTGGGGACCGTGGTTTCGGGCGGCACGCTTGGCATCATTATCCCGCCGTCCATTCCGCTGATCCTCTATGGGCTGGTAACCGAAACGTCGATTGTCGATCTGTTCCGCGCCGGTGTGGGACCGGGGTTGCTGCTGGTGGGACTGTTTGCCCTTTACTCGGTTTGGGCCAATCGCAGCATGCCACGCCAATCGTTTTCCTGGCCCGCATTGATGGTCGCCATCAAGAACGGGTTTTGGTCGCTGATGATGCCGGTCATTCTGCTGGGCGGGATCTACTCCGGGTTCTTTTCGCCGACCGAAGCCGCCGCTGTGGCCCTTCTCTATGCAGTCATCATCGAGATGTTCGTGCATCGCGAGCTGGTGTTTGTCGACCTCAAAGGCGTGGTCTTTGACGCGGCCAAGCTGGGCGGGGCCCTGTTCCCGCTGATCGCCGTGGCGCTGAGCCTGAACCTGATCCTGATCGAAAACCGCGTGCCCGACCTGATGCTGGGCTTTGTTGAGGGATGGATCACCAGCCCGATCACCTTCATCATCGTTGTGAACCTCTTCCTGCTCGCCATTGGCGCGTTCATGACGACGGCAGAGGCCATTCTGATCCTTGGCCCGCTTCTTGCCCCGCTGGCGGTCAGTTTCGGCTTCGACAAGATCGTGTTCGGCATCATCATGATCGTTAACCTCGAAATCGGTTTGCTGACGCCGCCGGTTGGCCTGAACCTGATCGTTGCCATGTCGGCCTTCCGCGAGAAATTCGGACTGCTGGTGCGTGCTGCGGTCCCCTTCATCCTGCTGATGATCCTCGCTCTGGGGCTGATCAGTTTCATTCCCGAAATCTCGCTCTTCTTCGTTCGCTAATCCGGAGTCCGTTATGACCATCGAAGCCATTTGCACCCCACCCGAAACCGCTGAAATCGAGGCGCGTCGCCAAAAGGCACAGGCCGCCATGGCGGCGCAAGGGTTGGACGCGCTGGTGTTGTTCAATCCCGACAACGTTTTCTACATGACCAATTTCGCCAACTTCGTGCATGAACGCCCGTTTTTGCTGGTTGTTCCTGCCAAGGGTGATCCGATTTTCATCATGCCCGGACTTGAGGAGCCGCATGTCATCAGCCGTGCCGTCGGCGCGCTGGAATTTGCGCCCTATCGCGAATTCCCCGCCCCTGAAGGTGAAGGCTGGGACGCAAAGCTCCTTGCAGTGCTGGAAGGCACATCCAAACTGGGGATCGAGCCCGATTGCCCCTATTTCGTGATCAACGCCCTGGGCGGGCGGCACCAAAGCTGCGAGATCATTGAAGACCTGCGCCTGATCAAGTCGCCGTGGGAGATCAGCCGACACCAATATGCCTGCGAAATGATGCAGCTCGGCATGGGTGAACTCATGAGCCAATGCAAGCCGGGTGTTCTGGCGATGAGCCTCTATAGCCTAGCTTCTGGCAAGATGACGCAGAAAATGTATGCGGATTTGCCCAGTGCCAACATCTTCTCGACCAAGCTTCAGGCTGGCGCACAGCCGCAAGCGATCTCGCACGATCCGCACAATTTTACCGACCTGTTC
>ENA-OWNT01004379-OWNT01004379.1-seawater-metagenome-genome-assembly--contig:-NODE-4379-length-12452-cov-4.496000_pt1 | contig 12452 bp, 12 predicted proteins | sample MGYA00238136_ERZ651165 | MGnify/ENA primary metagenome ERZ651165 (study PRJEB26861, sample SAMN08777766) | seawater metagenome | isolation source: coastal seawater | place: USA: Florida | collected... | reverse complement strand
CGCTGGCGCTCTCGCGACTCCACATTCTCCAGGTTGACGTCGTGCAAAGAAGCACCCGCCCGACGCTGACTGTGCCCGTGCCCGCGGCTGTCGGCTGCCTCTTCGAGTCCCCGCACTGCGCTGCGAAGTTTTTCGACTTCATCTCGGAGTTCGCGGTTTTCTTGACGCAGTGAGTGCACATGCGCCGTATCGTTGTGGTTGTGGTTGTTGTGGTGCGGATGAGAGTCGGAGTAACTCATGACGTTGTTCGGGTGGTGGGGGCCGTCGATACCGTAGCGGGACGTACCACCGAGACGTTTGTTGTTGTTGAAGTTCTTCTTCTTTCCTCCGACAAACTTTCTTTTCAGTTGTTGACGCAGCTTTTTCACCGTCGCATCGAGATCGCCATTCTTGCGTTTGAGGTCCGAGTTGCGCTTGCGTAAGTCATCGACCAAATCCTCCAGCTCACGATTTCTTTTCACCGGTACTCTCTTCCCATTGTGAAGTCCTCGGTTGGTGTGTCCGTGGACGGTTTCGACGGCTTTGGAACGAATGCGCGCCAGTTTGGTCTCGGCAATTTTCAGATTCTCCACCACCGCATTGAACCGCTTCTTCAATTGCATGTGCTCCGCTTTGAGACGCAGGTAACTGTCTTCGAGGAGTTCTTCCCGGCTTTCCAAAGTGCCGCCCTTTTTGCGCCGTGAGGCAGAAGACGATACGAGGTGGCCGCTGGCGTCCACACCATGTTCGCGGCGGAACATGGTGGCGAGGTGGAGAGGTGTGACTTTACACTGCGAAAGGCACCACGGATTGGATGGGAAACCAAAATGGGGAGACCTTGCTTTGACGTCTCTCTCACTCACTCTCTCTCACACTCTCACCGTCTCTCACCGTCTCTCACTGTCTCTTTCTTTTGTTCTGTGGTTGCGTGGTTGTTGATGTGCTTTCCGTCTGTGCGGGTGTATGCTTTTACTGGACATTGTCGATGCTGATTGAATGCTTGTGGGCGGCGTGCGTGCGCAGTAATGATGTCCCACACTCCTCACGTGCACACCAAGCCTGCCTTAACTCATTCACGCTTACGCGCGTGCAAAGGGACCAAGCGTTGTGGCATGCAACCCGACAATGCAACCAAGCTGCGAAGCAGAAGCAGCCGAGCGAGAAGCAGCCAATGTCGACGAGGATCTCGACGAACACATCGCTGCTGAAAAGCTGTGCTGTAAATGTTTGCATATTCTATTTAGACCCACGCATGGGTTTGCCACAGGTTGACCACTGCTGCACTCGTTTTTTCTGAACCCAACAAGATGTAGTCGCAAGCATTCCACGGTTGCGCATTCACAGCCGCCTTCACTTCGTCTGCCCAACGGGCTGCCGACCAGCGCCAAGAGATGCCGCGTCCTTCAAGTTCACCGCGGGCGTCGCTCGACGTTGCGAGTACCATCGGCAAGAAAGACCAGAGCTTGCCCGATGGACTTGAAGCAGAAGAGAAACCGCTGGGCAGCGACGAACTGTTGGACGAGCTCATCGCTGCCCAGCGGCGTGAAAGTGAGTTCGAGAGTCAACTCGAAACAGACATCCTCAACGAGATTGGAACTGGACTCGGTGGTGGACAAGCAACTGGAGATTCCTCCTCGGACAAACCGCCTGTGCTTGTGCCAGCGATGGCCCGTGACATCAAAGCAGATCTCGTACTCCCCAAGCGGGCGCGCAAAATTAGACGCAGTAGAACTAGTTCGCTTGTTGAAGCGGACGACAGCCGGCTAGTAGAGCTGTCACACCCTATTCCACCGGTGCTGGGCACCCAAGATGAACGTGAAATGGTGCAAAGATTTACAGACAAAGTTCAGCAGTGCTCCATGCCACTGGACACTATCATGAGGCACAACGCTCTCGGCGGCAAGGCGATGAGGAGCAGTTGCTTGGAAGAACTGGTCGAGGTAATTGAGGGCAGCCAACAATCTAGATTTCTCACGAATGAGTTTTTGCCAGATCTCATTCGTCTGTTCAAAGCCAATGTGTTCCGAGACCTCCCACTGGCTCCGAAAGTTGTCCCTTTCGAGGAGGTGCAGTTAGATGGCATCATCAACTCCGAGTGGGACGATCTCAACAATGTGTACAAGATTATGTTTCGCATATTGTGTCATCAGTTTGAATCCACTGATGTGCTTCATCAGCTGTGGAATGCAAAAGCGATCAAGAACATGCTAGCCGTACTGCTGGACAATGGCGTCGACGCGCGAGAACGAAGATTTGCCAAGATCATCCTGCACCGCACTTACGCGAAGGTTTGCGACGCGTCTTGTCCATTGCTGGTTCAAGCACCGTCGCACGCGTTAACTTGCGTGTTTTTCTTTTGTTTCCTCATTTCAGATCCGACACTTGAGAGAGCCTATTCGTCTCAAGATGGCGCACGTTTTCTGTTCATTCGTGTCCGAACCTGATGTGTTGCCTCGCCAAGGCCCTGGCGGGATTGCAGAGTTGTTGGAAATTTACTCTAGTCTAGCCCAAGGGTTCAAGTTTCCGATCAAGCCCGAACACGTCAAGTTTATCAAACGGTGTGTCCTGCCACTCATCAAGGCCCCGATTCTATACTTCAGGTAGGTGGCAATTCGCAGTTGGGCACACTGATGTTGCTTCTGACCACTCAATTTGTTTGCTTGCTCTCATTTGCTCACTCACAGCTGGTACAGATCGGCGCTCCTCGATTGTTTGAAGCATATTGTGAACAAGCAGCCAACACTGGCTGTCGACGTCCTGTGCTACATGTTCAAGTATTGGTGCGTTGTTTTGTAGCTCTTTGCATGGACGTCGGCACGGTTCTTTAGACAGTGTTCTCCTCTTGCAGGCCGTGGCTGAGTCACAAGAAGCAAGCCGAGCTTCTGCTGTACATTGAAGCAATCTTGGACTGCGTGAGTTCTGGCCTTTTCAAGTGATAACGTTGTCGACAACCTCTCGCTGACGTTGAGCCCGGTGTGTCGACTCGTTAGGTTTGGTTGCAAACCCAAGTGATTAAAACGGTTACGCCGAAACTGCTAGAGTTTCTAAAGCGATTGCTGAGCACTCGGAATTTCAACGTGATTGAATCATCTTTTGCACTTTGGGAGAACGACCACCTTGTCACAGCTATCTGGGAGGCATTCAATAAAGAGACCATTGCCTCTTTGAAGGACCCACTCAAAGCTCTGGGGCGCGATGACGTTTGGGCAACAGAGGTGAGCAACGCAGTTTCGTTCACTACGTCGTCTATGGATGCCACTGTCTTGTTGCCACCGCTAACGACTTGGTTCGTTTGTGTTTCTATGTGCACTTAACATGCTTCTTCAACCAAAGGTACGCTACAATTCAGCCGGGGTTCTAGAACTGCTCGAAGATCTGTCCACAATGGGATTTTAAGTCGTCGTCGACGCAGCCACCGACGTTTTTTTCTGTGTGTATCACAACGTTGTGCGATGCAACATTGCGCCAGTCTGGTTAGATCCGTGGCATGCTAAGTAAAATGAACACTGATGCCATGAAAACATTCTTCGCCCCCGCTCCCCTGCAGGACGTCTGTTGTGCACATGCAAATAGCACCACAACCTCTGTTGCATGCACCTTTTCCGAATAACGCAACAATAACTCAATTCAATTCACTGTCAACGTCCACGATGATGGACGACTCCGCTCCGACCCGTTGTGCAATGATGCTCGATGATTCAACGTCATGTCCAATGAATGCGCTCCTCGCCGCCTTCGATCAATTCTTGATTACTACGCAAGAACCGACACTTTCGGGTGGCAAAATGGTTCCTCAAATAGTCCCCCTTGTGTGTGAGAGAGAGCTAGGAGTGTGAGTGTGGGAGAGCATGTGCAGGCATCGATTCGACATTTCTCGGTTCTTGCGTAGTAGTCTGTCTACCCGGGAACCGGTATCATACTCGAGTAGTTTGCGACCGCCCCAAAACACGCAGTGAACCGCCAGCAAGTAATCGACAGCGACGGTGAACCAAGGGGTATGGTAGCTCTGGACAATCACCCACCTTGTGGGTGAACGGTGAATGAACTGTGGGTGAAGGCATGGAATTGAAGGGGATGGTGCCACCGAGTCGATGAACACTCACTCACTCACTCACTCACTCACTCACTCACTCACTCACTCACTCACTCACTCACTCACTCACTGCGGCGCACGCTGGTGTTTGACACCCGAACGCAACCAGCTGACTCGTTCGTTCGCCGTTCGCCGTTCGCCGTTCGCCGTTCGCCGTTCGCCGTTCGCCGTTCACTCGCCGCTGGCTGTTGTGTTTGTTGTCACGAAGACGTTGTCGTCACGAATCACCCGTTGCATAGTTGCGTTTGTGTGTTGATGTCGTTCGGTCTTTCTCACGCGCACTTTAGGTGTGCTATGGGTGGCGGTGTTGACCTCGCCGAAGATCGACGGTGCTGATTGTAATTGTTGTTGACGGTGTTGTTGTGGGCGTGGGTTGCAAGACAGAGGGAAAGGAGGTTGAAGCGTGTGGTGAGGTGAGGTGCGGAATGCAGCAAACGTAGACGACGACGACGACGACGACGACGACGACGACGACGATGACGACGAGTACAGTCATGCTGCTGCAGAATCCAGGAGCTCCAACAATCTGACAAAGAAAAACTGTGATTTCGTCGTTCTCTGTGTGAAAAGAAGGAGTCGAGGAATCGAGTGCGATGAGCGCCCCGGAGGAACTCGAGTTACTGAAGTTCCAAAACCTTACCAGTGATGCCGTCGTTTCATTTTGGAAAGAGCTCTCTCGACTCAAGTTGGAAAAGTTAAAACTTGATGACTCTGCCATTCCAATAACAGGCCACTTTCGCGTGTCTCCGAATGCGAATGCTCAGTTTGACGCAGCGAGTGGCAACGTACCACCTGCGCTGTTGGAACTATCGCATCGTTCCTACGTCGCGGAAAACCCTGCAGAAGTCACCGACCGTCCTTCTGTCATTGAGTCAGTGACCCTGAACGGACTTTTATACAATGTGAACACGTTGCAAGCCTTCAAAACAGCAGACAAGAACAAGTTGCTTGCGCAATGTGTCGAGAAAAATTTCGATCTGCTCAATCAAGGTGCAACATTCACGAACGTTGGATCTGTGGCAACATTCGTCGTTCTTGCATACGCCGATCTGAAAAAGCACACCTTTGTGTACTGGTTTGGATTTCCGACATTGAAAATGGAAAGGCCACAACTCCCAAAACTTGTGCACGATGCGTCCGTTCCTCTGTCTACGTTCGTCCAAAGTGTGAGTTCGCGGCAGCACATAGCAAACCAGCTGTTGTCGATGGGTGTGCAGTCAACGGTTCCTGGCCAAGATTGGTCGCTTCCGCTGCATTTTCTTGTGGAAATTGACTTCTCTAGGGAAGAAGGCCCAGCGTGTACTTTGCACGAAACGAAGTTGGTCTCTCAGTTATTGCAAGCAACCGCTGAGAGAGGCACACAGTTATGCTTGGGGTGCATGGACGCCAGCACTTCGCCACAAACATCGAGTTGGCCTATCCGAAACCTGCTCAACATGATGCAGCTCGCAGGTGTTGAGTGGCCAGATTCTCAAGGTGAGAATGGTAGTGAGATGACATTTGCGGTTTTCACAGATCTCATTTTTGTACTTCATTGGGGTGTGCAGTTACATTGATTTCAATTAGGGACGCTGTATCTGCAACCTCTCCATTGAGTGAGAGTCGAGTTTTCAAGATTAACCTACCAACCGTACCTCGGCGTGAATCCGCGTCCGATTGGCACGTGTTCGGATGGGAAATGGATCGCAAAGGCCGCCCAAGACCCCGTGTAGCAAACCTAGCATCGCAGGTAGATGTATGCCGTGTTTGCGTTGCAAGCCTTCACGTGCGTGACCATGAGCTCCAACTGTGGTTGTGTAGATGGATCCGATGGCTCTTATGTCAACTGCAGTGGACTTGAACCTCAAGCTCATGCGCTGGCGAATGCTTCCCGAACTGAACACCGAAAAATTGGTACGACGCGTGCTTGCACAATTCTGGTCGCTGACTTGCAACGCCGATTGTAAGATGGCGAAATATATTTTGCAGGCTGGCACAAAATGCCTTCTTGTTGGGGCTGGGACACTTGGGTACGTGCTGCGCGTCGGTCGACTGCCGTTTGCATGCAGACCTGGCTGAACAGCAGAGCTGACTGAAGACTTGCTGTCTTTTGCGCAGTTGCGCTGTGGCGAGGACTTTGTTAGGCTGGGGCATTCGCCATATTACGTTTGTCGATAGTGGGCGTGTCACATACTCCAATCCTTGTCGGCAGTCGCTGTTTGAGTACGTTGCGGTTGTCGGCGTGCACCTGTGCTGATTCAAATCTAATATTTCAATTGCGTTACTCAGGTTCGAGGACGCACGACTGCAGAAGCCCAAAGCCGAGGCGGTGAGATGCAATGCAGCGTTTGTTTTCGTTTTCACCGAATCAAGACTGACATTGTGTGTGCAGGCCGCAGCAGCCGTCAAGCGAATATTTCCCAGCGCAGTTTCCACGGGGTACTCGATTCGAGTACCTATGCCTGGCCATGGCAGCGGCGGTGACGTTGGCTCCAAGGCAAGCAGCCTTCTGCTGCAATGCTGTGCTTGTGTGGCGGGGAGTAGGTGACGTACCGGGCTGCCATCGTGTATATTTTGTGAACAGGCTGACACAGCGATCGTCGAAGCTGCAGTGAGGCTCGGCAACTTGATCGCGGAGCATGATGTTGTGTTTCTGCTCACAGACACAAGAGAAAGGTTTGTCGGGTGCAAATGACGGTCTCAAGTGCTTCCATCGCAAGCACTGTCATCACAGTAGGTAACGCTTTGTTTGTTTCGTAGTCGATGGCTTCCGTCGCTTCTGGCCCTGCATCATAATCGATTGGTGATTAACTCCGCACTGGGATTCGACACGTATTTGGTGATGAGGCACGGAGTCCGGCGGCCAAATTCTGATGGTGAAACCACACAGTCGTCCGATGGAGCTCGACTGGGGTGTTACTTCTGCAATGATGTTGTGGCTCCCGGTAACTCTACTCTCAACAGAACACTTGACCAGCAATGCACGGTGTCTCGGCCGGCGTTGGTGCGTCCAGCTTGGTTGCATCGCGAGGATGACCTGCATTACCACTGGGCTGTTTTATGTGTAGGCCATGATGGCAGGGGCGTTGGCAGCAGAGCTAATGGTCGTTTTGCTTCACCATCCTTTGGGACCTAGCGCGCCCGCTGACAAGGTGTGTCCTGAAAATACGAAATCTCCTTGTGTGTTGGGTGTTGTTGTTGCACGCCGAAAGTACACGGTTAAGTCAATGAATTTCTGACAGGCACAGGAGCTACACTTTCGCACCAGTTCACCGCTTGGTAAGATGTGTAATGAATGGTGACGATGAAAAAGGATTGCTTGTCAATTGACGCTCTATCATCGCCTGCAGGTCTTGTGCCACATCAGATTCGAGGCTATCTGTCACACCATCGAGTTTTGGTAAGTTTGCGTTGCTGTTGTGTTTCTTGATGTTGCGTTCTTGGAGAAGAGGAAAGCATCAAGAATGTCCCTATCACTGTTAGCTTCCCCACGCAACGGCATTTCCGCAGTGCTCGTGCTGCTCGGAAACAATCTTGAATCTCTACGCCCAAGATGGTGTTGACTTTCTGAGGAAAGCATTCAACGATCCATCATACCTTGAGACTGTGAGCGGTCTGGCTGCCCTGCAGGTGACCACCCAACAACTTCGCGGTGCCAGTGAGTGTGAATACCTCGTTAACTGTCTAATCTTGATTCTGTTTCCCTAGGCAAGTGCGACGGGCTGGGACGATGACGATATGGATTTCGACTCTGATTGACTCGTTGAACATGCCCATGCGAGCGCACTCCTGTATGAATATTTCTAAAATGAGTTGCTGCTTGTCGCGTTACTTATATACTCGTGTGGAACAATCCATTATCATTCGAAGGGTACTACTTCCTCGTCGCTCCCAGATTCACTAGACGAGCTAGAGCTCGATGACCCGGACTCTGACAAATGTTGAATCTCAGTGCCGTGCAGAGAAACGGCGGCACCACCTGCGCTGTCGGCTGGGCCATCGTCCAACCCAAGAGAAGAAAAGTCGATGGCCATTGCATCGAAATCGACGCTATTATTGTGGCTATGCGATCCAGATCGCGATCTCGGCCGCCCACCATCTGGGCTGCCGGCGGTGAGAGTGTCAGCCAACGTAAGAGTATCCGCTTGATGGACATCTTCGTCAACTTCCCCAAATAGTTTTGCACCCTTGGCGCGCCGACGCTTGGGTGATTTGGAGGTCCGCACTTCTGCCGCCAGCAGGGCGAGAGTATCCATGTCGGATGCTGTGCGTGGCAGAGCCTCCTCTTTGTGAGACGCAGGTTGCTGCGATGCATTGTTCCATTCATCTTCAGACACCTCGAACTCGTCTACAGCGGCAGGCCGGGTCGCGGCAGCTTCAGCAGCCGCGGCCTCCAAGTTAAAACTGCCGAAGTTTCCACCACTTTCAGCTGGACTCCGCTCGAAGGCGGAGAAATCGTCGGCATCGAAGTTCTATGACATATCAGAATGCAGGGGAGGAGCGCGCACGGCGGTCAGTTAACATACTCACTGAGCCATCAACTCATGACGATGGGTCCAACACCACAACATAAACTCACCGCGACGAACTCTCCGCTGTTGCTGTCACTGTCGCTGTCACTATCACTGCCACTGTCGTCCGCAGGAGTCTTCTCTGGCGGTTCCTCTCCACTGGAACTATCATCGGAGGAGTAGCTATCATCATCGAGGTCAGCGAGAGACTCAGGGACCGATATGTACACACTGTCCTGTTCTCTGAGCTCGTCTAGACGAAAAACTTGACCACCGACTGCATCTGCACCAACCGCACCTGGGTCAGCAGGTCGAAATACCTGAACACTGGACACACGTGTCAGCAGGGAATTCTCCGCCAGCACCTTCAACTGTTCTTTGAAGTCATGCCACGTCGAGTCCGCAGATAGTCTGATGACGTTGTTACCGCTCAACACCTTGAGCTCTGCTCCAGTCGAGCTGTAAATTGTGGTGATGGTAACTTCATGAGTGGTACCGTTGGAGGCCTCCTCTTCCTCCTCCTCGTCCTCGTCCGAGGAGGAGGAAGACGACGAATCGCTGTCATCGGCCCAATCGTTGAGGTTGGACACCGCAGGAAACGAGAAATCTTCCTCGGGTTGTTCCGACTTGCTTTCCATCCACTCGATCACGGTGGAGTACTCTTTACCCGAACTAGGCTCACGGATTCCCGCACCATCGTTCATGATGATTGCAACATGACGCTCTCCTGAACTGTCAATAAATGCCGCTACTCCGAGCTTGGAGGAACGTGGACTCTTATTTGCTGGGCTCGACGAATCGTCGGATTGCCCCCAGGCACTGGACGCCTTCTTTGGCGTGGAACCCGCGGAACCTGCGGAATGAGGAGAGTCGCCCTCCGACACGGCAGCTAAACCACCGCCTGCAGCCCCGCCCTCATTTTTACCAACGTCAATGCTGGCGAGGAGCATAGACAGCGCGCTGCGCTTCTTCTCCAGAGTTTTCTGTCGCTCGGTCATTGCCGGTTCATTGGCCACATCCTCCCCCTGCGGTGGCTGTGACATGTCCAGATGCAAAGCTGGCTTGCGTCCTTTGTTCACACAGCACTGGACACAAACGTGTTACCGGCTGCTCATTGCAGCTCCGACCGCAGGCAAACGTTGACGAAAATCGACTTGGAGAAGTGGCCCGACTTGACGTTTGTTGTTGGACCGCACTTAACAAACACCCACCACGACGGCCGACCTACGTGGATCGGTGCTTGTTGGAAAAATAATTTTCACTTTGTCTCCGCTTGCCGTGGTTTTTTATCACTTCATGGACGGCATCTCCAGCGCGCTGCATCGGCGATAGGTACGTCGCAAACAGAACGACGCATTGCACTTCCCCGTGACACACTCCCACACAAACATGCACAAGATTTCGAAGTAGTAGTGTTGAAGAGGCTCCATACGCAACCATGACGGGCGGTTGAGAACTAGACAAAGCCACTTTCTATCGTTCGTTGGACAGCTGGTCGACGAGAGACATAGTTAACGAACAACGACAGCCGTTAGCTTGGTCACAACTCAACGACGATTGCGAAGAAAGACGAAGACGACTTCATGTATGGCATGGAGAGGGCAAGTAAGTGACTGACAAACGAACGAACAGATGAACAGACAAACAGACGACGGAACGACGGAACGAAGGAACGACCAAACGAACGACCAAACGAACGAAAAACCAAACGAATGACGAATGAATGAACGAACGAATGAACGAACAAACGAACGAACAACGAACGCCAGCAGCAGAACGAACGAACGAACAAACGAACGAACGCACGAACGCAGTATTCATTCATTCATTCATCGCAGCGAAGTCAGTTTGACTGTGAACAAAGTGACTGTGAGTGAGTGAGCGACAGTGAGTGAGTGAGTGACAGTGAGTGAGTGAGTGGGGGCGAGCGACTGAGAGAGAGTGACCGTGGGTGAGTGGGTGGGTGGGTGGGTGGGACCACGAATGAGTGAGTGAGTGAGTGAGTGAGTGAGTGAGTGAGTGGGGTGGGGTGGTCGTGGTTGTTGTTGTTTCCAGGAAAAGCAAGCAGTGAGTGAGTGAGTGAGTGTGAGTGAGTGTGAGTGAGTGAGTGATTGTGAGTGACTGACTGTGACTGTGAGTGAGTGAGCGATTGGCCTTCGTCACACTGCTTGCTTCCTCCCCTCCCTCCTCCCTCGCACTCCGACTCCGCGATGGCTGCTGCGGGCTGTCTGTGAGTGGAAGTAAGCAGTAAGAAGTCAGAAGTAAGACAAGTGATGAGTGGTGAGTGAGTGGGATGGGAGTGGTCAGTCAGTCAGCCAATCAGCCAGCCAGTCAGCCGAACTCTCACTCACGCCTTCACTCACTCACTCACTCAGGTTCGATAAAAGTCGGCGGGTGGCTGTGTGGGGGGCTGTGTGGGGTGTGTGGGGGCTGTGGGCGACGGTGCTTTCTGGACTGAGACTCTGTGCTGTGAGAGAGAGTGAACTGAGTGAGTGAGTGACAGAGAAGGCAGCAGGCGAAAGAACGGCAAAAGGCGAAAGGAATGAGGCATGAGGCTGGATCGGTGGCTGGCTGGCCAAACTATCCAAATTCTGCACCGTACAGTAAAACATTACAATCACAGCTACCGCATTTACTCACTACGCACAAAGGTAAATCAGTCAAACGACTCCAATGCGCTTTGCATGGTGTGTGTGTGTGCGTGGGCGTGTGTGTGTGCTTGCGTGCGTGCGGAGCGCCGCTGGCACGAACATCCGTCCGCGTTCCTTGTGCTGGTCGCTGGTTGGTTGGTTGGTTGCTGGTGCTTGAAGCTGACTGTGGCGATGTTGCCGGCGAGGCCAATGTTCAACTTTGCCTCCCCACACATTCACTGTGGACACGAGTAGATTTCAAACGGACGCCGTGCGCCGGCGGCGTGTGGGTCGGTGTCTCCCTCAGGTTGTGTGCCAGCACCACGACAGGAGTGGGCGATGCCGCACGTGGCACAAACTTGCATACCGGAATGATACGTCTTTGGAAAGGTAGATCGTAACATAACTCAAGTGAAGTAAAGGCGGGAGTTTGTCTTCACGAGAAGCATCCTAACTTTTCGCTCAGGTACCAAAACATATTGACAAGGCATTCCATACAACCGCTGATCGGTTCACACGCGACTGCCTGACGCCTGTGAAGCTGGATTTGCTGCCAACAGCGGAAAATGGAATCTGCGGCGTACCAACGAACGCCAGGCGAAAACGTCTTTTATTCTTTTATGCTTTTATGTACAATTAGGCTGCGTTCCCAAACGACAACCGACCACCAACAAAGACCAAAGACAAAGCACTGTCATTCACTGCCTCCCAGCCTGCCCGGTTGCCATTCAAACAGGCCGCGGCCGCCCACCCACACACCTGTCAGTCAGTCAGTCAGTCAGCTTTGTGGTCGGTCCGCCGTTGTTTGTTGGATGGCTGGCTGAGAGGGAGACCATCCGCAGTGAGTGAGTGAATGGAGGGAGGGAAGGACCGTCCGTGAATAGCGCACGTTACGAACGTTTCATGAATGTCATGTACAGTACGTACATTGCGCGATGCAAATAGTAACGGTAGGCTAGCGCAAATTGTAGTAAAGGTGCGGTGAATAGTCAGAGCAGTGACAATCGGACAATCGGACAATCCGACAATCCAATCAAAAGTGAAGGATTCATTCAATCCATCAAGGATTCGGATTTGAGAATTGAGGATTGGAATCGTGGGATCGAGCACGTGACAGTGTGAGTGAGTGAGTGAGTGAGTGAGTGAGTGAGTGAGTGAGTGAGACTTGTTTCGCACTTGACTTGTTTGGTGAAAAACATCCATCCATCCATTTATCCATTCAGTCTCACCCACCCACACACCCACCCACCGTCCCTAACG
>ENA-OWNT01004378-OWNT01004378.1-seawater-metagenome-genome-assembly--contig:-NODE-4378-length-12453-cov-4.215740_pt1 | contig 12453 bp, 10 predicted proteins | sample MGYA00238136_ERZ651165 | MGnify/ENA primary metagenome ERZ651165 (study PRJEB26861, sample SAMN08777766) | seawater metagenome | isolation source: coastal seawater | place: USA: Florida | collected... | reverse complement strand
CCATGACGACGACGACGACGACGACGACGACGACAACGACGACGACGACAATGACAATGACAACGACGCGACGACGACGGCGGCCGACACAACGAAAGATTCAACGACGACGACAACGACGACGGCGGCAGACACAACGAACGATTCGACAACGACGACGACGACGACGACGACGGAGGCCGACATTGCGAAAGATTCGACGACGACGACGACGATGGCGACGACGACGGCGGCGACGACCATCACAACGACAGAAAGACCGCGATGATTTCGAGGACGACGTTGGGCGCGAAAGATATGATATAGATAGATGACTGCATGGCTACAATTGCGATCACGACGACAGCGACCAACGCGTGAGTGCACAAGTGGATACCGACGAAAGAGTGGATGGGGTAGAATTGGACGAAGAGGTTGAATGATTGGCTGATGTGGCCGATCAAAGACCATATATGTGCTCGGTGTGACTGCACCCCTTAAAGTAGTGTCGATCAGCATGTGCAACGACGCGCTGTGCGAAGTTATATGTGGCTTATATTGAAATCCGCGGTTTGTGTGAGATTTTCATTTTGCCTGTGGGCTCCAAAGTATTTATTGCGCATGCGGGCTGAACTGACCCGCTGCGTTCTGTCTGATGTGACAGTGAAATGCCTGTTTTCGTGCAGCCTCTTCGTAGGAGGATCATAATCTGGACGCCCGCGTCGTAGCGAGGTCTTAGCCATGCTACGTGTGTTAGCACTGATATGCATGTTGCAACAGCTGGATCCCTCGGCATCTGTTGGCCTGGGCAGCCTCATGCACGATATTCGGAGCAAGGTACAGCAAAAAGCGCAGTCTGAACAGCCAATGAGCGGCGATAGTAGCGAGCCGATTGCTCGGGAAAATACCCCACTCGCGGCGATGCGTGTGGACACGGCCGTTGAGGGATTCGACACATCGATGCCGCGATACATGATTCCAGCGACACTACCCCTTCTCATGGAAGCGCAAGCTTCATTCGACGTTCCGGCACCAGTCGCTCGCCGGCAAATTGGTTGTTTAGTTGCCCGTTGGCTGGGCGTCCTCAATGCGGACGGGTCTGCTGCTTGCAATTACCCGTCTGCCCCAACAACGTCGTCCCAGATCGATGGTGCAAATACCGTGTTCCTGGAGCGCGCAAAAAGTGCTTTGAACGAGCCGCCTCTCAAATTCGGAATTTTAGCTTCTCGAGATGTCGGCATGCCTCCGCCGTCCGCGAACTCAGTGGCGCAACGACGGGTGGATAGGTATATCCAAAGTTTTGATCCTATCTTGAAATGTGCGGTGTATGGAGTCGAGTGTGCGGTGCGCATGGCGACAGAGACGAACCCCCGACCTTCGAACCCGAACACCCCACTCCTTTTCCCTGCAAGTGATGCTGCAGGACGATCCTTTTTGGGAATTTGCAATTTTACGGATGCGGCGGCGGAGGAGTTGGCGCGTCAGAAACTGCCCGCGGAAGCGAGATTCCGCAAGAAGTCCGCCATTGGATGTAACACGGACGTGGATTGCGTCGTGGCGGCGCAGGACGACTCTGTCGATCTTGACGTTGTAATGGACGAGGTGACTGCAATTGACGCAACGTTGGAAGATGGAGAGCCAACCTCGCGGCCACCGAAAAAGGCCCACCACACTTGCAAGCTCCGTCACACGGCTGCCGAAAGGAATTTTCTTGCTGCTGAACTACGTGACCTCAAACAGTCAATGGACGGAGAGTCCGAGCAGCGACAACAAGCAGCTGCTCTCAGCTATCTTGTCAATGCGCTTCATTTTCAATCGGTTAACCGATCGGCCCTGTTCGATAGCGCATGCACGACATTTGGTGAGTCGCCAGTCGCGACGGACGGAGTGAACAAAACGGCGGCCCGTAAACCGTCTAATTTTGACTCTGAGGCAGAAGAACAGAGTGCCCTGACCAAGTTCATCGCCTCGGAATTGATCAAACGGGGTGGAACAAGTTTTGGCAAGACTGGAACAAACCCAGTCCTGCAAGGAGCACAGGAATGCCCTTCGTCGGACATGTTGCGCGTGTTTTGTGTGTTGACGGGGCACACATCAGACAAATGCGCCAAGGTGGCCGCGGACAACGTGCCGTTGATATTCAGGGACGACCAAGTGTTTCCCCTGTATTTCGTTCTGAATCGATTTCTCATCGACATGGCGGAAATTCGGAGTCAGCCAACTGCGAATGCTTCCGTCGTGGATACCATGCACAACGCATCAGTTGTGGAAGTGATTGGGTGGCACCGCAACTGGGTGCATGTGTCCGCAATGTGGATATCGAGCTCGGACGATGCGAGACCGGCACGTCGACATATTGCTTTGACCCAAAAACACAAGTCGACCGCAGCGTTGGACATGAAGGCGACGCACATGCCATCGACCGAGCGGGACCCGACTCTGCAACTTGTCACGTTGCCATCGCACTCGTGGATGTTGCAGTCAAAGGACCGCATGCAGCTGTTAATTCCACGCGGTACCGCACCGCCGCCATTCCCCAGACGTTTTGTGGTCAATGCTGGTGCGGGAGTGTCCTCAGTTCCTGCTTTCGGGGCGGTTCCCGACAACGCGCCAGCGGTCGCTGAAGCCAAAGCAAATTTGGGGCTATCGCAACTCGTAGGGGCTCCACCTGCTGCTGCGACGCTGGCTCCACCATTACCGTACATTGCATTGCAACAGCGCCAAGTCCACGGTGAATTGTGGTTGGAACTAATGCCCAACCCAACGTCAAGGGTGAACAATGGGCTGGCAACCGTGTGGGCGAAGCGGCTCGATGCTGTGTCCTCTGCCCCCACACACTTTGATAGAATCGCGTACTTAATTCCATTGGATGTGCCACCGACTGATGGTTTCTGCGCCGGCGACAGTCGCGAAATCTCATGTGACATTGCAGATGCATACTACTTGGATTCACCCAATATCTCGACAAACGAGCTACCGACACCGGCCCAACTTGCCAAAGGATCGCACGGCACCAACCTTGCGATGCCCCCGGTCTCTGCCACCGCTGTTTCGCGCGGCTTTTCCCGCACATGCTCTGCTGCTGGTGTCTCCGAGAGCCAGTGTGTTGAGAAGGGGTTTTGCGTGCCACTGTTTGACGATGAATCTTTTGCTGATGACCAACAGCGTTGCTCTCGATTTTCGACATGCAACGCGGCAGGTGATGGCCGAACCGAGCGTCGAACGTGCCGAATGCAGTCCAGGTGCCGAGGAAACCGACATCACCTCTGCACCACAGACACAGACTGTCTAGCGCATGGCTGGGGTGTGTGTCAACATTCTGGTCGGTGTGCTCATCACACTGACTTCGTCTGCTTGGATGGCACCGATTGCCCACAGGTGGAGGATCTCGATTTCCCCGCTCTGCGCAAGCCAGATTTATGCATATCAGAAGGGCGTTGCAGCCGTGATAACACGATTGTGTGCACTTCCACAGCGCGATGTTCGGCTGAAAAGGAGAAGCGCAAGAGAGATGCGACGGCAGGTCGCGGTGCCGAGAGTGTATCGCTCGATGTTGGCCGCTGTCTCTTTGGAGTGTGCTCACACAACACATCCCTGGCGTGCAGCAGCGCGTTGCAGTGTTCCGAGATGTTAAACCGTGTCTCTCCAGGAAACTCATCCGTCGACGAGGGCACTCACCATTGCATTTTTGGTGGTGTGTGTCAGAATCACAACGATTGGCGTTGCACGGAACGGCGCGACTGTCAAGATGCGCGAGATGCTGAACGCAGATCGAAACCAATGGACACAGCTCCACCGTTTGATGATTTATGTTTGGTCGGCCGTTGCAGCCCCTCGCTGGCGTCGCCACCAAACCCAACGCACGCGATTGCATGCTCCGAGTCATCGGAATGCCAACCGCTGCAAGGCTCCGGAGTCGGTGCTACGTGTCTGTTGGGCGGAAGCTGTCTACAAGAGCCAACGTGGCAGTGCACGGCGTCCAGCGACTGCGTGGCCGGTTCAGGTCGAAACCGTGGCCCATGTGTATTTGACGGGCAGTGTTCGCAACAACCGTCTTTCTTGTGCAACAACGACTCCCACTGCAGCTCGGATCGCTTACAAGATGCTACGGATGCTGGCGCCGCTGCGACAAATGCAACAACGGTTTCTGCCAACCGCTCCGTAGCCGCGCAGGAAAACTTCGGCAGTTGTGTGCATGGTGGAGTTGGTGCATGCGCACAAAATCAGGAGATCGGATGCAATTCCGACGCGGACTGTTCTTACTTAATGGAGGTACCAAAAGCCACGAATGCAAGCAACCGTAGTGTGGAGAATGCGACCGTAACTACCACCGTTAACGTGGGCCCTTGCTTAGCCGGTGGGCATTGCTCACTCGGGGAAATGGGCCCTTGTGGCGCGGATGTGCATTGTCTGCCCAACAGTGGGAGATGTATCGGGCGTAGCGGCTCGACCGGCCCCAAAGGTCCTCCATTGACAATATCCGGACTTCCGGCTGGTGCGATGAACGGTGTCAATGCTGAAGATCTGACTGCCGCTCTCAGTATGATTCCCGCAGACGTTCGCGCTGGGCTGCCCGGTATGGGTGCGCCGGGAGTTGTACCCCCACCCCCACCATTGTCCAAGTCGCAGGCCAGTTGCATCAATGATAAGTGCATGGCTCTGCTCAAGACGTTTCCACCTGCCATCACCAAGTTTCCAATGTGTCTTCTTTGCTGCTTACTTGGACTGTGTCTTGGCGGTGGTGGGCCTGCTGCTGCATTGATGGCTGCGTTACTCTCAGTTGGCTCCACCATGACTGCCACTATTGCTGCCCTGCTCAAAGCGTTCAAATTGCCGAAGGCCATGTTCAAATTCGGGCTAAAGATGCCGAAATTGCCGTTACTCCCCGTACCCCCAGGTGCCAACGCGTCCGTTAACGATGCGGGCGGCACAGCTAACTCATCAGCTGCGAATGCAGGGGTCACTGGAAGCAGCAGCGACCCAGGTGGTGCGGATGGATTAACACAAACTGCTCAGCCAGGCCAGAATAGCACTTCTGTTTCAGGCAATCAAACCGCAGGTGGCGCCCGCAATGGTACTGCTGGAAACGGCACTGGGAGCAATGACGGCAGTTCTGCGAAGCCCGCGGAGTCGGTCGATGGTGGTGATTTGAAGTCTTCCTCTGCAGGAGGTCCCGTCACTGACGACAAAGGGCTTTCACACGAGCTTGACATTGGCGATGAAGTGACAGTCCACTTGGTGGCGGAAGAAGGTAAACCGTGGAAGAACGGTAGTATTACAGGCAAGGATCCGGACGACCCGCCGCCTGATGGCAGTGTTGACGTGTATCTTTCAAATGGTACGACAGTGCGGTTGCTCCCGCTTCGCTACGTGTTGCCCAGAGCGAACCAGTCGACGCAGAGTCCTAACATCACGGTTGCTGGAGCGCAGCGTGGTAACGCCAGTGCCGTGAACTCCGCTGCATCGATACTGGGCTTCAGCCGCAACTCGACGGCAATGTTGGGAAGCAATTTGGCAACACTGCAGGTTCCGACTTCTCGGGCGGCTAAAATTGTGAAAGAAATCAAGGTGAGGACTAGGCCCCGTTGCTTTTTGTCGATACACTTGACTTTTTATCGTGTCTTTGTTCGCCCGTGCTTGCATGCATGTTTAGGCCATGAACCATGCAGAGGGTGGACGCTACGGTGCAATGAGCGGAGTCAGTGGATCTCATATGGAACAAGTGGGAGTGGAACACCCTGTGCTTTCGCGTGTCCCTGAAGGCGGTGACCGAACTTTTACACCGACTCGACATGGCAATGGAAAACCGATTGCCCCCAACTCGGAGTCGAAACCAACTGGGCGCCCAGTGTTGTCCCTGGTGTCTTCTGGCCCACCTCCACCCGCACATTACCCAACTGTCGAGACCATGGTCGGAGACAAGAGCCAACAGGCAAGCAAAACGGGTTTCTTACAGACAGGTTTTGCATCAGCCACTTCTCTGTCACAGCCTCCTCCTCCTCCTCCTCCTCCTCAAAACAAAGACCGCAAAGTAAAAAGAAGGAACAATCGTCAATCTACTTTGCGGGCAATGTGATCGTCAATAGAAATCGAGCAATCATTTGTGTATCGACAATTTTCAATTTCGAAGTAATTATCATTCTTGAGTACATGCACTGGTCAATCCAAGGATCCTTTGCACAACAATGCTCAGCTTACACGACATAGTTTCGCGCCACCTCCACCCGCGCAGGGCCGATGTGAAGTACAGATAGGGCGCTAGTTAGATCGAAGCCCAGTTGCCATTCGCTGGATAGCTGGCATATCACGCGATATCTGTGATCCCAACAACGAGCCGTGCGGGTCTCACACACAGCGACCTCGCGTTGCGTACGCGCAGCTCTGTGAGGGGATGCTGGTGGTCGCTGATACCATAGTTGTGATGCCAAGATGCAAAATTAGAACATTAGGATATAAGTAACAACATGATAGCGAGTTGTGGATGCCGACGGCGAAGCCCACCGGGCGATTGGCAGGTCTAAGTCACATGACCCCGGGTGCGACCTTGCTGGAGCGCTTATCAAAATTTCAGGGCGAGGTTTCATCTAGTTGATCCATGCCACACCATTGCGAGCAAGGTTGCAGTTAATCTGTCTCTACGAGGCCAAATCCACCCTCTGCCATCCATCTCTGCCAGCTATAGTCGACAGTGGACACATCACAGCAAGCACAACAATAACGTGAGCGAGTGCACGAACGAACGAATGGGCCAATTCCCCGCACTACTTACTCTGCAAATTCCTTCTGATATAATTCTTTGAGTTTCTGAGTCCGAATCGTGGTGACAGCTTCGCGTGCCGCCTCCGTTTCCTCTTTTGCTTTCATGGCTGAACCCTTTTGTTGGAACACGACTCGCTGACGGTCGGCGCGCTCAGCTTCTCTAGCAATGGCTGTGCCAATCTGCTGATTTTTGATATACTGATTCATCTGCGCCACTCGCGCCTCATCTTTAATGCGGTTCGCAATTAGTCTCTTCGACATTATGCTGTATGTGCAGGCACAAAATTTTCTAACACAACGCCTGTGCACGCTTGACCAATCAAACAGAGCCACAAAGTTCTCACACAAATAACGGAAAAAGAAAACGAGGTATTTCCATCCTTGTCTCCGACACGGAACGCGAATTGTCCGACCGCCGGAATGCCGATACACAACCAGACAGACCAGCCATGCACCCATCATCATTGCACGACGAAAGACGAAGATCAATACCAGTCCACTGATCAACGACGCACTCACAGAATGCCATGTCACGTCGTGATACGCCACCACTTCCGCACCACCTCGCTGGCAGCACCACCGAACACCACCAATACACCACCTCCATGATTACCATCACAACTCATACAACACCACCAATACACCACTGCCATAATCACCATCATCGCCGCCACCACCAACAACGACAGCTACAACAACAACGACAGCGACGATGGCAACGACAACGACGACGGCGGCAACGCGACAGCGTCGATGAACAACGAACGACGAACGACGAACAACGCACAACGAACGACAAACAACGAACAACGAACAACGAACGACGAACAACGAACGAACAAACAACGAACAACACAACGACGACGTTGTAACGTCGTTTCCTCACTCACTCGTCACTCACTCACCGTCACTCACCCACTCACCGTCACTCACTCACTCTTTACATCCCCAAAATGGTATTTACATGATAGTATCTCCCGAATACGGTATTTACAGGGTGTTACATCCCAAATTTGGTATTTACATCGTAGTATCTACCGAGTAAGGTATTTACACGGTGTTACATCCCAAATCGGGTATTTACTGCTCGACTAACTGTCGTCTGAGCAGATTATGTTCCACTTTTGGGTTGTATAGGTCTGGCTATTACATAAATCCCAAAAATGGAAGATAATCATAGTGTTATCTCCCATGAAAGAATAGTAACTCCCATAACAGGAATATACAGTAATTACATCCCGAAAATGGAAGGTAGCTGTGCCCGTTATCTACCATTTTCCAATCTCACCTCCCAAAAATGGAACATAAACATTCAGTATCCCTTTGTTGGAAGGTACATCAGCACTTTATCTCCCTTTACCGGAACATACATTCTATACCTACCAAAATCGGAAGTTATGATCTCAGTATCTTCCAAAATTGGAACTTATGGTGGTGGGTGAGTGGCCGTGAGGGAGGGACGGGGGTGTGGTGGTGGGAGTGAGCGCCATAGTGCACTCCTGCACTATGGACGGTGGTACAGCGTACAGCAATCGATCGCAGTGAGAGAGAGCAACGACAACACAACGACGAACGGCGAACGGCGAACGACGACGAACGACGAACGACGAACGACGACAACGATGATGAAGACGACGACGACGACGACGACGGAATTCGCGGACGCAGGCAGCGACAAAAACAGTTCGTTCCGTCTGATCCTCTCCCCATTCACCACCCATCCACTCGTCCAGTCGTACTCCTTTACCTCTTGCGTGTATTCATTCTGTAATCGACTGACTTGATGACGTCTCGACGCACTGCATACCACCGGACGGACGGACGCAGTTGATGTTCGTGGAACGCTTGCTTTGCGAACATCAATCCAGCTCGCTCGTTCACGACGGTTGTGACATTGGTTCGTTGAGTCGGTTTCTTACCTGCTTCGCTCGCTTTCTTCCCAACTGGGCTGGTTGCGTGTGCCATGCGTGCTGTTACTCATGTTGGCATGTATGACTTGTGAACTTTGACGTACCGGCATGCAGATCTCCGCGTGCACTGCCACTTCTTTGATGGGGTTTTGGTTCCCATGTCATTTCTTATACAGTTTGCAGTCCCCACGTGTGGTTGAGCACTTTTTCTTGTGTGACTTTTTTTCACGTTGCACAATGGCGTCGGCTGTCTTGCGACTTTCTCGCAGCGCTCGCTGCCTCGCGCAGGGACGCCGCTTTTTCGCGGTGTCGTCAGAAATTAAATCGTACGGACCTATCACGGAAGATCTGCGTGACAAGTACACTCCACTTCACCCCACCCTTGAGGTTCGGGAAAAGGACAACGAGGGACGCGGCCTCCAGGATCGCCCTGTCGAAACCAAGGTGGGAATAATGTAGGAATACTTTCATTTGAATTGGCACAATGGCTGATAAATACTGCTTTGCGTGCACGTGCAGATTATGCGACCGAACCTGGAGTTCGCGGACGCCGACCCGGGACCGCTAGGACCCAAGGTATTCCACTTTGCAAAAGGCGACGTCCCAGTCGTGCAAGGCGCGGCAAACATCTCTGCGCCACCGGATAGTTGGGTTGCGGCAGAAAATTTGGAGAGCGAATTCGATAAGTTTCTTCCTTTCCGCAAGAAACTGGTACGTCGTTCAAAAAATGTGTTCCACTATGCGGCGTGGGTGAGTGACAATGAATGTGCACTGTGCGTGGACGTTGATGGTCCTAGGCAATCTCCAGTGGTCGCGGACCAACAAAGGCCGGTCCCCTTGCCATCGAAGATGCAGGAAAGAAGGAAGCCCTCCAATAAGGACGTTTTTTCACCCACAGTGCTCCAGATTACCAGTTTTGATTCCGCGCCTGCAAGCCGCGTGTCGAAATCAGAGAAACGGAGTTCGCTGACCTTGTTGACAAAGTATCGATTTCGAGAACCAGAAATGCAGTTAACTAAAATTTAGACACAAGCGACGTTCGTGGGGAGCGCTTGGGCATGAAGGTGTTTAATCTGCAGGGTTCACTCTTGTTGATGCTAACCACGGCCCATTGTACCTGCAAGCACAACATCACACACACGTGAACACGGACGAAAGTCATCACTGTACGACTTTGGAGCAAGCGCACCCCTTCGAAGCCAGGAGCTTCCGGTTGTGTTGGACTTCTTCCGCGATCGCTGCAGCAGCGCGTTCATCACCGGCTGCTATGCCGCCCGCAGGGCCGCTACTGGTATCATCACTAGAGGAGCTTGATTCTTTGCTATCGTGGTTGTGGAGGACCACCTCTCCGCGCCGCGAGATGAGAAGATCGTGACTGGTCCGCACAGCCTGCGAAATCCACCAAGCACATGTCAGAAGTGCACAGTGCTGGATTTGACCATGCACAAGAGCGCCACCCTACGCACCCGTAAATGAATAAAAGTATCAAAGGCCTTCTTGAGTAAATCGTGGAGCTCCTCCGGCGAACGCTCGTCCTCGCTTGACAAATTAGCCATGGCCTGCATCACCGAGGGAACGTGAGTGGAGACAGCGCGCAGCACGAGTACCATCAAGCAACGTGCCATGCTAGCTCCAGGGATGATAGTCTTCGTATCGTCGTTAGCAGACATTTCGGATCGGAAATTGGGAGGCAATCTTTGCATTGCGTCAGAAAGCATTTGGACTATCTTGTTGCGTGGCGTGATGCCGTGACGGTTGGGAACATCGAAAGCGGCATTCATCATTTCGGGTTTCCAAGTCCCTGTCCTGTCCCTGCAACCAAAAATATTCATTCACACTACTGTGGTCGACATCAACAGCACTGGATACCCTCATACCAGTCAGCAGGTTGCTGCATCAATTCGTAACACTTGATGGAACTGTGAAGAACAATGAAGTGCAGAATCGTGTTGTGGTTTTGCTCGAGGCGGGAGTATGCAAGTGGGTGGTATCTAAACACGATCACAATACGCATACACAGTAATTGAGACGTGGTGCTGCTGCTCAAGTAAGCAAGAAGAAGGACAACTTACGGTTTTGATGCTGGAGTCAGCCGGCAACGTTGCAGGATGGGCGCCAGAAGCGTGGGTTGGTCATTTTCCAGCGCCGTGCGGAGATCGACGAGGTCCACGTACGATAACGAAGTCAACCCGTGGGTTTTACAGTATTGCTTCATGACATCTCCAGAACTGCCAACTTTAGCAGCAGGTCGCGGAGCTGCGGACGCGCGGCGACTTGTCTTTAATTTGTTTGACGACGCCGTCTTGGGCAACTTGTTTGAGGATGCAGTTCTGTTCAATTTATTGTCTCCGGCGGGGCTCCGTGACGCGGGCTTGTGTGTAGGTGTCCCACCGCCATCGTGCCCCCCTCCTCCACCATCTCCGTCGAGTTCCGCAAGGGCCTGCTTAACATCTTCAGATGGTTCTTCCTCCTCGAACGCGATTTCATCTTCATCATCTTCGTCATCGTCGTCGTCATCCACAGTAGCTGCAGGCGGGGTATCTTTGCCACCCTTTTTTGCCCCTTTCTCTTTTCCTTGCTCGTTTCCCATCTCTCACGGGCGCCGGCCGCAACGAATCGGGACGTGGATGGCTGCCACAACTGGTACAGCAACGCTTATTGCAAGTTTCACTTTTCTGAAATAGAATGTCGCAATTTTCTCAGTGTGATCCAACAAGATAAACGCTTGTGCGTGACGCGAGCCAGCAATCGACCACAAGCTATCGCGCTACCTTGAAGTCACCACATGACACGGTGAGATGTGGCGGGCAACACTTTGCAATCAACTGGCTTGACGTCGCGGTCGTATTTTCCAACTTCACCGCCAACGGTCACAAACTCAATTCGCTCACAAGACGAACGAGCAGGACTCCTTTTCGAAAAGCTGTCAGCACTGACCTGCCAGCACGTCACGCACATTATTAGATGTACGTGACGACAACTTCCACCATCATCACCAAGACCGGCACCTTCATCACGACAATCACAGAAGACGTCTGTCACTCGTTCATCGACACGTCTGCGCTGCCTCTCTCCTCACCAAACCCACTTGCATCCCGACAACGTCGTCCTCCGACCTCCGACGCTGTCTGTTCATCGTCGCGACCTGTTTCGATGGCGAAGTCGATGGAAAGTCGAAGTCGTCACCACCGAAAAAGTCGTTCGATCGATCGATCGATCGTTCGTTCGTTGGTTCGTCGACCAGTGCGAAACATTCAACTTTCACCGCACAGCGCATAGTCATTTTGCATGTTCCATTGTCCATTCCTCATTTTGAATGTTTTAATTACGTACTGTAGCGATCAAGTCATAATTTTTACTATCCTGAGTGTTGTTCCGTTACACTTAGTTTTGAATTGTGAAACTAATGCAGCAAACGTACAGTACAGAAATAATGAAATAGAAAAATGGATATTCAGTGGAGCGTTGCAGCCGTCGTGGTGTGCGTTGTCATGATGTATGGCCCTGTCGTCGATTCAGGCTGATGTATGAATGATGATGCATGATGCATGACATGACGCATGCGCACGAATCGACATCCATACCATAGGCCATAGGCCGGCCCTAGCAATGCCACTTGTTGTCTACCGGCCATCACAGACGGCATGCAATGCATTTATTACGATTTGTTGTATTGTTGGTTGGAACCTAATGTGCAACTCGAGGGGAAGGAACCACGTATGGCATATGGTCGTCGCATGCATGGTGGGTTTGTACCATTGTGTCAGCTGCGATGGCAATCGAACGCATCCCTGTCTGGCAGCAC
>ENA-OWNT01004376-OWNT01004376.1-seawater-metagenome-genome-assembly--contig:-NODE-4376-length-12454-cov-46.551184_pt1 | contig 12454 bp, 13 predicted proteins | sample MGYA00238136_ERZ651165 | MGnify/ENA primary metagenome ERZ651165 (study PRJEB26861, sample SAMN08777766) | seawater metagenome | isolation source: coastal seawater | place: USA: Florida | collected... | reverse complement strand
GCTCCCCGTGCAGACGTTCTCGCTGCACGTCGACGTCCGGCACGGGGAGTGCTTCGGCGGCTCGTCGACCTCGCTCCACCTCGGCTTGAGCGGAGAACGGTCGCTTCGCAACCCGATTTTTCTTCGCCTACTGGAAAGTCTTGGAAGGCAATTGTTCGGGGTATGCAGAGATACCGGCAGCCCCAAGGCGGTATCCGCTTTTTTCGTGAAAGGTATGCCTCCAAACCCGCCCTATCTCCGCGTATTGCCAACAATACGGCCCGATCGAGCCCTTTTTGCCCCCCAAAAAAATCGCTTCATGCTGAGGGGGCGATGCAGTTTTCACTCGTCTCCGACCCTCCGGGCACCTCGCTCCAAGACCGTGCGATGAAAGCTCGCAACGAGTTGGTCACCAAACTCCTCGGGCAGTGGCACCGACTCGCTGAGGTGCAGCTCCTCTACTACGAGCCCGGCGGTACCAGTGCCTTCCAGCGCCTCCCCCAGTCCCTCAACTGCATGGTCGAGGACCACGACCGCTACGTCCCGAACATCGACGACGAAGGCATCGATGGCGATGAGAGGCTCTATCTCCAGTGCCTCGAAGACGTGAGGCAGACCCGCGCAGGCGTGGCCAAGGCACTTGCCGATGCAATCATCCGCGCCTGCCAGGACGCCTACGAAGAACTCCCGCGGGCCAGAACCTTCGAGGCCCGCATCATGCTCTTCGACAAGGACGGCAGCATCGAGCCAGGCCCATCACAGAAGCTCCCCGCATCCTCCCTGGGTCAGCTCAAGACATCGGATGCGACCTCAGACGATGACCTCGAGCGGCGCGGCGGGCCACTCGACGAGCTCGTCAGCACGATCAAGCGGCTCGTCGCCGACAACGCAGCAGGCAACGAGCAGATGCGCATCGAGAAGGCGGACATCCATCAGCGCTACATCGAGCTGACCGACAAGAACATGGGCATGCTCGACAAGTTCCACGAACTCGTCGGGATGGCCATGACGCACTCGACGCTCCCTCCCGAGCACTACGATCTCGAGGCGACCAAGCTCAAGATGCGCACCGAGTCCCAGCGCGCGGCGATGCTCGCCAACACCAAAGCCGCCATGGCCCACGAGCGCCAGCAAACCGTCCAGGCGTTCATTCGGGAGAACCCGAACTTCCTCCAAGACCTGCTCGCGACCGCGGCCACCTTCTACCAGCAGCACAACAGCGGTCCCGCGGCAGACGCACCTCAAGATGCACCCGGGAGTGATCCAAGCGGCAACGAAGCTGGAGCCGACGAGCCGTGCGTGGATACAACTGCCACCAGCAACGACGGAGCCCAGTCCCAGGACACGAAGTCCCGCGACAAGAAGCGCAGTACGGGAACACAGCAGGCTCCCGAGACGAGCAACCCCACCGAAGCAGCCCACCCACCGGCACTGTGCCGTGGAGCCCAGAAGATCCACGCGATCCTCGACACCGCCACCATCTCAGCACTCGAACGCAACCTGGCAGCTGATCACTGGAGGGCGCTCAGCCCGCTGCTGTCGTGCACCGACGAAGCAGAGTTCAGGCTTCACATCAACGCGCTCACCGAGGCGCTCTCGCGGCTACCGCAGGAGAGCCTCATGCGCTTCCAAATGGGGCTCTTCAAATCGATCCCTCCACGCGTGCAGCGGCCGCTGACCGAGCTGCTCGGCAGCTACGGGCTCCGGTTCAACTGAGCGAGCCCACCACCGGCAGTGGCCCCCATGCTCGAACCGACACCTCACTCTCCCTACGACCCCCCTGCGTGTGCATCCGCGACTCGCATCCGGACTCTGCTCAACCGCCGAGGGCCTGCCGGTGTGGTCTTCCTAGCCAAGGCCATCCCCGAACACCTCTACCCCCTTGCCCAGCAGCTACTCGAGGCTTCGAGCGAAGCGCAGTTCCACCAGCTCCGCGAAGAGGCACTCGTGGAGTACGCCTCGTTGCGCACACCGGACAAGAGGGAGCTGTTTCGCAGGTTCTCCACCCTCTTCCCGACCGACGAACTCGCCGAACTCGGCCGACTCTTGGGCAACCCGCCGCAACTTCACGCCGAGGCCAACACGCTGAGTACGAACACCCTTCGACTGCTCACGGCGCTTCCGCCGTTTCTCACTCCGCTCCTCTTCAGCCTCGGACCCGAACTCGCCGAACGATTCGTCTCGCTCTTCGAATCCCACACCGACGAGAGCTTCGAGCGAGCGTGGGACGCGTTCAACCGGACGCTCGCGGAGTCACCCGATCGCGTAGACGCCGCCCTCGAACACCGCGCCGCACACTTCATGCTCACGGCCTTCGGTCGCATCGTCCAAGGTGGACGACGCGAGGATCCGCCTCCCGCCGCTCATCCCCCTGGCCTCCGAGCGCGGATTGGACAGGCACGGAAAAACCTCCGCAATAGCGTTCTGCGCCACACACCCGGGCTCGCGAGCACATTCGCCCCGCTGCTCGCCCGCGTACGACGCCCTCTCCAGGGATGGTTCCGGTGACGCATTCTTTTTTTGCAACAAACGCCAAGAGCGGCCGACCTCAAAGACATGGCCCGACACGCAGCATGACCGGCGCCGACGCCAGGGTACGAAACGCCTGAGCACTCCTCCGCGGCGTCGTAGACGCACGCCACGCTTCTCCAACACCACGAGACCCCTGCGAACGTCCACAGCAACGCACCTCTGCCAACACCCGGGCCGATGGGCCCTTCCACCCCTGAAAGAGAGACACCAGTGCCACCATCCTCCAAGCAACGTTTCAACATCGAGGCGGAGCTCCTCGAGTCGCCTCGCATCCGCCGACACGTGGGGGCCCTACTGCGAGGATGGACGAGCGGCCAGAGCTCAGGCACGAAGGAGGGCCGCTACTTGGACCTCCACCAGTTTGCAGCGTTCACCTTGGGTGAAGACCTGCCCGATCCGAACGAACGCGACAACACACGTGCAGCAACCGTCATGCTCGGCCTTCTTCGCGTCCAGTCAGGCCATGCTGCGGTCTCAGGATTCATCGAGTGGCTCGCGACACTGGGCTACAGCCCACAGACCCAAATTCGCAAGGTAAAGACACTGCGACTGTGGGCTCGCTATCTCCGAGAAAAGCGAGCCGCTTCCAGGGACCTCGACGCATTCCCGATCCCCAGCGCAGCCAGCCTGAAGTCCCGCAACGAGCCCCACACACTCACCCGGGAGCCGACGCCCCGTGAGCCCAACGAAGTCGAACACCTCTCCGTCGAGGGCCGGGCACACGCGCATCGCGTTCTCGAAACGCGCGACCAAGCCATCGTAGACATGCTCACCCACTCCTCACTCGACCACGCGCAGCTGCTCGACCTCAACTGGAGGAACATCGACTTCGGCCAACACCCCGTGCTCGAAGAGGATGACCCGCTCGCCCCTCCTGCTCGTGTCCAAGTGCCACGACGAGACGGCCGTCAGTACTGGCGCCACCTTGTCCCTCATGCAACCCGCACCATGCGGCGCTGGAACCGAGCCTACGTCAGCCACTTCTGCGCGGCGCTCCCCGACCGCCCCGTCTTCGCGACCCTCACCGGCAAGCGTCTGAGCCCATCACGGATCTATCAGATCGCCGATGGCTGAGCACACAGCCCCGGGATCCCGGGACCGGCCCTAGAACCTACGTGATGCCGTACTGGTCCCGAAGGTTCCCCAGCCACATCCGCACGAAGTCCCGAAGGCTCGCGTACCGCCTCCGGTACACGCCGGCGATGCCATCGGCATCCAGATTGAGCGCCACCGTGTAGACCGGCATCGTGCCGTCCTGCTGGAACGTCACCGGGAACCATCGCCCCTGTGGATCCCGATACAACTCCACATCGGGGTCTCGCATCGTGTCCCCGTTTTGCTTGTAGTAGTGCGCCAGCGAGAAGAGGCGCGGTCCAAGCCGCCCGATACTCAGCGGCATCGTTCCGCTGTTGCTCGTCTCGCCGAGCCGTCGCGACGAGGGCCCATCGCTGCTTGTCGGGTCCGCAAGCCCTTCAACCAGGGCGTCGAGGGTTGCGGCGTCCGCCTTGCTCATCGGTCGTGGTGTCATGCCCCGAAAACGGGGTCGCCACCGGACATCCTTCCGTCCACAAATCCATCTCTTTGGTAGCGAACTTCTTGTGCAACGCCCGACGACGACGGTCGACAGAAACCACGCCCTCGGACGAGGAGGCAGCCCCTATGAGCACTCATGACCGCGAAGCAAGAACTCGCGTCCCCGCCGTCGGGCGCCTCGACGCCAAGAACACAGCCTCTCGCCTGAGCAGCTCGGTCTTGGCTCTTCTACGCATTCGCCAGATCCACGTGCCCGCCGACACTCTTCAGCACATCGAGGACTGCACCGACGATGCACTGCTCGATCGATGGCTCGCACGAGCATCCACCGCAAATCTCGCCGAAGACATCTTCAACGGACCCGCCAGGCCAATTCCGTGATCGGTTTTGCCTGCCACACCACTCTCACCCTGGTGCACAGCATGACGACCCCATCCTCCTCGCCGCCCAGAGAGCTCGCCCCGTTTGCCCTCGCCCTTCTCTGCATCTTCACCGCCTGCGACGACTCCGCTGAGAAAAGAGACCCCGTTCTCGGGTGCGAGTCACGCGTGAGCGCCTGCGAAAAACACTGCGACGGCGACAGCAGCAGCGGCGGCTGTGCCTCGACGTACGATGCTCTCGTCAAACTGGGGGAGTGTCTGCACGAGGGCGACATCGCTGACGACGCCGCTCGCCGAGTTCTCGATGGCCTCGACCTCAACTGCCAGATCGCCGTCCCTACAGCCTACGCGCGAGCGGGCTGCAACAACGCGATCGATGATTGCGAGCACCTTTGCTTCTGGGACCCTGCGACCTCCAGGTGCGAGCCGCTCGCCGAACTCGCCGAGTGCGTTCAGGACGCGGTCTCGGTGTCCGCAGACGAGACCGCCGCCGCTTTCGATGCTGCGATGCGAGTCCTCAGTTCGGACTTCGATTCCTGCGATGAAGCGATTGCCAACTCGCGCTGACTCCCTTCGCTTCGAGACGATCCAGATCACCCATCGCTGACCTCTTGCCGCTGCAACAGTTGGTCGATCGCTGCACCAGCATCGTCAACCAGCTCAAAGGCACGGCCGAGCTCGGCCGCGTCGCCTTCGTCGAGCAACGCGAGCACCTGTCGGAGCTTCCGCTGTGCCACTCGTTTCCAATGCATCGACGTCCCGCCGACGCCCGTCCCCCGAACCTGCTCAACCATCAACGGCATCAGAGCGGTCCAGCGAGCCGCCGCCGTGGCGGCCACTGAAGACCAAACTCGTCTGATCTGAATCGACGCCGAGCATCGATCGAGTTTCTCGATCGATGCCGCCCGATGATCGAAATCGATCGCGCAACCTCACGCGGGCTGCAATACGATCACAGAAAAGCTGACAAAGTGTGATCGCCTGGCTTTTTGGGACAGGTCGTTTTCGCTTTTAACCGGCGATCGCGCGTGTCATGGTGTCGGGGCGATGCAGCTCGCGATGTTCGACACCCCGCCCGCCGAGCCTCGACGCACGTCGAGCTCGCGCAGGGTAGGGGGGTCTTCCTCCGCGAAGAAGGGGAAGGGGCCGCTGATTCGGCTCCAGGGGCGGGCGGACAGGCCGCGGCCGAAGAGTGCGCCGGGGCTGTCGTTTCTGAAGCCTGCGCCGAAGTCAGTCGAGCCCGACCCCGAGGAGCGGCAGGAGGCGCGAGGGCCTGAGCCTTCGGGCGTCGTCCAGGAGCCCGTCGTCGAGCTCGACGAGGTCGGCGTCGAACTCGAGGTCGACGCCAGGGCAGGGGAGGGCGGCGTCATCGAGGAGGTCGGCGCCCTTGGGCCGCATCCGACCCGTGGGAAGCTGATGCCGCCCGAGGTGTTCACCGAGGACGAAGTCCGGGCGCTCATCGCCGCGTGCTCAACCCGTGGGGTGACCGGGCATCGGAACCGGGCGCTGCTCGCCGTGCTTTGGCGGACTGGGGTTCGGATCTCCGAGGCGCTCGAGCTGCGACCCCACGACGTGGACTTCAAGAACGGGACGGTTCGGGTGCGACTTGGGAAGGGGCTCAAGCCGAGGACGACCGTGCTCTCGGACCTCGACGCGCTCCCGCTGGTCGCGCGCTGGCTCGAGGAGCGCGGGAAGCTACAAGCCGTAGGGCAGGGCGCTCCACTGCTCTGCACCCTCAAGGGGACGCCGACCGACCCCAGCTACGCCCGGCATCTTCTGCCTCGACTGGCCAAGCGGGCCGGCTTGGAGCGGCGCGTACACCCCCACGGACTGCGACACACACACGCGGCCGACTTGGCGCTAGCCGGCGTCCCCGTGCTGGCGATCCAGCAGCAGCTTGGACACTACTCGCTCACCACAACGGAGACGTACCTCCGCAAGGTCGGCGTGCGACTCGACCTCGCCCGCATGATCCGGGGCGATGCCGACCGACCGAGAATACCGTGAGCCCGAAACCGACCGTTCACCCGTAGCCGGTCCATCACGGCCCGACGAGCCGTTGGGCACCCACGAGCGCAGCTCGGAGGCCACCGTTCGGCCGCGCTGACCTATGGTCTGCCGCGAAAGTTGCAGACGGTTCGTCGATGGGTGAGTAACCTCGGCGCCAAGGCTCTGAGGAAAGCGAGCCGACGGCCAGCCTCCATGCACATCTCCCGCATCCAATTGGTCAACTTCCGGAACTTCGAGCGGGCCGACGCCGTCTTCAACAAGGGCGTCAACACGATCATCGGGGAGAACGGTTCGGGGAAGACGAACCTTTTCCGCGCCATTCGACTGCTACTAGACGTCGATCTGCTCCGGTGGGCTTACCGCATGGACGAGACCGACTTCCACCGTGGCCTCAAAAACTGGCGCGGCCACTGGATCATCATCAGCCTCGAGTTCAACCAGGTTTCCCAGGACGAGGCGATCCAGGCGCTGTTCCTGCACGGTGCCGGCGCCATCGAGGACGGCACGGTCGACCGTGCGACCTACAACCTGATCTTCCGTCCAACCGCGGCCATCCGCGCAAAGCTAGGCGCGCTGGAAGAAGGCGACCAAGGCGGCCTCGCCGAGCTGCTGAATGGCCTCACGACGGACGACTATGAGACCGTTTTTACCGGCAAGAGCACCGCCGACTTTACCGACCCCAAAGTCTACAAGGAGCTGGTCGGCGACTTCGTCGAAGTCCGCTTCCCCGAGGAACTGAACCCACCGGAGATCGGCGGCCCGATCCCGCGGTCGCTATCGGTCACCAAGGAGCTCTGCTTCACCTTCGTTCAGGCCTTGCGCGATGTCGTCAGCGAGTTCCAGGGCCAGCGAACCAATCCGCTCCTGACCTTGCTCCGCAGCAAGAGCGGCGAGATCGACCCCGCCACGCTGGAGCCGATCACGGAGAAGGTCAAAGCTCTCAACGCGGCCATCGAGGGCTTGCCGGATGTTGACAGAATCAGGGCTGACATCCGCCAGACCATCCGCGACGCCGCCGGTGAGGCCTATTCCCCTGCCAACCTGGCGGTTAGGTCGGCCGTCCCCGCCGAAGCCGAGCGACTGTTCCAGTCCCTTCGCCTGTTCGTTGGCGAGACCGAGGACGACCATGAGGGCACCATCCGCGAGCTGAGCCTTGGCGGAGCCAACCTCATCTACCTCACGCTCAAGCTGCTGGAGTTCAAGTACCAGAAGGCAAAGCAAGCCTGCGCCAACTTCCTCCTGATCGAGGAGCCGGAAGCCCACATCCACACCCACATCCAGAAGACGCTGTTCCACCGCTTGAACTACAGCGACACCCAGATCATCTACTCGACCCACTCGACCCACATCTCCGATGTCAGCAACGTCGAGAACGTCAACATCCTGGCCCGCAACGGCTCCCGGTGCGAGGTCTACCAACCAGCGAAGAATCTAGCCCCAGACGAAACTCGCAGCGTCCAGCGGTACCTCGACGCCGTGCGAAGCAATCTGCTGTTCGCCAAGAGCGTCATTCTGGTCGAGGGCGACGCCGAGGAAATCCTGGTCCCGGCGCTGGTGAAGGAGGTCTTGGGGGTTAGCCTGGACGAACTGGGCATCAGCCTCATCAACGTCCGCAGCACGGGATTCGAGAATGTCGCCGTACTCTTCCACGACGACCGCATCCGCAAGCGCTGCGCCATCGTGACCGACCTCGACGCCTGCTTCTTTGACACCAACCCGGATCCCGCGGATTCCAACAGTGTCAAAAAGCAGAAGCTCAAGGCGCTAGGGTCGGCAGCCGCCGGGCTCGAGCGGCAAACCAGGCTCAACGACTTCAAGGCCGGGAACAACTGGATCTCGACCCACTATGCTCCATGCACATTCGAGGTGGAGTTCGTCCGCAGCGGCAACGCAGAAGTGGCCGTCAACGCGATCGCGACCGTGTATGTCGATGCATCCACGATCCAGCAGGCGACCGAAGACCTGCGATCGACCGACCCCGCGCGTTTCGGGAAGCGGATTCTCACCATGGCCGACTACCACGGCAAAGGCTGGTTCGCGATCCAGCTCGCGAAGTGGGTGAACCCCAAGTCGCACATCCCGCCCTATATACTGGAAGCGATCTTCACCGCCCATCGGCCGCTCAGTCGCGCCGTGCTCGCCAACATGATCGACCACCGGCTCAAGATGCACCGCGATCCGGCGCTGTTGCCAACGAACGAGGCGGACGCTGTCCGGACGCACGCGGCGCAGTATCGGCGCAGCGAGATCGACTCGACCGCCCTACTTGCCGTCCTCGCCCCGGCGCTCCCCGGCGACGTCATCATCGAGGTCCTGGGGTATGCCTGATGGTGTTCGTCTGGAACAAAGATGACCTGAACGACGAGCAAGTCGACGCCATAGAGCACGACGGCAGCGTGTTCCTCGTCGCGTGCCCCGGCAGCGGCAAAACACGTGCGCTTACCTATAAGATCGCGCTCGAACTATCCCGTCTCGAATCCGACCGGCATAGGGTCGTGGCTATCACCTACACGCACCGGGCGGCAGAGGAGATCGAAGAGCGCATCGAGCGGCTCGGCGTCGACACCGAACGCCTATGGATCGGTACGATTCATTCGTTCTGCCTCCATTGGATCTTGCGGCCCTATGCGCTCTACCACGACAAGCTGAAGTTCGGCTTCCGAGTCGCCGACCAGCACGAGACCGAGCGGCGGTTGAACACGCTGTGCCAGGGCCGTGAGCCGCGCATTCGCCCTTTCGATTGCAGCTACTTCTTCACACCACGTGGATGCCGGATTAGTGGCCCTAATCCGACACGGCGGGCGCAGATTGTCGGCGTATTGAAGGACTACTGGGCGGGCCTCCAAGCCGAGCGGCTAATCGACTTCGAGATGATCCTGAGCTGCGCCCACGACCTGATCGCCAACGAGCCATCGATCTCGATCCTGCTCAGCTCGATCTTCAAGTTCGTCTTGGTCGACGAGCTTCAGGACACCAAGGAGATTCAGTACGCCATCCTCGCCGCAATCCTCCGGGCCGGCGCTGGCGGGACTCAGACCTTCCTCGTCGGCGACCCCAACCAGGCGATCTATGGATCGCTCGGCGGCTACGCGATGACGCGTGAGGATTTTTCCGCACTCTGCGACCTTGAACTGGCCGAAAAAAGCCTGTCCACCAACTATCGCTCGTCGAACAGGATCGTGGAGTACTTCTCGAACTACCACGTCCTCGCCACCGACATAGAGGCGGGCGGCGAGGATCGCGAGCATGCGAGCCTCGTGTCCTTCGACCAGGAGACGACGCACCAGCACGTGGACGAAGAGATTGTGCGCCTCATTCGCTACAACTGCGAACACCTCGGCATCGCGGCGCATGAGATCTGCGTCGTCGGCCCGCGTTGGATTCAGCTGGCGGCCCTAACGCGACGGCTGATGAGCGCCTTGCCTGAATACAGCTTCGACGGCCCAGGAATGGCACCGTTCTCCCGCGACCAGGCGAACTTCTGGTTCAAGGTCACCCGACTGGCACTCACCGAGCCGTCCCCACAGCTCTATTTGCGTCGGATGCGATGGGCCGGAGAAATCCTCGCTGAGCTTCGCCACACAGGCATTCCCGTGAGCGATCTTTCGAGGCGTGAGCTGCTACGTCGTTGCAACGGCATCCGGATCGAGGAGGACAATGGGCTTGAGTTTCTACGGCTGTTCTTCGACGACTTCTGTCTCACACTGGGCTTTGAGCTGGCGGATTCGCCAACGCTCGCCGAACATCATGAGACGTTCTTCGCGCGGTCAGAGACCCAGATCGCACGTCTAGAAGAGGCCGGCGTTCAGGGGGTTTCTACTATCGCCATGTTTCGGCGAGTGTTCGCCAGTCGGACCGGGATCACCATCTCGACGATCCACGGTGTAAAGGGCGCCGAGTTCGACACGGTGATCGCCTTTGCCATGCTGGAGGGGATGGTCCCGCACTTCGCCGACCCTGCCGGGGAAACTAGCGCCAAGAAGCTGCTCTACGTGGTTTCCTCTCGGCCACGGAAGAACCTGCATCTGATCGCCGAGACCGGCCGCCTTGACGGCCGGGGTGATCCCTACAGCACGACGGAGATCCTGGAGGCTTGCGTGTTCGACTATGACGAAGTACCGGAGATTGCCTGACCGGTTCCGCCTGCAGAGGCGTAGAGGCGGCTCCAAGCTCTTCTCCCTGGCAATCAAGCAATCAAAGCAAGCTCGGCAGAGAGACCTCAATGCCGAGCCTCCCCATGTCCCCATGGTCGACCGACTCTACCACCGCCGCGGCGCGGTGCAGTTCGGGCACGAGCTGCGGCTCAGCCGCTCAGCCGCAGTGCTCTCCGGCTGCTCGAACACTGAACACCCGCCGCTTCGAAGCCTCGTTTTGGAGGCCGATTTCGCCTCGCAGAGCCCCCTGCTCTGTCGCGACCGCGAAGATCCGATAATAAAGATTATGTCTAATAGGGACAGGATGTCCGTCCAGGACAGGGGCCAACCCTAGCGCGCCCACGCACAAGGCGCAACATCAGCGCCACGACGGCGTCTGCGTCTATTAGGCGAAACATAGTGACGACGGCGAACCGCCCGGTCAGCCTTCCCATCGAGCGCGGACTCGCCGGCCCCGGCCTGCTCGCGTTCAATGGGCATCTCGACCGTCTCGGCGATGTGGAACGCGGGCGTGTCCAGCCGGTCGCGGTCCTTGCGGAGAAACTTCAAGCGGCGAATCCGGCAGCACACCAGCGAGGAGGGCCGGCGTTCGAGGGTCGAAATGACCTCCTCGCCAACCTGCTCGAAGTGCTCCAGCCCCGCTTGCAAGACCTCCTCGGGGACGACCTCGATTTCGACCACTGGGAGACTCTCGGGGATGCGCCGGCGCCCGGTTGGCTTCGGGCGGGACTCGGACTCAGCATCTTCGATGTCGGCTTCGGTGGTTGAGGCCTCGTCGTCCTCGTCGTCGGCATCCTCATCGAGCACGAACTCCTGTTCACCGAGCAAGCCGGCGAGCAGCTGCAGCGACAGCTGTAGCTCCGAGGTCGGCATCCGCTCGGACTTCTGCCCCAGCAGGCCCAACTCCAGCTTCCGCGCCTTCTCCAGCATCTCCTGGTACAGCGCCCGGTACCGCTCTCGCTCCTTCTCGAGCTTGGTGACCGTGGCTCGAAGTTCCGCGTTGTCGCGGGCGAGCTCAGCCACGTCCATCGTCGTTGGTCATACTCGATGCTCCCGCATCGGCAAGCCTTCATCGCCGCGCTTTCTTCACGACTCCCTCGAGCAGCCGGGCCAACTGCCGCCCGTCGATGCGCATCGAGTGCCGCTCGCTCCACCGACCCACCGGCAGCTCGAACGCCGCCTGGTGCAGTCGCTTGTACAGCAGGCAGTACCCGTTGCGCTCCCACCAGATGACCTTCATCCGGTTCCGCCGCTTGTTCACGAAGCAGAACATCGCGCCGTCCTGTGGGTCTTCCCCCAGCACCTCTCGGGTCGCCAACGCCAACCCGTCGAACGAGCGCCGCATGTCCTGCGGCTCGCTGCACACGAAGATGCGGGTGCCCTTGGGCATCATCGTCGCGCCTCCAAGACATCGAGTACCTTCGCCAGCACCTCGCGGTCGAATCCGCGGCCGAGCATCAGCTCGACCGCGCCCACTCGCATCCTCAGCGGCTCGGCGTCACCGTGCGCATCCGGAACGACCTCCACCAGCGGCAACGGCTTGGCCGTCTTCGATCGCGTCGCCTTCTTCGGTTCGAGCGTCTCGCCTTCGACGCTGAGCTTCAGCGCCCAGCGTTCCAGTGACTGCGCCGAGTACTCCTGGTCCTTCGCGAACTCTCCGAGACCCTGGCCGCTCGCCTTCCACGACCGCACCCGCTCCAGCCACTGTACTCGCGTCGCCCGCTTGCTCACCCGACCGGCCTACGCCCGCCGAGGGCTCATGTCACGACGTGGTCCGTCGAACGCATACGGCCAAACCCATTGGTCTTCTCGTGGGCTCGCAGACAAGCTTGGAGTCAGTCAGAGTTCCGTGAGTCGGGTTTGGCG
>ENA-OWNT01004374-OWNT01004374.1-seawater-metagenome-genome-assembly--contig:-NODE-4374-length-12457-cov-3.773021_pt1 | contig 12457 bp, 14 predicted proteins | sample MGYA00238136_ERZ651165 | MGnify/ENA primary metagenome ERZ651165 (study PRJEB26861, sample SAMN08777766) | seawater metagenome | isolation source: coastal seawater | place: USA: Florida | collected... | reverse complement strand
CCCCCGCACCGCCACCCACCCCACACCCCACCCCATCCACTCGAATCGAACCCATTTCCATTTATTCCCGAATGTAGTTATAGTATCCCCTTTTCGCTGAAACCCTCTGACGCAGTGTTGTGTCACGGAATATTGTTGCCTGTTTCGGGAAATTTGCGTACACGCACTCGCAACACGGACGTACTCACAAACAATTGACGACGAAGGAACCCTAATTTGCGAGCAGTACCGTATATGGATACTTTGTGACCGTTGGTTATGGTGAAGATAGTATCCATAATAGGGATTCAGCGGTTGTGTCAGGTGACACAACGGAGGTCCAACGTTCGTTCGTTCGTTCGTTCGTTCGTTCCGGCAAATTGGCAAATTGGTTTTGCGTGTGTGAGTGAGTGAGTGAGTGAGCGAAGGTTTGGGGAATTATGTTTACTCTCATCAGGTTAATGTAAATATTAATACATGTACTGTACAACGGTCAAAGATAAAATGAGAAAATGAGAAATTGGAAAATGCAAAATGAGCTTTGAGTATTTTGAGCGTTTCCATGGCTCTGCGTTTGAGCGCTTGAGCGTTTGAGCGTTTTGAGTGTTGCGTGGTTTGATGCTTGGAAAGCTGCAAAGAGTGCAAAGCCTCCTTTATAACAATCTGGAAAATCCGAAAATCCGGAAAATCCGAAATCTCGAAACTTCCACACAACTTTTCACTTCTCCACGCTGCATAGTTTTCCAAACCTGCCTCCCCATTCCACCCTCTGAGAAAACGCAATTGTTCTGAACACCCAATGGGAAAATGAAATATTGAATTTCTAATTTTTGATTTTTTGAGATCTTGAGATTTTGAGGCACAGCAGGTCGGCTGTTGCAACACTGAACGACCGAAAAGTTTAGTTGAACTACGCTGGCGCTTGTTTGGGGGACGGCGCGAAAGCGCGGGAACGGCTGGGCCGAAACGGTTCGTTCCTGTTCGGGCAGCGAGCGGTCCTGCGGGCAAGGGCCATCATCACCTACCTGTGCTGTGCTAGCTACGTATCGCTCTCTCGCTCCCTTGGTCACTGAAGTGGGATAGGAAGTTCAACAAACTCGGCAACAGCTGTGCGTGAGGACTGGCAAAGAGGAGGCGCACTGTACAGTGGCTGACGGCGCATTTTAGAGCGCAACAGAGTTCCGAGAGAAACTGAGCTAGCAAACGTGTGCACTCCTCTGCTTTAACGGTTTAAGCAACTACATCATCTATAGAGGATCGTTGAAGCGTGGGGGACCGTGCTCGCCGGACATCATTTGCTTGCGATACCTACACACACACGATTTCAGTGAATGGGTGCATTTCCAATGCGACAGCAGGCAAGAACAAAGAACGCACCGAGATCGAAGCAGGTTCAATGATCTATCTTTGACTCGCACCTGAGGTGGTACAGTTCGAACAGATGTGCGTAATGGTCAGTGTTGGCGAGGTCATACCAACGTGAAAACAGAACACCAGTGAAAGTTCTTCACGCTCACCTCCCACTGCCGCAAGCCTTCGACAAAAGCTCTGTGGAGGTCGATCGTTGTGTATCTACACAGTTGCAAGCAAACTTTGAAATGAACCTTTGTTCGGGTCCACACACGGTTCAACTCGTTTACGAACCTTTCACGCACAAACTGTATCGCATCCTGATGGTCATACTTGTGACAAATTTGCAAAAACCTTGCGACACCAGGAGAAAGTAGAAAGTATGAGTCATCTTGCAGGGCTGCGCCACTTGCCACGAGCCAGATCAATTGCTCTTACCCGCATATAATAGCTGGAGAACAGCTCTTGCCTTCACGGCAGCAGACAAGGGTGTTGCTTTGGTCTTCTTGTCCTGCCGTTATGCTCCTAACAGCGGCCTGTTGGTAACCCACAATGGCGTGCACAAGTCATGCGTTCGTCTAGAGCAGAAGTGCATCTGGAGCAGAAGTGCATCTCGTCCCTCACAACAACACCCAGTCACTCACCGGCAGTTGGGCTACGAGACCCGACCAAGCAACGGCTGTATCTTCATCTTTGGCATCGCAAATCAACACCTGGAAAAATGGAAACAAACACACGAAACCACGTCAAGAATCTCGGTCATTAACAGCATGACTTGTTTTGCAATTCCAGCTAACCTTATGCTTTGCAGATGCTTGTAATTGGTGGACAAATTCGGGCAAAGTTTCCGCAGCGTCCCGAACAACCACAAGAGTGTTGACCTGCACAGCACGCGTAATATTAAAATCACGACAAGACACCAGCACAAATTCTAGCCACACACGCATTCTCGCCCGACCTTATTGTGGCAGATCCACTGATAATCAATGCACTTCCACGAAGCCACCCACAATTGTCCGTGCGGAATGCTGCCATCCAATAGTGACATCAAAAATTAGTACAACACAACACGTGGCGCATGTGCGCAACAGAACGGACGCAGAGCGCGTACGTGATTTTGTTTTTCTCAAATATTCCGTCGAAAATCAACCCCGTGCGAGCAAACATTTCTTTCCGAAGTAAAGCCCGGCACTTCTGGTTCCGCGTTACTTGCAGCGCATTCTTCTTGGTAAAACTCAGTTGGTACGGGCGAGCGTGCTGTTCCAGAAGCCACTCCACGACGTTAACGTGGCCACTGTTTCCTGCATGATGCAACAGTGACCACCCCCACTTGTCTGTCTGGTGCAATCGATGCGTGGGGGCACTTTGCAGGGCCAGCAACCTTTGCATGGGCACCAAGCGTCTGCACATTGCAAGAACATTTCAAGAAGCGAACGAACAAAAGTGAGGCCCACAGGCACCGGCATCGATTGAGCTCGCGCGAGAACATACCCGTATCGAGCTGCCGTGTGCAGAGGTGTGCGACCAAGTGCGTCAGGTTGGTCCAATGTGACTTTTAGGTCGTCAACAAAAAAGTCGAAGAGCTCCTGTCTGCCCCTCATAATTGCAATTCCAAGCGCATCAACTCCGGTAGCATTCTGGACTGCTGGATCTGCCTTCATGGACAGGAGAAATTTAACGCACGTCACGTTGTTACTTCCCACAGCGTGGTGGAGCAACGTCGATTGTGACGCATCTTTGAAGTTGGGCGCTGGAACGTGTGCTAACTGCGGGAATTTTTGTGGCACGGAGAACACTGTTCCACTGAATTCCAGGATCATTTTCTGAATCCGTTCCTGCAACCGGGCGATATTCTCGTTGTCGATTTCGAGTGGCGACATTGTATTCCTTTCTTTACGTCTTTTCTGGCGTGCCAATTCTTTCTCTTTTGCAATGGCGGCTTTGTCAATGAAGCCGTCTTTGTTATCGCTCGACTTCTTGGACTTCGGCGTCTTGGACTTCGGCGACTTGGGCTTCGGCGACTCAGCTGGCGAACGCCCGCCTTCTTTAGGACTTCCTGGTGGGCTTGTAGAATTCATCTCCTGAAGGCGTTGAGCATGTGTTTTCTTCGCCATCTCCTCTTTGAAATGTTTTTCACGGCTTCTAAACCACTCTTGAAGTTCGGCTTCGGTTGACATGATATTTTCCATGTCTTCAAGAAGACCGCAAAACAAGTGGTCAAATGCGTATCCAATTTGGCCCGCGATGTCGTCGAGTGGATCGATGCGAGGGCGTATATTTGTCCAAAACGTGAGTCGGATAGGCTTCACACACAATTTAACGATGCTTTTGATGGCCTGCAGCGTCATTTTGGGACCAATCGTTACAGAATTGACCTCTGCCAACCGAGCGTCGCCTGCGCGAAGCATCGGCCAACGTTTAGAGTATTCATTCTCTTTCTCCGCCCAACCGTCAAATATGGCGCCAAACCCACCCAGGCCAGCAACAAAGTTCATTGAAAACAAAGGGGCAAACGATTCGTCGAACTTGATCCTTGTGATGTCAGCAGACACTTTCTTTCGGTCCACCTCAACGGTGAGGAAGCCGGGCCCATTATTTGGGCGCCACTCGTCCATGACTCTGGGACGTCAGTCAAGAGTCACACCATTTCCAGCATCCCCTGCGTCAACCAACCCAGACTCGATCTTGCGACATGAAGCCACTCTTTGTGCAACTTTTCAGCAAACTAAATCAAGCTAAATGACAATTTTGTCTGTGATGTTCTTGTTGAAGCAAAACAACGATTGCGCTCAGGTCGGCAGTAAGATGGCATTCGGACAGCCACACGGCATCGCGTTCAGTCACCTTCACACTTGAAACTGCGTGCATGAACCACGCGTCTAGCGACCAACTCCACCGTCTATCCAACCACTCCCCCGCCGCACAACGTACGCCAGCCCAGGACTCTGTGACACAGCCCTTCTGCGTCGTCTCCATCGTCATTTATTCACATAATGAAGGTTTGACCATGCGAAACTCAACACGGTGACAGGCGACGAGGGTAGGTGACAGACGTTACGACGTTACTCAGTGGGTGAGTGAGTGTGTGCGTCATCGCATCTTCGCCAAACGGCGTCCAGCTTTGCACTTTGCACCTAACGAACGAAGCGAAGCGACCCAAAACTCACAACGCAGCAACACACGCAACACACCAGACGACGACCACCTGTCGAGTGGCGGGTTCGACTGATCTCTTGACCTTGCTTCACAACGAAAGCAGGGTGACTACAGAATGCGTTCGCTTCACGTAGATGGATGCTTTGGAGATGTCCTCGCTGCAGCGACAACAACAGGCACGAATGCGGGTGGTGCAATCAATTCAAGAGGAACGAACGAGATGGCAAGATGTTCGCTGCCAACCAGGCCAACTCGCACAACGACAGGGTGTGGTGTGTGGACGCAGAAAGGTGCAGCGTGATGCATGTACTCCGTCGCCTCGCCACGAAGTGGTAACGTTAGTGGTGGCGTTGTCGTGCAATGTGAAGGCACTCCATCGAGTGGTGGGCAACCAAGACAAGGTCGAAGGAAGGCCCTACTTTCATAAGTACTGCTTTGTTTTCTTCAAAAAAGGTTCATGTTAGAGTATCAACCTGTCCACATAATCGAGAATGACTTTTCTCGCTGTGGATTAACATCAATCGGCATTGTGCCGTGATATGACCACCGCTCTTGTGGGCGTATGACCCGATGCCTCACTCACAAGATGTGCTTCAGCGCCGTTTGGAAGCACAACGGCGTGTCAGCGCGTTGGAGTCCAAAATTACACGAATCAAGCAACAAGACTTCACAGTGCCACCTTTAGAGAATTCGACAAAACTTCAGCGTCAGAAAAGAAAGAAGAGCACGCGCTTGCAAAGAAAACTGCGGCAGTCACCAGGTCGCAGACAGGTTCCAGCCGGTAGGTCCGACGTGTACATAAGACGCATTATGGGAACCGGTTCTCGGTCGCACACTCGCCCTCGTGCATATTCACGGACGCCCAGCGCTCGCTGTGCTGACGACAATAACGATGACGACGAGGACGATGACGATTTAGCACTGGATCCACTCGTTCAGGAAAAAATTCGGCGCAAATTCCCCACGCAAGGGCCAGTTGCCGATTCGTCGGCGGGCAAGAATGCAGCTGACAAAACAGAAGTTGAAGACAACAAGCCACCAACAGCTTCGAACGATGAGAGCGAGTTGTTTTACTCCAAGTTGCGCCCGCGGAGCCCGACACGTTCAACAGTACATATCTTCGGGAGGTTGGACAAGTTGTCTTCTGTTCCTGTGCATTTGTCGGACGACGACAAACAGAACGTGATGGATCTCTTTGCCCGAATGGACCGGCGAGCTTTACTGCGGTAAGAATGCGCTTGAGTGGTTGTCACCATTTCAGGAGATTCAACCTTTTTGATTTTATGCTTGTGTCGTCACAGAACTCCGATTGTCGCGCCAAGACCCAAGCGTCCGTTGCGAGCCCCGTCTGTCGCGCTGGCGCAGGTGTATTCTGACCGAGTGTCACCAGCCAGGGCGGAGCGCTTCGCGTCATGGCTGGTGGCACCACGAAAGAAGTAGCACAGCAACAAATAGTGAAAAGTGGCCCGGCAAAAGCGACACAGCCATCGTGGTGGACCGCCGCGTAGACTTTGCTATCGTCAACAATCAGCCAGAGTCCGCAATGCTGACTATACCACTTGCTTCAATCGACAACATACCACCCGAGTACCATCGACCGCGATACATTATCTATTACATAGCATCAACATCTACCCCCCAATTGCCAAATGAAGTTCCTTGTGAATGAATTCCAATGTCAATGTCAATGTCAATGTCAATGTCAATGTCAATGTCAATGTCAATGTCAATGTCAATGTCAATGTCAACGTCAATGTCAATGTCAATGTCAATGTCCCATCAACGTCAATGTCAATGTCAACCATAACCTCTAAAACACGGCAAACCTCCAAAAAATGAAAACCTCTAAAAATGCCATCCAAAGCACCGAATCCTGCAAATTCGAGGCTCCCCCGCCAGCCAGCAGCTGCCAGCAGTGAGTGAGTGGGTGAGTGAGTGAGTGGCCGTTCGTTCGTTCACTCCCCCCCACCTGCACTGGCTCGATTATATCATTTATTCCCATATGAGGAAGTGTCAGCATCCCGCTCAGTCACTCACGATAATTATCCAATAATGACGTTACATTGACATTCCCATAATCCCATGTATTCCTATCCGAGGAAGACTCAAAGTAAGGGGCATTTGGGTGGTGGGGCATCGTGGAATGGGAATGTATTGCTTTTAGGGAGAGGGGAGGAGAGGGAGAAAACGTTGAGTGGCGCTCTCGACCACTCACGTGCGAGTAACGTCGGTTGTTGTTCCTTTGTCCGTTCGTTCGTTCGTTTGGTCGTTCGTTTGGTCATTCGGTCGGTCGGTCGGTCCGTCGGTCGGTCGGTCGGTTGGTCGGTCGGTCGGTCGGCCCGTCCGTCCGTCCGTCGTTCATTCGGTTGGTCGTAGATTCGGTCGGTCGGTCGTTCATTCGTTCCGTAGTTGTGGAGTTCCGTCAGTCGTTCGTCGTTCGGCCGCTCGTTCGGTCGTTCATCGTTCGTTGTGTGCTCGTTAGCTCGTCCGTTAGTGTTGGTTGTTGGGTGGAGTTGGTTGTTTGGTGCTTGCTCGTTTTTGTGTTGATGTTGGTTGGTGGAGTTGGTGGAGGTGATTGTGGATAAGGTGAATTCGGTTGGGGGTTCTCTGGTTGGTGAGGTTGGTACAGTTGTTTGCTGTTGGATTGTAGTCCACTGTTGCGTTGCTGCCGTTGTTGTCCGTCGACTTGGTTGACTCGGTTGGTTTTTCGTTAACTGCTTAACGCCTGTGATGGTGGTGTGTGAGATGGTGAACACGTTGAGAGCGAGTTCTAGCCGACACTGTGAGATTGGCAAGCAAAATCCGTCCAGAAACGCGTGCAAACGTTGGCTGAAGTCGTAATGTTAGAAGCACAATCACACTGTTGAGTGGCGCCGTTCTCGGTGAAAGGCCCATTGCCGTCCTCCGGCTGAAACGAGAATGGACCCCGAAACGCAATACCATGTGGAGGATGTCGGGCGCATCCTCCTCCAAGCTCAAGATGCTCTCAAGAACATCCGGAAGGACCTGCAGCAAGGTTCCACGAGTCCGGCTATGACTCGGAAAATCGACGAGTTGTTCGATGAAGCAGAATCAAACGTTCGATCAAAGGCTCAGAATGTACTTAGCTCGGTGATGCGAAACCAGATCTCGACGTTGCCCAACATCCCTCCTCCCAGGGGGAGTCAAACGGCCGGCTCTGGTGTCCGCCCCTCACGCCGTTCCCGACAGGCTGCATCCCGTGCGGTGACCAGAGCACAGACCGCGCCTTTCGCCGGGGCTGCGCAAAGTGATTCGTTACACGGCCGCAACGCAAGAAGAATTTTGGACAAGTTTGGGCTTTTGCAAGACCCGACCCCGGCGGCTCGCCACAGGGCGATCGACCGTCGTTTAGCGCGAGCCATTAGCAAAAAGCACAAGCTGCACAATAGACTTATCAAGAAACCGACGGCAACCCGGCAATCATCGCTCCCGGCAATCAATCGTGCTGACGCGAGTGCGCCACCGCCGCGTGTCTCGGAGAGAGACATTCAGGCAGGGCTGTACAGCATGATATCGAGAGGTTTCGTCCCAAAAGGCACTGATCTCGGACCGGCCTTCGAGTACGGCCCTGCCCCACTGCAGGCTTCCACTGTCCCGATTCTTGAAGCGCCTGCGCGCCGCGAAATCCGACCAGAGACCTCCACGGTTGGTTCTTTTAATGTGGCTGGGCTGAGGTTTGATCTGTCGCCGCCCAAACCTGCAAATGAACACAACAGCTCCGAGCACCAGTCGCGCATCACCGAGTCGTCACGCCGTGCCAGAACCTCCAATGACAGTGGCCAAAAGTCAAGCTCCCATCACAGTCGACCTAATTCCCACTCGAAATCCCTTCGGCCGGAGCGGGAGCGGGCCAAGTCGAAATCTAGCAAGCGTGAAAAGTCGCAGGTTGTCACTGATGACTTCGCAGAAGCTGTTGAAGAAATTAGAGGATACAACGAACTCTTGGACGAGTTTTCTCTTCATCAATTCATTGTCAGGAAAGGAAGAACTCTGACCGACACTCCGGAATATGAATCGTTTAAGCGCAAACACAGCAACATCTGGGGTAGCATCAAAACTGTCATCCGTTACTTAGAAGACCTACTGCAGCTGTACAGCATCCCGCTTGCCTACGTGGATGGTCAAAAAGTAGCCGCTCTCGCACTTGATGAATTGACGGAACCCACAAAGGAAGCCCTCTTGGACTGCATTGCAAACCGAGACGAAGTCCTCCCCATCATCGAGGCAACTGGACAGCGTTTCAAGGCAGACGCGGGAGAAACGCTTGCAGCAATTTTGATTCAGTCAGTGTGGCGAATGTATGGCTTAAGACGCGACTTTGTCGCCGAGCGATCACGCCTGCATGCTGCTGCGGCCATTCAAGAAATGTGGAGAAATGCCATGGTGCGTGCTTCATTCATTGCCACGCTGTGGCGCAAGCGAACACGCGATCGCAGCGACATGGACGAACTGCAAACCGAGCTCGTAGCGTCTTGGGGATCTGTGAGCCACAAACATCGCATTGTGGTACATGTCCCTTCCGTGGGCTACAACATCGAGAAGCGCAAAACGATGTACGATCTGCAACGCGAACAGAACCTGACGCTTGCGCGACTGTGCGATGTAAAAGATCCGACCGTAGATGTCATTTATGTTGCTCCATTCCACATGAATGAAGAGACTATCCAATACTGGCAGCGAATTCTGCAAATTGGTGGCGTGAAGCACGCTCGATCCCGGTTCACGATTGTTGTTCCAGAAAATTTGGACCGTTTCCCATCTCACTTGTCGCTCACGCAGTTGCTGCTCTATTCACCCCGAGCCTTGAACAAAATTCGCAATTTAGTTGGAAGTCAAGAGGCTTACATTGTCGCTGGAGCGATCAATGATGACACAGAGAGGTTGGCGCTTGAACTGCAGATCCCATTAATGGGCGCCAGGTCGGAATCAGCGCAGTTTTACAGCAGTTGCTCAGGTGCCACTGGCATTTTCACCGAGTCCAAACTTATGGTCCCGCATGGATGCCGCGACATCTACGATGAGCAGCAGTTCTTGCTGACGCTCACCAAGCTAATCGCAGCATTTCCGACTATTAAACAGTGGATATTCAGGATCGAAGGGGAGTTCGGGGAACGCGGAATCGCGACAATTGAGACTTCTCGCATAACCGGCTACTCGAAAGTCATGAAACTATACAAAAAGATGGCCCATGAACCGCCATCGCACTGGGCAAGGCCAGAGGTCCAGCAAAGTGTCCAAGAATCCATTCTCTCAGACCTTGAGGAGTCGTTGTTGAGGTGGATGTGTATTCAGCGAGAGGATTTGTACTCATCATACCGTGAATACATCGAAGCTTTTTGCAAGGACGGCGGTGCCATTGAGGCCAAGCCACCAAATATCAGAGGACGCCCGTCAGCTGGGCTATTCATAGCTCCAACCGGTGAAGTCCAGGTGCTTTGCACGCACAACAATGCGTACTACCACAATTTTGTCGTCGGCGCTGGGATATTTCCGCAGGACTGCGTCCCTCCTGCTGCAATTTATGGGGCCTCCAAGGCTGTTGGAAAGACCTTGTATCACAAGGGCGTGTTTGGGTATGCTGAAGTTCACTTCACCGTATGGTATGACCTGGATCGTGGGATGCCGGCGCTTTGGGCTACAGACCTCAAGTTGGAATTGACGCGCAATACAGCGAGTTACAATCTATTCGACTTTTTGATGCGTGGCCACTTCGACGCTGTTGCGGGGAAATATATGGTCAACCTGGGCCGTGATCCCGACACGCGGAAAGCCAACAATGCACGACTTGCGATCATGAACAAGGGGAAGCCGATCCCTAAAAGTGTGACGTCGAACTGGCAAGTGCGCTCATACATTTACAGCGATGCAATCCGACTGCGACGAATATCGCGCCTGCATTACGGATCCTTCTTCAACTTGTGCCGCCTGGAGCATATTTCATTCGACCTCCCAAGACGTTCTGGCACAGTGTTCCAGCTCATAGACTCGCTCTCCAGAGGCATTTTTGGTCTCATGTGCATTGCCAAAGCTGGACCAGCGGCTGTGGGCGTCATGCAGAAAAACCTTCACTTCATCAAGGAGCAGGTCAGCGCAAGCACAACCCAGAATAGTAGAGTGAAACCGCACGACATGGACAATTTCAATGAAATCGTGAGCTGTATTCGGCAACTTTATCAAAGCTAACTCAAACGCGTATGAAAAAGACGAATGGTAGTTGTTTTAGATGATCATAGTAGTGCAAGTTTACTAACTAATAAATTCGTACGACGATCGACGATGACCTAGTTGTTGGCGCTTCAGCCCTCAGTATGCTCCACAAGATTCCAAAAACGCAGCCACCTTACGATGACCGCACGCTGTAGCAATTGCCAGGGGAGTCTGGTACGTAATTTCATCGGGACGAACCAAGCCATGACTTTCATGATGCACTTTTTGAAGTCCGTTTTCTTGCATTGCTTCGGCGGTGGTTCTGTTGATGTTGGCTCGCGCCCGAACAAGCAACTTCACGACGCTCAAATGTCCCTCCTTGGCCTAGAGTTAAGCAAAACATCTCTCATTTGTTGACGACCGCAAATCAAACTTGTGATGAAACAAACCGCAATGTACAACGAGCTTGCTCCTTCCTTGGTGACATGGTCGACTTCACAACGAGCACTTAAAATTGCCTCGCATATTGCGGCGTGCCCTTCTTGCGCTGCCAAGTAAAGAGCGCTCATTCCAACAAACCCAGTTTGCGAAGACAAGTCGAGCTCGTCACCTCGCAGATCCTCATCACGCTCTGGAATCAAGGCACCCCGCTGCAGCAGGTAATTGACAATTTTCAAATACCCATGTTGAGCTGCGACATGCAGCGGTGTGGAACCATCAGAGGTTGCAGTGTGGTTGATATCAGCGCCAGCTTTGACCAGAACGCGGACGCCCGGCTCAAAGTTCGCGGTTGCAGCATAAATCAAAGGTGTATACCCGTCCTGAAACCAATATCACAACAGTAAATAGACACACCCTTGTAAGGTAAACGCCATTGCGCCGTACCTCATCGACGTAATTCACATTCGTTCGCACTGCAATAAGAGCCTTCAAATTTTGCAAGTCTCGATCCATGCATGAGTCGATGAGTTCTTCAGCTTGCTCATCGATAGATCCGCCCGGCTTTGCAATTGGGACTGCCTTCCGCAAAGACGCTGCAATCCTCGCTGCCTCGTTCGGAGATGTTACCTTCTGAATCGAATGGCGTTGATCGTCTTCAAAAGCAGCTCGACGAGCCGCGGCAAGTTCTTGCTCGGCGTACGCAGCATTTCGACTTGCAACTTTGCTGATGATAGGGGATAATGAATCTCCTGCAGAAGTGAAGACATGGGCAGCCAAACGTTGAGAAGTCAAATGCGCCTTCCTCGTGATGCGCTGCAGTCAGACGGACCTGTTAAGCCAGCCAAAGGATGCTGTGCCTGTACGAGGAAGTCGGAGAGGAAGTGGTATGTCGCACGGGGCGGCAATAAATTTATGGCGCAGCAGATCGAAAAGCGAAATGAGGTGACTAGCGAAACCCGGAGCGAACGCGTATCGCACGTTGCACAATTAAAGGCTGACTTTCCTGCTCAAATGTCATTTCCTCGCATCGCACGCACACGCGTACGATTTGAAAACCTCTCCGCTCTTCGTCGAACTTCTGGCGCGCCATGAATTGCGCGAATGTCTCGTCTTTTGGTGGCTCCTGTCATTTCAACAGCAAAGAGTGACTGGTCATCTTTAGGGCGATTGGAGCACGCAGCGCGGACCTGTACAACGTGTTTCGGCTTCACCGACATCTTGTTGGGCGAGCATGCTTGGCACACAACACGCCCGCACAATCGGCAATGGTGACGTCGATTGAAGACGTCAAACAATGCATCGCACTCCATGCACGCAACCACCGCCTGAGAAGAATAAGTCCAAACAAAATCATAGATCGGAA
>ENA-OWNT01004373-OWNT01004373.1-seawater-metagenome-genome-assembly--contig:-NODE-4373-length-12458-cov-3.738551_pt1 | contig 12458 bp, 11 predicted proteins | sample MGYA00238136_ERZ651165 | MGnify/ENA primary metagenome ERZ651165 (study PRJEB26861, sample SAMN08777766) | seawater metagenome | isolation source: coastal seawater | place: USA: Florida | collected... | reverse complement strand
CCAGCCGAATGACTGCTGTGCGCTGCGAATCGCCTTACGGGTATTCGCGCCGATGATCCCGTCCGGGGCGCCTGCGTCGTACTGACGGGCTGACAGCAGTGTCTGCAGCTCGATACGCTCAGAGCGACTCAATGGACGGTCGCCACGAGGCCAGTTGCCGGTCACGTACCCACCGCCGCTGAAACGCTCGGACAGCAGGCTCACGCCCAGCGCGTAAGACGACGAGTTGTTGTATTTCAGAATCGCCCGGAAATTGTCCATCACCAGAAACGCCGGGCCCTTGTAGCCCGCCGGTAGCAGTAATGCTGCCTGTTGTTGCTGGAGATAAGCAGGCAGCGTCGAACCGTTTGCGAGCTTCAGACCCATCTGCTGCCATTCGGCAATGGTCTTGCGGGTGGACGCGTCAGCCAGGGCATAGTCGAAGCCTGGATTGAGTTGAACCTCGAACCCCCACGGCTGGCCCTTTTGCCAGCCGGAGCTTTGCAAGTAGTGAGCAGTCGAGGCGAGCGCATCGGTCGGCGAGTTCCAGATGTCGCGACGGCCGTCACCATCAAAATCCACCGCGTGCGTGTTGTAGGTGGTCGGGATGAATTGCGTTTGCCCCATCGCGCCGGCCCAGGAACCCAGCATGCTTGGCGCGTCGATGTCGCCGTGCTGAATGATCTGCAGAGCGGCGATCAACTGATCCTGTGCGAATTGCGGACGGCGACCCTCATACGCCAGCGTTGCCAGCGAACGTATGACCGACTGCGTCCCCTGGAACTGACCGAAGCTGCTCTCCATGCCCCAGACCGCGACCAAGGCCTGACGATCGACGCCGTAGCGTTGCTCGATGGCCGTCAGCGCGTCTGCGTATTGCGCCAGCAGCGCCTGACCCTTGCGTACGCGCACCGCTGACATGGCGCTGTCGAGGTATTCCCACACTGGGCGGGTGAATTCCGGCTGGCTGCGGTCGGCCTTCACAACGCTCATGTCAGGCGTAACGCCGGCAAAAGCGTTATCGAACACCTCAGGACGAACGCCCGCGCTCAACGCCTGCGCACGAAACATGCTCTGCCATTCGCTGAAACTCATGGCGGGCTGGATTTCGAAATTGTTGTCGTCCGGCTGCGCCACGGCGTTGGAGGCTGCGGGCACATTTTTGGAGACTTGTGGCGCGGAAGCGGATTGAAGCGGGGTAGCCACTGCGGCGGTAGGCTGTTCGGCGCAGGCAACCAGTATGAAGAAGCTAGAGGCAGCGATCAGTTGGCGTACAGGCCAACGACGGGGAAAGCTAAAGGGCATTCTGGGGTCCACAGGTATAAACCGTAAGGTGCAGACCTTAACATGCCGGCCCTGTTGGCGGGGACGTCAGTCCGTAACCTGAAGTTTTCAGGCCGCCATAACGGAAGAAGCCTCCCAGTTTTTCGACTGGAAGGCTTCGCGGCGGTAGCTGCCTTTGCCCTTGGCGGGTTGTTCCTGACGGCTGCGGAACAGTGGCTGGGCGATGATGGATTTGGCCTTGTTCGGCCGTTTCTTTGGCTTGCTCATGGCGGATGCCTTGTGTCGATTGACCTTCGATTACCCATGCGTTCCCAGCGAATCGAGACCTGCAGGCAATGCAGTTGTGAACATACAGGCATTTCTGTTGTATGCCATACATGGCCGAGTGTTCGAACTCACCCAGGAACGGGCGTTGGTCCACTGTATGAGGCATTTGTATTGCACACGTTGCAATGTTCGGTAAACACAGCAGACGGAAATGAATTTTTGCCAGCCTGCTTTTCTGTTGCTGCGGAGACGTTCAACGCCCAAACCTGCACAGAAATTACAAAACGACGGGTCACTGTTTCAACGACGCCAAAGCCAGAAAAGTTGCAATGCCGTCGTACGTCTCCATACACTTCAGACTCCCCCAAGTGTTCTCCCATAATGACATACATTCGTCCCCGAGAGCTCACAGTTTCAACATTGTAACCGGCATGGCGCGCCTCGGGCAAGAAATCTGAAAGTGAGAACGACATGACTTTATCAAATCATGGAACGCGAGAGAGCCTACAGAAAGCGAAGAATGCATCGACCGACCACCAAATTCTCCGGCTTCCCCACACAATCCAGGATCTCCCACAGTGCCGGCAGCTCCTAGTGCAATTGAATGAAACGAACAAGGTTGTGAGGACAACCGCATGAATACACACAGCGAGGGAGTAAGTCACAACCTCCTCTGAACTGCCATTTTTGTGACTCAGGATCAAAGCTCCACACCTGGCACAAGCGAACCACTCGTTGTCAAAGTCAAACTTCAATAGTTTTAAGCCAAGGAAACACGGCACGTACATCACTGAGGTCACCGCGGTCGTCACTTGTGGCTCCATAGCCGCTGCCACCAAACATCCAAAGAGTCTTCGTATTCTTGTCGACGGATGTAAAGGCATTTTCGCGCTGTCCGGGATATTGGTGTTCCCCCGAGTACACTCCCACGATATCGTCCGCGCGGTCGTAAATCCGTGTCCACTTCCCTTCATCGCCGTCGTTTGTAGCATGTGCATCATACACCCATAAGTCGTTCAAACTGGTTTTGTTAACTGTAATCCCTCCAAGCACCCAAAGTTGGTTGTCGGAATACCAATAGCTCGTCCAATAGCGGCCGAGCGGAGCCGCATGGTCTTCGAGAAGCGTCGCAGTCACTTCAGTCGACCCACCATTCTTTGAGGTCACCTGAATCTTCCACAAGTCCGTCAACCAGTCGCCATCAGGGTTGCTTCCGCCCAGACCACTGAAGATCAGTAATGAGTTAGTGCTGTCGTCGAAGCCATAGGCAGCATAATGACGTGTTGCCGGCCATTTGTCTGTGTTGTCATGATTGCAAGTTTTAGGACCTGCCAGCCATGTCCATTGTGAAGTTTTGGCATCAAAGGTCCACACATCACTTAGGTATCCGAGATTCCCCTCTTCGTCGTAACCATATCCTCCAAACAAGTAAAAAACGCCGTCTTTCTGCCAAGTATGGGCACAACACCTGGCGCCTGGCAGGTTGGAGGCCGCCGGGACTCCTACAGTTCCGTACGCACCACTGCAATGAGTGTCGTGGTCAGCGCTGCACCCGGTGCTGGACCCGCTGTAGAAGGTCCATTCCGTTCCGGCAGTGTGATTTCGACCAGCTGCAACGGCGGGAACACCCGAGAGGAGTCCAGCGATTAACGGAAAGATTCGGCTCTTCATTTCCGCAGCAAGGTGTTGCGGTGAGGACACGGCACTCGGTACTTCAACGAAAACGGGGCAAAAAATATCCGTCTGCGCTGCTCTGCTGATTTGGCTCTGCCCCAAACATCGTGTTTACAGAGGAACAGTACCAAAGACTTCGTTCACACAGCGGCCACCCCGCGTGGTTTTGCAAGCGACACCGTCCGTGTACTGTTGTCCGTGTCGACACTCACTTTCAAACAAGCTTTACTCACTCAACAAACGCGCCATGCGCACCATTGCCACCAGGCACCAGTTGCTTCCAAGTGCAGCCTACTCAAACGACCTATTCTTCTTCTCTCTAACGTGGTTTGGAGTCAATGCTTAAGTTAAGTGACGCGTTACGCAACTGCCCAACACCGTGCAACACGCGACCACCCGACGACACGCGACGACACCACACACGACGACACGACGACGCATCCCGCGAGCCGCGATCTTCGGACAACGGACGACGGACGACGGACGGACGACGGCGGATGACGGACGATGATGCTCAGTGACTTAGAGAGTGAGTGATTGTGAGTGAGTGAGTGAGTGAGTGACGAAGATACGGTTGCTGTGTGGCAGCCCCTTGGACCAACGGGTAGATCTAATGGCTAGTCCTTGCTTGGACGAACGACGAACGACGAACGACGAACAACGAACGACGACTTTGGACTTTAGTAATGCATCTTAAAGTTTATGTACAGTACTGTGAATCAAATATATTATTAATGTCGTTGGTGGGTGAACAAATTTTATGTGTTTAAGTACTGCAACGTTTGGTTTTCGGCACAGTATAAAACGTGGGCTCGTTGGTCGGTTGTTGGTGGTCGTCGTTCGTTTGTCGTTATGTACTTCGCTCAATTCCGGAAATTTTTAGTTTTATACTTTTCCTTTCATTGTAATGTATAGTTACTTATTCTCCGATTACAATATCTCAGTACAGTCAATAAAGCCGTTCTCTCAAAATAGCCTTCTTCAGTATTCCTAACATCCAGTACTCATTATACTATTTCAGATTTCACATTTTCAGACTTCGACTTTCCCACAAACAGGGCGAAGCAGCAGTGCAGTGGGTGCAATGGACTGACTGACTGACTGACTGTGAGTGACTGTGAGTGACTGAGTGAGTGACTGACTGTGAGTGGCTGTGAGTGCAACAACAAAGAGCGCGCTGGCGTGTGCTTTGCCTGGGCTGTGCGCTGTGTGGCGACAGTGAACAGTGAACGACTTCGTTCGTTCGTTCGCTGTCTCTCTTCGTTCGTCGTCGTCGTCGTCGTCGTCGTCGTCGTCGTCGTCGTCGTTCGTTCCTTCGTTCCTTCGTTGTTGTTCCTTCGTTCCTTCGTTAGTTAGTTAGTTCCTTCGTTCGTTCGTTGTGGACCAAGCGACGACGTCAATTGTGCAATTACTCAATTTTAATTAACACGTCGTCTTGTTGCCGTGTTGCTCTTTGGAGTTAGTTGGTTGGTTGGTTGGTTAGTTAGTTGTTGGTTGTGTTGTCGTTTTTTTGTGATGGTAATGGCAACATCGCCTCGTCAGCGTCTCAGGGTCGTCGTCGTCGTCGTCGTCGTCGCTGTCTTCGTCGTCAGTGTCTTCAGAAACAGTCACTCGCCTGGTGCGCACGTTTGTTAGGTCTGCCCCAGCGGTCAGGGTCTAGACTGCATTGAGAAGCTAGAAACATGGTTTATTTCATATTATTCAAGAGTGAATTGTGCGATAGTGCGTGGAACAGCACGATGGCACTCGTGGGCTTGAGTCGCGTGTCCACGTACTTTTGCGGGGAAGCCTCGTTTGCCGAACCGTGACTCTGGTCTGTATTCTGGTGCGTCAAGGCCATCGATTCACTGTCCCAGATGACCAACAATATACGTTTCGCGACCGGTCTTCTTTGACTGCCGTACCGACAGGTTTTTTTACATTTTTGGTTCGGAGACAGCTGCAAGAATGTCGTTGCTGACGAAAGCGGAAGTCAACAAATTCTTCGAAGATGTTTACTTATTCCTGTCGATTGCCTGGCTTTATGTCGGAAGCATGATTTTGTTCGCCTTGTACGAAGATGACATCCTGCAAGCTCCGAACTCGTCTTCCTCGTCCGCGCACGATGCCAACTGGACGACAGCGGCAACGACAGTGGCGACGACCGCTGGCCCAAACGCTACCAATTCGACATCCTACGTCGGCGGCGTATACAACCCTTTCCCGTACATCCCGGTGCTCGTGCTGACGATCGTATTTCCTTTCATTGTCACCCATGTCCTAATGAAAAGGGCGAACCGGAATCTATTTTTGGTTTATCCGTGTAGTGGCATCAACATCCTCTTCGGTTGCTTTTATCTTGCCATCGCCCTCATCGAGACCACTTTATTTCTGCTAGCACTCATGCCACAAGTTCCGTTCCTTTTGAAGTCCATCCCATTGATTATCATCTTTGGCGGTACATTTCTGGCGGTAGTAGTGCTTGGCGCGATATTCTGCCGCAACCTCGAGGTTGGGCGCGGAGCGGCCTTTTTCTGTTGCGCCGCAATTCTTGGTGGTCTATGTCTTCCAGAAATCGTGTTTGTTTCAATGAAACTCGATGGCTGGCTCGATTGGAGATGGAATATCACTTTCATTCCGTTTTGGATTTTGGACATCATATTGATTTTCTTCGGCATCACCATGGCGCAATTTCATGGACGAAAGCTCGCTTCCGATAACGTTTCTCACGGCGACGGTACGGTTTAATGTTTTTTTCTGGCGTTGTGTTTGTTTTGTGCTCTGAATGTGCTGATGATCGTGCAACCCCACAGGTGATCTCGTCGCGTTACAGTTTTTGGGTTGGGTCACAATAGTGCCCTTGATCATTTTCCAGGTGCTAATCTGTGTGCGCGAAGACCAAATAGATCCAGTGATTCCGTTGCCTGAAAATGTGTCAAACGTTTCCTTGACGACACTCGCTCCGCAAATCCACACAACTCTAGCGCCACCCTTCCCGCTGCCAAACGCCACCATTGTACCATTGACAGGTCTGGAGTTGATATCACCCATTCTTGCTGGTTGGGCCTGCACACTCTTGGTTCCTGTTGTACATGCTGGCATGGCCATTGCCGCGGCCACACAACGCCTTTGCGCACGGCTGAGAGATTACGAGAAGCGCTTCCGAGCGTTTGCACGCGAGCAGGCACAGCGTACCATTACCCAGAATCCAGTTACCTCCAGCGGCGACTCTGGGGATATTGAGAGCAACTCATCACAAAGTACGACGGCAGAAGTCGAGTCTGCACCAACACCTCCGCAAAGCCTGCAGGAGGAATGGTTTATGTCCGTTGCTCGCTTGAGATATGCCGAGTCAGAGGTTGGTATTCTGCAAGTCGTAGCGGTGAACATGATTGGTTTGTTATTGTTGCTCGTTCTTCTCTTGTTCTGCACAGAGACAGGCGTTGCAGGCCCTGGAGGAACTGCAAGCTCTCACGTCGCGAGATAATGGAGTGTTGTGCACGAACGACAACCGGGTGAGTGTGTGTTGCGTGGGGTGTTTGTGTCGTTTTGTTCCAGCGCTCATCATCTTTGGCACGTTTTGGTGGATCGTGAACAGGATGTAGTCACTGCCGTGGCTAGGGACCTTCGATCCGAAGCAAAGGCCAAAATCATATCAGCACCGTCTGCGGCGGATATCGATCGAAGGCAGCAGAACGAAGCCACGCGAATGTTCCTTTTCAAGCCGGAGCAATACTTCCAATTGTTTAATGGACGCAACGCGGTTGCCAGTTCCAACGATGGAGGTGAACCTGATGGACCGATTTGGACAGCGGCCACCTCTAAATCTCTGCAAGTGTTACTCATGGTTCGTTCTTTCGTGATTGTCGGTGTTGTGAAACATGTTATGTTGCCGTTCACAATGCAGCCCCTGCCTGTAGCTGATGTTGAAATTGAGTCAGAACATTCGAGTACTAGCCACGGAGACCACGGACGCTGACTGCTTCAGTTACCTCGGAATAGATGTGAGTTCCGTCGACGCCAGAGCAGCGGAGAACCAGTGACCATGGTCGTGCAGAGAGACTGCGGTTTCGACGCAGCTGTGCTGCAAAATTTGTTCATTGTTGTCAGTTCGCTCGCGGTCGCCTCAAACGTGGTCTGACCGCACATCGAAATCTAAACCATGCGTACAGCTGCATTGTAAAACCCACGCATTAAGTTATTCCATACAGGTTGTGTGAGTCGAACTGCCTCCGAATGGTGGCCGGAACCTGTGATGAACGCTGTGGCCGTTGTTCTGCTGCTCAACCTATTGACTGTGAAAACCAGCATCCTGTCACCTGTTACCTGTCGTCGATCACCATCTGTCATCTATCACCTACCATCTGTCACCTCCTCGAGTATGCCACCGACGACCGACGACCGACGACCACCACCTGTCATTACGTTGTCACACACCTGTCATTACGTTGTCACACGCACGACATCGTATCCCATCGTCAAGGACACGTTGAGGTGCTTCAATGCTGCAATCCCAACCCACAACGCCAACGTCTTGCTCGGTTCGACGTTCTGTGCGACAGTTCCACAGCCTCGTGGTTGGTGGTTGGTTTTTGCGGCAGGAAACGCTGACGAAACGTGTCCAGAGGTTTCATCGACGTAGGTACTGCGTACGTTTGATGTCGGCATTGATTGATGATGCACTTTGCGTCGCAAGTCGTCGAAAAATGTCGAAATTGAATTTGAATTTCCGAATTTCCGAATTTCCGAATTTCGAAGTTTCAGAAATTTCAAAAAAGCATTTTCGCATTTTCGCATTTTCAAAACTTCAAAACTTCAACCCTTCGTTCGTTCGCGCGGTTCGCCGTTTCGCCGTTTCTGCGCTCTCCTGGGCGTTGTTTTTCGTTGTTCTGTTGTTCGGTTTCTCCGTTTCTCCGTTTCTCCGTTTCTCCGTTTCTCCTCGGTTTGGCGGTTTCGGAGTTTGAAGTTGGGAGATCGGAGGTTTTGAGGTTTTTTGGTTTCAGATTGCAGATCGTTCGTTCGTTCATTCGTTCATTCGTGCATTCGTTCGTTCGTTCGTTCGTTCGTTCGTTCGTTTGTTCGTTCGTTCGTTCGTTCGTTCGTTTGTTCGTTCGTTGTTTCGTTTCGGAAAGTTGGCGGGAAAAAACGCGCGCAGTCAATCAGTCAGTTAGTTAGTCTGTCAGTCACTGTGTCACTGTCGTCGTGCGTCGTGCATCGTGCACTGCTCGTGAGGCCAAGTTCGTGCGCGGGAAACGCAAAGACCACACTCAAAGCCACACCACCACACCCCGCGCGTGCAGGTGTTGTGTGTGTGTGTGTGTGTGTGTGTGTTGTGTGTGTTGAACGTGTGTCGCGGGTTGTGGGTTGTGTGTGGGTGTTGACCGGGGTGTTGTTGTCGTTGTTGTGTTGTTGTTGTTGTTGTTGCTTTTTGCGTGCGCGCGAACTCGCCCGCTCGAGTCCGTTTGCCCACACCCCACCTCTCACACAGCGAACCGGACAAGAGCGCGCGCGCGCGCGCGAAACCAAGCAACTCAAAAAACTGACACGTCTCCCTGCCGTTGCCGGTGGGTCATGACCCTGAGCACATGAAGACTTGGTGAAGAGCTGCAGCTGGGGTGGAATTGTCAGTTGCGGACTCGCAGCGTGGCGCGCGCACTCTTGCTCGGCGAACGCGGCGATGCGACAGTCGTCGAAGTTACACGCACGCACGCACATAGTCGCAGGTTGCTTGCTCGAAGATAGCCCTTGCTGACTTGGCGCACACGAGCAACGTGCAAACTGCGCGCACGCGGTCCGAAACCAAACATCGGACATCCGCGGCACTCACACACAGCGCTGCCATGACTGTCACCAATTCTGGGGGGATAACGCAACCGACCACAAGAGGGACTGCATGAAACGTGCACGGCCACGGGCTCACCGACCTTGGTGCCGGGGGTGCCGAGCATCCCCTCCCTACACTCCAGAACCTGGGTTTTTGGTGGCGCGCGTTACTACTTGCGCGATGTTTACGTTGGCGTGCTGGCTCAGCTCGTCGTATGTCACCCGAATGGCGGCGGATCCGACTTTTTAGTCGCGAACTGAAATAACTGGGCGCTTGTTGTTCCGTTTCGTATCCATCTTGCAAACTTCAACACTTGCTGACATTTTTCTTTTTTCTTTTGAAACCCACTTTTTTTCGTTTTCATCAACACTCAGACACTATGGCTACCGTTGTTGTCGCAGTCTCGGCCTCAGCTGGCAAAGCCAAACGGAAATCCAATTCAACCTCAGAACGTGAAACGCCAGCGAAAAAGACCACACTACGCGGCCGCGCTGCTTCGAAAGCGTTCGATGCTTGGATGGAAGCAGAGGCCAAGGCCTTCAGGCCGGGCTACGTGAATGTTGTCACCTACACCCCAGTGGACACTGACAGCAGCCACAATTTATCACTTGAAGACCTAAAGAGCAAGTCCCGTTTCATGGTTGTGCCCCAAAGTTTTCTGGACGCTCGGCGTCGAGCATCGCTCATGGTCGGTGAGATTATGTGCTCCGTCAAAAAAACTTCGCGCGACATCATTATGTCGTTGCTGGACGGCACGTACACCGAACCAACAATCGAGGATTCTCGAGAGTGGTGCTTGTCAGTGACAAACACTGCTTCCTCAACAGCCATGAGGGCTTTGATTGCGCATGAGATCAAACACATCCAGGCCCTTTTCCGCAAGTATAAACTCCCTGAGGTCTTCGATCGACTGTTCGGTGAGTTGTAATGCCACAACTCCCTCACACTGTTTTCTTGTAGTGAGCTTGACCAAAGTCCGTGTGGCCCACGCACTCACTCTGTACATGGTGTATTTGTTTTCACAGCCATTGTTTGGGCGTCTAACCGAAACGAATTTTGGCTTCGAGACACAGACAATATCTCCGATTGCGAAAAGTGGATCTCGACGTTCGGACGCCTCTTCAAGAAATTGCTGTCGCACACAAACGCACAACTCGGAATCGACCGTGAGTTTCCTTTCCTCGCTTTGCCATTGCATCGGTGGCAATGAGACATGGTGCAATTGCGAGACTTCGTCCAGACTGATCATCGCTGTTGTCTTGTTGTCGGCATATTGTTCTCCTACTGACAGAGCGCACTCGCAGCGCACTATACCCAGTGTTGAAAGAGATGGAAGACGATTGGAAAACCAACTTCGACACGTGGGGAGGCAAACGTTTCTCATTCAAGTGGAAGCCGAAAAGTACTGCGGCAGTGGTTGTTGCAACTTCCGCAGCTTCACCCTCGGCTTCAGCTCCACCCTCGGCTTCGACCGCAGCACCGGCCGCAGTCCCAGGTCATCCGTGGTTAAAAAACCGTGACCCCAACGCTCCGAAGAACATTTTGCAACTCAAAGTTTACAACAAGGACACGACGCAGTGCGTCGCGGAGGTGTGCGTCTTCGACAGTTACACCTGCATCAACCTCCACCGGGTCCTGGCCCAGGTACGTTCAGCCCCACCTCGCCGGAACGCACTCTGAGCTTCTTGTAATATTGCATCCTCGTTTGCAGGTGGTACAGCCGTGCATGAACCCCAAACCCGCTGTCGCAGACCTCGACAAGGTACGATACCGGTTCGAGCAAGCAGGACATGCCTCTGTCGGAGTGCCGAAGGACAAAGCCGTTGCTTTGAATGGACGGTCAGCCCCTGTTGACGGGTTCGACTGGAGCCACAAAGTGAAGTATTTCATCTCCGATGGAAGCAAGGCAGATGCCAACACGATGTTTACGCTCGAGTGTGTTGATGTTGCACCGAAGTACCAGACCCCCACGCAACTGGCCTCCAAAGACGCGTTTGTCCGAAAGATCGCTAGTGTCATGAAGGACGACGTCATGCCCCGCTGCGTCGCTCACAAGAAAGTGCGTTTTGTGTGTGACTGCGTCTTGTGTGTTTGTACGCGCACAATTGGTGCAAAAACTCATTGCAGTTCGGTTTTGTCGCCCCAGGGTACCAAGACAATTGGGACACTGAACTTACGCTTATTCCAAATGCGCTTCGGAGTCAACCAATCCTTGAACAAAAAGAAGCGCAAGTTTCAATGGCGTGGACTTTATCAGTGCGTTGCTCTGCTTGAACTGTTGTTGACACTTTTCGAACCTTGTTGTGGCCGTCGTCACAGTTACTTAGAGGTTCTCGCGTCATTTCTGGCGACGCAATTCTTACTCCAATGCTCCTGTTTGCATTCTTGTGATAGCATCCCAGGAGTTCCCGTGCCAAGCAACCGTTCTTACTGCGAGAGTAGAGGCGCAGTGGACATTGCAGCTGTCCGAAACGAAGCTCAGTAAATCACCAGCGATAGCGATTTGACTGTAGCCATAAAAGCATTGAATGCTGCATGCCACATTGCTGTTGCGGGAAATCGAATGGGTCTCCTTTTGGCCACATAACTTTAATCTAGACCAACCAAAACATTTCAAGTTATTGCGACATTAGCTTCGTAGACCGAGATTCGTTTAAAATACCGTCGCGACACCACAAACTCTAATCAGAGAATCAGTGAGAGCGACAAAAACCAAGAACCTGAAAAGAACCTTAATTTGAAAAAGAACCTTCGCAACGTTTCAATAAACCGAAGCGAAGAATCGTAATAACATGCTCGTGCCATAATAAAATAACTGGGAAACGATGTTGCAGTGGACAATCCGAAGCCGTGTGCGTGAAGAAGGTTATACTCTGTCCGTCACAGGGAGGCCACAACGTTGTAGATGGTAGATGATGGATGTTTTACAGTGATGATTCCGGGTGCAATCCGTCGTTTTGAGAGGCGGCATCGATATCAAACCAACGAACAACGAACAACGAACGCTGGCAGTAGTCAGTACGAAGTACATTTGATGTCAAATGCGTTGCCTTACCCTATTAATTCATAAATTAAGGCAAGTGGGTCGACAGTGGGAGTGGGAGGGTAACTGGTGTGCAGTGAGTGAGTGAGTGAGTGAGTGAGTGAGTGGGTGAGTGACTGTGGGAGGGAGGGACGCTTCGACTTTCAAAAAGCTGCGTTGTGTTTCCATTATTTTCGCTACTGTACATTACATTTTCATAAATAACTATTTCCATAATAGCGTACATTCACTCACTTCCAAAATGTTATGAAAACTAAAGTAATCAAACGTACAGTAGTTGAAAATATAGAATTTAAGCCGTTGCTTCGCTGTGATCGAAGTTCGAAGTGGTTCGTTCGTTCGTTCGTTCGTTCGTTCGTTCGTTCGTTCGTTTGTTCGTTCGTTCGTTCGTTCGTTCGTTCGTTCGTT
>ENA-OWNT01004369-OWNT01004369.1-seawater-metagenome-genome-assembly--contig:-NODE-4369-length-12463-cov-3.752947_pt1 | contig 12463 bp, 10 predicted proteins | sample MGYA00238136_ERZ651165 | MGnify/ENA primary metagenome ERZ651165 (study PRJEB26861, sample SAMN08777766) | seawater metagenome | isolation source: coastal seawater | place: USA: Florida | collected... | reverse complement strand
CGGCTCCAGTGTTGACGCCTTCCTCTGTGCCGACATCCCACAGCCAATACCTAATCCTTTGGAGAGCTTGATGTTCGTCGACGGCGCTCGAGGACGTTTGGTCAAACTGGAGCTCTCGCAGCACACCGTGTGCATCACTTTGGAAGAGATGCGAAAGAAACTGCGGATAATCTGCACATCCAGGATCTTCGGCACTTCTGTACGCCGCAAGCAACGTAATCACATCTGCAGGTTGAATCGCATCTGCAAACACCATGGACAGACAGCTCCCGAACACACGTTCAGACATCACACCTGCCCCTGTTCGATCGTAAGTGGCAAACACGTCATGAACTTCTGCTTCAACGTCGCTCTGCGCTTGCTCCAATGTTGGCCCGAGGTCGTCGGCTGCAAACGCGCCCATCGTATTTCTAGCCGTAGTCCGTCGCTGCGTGGCTCGCTGTTCGAGCTTGCGCAAAAGCTTTTGCATCAATTTTGTTACTTTTTCGTTGTCCTTCGGATTGCGGGGAGTCTGTGACTTCGCGACTCCGTCAGTGAACTCCCGACCCAGCATCAGCGACCCGAAAAATTGGTAGTCTACGCTTCCAGTCTTCGAGTAGTCCAATCTGCGGTATAGAGCCGCTAACTCGGCATTGGACAACGCTAGTCGACATTGTTGAAGGATGATTTCAAAATCACACGCACTAACCCTCCCCGTCCGTGACTGATCGATGGCCTGGCAGTGTTTCAAGCACTCTTCTGGTTTGATCACCTTGAGGCGATTACGCATGTAACTCAAAGAAAATTGTTCTTCTGCTCCAGCCATTGCGGCCTTGCGAAGCAGATCTTGGCGGTCGGGAGACGGAGAAGAGAGGCCGAACTTTCCCGAACGCACTGAATTGTCCGGCCCCAATGCACGTGTCTTCTTCGCTGGAGTTTTCTCAGCGGCTTTGAGTAAAGCGACCTTCATGTCTGCTGGACCAGCAGGTTGGAAAACCGCACTGAAATGGCAGGTGCTTGATGCATTTTTGTCCACAGATTGCAGCTGCACCTGAAATGAAGTGGTGCCATCAGCAGAACGTACCCTCTGCTTTCTTTCATGTGGTGTCTGCGTCCACGGCCGAAGTAAATGAGACAAATCCATCTTGCCGAAGCCAATGAGAACGTTTGCTGTCGCAGGTCCACTTATGCTGAATTCTTGCGAAGGTGGCCCACTCGAAGTCAATCGTTCAGGGTGTCCGAAGTTGCCATCATAAAGCGCATTTGTGCGGCGGCCCCACAGTTCCAACACGAGTGAAGTCTCATCTGAAACCGCTCCGTCATCCATGACCATTAATTGGACAAAACCGCCATCCCCAGCAGGCCAAGCAATCGATGTGGAAGACGTTTGGGTCGGAAGAACCGTGGGGATTGCCGATCCGTGATGCTGAACGGCGAAAAAGTTTGCTGACGACCGTTGATGACCAGGTGGCAAAAGCCTGCCGTTCTTGGTGTCCAAAGTACGAAGTCCACTGCCGCTCGCACGTACGCGGATTGCTTTTGTCAACCCCATTGTTGATGGCGGAAGACCATCAATTTGCATCAAAGCAACACGGAGCCAACCCACAAATTTTGATGCCGCTGCACCAGCTCCTGGACTCCACTTAATTGCCATCTGTACTTCTGAACCTGCTTTGTGCTTGCTTCGACGAGTGCTCCCGGATCTCACGCCGACAACCGGAACGCGCAACGATGTGCTCAAGCTTTGTTTGCACCAATCAAGAACCTCTGAAGATGAAGAGCGCCTTCGGGCTGAGACCTTGTCGGACTTTTTCGATTTTCGGGTCGCCGATTCGTACGCGGTTGCCGCCAACTCGCTCGAGAGCGCGACAGAACCGCTCGCGATAAGCGTTGGCTGTTGATGATGGACGTTGGAACCATCCTCAACAAACGGTACGAAGTCGACCATACCTGGACGCTCCTGGCTCTACGATCATGTATTCAGATAAAGACAGTCACAAAACACTCAAATAGACGAGCACACAGCAGCAAGGGTTTGAAAACCTGGTTTGACGACCGTTGCGTCTGCGCGTGTATGGCCTCAGACCCACCCCATACTTCAACATGCAACACTGGGGCATTGTCCAGGTCGCTATCACTGTCATCAGAGTCAGAGCTCGACGAATCGCTGCTGCTCCATTGAGGCTTGTACTTTTTCGATTTCTTCGATTTTTTTGTTGTTGATCTATGCCGTGCTTTTCGGTTCGATGATTCCAGTGCGACAGCACGTTTCCTCAGTCTTTTGGCTGCTTTCTGGGATGAAGAAGGGTGGAATTGAGCCTGGAGCTCAAGGTGGCAGTCGCTCTGGGATGTGCGTGCGTAGTCGACGTAGCTGCTGTTGCGGATCCACACGGGGTCAGCAAGAGAGCCAGCGCGTGCGTGAGGGGTTACCAAAGCATCTTCACGCCGCATAAAAGGTTCCACCCACATGCGGACGAAAACGGGCATGCTGGCGTCGACGAAGTTCGTGGGACGAAAGTTCCTTGGGTATGCAAGACCTTGTGCAGATAAAATAGTGACTCCGAGCATGCCCTCGATTGCAGCAACACTATTGAACTGGTGTCCACCCATACGTGGGGCTGAGATCTGACGACCCATGGCAAAAGGAGAAGATGCTCGGCGTGTTGCAACGAGAGAGTTGTCGAACGGGTTGTCGATCCTCTTGACGCGGAAAGCGTCACTGGAACTACTATCGCTGGAACTACTGTCACTGTCAGATGTTTTCGGGGTTTGTGCACCACCATCTTGATTTTCTTGAAATTCCAAAGAGAACGGTTCCGCGAGCACAGAAGTAAAAAAGTCGAAGCCCAGCTCGATATCAGCGGAGTCGGCATGACGCATTGACGCCGCGCGTGCGTCGGTGGTTTCTGAGGCCTCAGACAGCGCTTGTTGAAATGCGGTACCGACGAGCGAGTTTGTGACCAGAGTTTTTTCTATTTTCGGCAACGGTGAAAGCAATCGTCCGAGATGCTTGTTGGCGTTCTCAAGACGATCTAACAGCCGGAGTCGCGGCACTGTGGTCCCGGGCTTTTTGGACATTTTTCTTTTCGAAACCCTCTCGAAGAGCGTTCTCCAGCTGTGCGAACCTTTCTTAGTGCCATCACCAACCTCATACAACAAGTAGCAAATGCTTTGAAGTCGCTGCAGAACGCGGGCGGTGGAGGTGTGGACGGCGGATACTTGCGACATCCGATACAACATCCGCTGCACCCTTTCCGGCTTCCGAGACGGGAGCCCCAAAGCCATCAAATTCGCGAGAAAAGCGACAGAAAAGCCTTTGGGTGACAAAAGTGAACAGGCAACAACGATCGCCTCGACCGTGTACTCTAAAAGAATGCCCTGCTTTTTCAATTGCGTGACTCCTTCATGATAGTCGATCACATCGTCGCCGCCTTTTTTCGTCCTGAACAACTTTTGGAACGCACTGACACGTGCTGGCAGACCAACCATACCAGGTGTGGCGATTTTTCGCACTTGGTCAGCAGTATGCAGATCAGTGATCAAACTAGCAATTTGGGACAGAACTGCAATACGGTGAGGGTTTTCACGCCTTCTAAGCAACAATTCACAGAAAAATCCACGCCGCGGTCGAATGTTGTCCAGTGGGTCGCGGTCAAACTCCTCGCCATCACGAAGAGATTGGTGGATTTGCTTTGGCACTTCGAAAAGACTCCTGCAGCGTACAGGAAGAAACGCCTGCGAACAGCAGCAATTGTACAACCACGTTGACGGAATGGCACAAAGAGACTCCAACCAGTTGCGATGACTTTCGTACCGCACGCCCTTTAACAGTTTTGGACTCGCGTTTCTTCGCTTTTATGGCCTCCTTCTGCGCCCTCTTCTTTTTCTTGTCGAGACCGGGCTTTGTCAACGTGTGGATATTTCCTTTGATGAGATCTCTGAGTGTCTTCTTCTTGGTCATGGTTTTCGCGTCACCTTTGGAGGCTCCGTCAAATAATGACGGCAAATCACGCTTAGCTTTCTGATCTGGGTCAGCTGCCTTTGTGTCTTTTGACTTCGACTTGTTCTTTCCCTTTTTGTTCTTCGCGTCACTGTCATCCGAATCTGAGCTTGAGTCAGACGAACTATCAGATCCAGATCCAGAACTGGAGCTGGATGTGTCTGAGTCTTTGTCTTTTTGCTTCGCCTTTTTGTCGCCTTCATCTGACGAGGAGGAGGAAGAAGACGACGAAGATGACGACTCCTGGTTCGCTGCTTTCAGAAGTACACCATCTCCACTGCTGCTCGTATCATCGCTGTCTGACTCGCTGCCAGCATCGTTGCTGGAGTCACTACTGTCACTACTCTCATCGCTGCTGTCAATGCTGTCGCTGATGTCGCTGATGTCACTGTCACTGTCATCGTCGCTTTTCCGCGTCGCATCGACCAGACAGCATCGCACTCCGTAACATTGGTGGAACTGTGCAAGCAACAACAAAGTGTCACGATTGCAAGAAATGAACAACAAAACTAACACAAATGCTATACTACCTGAGACCAAGAGGATGGGGGAGACAGGAAGACTGGCTGTGCCACGATGTCACTACACTTGACCGCAACATCCACGACAGAGCTGATATGCACCCCAGGGAGTTTCTTCATCCACAACCCCAAAACGGCAGAGGCCGCGTTTCCAGATGCAGTGTCGCTCGCTGCATTCACTTTGACATATCCTTCGTGCGCAGCAGGGGCGTGCCCAGAGACCAAATCGACCACGGAAAACTGGTTGGTGCAGCCGACACCTTGCCGCTTTATCCACAGAAAAACGCAACTGGTGCAGCCAAGGGCATTTGAACGATTCAGGTCGATCGGGACGCGTTGGAAATTTCGCCTGGCGAGAGTTCGCTCATCCTGTTCAGTTGCGGATATTGCAACGTCTGCGATTGGGAAAGCGTCCGTGACAAAAAGGTCGTCAATATGGTCCATCAATACTTGCAGGGTGTCCAAGACTGTTCCTGGAGAGTTCCCAACACTGATCAGCTCCAGGATGCTCTTTTGTGCCGGTTTTGGGAACAAAGGGAGTTTCACAACTCGTAAGAGCGCCCTGAATTTTTTCTTGTCCGTGACAACGGGCTTTGCTTTTTTGTGCTCTGAGAGGTGCAGCTGTCGCGTTTTGTGGAAGAAAAAGTCGGCGTATGTGGCTTCTGGCTCGAAAATGTTGTTGCGGAACACCTTTCCGAGTCGAATTTGAGTGCGAGCATGCTCGCGCAGCTGCGTGATTGCTTCCGCTGTCGCATTATTTTGGTAGCAGATGGCATGGCAGAACAAGTCATACCGAATTCGTAAACGCCCTTGGTGTTCACGAGAAATGCCACTCACAACGGTGGCAAGCAAATCGTTATTCAATATGGTGTGAATTTCCGGCGGGAGATGGTACTGCAGAACAAACTGGAATTCTTCAGTGGACACGTATCCATCCTGCGAAGCGTCGAAGCGTCGAAACAAGTGACGGAGGTATCCAAGCACTGACAATCTTCGCCGTCCGGCGATCTTCTCGATCAATCTGTATGTCTTGTCGTGTAGTTGCGCGGCGTCGACCACCGGCAGGACAAGACAGTCCATTGTCTAGCACCCCTGCTGTAGCATGAAGCAACCGTGTCGAAAACGCCGCAACAAAGAGTCGCGAGCGTCCGTCCCAACAAAAAAACAAAAGATTTGAAGTTAAAACGCAGCCTGGTTGCTGCTGACGCGTCAGACGGTGCGGTGGCGTCTTGCTGCGCCCGGTCGTTGCCAGTTTCTACCACCCAGCTCACCCAAACCCCAAGTCTTTGTTTCAGATAGCCGCTCTACCAGTTTCCCGCTCGCACACCCACTCGTACTTCAAGCAGATCGACCAAACGAATGAACGAGTGAAAGGATGAAGGACCGACCGGGTGAAGGACCAACCGGACGGACGAGGAAGCAAGCTGCCGAGTTTAACATGTCAGTCCACTAGGACACAGTGTCTGTCTTGGACCCCCCCAACTCCGCACTAAGAATTACAACGTCACCACCATTCCTCGATGAGGGAGGCGTCAGGCCCTTCGATTTATTTCAAGAAGGTGCTCAGTTGTATGCCATACGTGTGGAGTTCGACGTTCGTTGTACCGCGTTTCATTGCGTCGGTGCGTTGCGTCGGTGCGTCGCGTTGCGTTGCAAAAAGTTGGCAAACAAAGTTGTGCAGAGGCAGACAACCAACCAACCAACCGTTTGCGTTCGCTGTTGGCTGCCGACAGCCGACAGCTAGCTGCTTCTGTGCGTTCGTCCGTTCGTCCGTTCGTCCGTCCGTCCGTTCGTCCGTCATTTGAACATATTCTGGCATTTCACACATTCGACCTCCACCGCCAAACAGTTACTAAATCGCCTACTCACCGTACTTTCAGTACATCCTGGACATCCACCGTGGCTCAAGCTGAGAGCATGCCTTTGTACTCACAGTACTGGACGATTTAAAGAGGCCGCGTATTCGTCACTATTCAGTGTACAGTTTGTAAATTGAATTTGCAGTGATCGTTGGTGTTCGTGAGTGGGTGGGTGGGTGGGCGGATGGATGGGTGGATGATTAGTGGGCGCTGGCAGTGAACGAGTGAGGTCTCGGCTCGCGGAAGAGTTTCAAATTTTCGATAAGGTCGAAGTCTCTCTTAAGGATACTTGCGTATTGCTTGTTGTAGTCATTTAATAGTATCTACAATTGGGATTTGTCTGTTTTGGACGACTGTAGTGAGCGCACGCACCCACAATCTCACAGCGAGCGGCCGCAGGGGCAGAAATGTAGAAATGTGAAAATCGCAAAATCGCTGAAGTCAAGCCGAAGAAGGGAAGAAGAAATCGCACTCACTCACTCACTCACCCACAGAAATATGGAATACGGTATAGTGTATCGATGATAGTGCAATGTACAGTACTGAAAATTGAATTTCAGTACAGTTAAGTGGGTGAGTGAGTGAGGGAGTTGGTGGTTGGTCGCTCACTCACTCACTCACTCACTCACTTTGAACGGTCGAGCAAGTGAATGGCTGGCTGCTGGGCTGTGGTCAGTTGGATGCCATCCATCCATCCATAGCCTGTACAAAATAGATTTCGCGCCGAATGAATGAATGGATCGCTGACAACATTGATCATTGATCATCGATAACAACGACGGTGAACAACGAAAAACGAACGACAATGACGACCGACGACGGTGAACAACGACAAACGACAACGACGACCGACGACGGTGAACAACGACAACGACAACGACGACCTCGAGTGTTGGAGGTGTTGGTGGTGTTGGTAGTGTCGGTTGGTGATCGATGGCTGTTGATCGATGACAACGACGGTGAACAACGACAACGACAACGACGACGGTGAACAACGAACAACGACGACCGACGACAGTGAACAACGACGACGACAGCGACGACCTCGAGTGTTGTTGGCGTTGTTGATGTTGGTAGTGTCGGTTGGTGGTGGTGGTACGTGAGAGACGGCGTAGATTTAGCACGGACATACGCCAAGTTTTTTCGTATTCAAAGAATTTCATCTTGTGAAGCGTTTTTTGTCGTTGTTGTAAATTGTTGGACACCGGTAACTCGCACGAAGGTTGTTCCTTACAAGTAGTGTTGAAGCAGCAAGTATGGCTTCGAAACTAGGACGGCTCCTCCGTAGCGGTCGCAAGGTAGTTTGTGTAGGCAAGAACTATGAAGAGCACATCACCGAACTTGCTCACACAAGTCCCAACTTCAACAGAAAGACGGACAACAAAGCTCCGATGCTGTTTTTGAAGCCGACGACCTCCTATGCTTTCCCCGGGACGCCCATACGAATCCCACGAGGCAGGAACGAGGTGCACTTCGAGGTTGAGCTTGGTGTGGTCATTGGCGGTGAAATTGACGCGACTCAAAGTGAGTCTTTGTCGGAGGAGGAGATCATGAACCGCATCGCCGGGTACTGCGTTGCCGTCGACATGACTGACCGCGAGCTCCAGACTGCAGCCAAAAAGAAGGGAGCGTACGTTTCATTTTGTCAATAATGCTCTGTTCCGTGCTTCGTGAATTAATTGAGTCCGGATACATGCAGGCCATGGTCTGTCGCAAAGGGTTTTGACACATTTCTGCCATTGAGCGAACCTTTCCTGCCGAACGCAGATGCTGGAGCCGATGAATGGCAAGATTTTGAATTGTGGCTCTCTGTCAATGGCGAAGAACGCCAGCGCTGCAAGGCCGGCCACATGATTCATCCCGTGCCAAAAATTCTGAGATACGCGGCGTCTGTCATGAAGTTGGAACCTGGCGATTTGGTCATCACTGGAACGCCGTCCGGGGTACGTGCGGCGTGGTTGTAACGACTTTGTTCGTGTCATCTTGTACTCACTGCCCACCATTTCGGATGCTCAGGTTGGGGCTGTGAAGCACGGCGACGTTATCACGGCAGGCATTGAAGGCGCCGACGCTGACATTGAGGTTCCAGTCGAGAGTGTTGACGTCGTATCTGCGGGAAAGTAATATGTCATCCACACCAGCCGCACGCTAACGCAACAATATTGTTTGTCAACAAATAAATAAGTGTAAATCAACCGTCTTTCTTCCGTTAGTGCGCCACGTTCTGGACCACTTGCATTTCAGTGACGCCACTTGTTCGCATGGCCATCTTGCATTTGTGGCTCCAGAAACCCGCGGAAAAACAAGCTCCCATCCGGTAGGATCTGCCACCGGGCGCCATACCCATCTCCCTGCCGCGTTTCGAACACAACCAGTCTGTCACCATCGTCTGCAGGAAGCTCATGAATATTGCTCCAAGTCGCTCCCTGAATAATTCGCCTCAGTGGCTTCAAGGCAGCGGCGTTTTTCTCTTCGTTCGATCCCTTTCCAGCGCATCCCCACCAATTTTCGGTGCCGTCTCGATGCCAGTGCTTCGTCAATGCCCGCGCTCCAGTCGTCAAAGGCTTTGTGACGTGGTCGCACCATGGTTTTAAAAAAGCCTGCAACATTATAGTATTTCAGCCAAATAGATTTTGTCATCATTGGACAGCATCTATCTTGCGAGACTCACCGCGTAGAGGGCTGCAAGAGGCGGCGGTGGTGCCCAAGCCGGAGTTGCTTTCGTGTACCTCATGCCGAGGAGCGCCAGAATTTGTCGCTTGTCCAGCTCCTGAAGCAAGGTCACAGAGCGGATTACCGCATCTTCAATATTGATGGCAATAAGCTGATTGCGAACGGAGTCGATCAGTGCTGGCAGTTGGACTACTTCGAGTGCGGAGAGCAAAGCGGCGCAGGGTAGCTTCAACGCATCCAAAGCTAGCTCGTTGTGAAGATCGAGACTTAAGACTGCAAGTGAATCGCAAAGGCGGATGTACAAAGGGCGCGCAGTGATTCCAGTTGTTGCGATCTGTGGTGTTAAATACCCGCGTCTCCGTTCGCTTTGTTCAGCAACCAGCTGTTGGACGTGTGCGTGAAGGCGGTCGCAAAATTGAGGGATTTCTTCCACTGCGGTGTCAAGAACGGAGAACGTCTGTGTCGGCACGATGCGCAATTTTCGTCTCGTGACTGTTCCAACTTTGTAATGTGGAGATTCCAGTTTCCTAGGCTCACTTTGTAGTAAGTCGGCTGCGATGGACGCAAGGACATCCGCTTCACTGTCTTGTGCCTCCAGTTTTGTGCGAAGCAAGGCTTCCACACGTCGATACAATCTTGCCCTCAAGTTGAACAGTTCAACAGCCACATCGTGTTCACTTCCCATGATTGCCTGGTTGGCAATTCACATCACCTCGAGTCGACTGCACAAAATAATTCTCACAATCGTCCTCATTATTTTTACCATCATAAACTGTGAGCCCAACCACGAAAGGTCTCCGCACCTGTTTGGGCTAGTTCACCACGATGTCCGCCAAAGGACCTCCCCGCTCCCGCTTCGCGTCGCAATTTGTGCACCACTGCGATGGTCTCAATGCAAGTCGCATTCGAGATACAAAGCGAACGAACTCGACGAAAGGGGCGAGAGGAGACGAGCAAGCAGACCACCGATACACAATGCGCTGCGTCACTAATGGACACCTCGCGACGCGGCCAGGGCAGGGAGTAAACGTCGCAGCGTTGCTGTTGCAGACAGAAATCGGTCGGCGTGTTGTCGTTGTTGTTGCTGTTGAAGTGACACATCCGTCGCGGTGGACGGACACATTCCGTGACTACTTTGTGGGACTGAGCGCCGGCGAGTGACGTGAGATCGGCGTTGTAGTTATTCATTGCGAGCGTGGTCCACCTATCGTCTCGTTGAACCGTTCTTTGCAGTAACTACCAAAACTGTTGCTGCCACTTTGTTTGTTTGTCACCACGACGGAAGGAAGCACTTCGGTTGATTGCTCGTCTGCTTTGGTTATGTATGTCGTCCGTCCGTCCGCCGTCCGCGTTTGTTTGTGTGTGGAGTACTTGGTTGTGTGGCTTTGTGACGCGTAGACTTGACCTTGTCGCGCGCGTACGACGACAATGCAACACGTTCGAGAAAACGGACCAGTCGATTTCTTGAGAATGACCTCAGGATGTTTTTACGGTTGTCGAAAACTTGGCGGTGGAATTGTTGGCTTCAGTACGTCAATATGTCATTTCTTGTGATACTCAAAACTCTTTTATTTCTACTCAATTCGATTCCGTTAGGTTGCTGACGATGTCCGATGTCGCTGTGCTGTCCCAAAGTGAAGGATCAGTGTGTCGCAACGATCACTCCGTCGCACTACTAGTAACGTGACCTTGGCATGTCGCATTTGGCGTTGTTGGAACTCAATTGTTGCCATTGCATCAATAGAAAGAAGAAATTAGAAGTGAATTAAATCTTTACCTCCTAGGCCCACCGTGGCGGCTTCCTACTTCCAGTTCGAGAACGCAGCGGGTTTGACGATCGATGTACGGAAGTCAGTGGTCAGCGCCGCTATTGTGTTCGTATAGTCGATCCAGGACACGTCGTGAGCGACGTTGCGCCTGGTTTCCTCAAGTCCACTGACGTCTCCGTGTCTCCAGACTGCGAGAACCTGCAGACAAACATGGCACACACATGATCAACACCGGCAACACGAATGTGGAAGCATGAAGGCAGTCAACAAATTCTGATGGGAACCAACCTCAGACCCATCGCCTACTTCAGACACTAACACGGTTTTGAGTGCCGAGCCGTCGGCCGCGTTCTGCACCTCCAACTTTGCGGCGTCTTCAAACATGTCTAGAAACGCCAGAACAGAACCGCCGCCAGGGTTGACACGGAAGCGTCGCAACTCGTAGACACCTGGCTTGTCGCCATCACTGTGAACAAACTCCTCACTCATCCCTGAAAGTTCCAGAGAACCTTCGTACACGAATGGCGCCTCCACATAAATGGTACTCTTCTGAACAGCGACGTGCGGCCGAATAGCGCCAATGTACTCCTGCCAGTCTGGATCGACTTGTGCTGCATCACGCGCTTCTTGCCTTTCTGTCAGGTCGGAATAATGGTAAAAGTGTTGAGCAAGGTTGAGGGTGTCGCCTGTTTCCGGGTTTCCGAAGAGGCGAAGTGGGACGAGACGCTTACGCAAATCTCCGCCTTCGGTGGAAATTTTCATGTACTCTCCAATGAATTCTGGTTTCAAGACATATTCGCGGAGCTCCACTACACCAGGTGACGATGCGCTCGCGCTTTGGTGACGTACGGCGTTGCGTGTCAGGCGCAGCGATCTCGATGCAGTTGCCAAGACTCGAGTAAGCATGGTGGTCCTGATAATAATGCCTTATGAAAATCTTGAAAGATTCGTTGGCGTAATCTCTAACAACCAATCACACTCTACCGGGTATTCAACCTGAATTCTCTCAAATAAAAAGTGCCGAAACATGCCGCGTGCGAACCCATCGCCACCTCACCACCTCACCACCTCACCATCACCTCATCTTTGTACACGTTGTGAGTTTGTCTCCTGCCTTGTGAGAAGTACAAGGATTTGTTGCAAGTGCACTGTTCGTCAAAAAGATAGCGTGACGATGAACGACCCCGCGTGCACCACGACAACTGATACCCGTTTGTCGCCATCGAAGCTGCTGAGTTGAGATCCATCGCCAGACACCCAAACTCGCACACCAAAGTTGGTTCTTGAAGCTCCACCAACAATGCATTGAAATAGTGACCCTGGTGACCGTCGATCCGTTTTGCATTGCTGTGCTGTGTTGTGTTGTTGCGGTGGTGTGTGTTGCTGCGTTGCTGTGTCATTGATTGGAGTGTTGTCGGAGCGTCGTTGGAGTGTTGGAGTGTCGTGTTGTTGTTGTTGTTGGAGTGTTTGCTGCGTTGCTGCTGCGTTGGCGGTTACAGGTTACAGGTTGACGTTGCGTGAATGAAGAAGCAAGTTCAGGATACTCACACAGTCAGCCTGTAAACATTAATGCGAGCGAGCGAGCGAGTGACTTTGACTGGAATCTGGCGGCAAAGCCACAGAAGAAGAAGATGTCGTCGGCAAGGAAGCTTGTTCGGATGG
>ENA-OWNT01004367-OWNT01004367.1-seawater-metagenome-genome-assembly--contig:-NODE-4367-length-12466-cov-3.335297_pt1 | contig 12466 bp, 8 predicted proteins | sample MGYA00238136_ERZ651165 | MGnify/ENA primary metagenome ERZ651165 (study PRJEB26861, sample SAMN08777766) | seawater metagenome | isolation source: coastal seawater | place: USA: Florida | collected... | reverse complement strand
GAGGAAGATGTGCAGCATTTCGGTCGAGCCGACGCCATCGACGATTTCCGCGCCCCAGAGGTTTTCCCAGCGTTCGCCGACGTCGCGCGGCAACGCCTCGCCCGCCGAGGTGCACAGGCGCACGCAGTGGTCGGGCTTGCCGCCGCGCGCCTCTTGCGCGGCGACGACGGCGGCAAAGAGCGTCGGCACACCGCAGAACAGGGTCGGGCGTTCGTCCTTCATGATGTCGAACACCGCGTCTGGCGTGGGACGGCCGCCATAGAGAACCGTGGTCGCCCCGACCGACATCGGGAAGGACATGCCGTTGCCCAACCCGTAGGCAAAGAACAGCTTGGCGACGGAATAGACGGTATCCTCCTCGCGGATACCCAGCACCTGCGCGCCAAAGGTGTCGGCGGTGGCCTTGAGGCTGGAATGCACGTGGCGCACACCCTTGGGCACGCCGGTGGAGCCGGAGGAATAGAGCCAGAAGGCAAGTTCATCCTCGTGCGCGTCGACGGTTTCGACCGGCTCGGCGCCCTCGGTAAAGATGGTATAGCTTTCGGTGCCTTCGGGTGCGTCACCGATCACCACCACCGCGCGCAGGTAGCGGTTATCGGCAATAGCGGGTTTGACGGTCTCCCACAGTTGTTCCGACACCACCAGGATCGAGGCGCGGCTGTCGTTCAGGATCGCCTCGTAGATGTCAGCCGACAGCAGCGTGTTCAACGGCACCGGGATCGCGCCCGCCTTGAGCGCACCCCAGAACACCACCGGGAATTCGATCTGGTCGCGGACAATCATCGCGATGCGTTCCTCGCGCCGTACCCCGTGGCGGTAGAGCGCGCCGGCGAAACGCGCGGTTTCCTCGGCCAGCCGGCCGTAGGTCAGGCTGCGGCGGTCTCCGTCGGCCTCGCGGAAGGCGGTCTTGTCGGCGCGGCCTTCGGCCAGATGACGATCGACGAAATAAACGGCGGCATTGTCGTTGCCGGGCGCGGTGTCTGGCATGTTCCTACCTCCCTGATCGGAACTGGCGTAACGACCCGGCGCAGCGCAGGCGCACCGGGATTCGATTATCGGCAATAATGCATCCATTTTAACTGTATGCAAGATATTGCTACACGATTTGGCATTATTTTGCACATTTGTCGGTTTGCCAGGTCAGAGCCTGTCAGCCGCCAGAACGCAAACGGCCCGCAGCTTCTGTCCGAAGCCGCGGGCCGCTGCCGCCATATGTGGCGCTGTTTTAGTGCGGGATCAGGAACAGGGTGATCGCCGGGAACATCACCAGGATCACCACGCGGACCAGGTCGGAGCCGACAAAGAACATTACCGCCTTGTAGGTTTCGACCATCGGTGTTTTCCGGTCCATCGCGTTGATGATGAAGAGGTTCATCCCCACCGGCGGGGTGATCAGCCCGACCTCGACCACGATCAGGACGAGGATGCCGAACCAGATGGCGACCTGTTCGGTCTCGATCCGGTTGACCATGCCTTCGGACACGCGGATGCCCAGCGCCTGCATCTGTTCCTTGGTCAGCTGCACACCATCGGCGATGGCGGTGTTGATCGAGGCCAGCATGTCCTGCCCCATGCCTTCGGGAATGCCGGCGCTCAGCACCTCCAACGCGCGTTCGGCCTGGATCATCTCGATCGAGACAAGGCCAAAGTCCATGACACTGATCACCGGGTAAAAGATCGGGATGGTCAGCAGGATCATCGACAGGCTGTCCATCAGGCAGCCGAAGATCAGGTAGAAGATCAGGATCAGCGCCAGCACCATCCACGGGCTGAGCCCCTGGGCCACCACGTAATCGGCCAGCGACTGCGGCACCTGGGTCAGCGCCAGGAAGCCGTTGTAGAACCCGGCCCCCAGCACGATGAAGAAGATCATCGCGGTGGACCGCGCGGTGACCATGAAGCTTTCGACCAGCGTGGTGCGGGTCAGACCGCCGTTGACCAGCGCGATCAGCCCTGTGCCGGCGGCGCCGACGGCGGCGCCTTCGGTCGGGGTGAACCAGCCCAGGTAGATGCCGCCGACCACCAGGCCAAAGACCAGAAGAACCGGCCAGACGTCGATCAGCGCGGCGAAGCGTTCGGCATAGGGCACACGGGGGCGGGTGCCGGCGGATTCAGGGAACAGCCGCACATAGATCGAGATCGCCAGCACATAGCCCAGCGCCGCCAGGATGCCCGGCACGAAAGCCGCGAGGAACAGCTTGGCGATGTTCTGCTCGGTCAGGATCGCGTAGATCACCAGAACCACCGAAGGCGGGATCAGGATGCCCAGCGTGCCGCCCGCCGCCAGTGTCGCGGTGGAAAATCCGCCGGCATAGCCGTATTGGCGCAGTTCAGGCAGCGCCACCCGGCCCATGGTGGCCGCCGTGGCCAGCGACGATCCGCAGATCGCGCCGAAACCGGCGCAGGCGCCGATGGCGGCCATGGCGACGCCGCCCTTGCGGTGGCCCAGCCAGCCCTCGGCCGCCTTGAACAGCGCGTTCGACATGCCGCCCAGCGTTGCGAAATGGCCCATCAGCAGAAACATCGGAACGATGGTCAGCGAATAGCTGGAAAAGGTTGTGTAGGTTTCGTTCTTGAGCCGGGAAAAGGCGACGTTGGTGCTGTCGGTGACCAGGGTCAGGCCGACGAGGCCGACCAGGAACATCGCCAGGCCAATCGGGACGCGCAGGAAAATCAGGATCATCAACGCCGGGAACGAGTATATGCCGATCGCCAGATCGCTCATTGTTCTACCTCCACGCCGTCCCAGATCAGGATGCGGCCGGTGAAAAATTCATAGGTGCGGACGGCGCCCATGTAGACGCCGACAATAGCCGCGACGACAGCGGCAAACAGGCTGGCGGCATAGGCCCACCAGACCGGGAACTGCAGGAGAAACGAGGTTTCGCCGTAGCTTTGTTTCGAGATCATGCCGGCATAGAGCCGCCAGGCGATCAGCACCAGAACGGCGGCAAAGGTCACCTCGATCACCATGCGCAGGAACCGGTTGACCCCGCGCGGCAGCGCGTTGGCGACGATATCGACCGATGCATGGCCCGAGGTGATCTGGCACAGCGGAATGAACGCGAAGATGGCGAATGCGACGCCCGCCTCGACCAGCTCGAAGTCGCCGTTCACCGGGCCGATGCCAAGGTCGATCAGCCACCGGGCGAGGCCGGGGGCCACGGACATCATGAAGTCGCTGTGCAAGATACCGTTCAGCGAGCGGCCCGCGATTGAAATGCAGGTCAGCACGATCAGAAGGCTCAGAACCGCCCCGCCGACCATCGCCATCCCGCGCGCCACGGCCATCATTGTCTTATGCATACGATCCCACCTTTCGCCGCATATGCAAAACCGCGGCGGAAACTCCGCCGCGGTTCATTCGATCGTCAGACGATCACTTCTCGTACATCGGAGTGTACTTTTCGATCAGCATCCGGGCCTCGTCGATCAGCGCCTGGCCGTCGATACCCTTTTCACCCATGTCCGCAATCCAAGCCGCGTAGATCGGCTGCGAGGCATCGGCCCAGACCTGGGTCTGCGCTTCGTCGAGGGTGATCACGTTGTTGCCCAGATCCAGCGCCACTTCGCGCGAGGGGCCATCGGAGTCGGCCTGCGTGCCGCCGGCGAAGACCGAGAACTCAAGACCGGAGTTGTCGTCGATCGCCTTTTTCAGGTCATCGGGCAGGCTTTCGTACTTGTCCTTGTTCATCGCCAGCACGAAGGTCAGCGTATAAAGCGCCTTGCCGGTAAATTCGGTGTGGTTCGACACCAGTTCCGGAACCTTCAGCGCGGTGGTGACTTCCCAAGGGATCGTGGTGCCGTCAATGACGCCCTTGGACAGGCCCTCGGACACCGCCGGGACCGGCATGCCGACCGGGGTCGCACCCAGTTCCGTCAGCAGCGAGTTGACCGAACGCGAGCCGCCGCGGATCTTCATGCCTTGCAGATCGGACGGCAGGGTCACCGGATCCTTGGTGTGGATCATGCCGGGGCCGTGCACCCAGGTGCCAAGGATATGGACGTCCTTGAACTCGGTGTCTTTCCAGTACTTGTCGAACATTTCCCAGTACGCGTGGCTGACGGCGCGCGCGTTTGTCATCATGAACGGCAGCTCGAACACCTCGGTCGACGGGAACCGGCCCGGCGTGTAGCCGACCACGGTCCAGACGATATCGGCGACGCCGTCGACGGCCTGATCCATCAGCTCCGGCGGTTTGCCGCCCAGCTGCATCGACGGGTAGCGGTCGATCTTGATGCGTCCGCCGGACGATTCCTCGACGTTGTCCGCCCAGACGTCGAGAACCAGTTTTGGCACGTTGGCCTGCGGCGGCAGGAACTGGTGCATCTTGAGCGTGACGTCCTGCGCCAGCGCTGTGGTTGCGGTCAGGCCCGTTGTCATCGCGGCAAGTGCTGCCCCGCCGACAAAGCCCAGAATGCTTCTCCGTTTGGTCATCTGATTCCTCCCTTTGACCGATAAGGCAATATAATGCCCAACTTCGGCATGGATGCAATATATTGCCATATGGAAACGTAAGAGACCGCAAACTTTCCCATTCGCGGACGCGTTCCCATTCTCCCTCTCCGATCCTGTGTGTGGCCCCGTATCCGGCGAGGGGCAAGTCAGGATTGCGCATCGGCTGATAATAAAATGTTGTAGCCAATCCCGGTTTCTTGCCCCGGTCCACGCCGCGAACATGGGGGCGCAAATTCCTGACAAATATCAGCTTCGGTATCTGGGCATATGCGATTTGTCTGGTAATAGTACCGTCAAACAGCGGATCACGGCGGCGATGACGGCCTGCCATTGACAGAAACACGCCCGTATTACGCCTGCCGGACAGAGGATTTCATGACTATTTCCAAGCTCTTGATTGCCAACCGTGGCGAGATCGCCATTCGTATTGCACAGGCCGCTGCCGACATGGGGATCGCAACCGTCGGGATCTATTCGCAGGACGACGCCAGCAGCCTGCATCATTCGGTCTGCGATCAGGCGGTGGCGCTGGCGGGCAGTGGCCCGCGCGCCTATCTCGACGGCGCGGCGGTACTTAATGCCGCAGGGCAGACCGGCTGTGACGCGATCCACCCCGGTTATGGCTTTCTCAGCGAGAACGCGCGGTTTGCGGACATGGTACAGGCCGCCGGGCTGCGGTTTGTCGCCCCCCCGGCCGAGGTGCTGCGGCTTTTTGGCGACAAGGTGCAGGCGCGCGAATTGGCGCAGGCGCAGGGCGTTCCGGTGATCGAAGGGCTGGCGCGTGTCGACACCGCACAGGAGGCCGCCGCATTCATGGCCTCCCTGCCCGAAGGCTCGGCGATCATGATCAAGGCGATGTCGGGTGGCGGCGGGCGCGGCATGCGGGTGGTGCGCGACGCCGGCGCGCTGGAGCAGGCGATCGCGGCCTGCCGGGCCGAGGCGCAGCAGTCCTTTGGCGAACCGGGCCTTTATGCGGAACGGCTGATCACCGATGCCCGCCACGTCGAGGTGCAGGTTCTGGGGGATGGCACGGGGGCGGTGCGCCACTTTGGCGAGCGCGAATGCACCCTGCAGCGGCGGCATCAGAAGATCATCGAGATCGCGCCGAGCCCGTCGCTGCGGCCTGACACCCGCGCGGCGCTGTGCGATGCCGCTCTAAAGCTGGCCCGTGCGGTCAACTACAAGGGGCTGGGCACCTTTGAGTTCCTTGTCGAAGGCGAGGACCCGCGCCCCTGGTTCATTGAGGCCAATCCGCGTCTGCAGGTCGAACACACGGTGACCGAAGAGTTGCTGGGCGTCGATCTGGTCCGGCAGCAGCTGGCGGTGGCCGGCGGCGCCTGCCTTGCGGATCTGGAGAGCGGGCCGGAGCGGGCCGAGGGCTTTGCGATTCAGTGCCGGGTCACGTTGGAGGACATGGACGCCGACGGCGCGGCACGCCCCGCCGCCGGAACCATCAGCCGCTACGAGCCGCCGACCGGGCCCGGCATCCGGGTCGATGGCTTTGCCTATGGCGGCTATGCGGTCACCACGCTGTTCGACCCGCTGCTGGCCAAGGTCATCACCCGGTCCGCAGCGCCAGATTTCGCCACCGCCGTGGCCAAGGCCGACCGGGCGCTGGCGCGGTTCCGCATCGAGGGGGTCGCCACCAACATCCCGGTGTTGCGCGCGCTGCTGAACCGCGACGACGTGCGCGCCAACGCGGTGACCACGCATACGGTCGAGGACATCCTGCCGGAACTGGCGCAGGCGCAGGAGGGCTATCGGCCCGCGCCGATGGCCGAGACGGCGGTGGCGGTCGCCGAAGACGCGCCGCTGGCCGCCGACGAAACCGCCATCCGCGCGCCGATACAGGCCACCGTCGCGCGGATCGAGGTGAGCGACGGCCAGCCGGTCGCGGTGGGCATGCCCATCGCCGTGCTGGAGGCGATGAAGATGGAACATGTGGTCACCGCCGAAGCGCCCGGCACGGTGCGCCGAATCGTGGTCGCGCCGGGCGATACGATGGGTGACGGGCAAGTGATGGTGGTGATGGGGCCAGGCGGCATGGACACCGCCGCAACGCAGGCCGGTCTGGACGTGGACCCTGGCGCGATACGTCCCGAACTGGACGAGTTGCATCAACGGCTGGCGCACGGGCTGGACGACGCCCGCCCCGCCAAGGTCGCCAAGCGCAAGGGGCGCGGTCAAAGCACGGCGCGCGAAAACCTCGCCCGGCTCTGCGATGTCGACAGTTTCGAGGAATACGGCGCGCTGGCACTGGCCGCACAGGCGAACCGGCGCACGCTGGAGGACCTGATCGAGAACACCACCGGCGACGGGGTGATCACCGGCTTTGGCGCGGTCAATGCCGATCTGTTCGGCCCCGACGCCGCGCGCTGCGCGCTGGCGGTCTACGACTATCTCGTGCTGGCCGGAACCCAGGGCAAGCGCAACCATGACAAGCAGGACCGGGTGTTTGAACTGGCCCGCAAATGGAAGCTGCCGGTGATCCTCTTTGCCGAGGGTGGCGGCGGGCGTCCCGGTGACAATGACAGCGGCAAGATCGCCGGGCTTGAGGTGCCGACCTTTGCCACCTTTGCGGCTCTGGCGGGCAAGGTGCCGCTGATCGGGGTGGTTTCGGGGCGCTGTTTCGCGGGCAACGCCGCCTTGCTGGGGTGCTGCGACGTGATCATCGCCACCGAGGATTCCAACATCGGCATGGCGGGGCCGGCGATGATCGAGGGCGGCGGGCTGGGCCGCTATGCCCCCGAAGAGATCGGCCCGATTGACGTGCAGACCCGCAACGGCGTGGTCGATATCCGCGTCGCGGACGAGGTCGAGGGCTGTGCCGTGGCAAAGCGATACCTGTCCTATTTCCAGGGGCCGCTGCCTGATTTCACCGCCCCAGACCAGCGACTGCTGCGCCACGCGATCCCGGAGAACCGCAAGCAGGTGCACGACGTGCGCCGGGTGATCGCGGGCCTGTGCGACGAAGGTTCGGTGCTGGAACTGCGGCCCGACTACGGCATCGGCATCCTGACGGCGCTGGTGCGGATCGAGGGCCGCCCCTTTGGCCTGATGGCCAACAACGCGCATCACCTGGGCGGCGCGATCGACGGGCCTGCCGCGCTGAAGGCGGCGCGGTTCATGGACCAGTGCAACGCGCAGGGGCTGCCGATCCTGTCACTGTGCGACACCCCCGGTTTCCTGGTCGGACCCGAGGCGGAAAAGACCGGGCTGGTGCGCGACGTCTGCCAGATGTTCCTGAGCGCGGCGCGGCTGGAGGTGCCGATCTTTGGCGTGGTGCTGCGCAAGGGCTATGGGCTGGGCGCGATGGCGATGGTCGGCGGCGGGTTCCACGAGAACGCCTGTACCATCTCGTGGCCCACGGGCGAATTCGGCGGCATGGGGCTGGAGGGCGCGGTGCATCTTGGCTACCGCAAGGAGCTGGAGGCGTTGACCGATCCGGCCGAGAAACAGGCGCTGTTCGACCAGCTGCTGGCGCGCTACTACGACCGGGGCAAGGCGATTTCCATCGCCACCACGTTTGAAATCGACGCGGTGATCGACCCCGCCGACACCCGCCGCTGGATCGCCAATTCGGCGCGCAGCTTTGCCAGCCGCTGAGCGTTACAGCAGCACGCGGTGTTCCGGCAGCCCCCTGACCCCCGGCGTCGCGCAATAGGTCCGGCCCTGCGCTGCGTCGGGGTCGGCGATGCCTTCGCGCGCTGTGGTCACCACCATCTGGGTCAGGTCCGCGCCGCCAAAGGCCGGACAGGAGGCATGCCGCCCGCCGACCGCCACCGCGCGATCAAACCGGCCATCCGGCAGGTATCGTGCGACCCGCGCAGCGCCCCATTGGGCATTCCAAAGCCCGCCGTCGGCATCGACGACGGCACCATCCGGGTTCAACCCCTCGTCCCGCAGATCGACAAAGACAACCGGATCGCCAGCAGGCCAGCCGGCATCGTCCAGCGGCTGGCGCATGATCCGCCGCCGCACCGTGTCGCAGAAATAGGCGGTGCGCCCGTCCGGCGCGAAACTGATCGCGTTGGGGATCGACACCTGATCGAACAGCCGCCGCAACTGCCCCTTGTAGAACCGGTAGATCGCGCCCGCCCGCGGTTCCGCGGCTTTGCCCATGGTGCCGATCCAGAAGCCCCCGAACGGATCCGCGCGGCCATCGTTTGAGCGGGTTTCCGGGGTATCCGCCTCCAACGGTTGCACCAGCGAGCGTGCGCCGGTGTCTATGTCGAAGCGGTACAACCCGGTCTCGGACGCGATCAGCAGGGTCGAGGCATCGACCCAGCCCGCCGCAGAACAATGTTCGTCGAACGCCCAGTGCAGCGCCTCGCCCCTGCGCCGGCTGAGCAGCCGCTTGCCGATGATGTCGAACCAGAAGAACTGTTGCCGGGTCGGATGCCACAGGATGCCTTCGCCCAGTTCACAGGGGCGATCATCGAAAACGTCGGCCTCCATCACGCGTACTCCTTGTCAAAACAACGAACGATTTCGCGGGCGCGGCTGGCAACTGTGGCCGCGTCGTCGCCGGGTTTGTAAAGCGCGCTGCCGATCCCGAACCCATCCGCGCCCGCCGCCCGCCATTCGGCAAAGTTCTGCGGCCCAGCGCCGCCGACCGCCAGAACCTCGGTCCCCGGCGGCAGCACTGCGCGCAGGGCCTTTAGCCCGGTCGGGCCCAGCAGCGATCCGGGAAACAGCTTGAGCCCGTCGGCCCCGGCACGCAGCGCGGCAAAGCATTCGGTGGGTGTCATCACGCCGGGATAAGACAGCATGCCCGCCGCCTTGGTCGCGGCGATGATCTCGGAGTTGCAATCGGGTGAGACGACCAGACGGCCCCCGGCCTTGTGCACGCGCTGCACGTCCGCGACGCTCAGCACCGTGCCCGCGCCGATCAGCGCTTGCGCGCCAAAGGCGTAGGCCATCGCGCCGATACTACGAAACGGGTCGGGCGAATTCAGCGGCACCTCGATCCGGGTGATCCCCGCGTCGATCAGCGCGCCGGTTACGGCGAGCGCCTCGTCCGGGGTGATCCCCCGCAGAATGGCAACGATGTTGCGGCTCATACCTGCCCCCAGTCCAGTTGTTCATAGGCCGCGATCAGCCCGGTCAGCGTCAGCCGCGCGGTATCCATAACCAGGGGACGCGCGCCCAGCCAGCCCAGCGCGGTGGCATAAAGCGCCGAGACCTCGGGCGCGCCGATCAGGACCACATCGGCGGCGTCCCAGAACCGCCGCATCGCGGCCAGTTCCGCACCAATCAGCAGCCCCGACATCCGGGCCCGCCCGGCACCTTCGGCCGGGTCGGAAAGCAGCGCGGCAGCGCGGACCGAGAACAGATCGGCCAGCAGCGCCTCGGGGTGGGACAGGCCCGCCGCGACCCCGTCATCGAAAGCATCTGCGTCCCAACCGGCGCCAGCGGAATGGCGCAGCACCGACTGCGTTCCCAGGAGCGCAAAGATCTCTCCGGTCATCACGGTGCGGAACCCGTCCACCTGCCCGTTTCGGATGCGCACCCATTTGGTGTGGGTACCGGGCAGGCAGATGGTGCCTTGAAAGCCGGGGTTCCGGGCCAGATACCCGGCGATCTGGGTTTCTTCGCCGCGCATGACATCAGCGGGCTCGTCCTGTGCCAGTCCCGGCAGGATACGCACCCGCAGCCGCGCGTCCCGCGTCGGCGCGGGCTGTGCATGGGTGCCGACCGGGCGGCAAGGCACCTTGAAATAGGGCGCCTCGACCCAGCCCTGGCGGGCGCCCGCCATGCCGCAGATCAGCACGCGCGTCACGCGGTCGGGCGGCAGCAGATCGCCGATCAGCGCGATCAGGGCGGGTTCGAATGCCTCTGGTTGCAGGCTGCCCATGCCGCAGGGAGCGCTGCGTTCGGCCAGCACGTCATTGCGGCCGTCCAGCGCCCACAGGCGCAGGTTGGAGGTGCCCCAATCCGCGGCGATCCAGCTGACCGCTTCGACCATCGCTCAGTCAGCCCCGGCCAGTTCCCCCGGCAGGATAGCGTCCGGCATGTTCTGATAGCAGACCGGGCGCAGGAACCGGCGGATCGACAACGTCCCGACCGAGGTCGCGCCAAAGTTGGTCGACGCCGGATAAGGGCCGCCGTGGACCATGCTGTCGGCCACCTCGACCCCAGTGGGAAAGCCGTTGGCCAGCACCCGGCCCGCCTTGCGTTCAAGGATCGGTAGCAGCTGCCGGGCCAGATCGGTGTCGGCGTCGTCCATGTGCAGCGTTGTCGTCAGCTGCCCCTCGAAGCCACGGGCAAGCTCCAGCATATCCTCGGGGCCGGAGACCCGCACCACCAGCCCGAGCGGGCCAAAGACCTCTTCGCCCAGCGCGTGATCCTGCAGGTAGGCCGCTGCGTCGGTCTCGTAGAGGTTCGGGTTCGCCTCGCGCCCGGTGCTGTCCGTCGACAACAGCGGCTGCACGGCATTGCGCCCCTCGAACCGGGCCTGGCCATCGCAGTAGGCCTGCGCGATGCCGTCGGTCAGCATCACCTGCGCGCCGATGGCCGCGAGGGCCTCGCGCGCCGCCGCGACAAAGGCATCGCCCGCCGCGCCGGATTCGACCACGGCGATGCCGGGGTTGGTGCAGAACTGCCCCGCGCCCATGGTCAGCGACCCGGCCCAGCCGGCACCAATTTCCACGCCTCTGGAGGATACTGCGGCAGGCAGGATGAACATCGGGTTAACAGACCCCAGTTCACCGAAAAACGGGATCGGTTCGGGCCGCTGTGCGCAAAGATCGAACAACGCACGACCGCCGCCCAGGCTGCCGGTAAAGCCCACCGCGCGGATTAACGGATGTGTAACCAGTGCCGTGCCAACATCACGCCGACCGCCCTGAATCAGGGAAAACACACCGGGATGGAGGTTGCATGATTTGATCGCGGCATGAATTGCCTCGGCGACGATTTCACCGGTGCCGGGGTGTGCCGAATGACCTTTGACCACAACGGGACAGCCCGCCGCCAGCGCCGCGGCGGTGTCGCCCCCCGCCGTGGAGAAGGCGAGCGGAAAGTTGGACGCGCCAAAGACGGCAACCGGTCCGATCGGGCGTTGCACCATCTTCAGATCCGGGCGCGGCAGCGGCGCGCGGTCCGGCAACGCCGGGTCATGGCGCACATCGAGGTAATCGCCCTGTTCGATGTGGCTGGCAAACAGGCGCAGCTGTCCGGTGGTGCGGCCACGTTCGCCCTGGAGGCGGGCTTCGGGAAGCCCGGTTTCCTGGGTTCCGATCTCGGTGATCGCCTCGGCGCGGGCCTCGATCTCGTCGGCGATGGCATTCAGAAAAGCCGCCCGCTCGGCACGGGTGGAGTAGCCATAGGACCAGAACGCCTCTTCCGCGGCCCGGCAAGCGGTATCGACCATCTCGGGCGAACCGACGCCGAAGTTATGTGCCGGACCGTGCGCCGGTTCTGAGGAGAACGTGTTGGTGCCGGCCACCCAGTCGCCGGCGATCAGGTGCTTGCCATGTGGGGTAAATGTCATTGTCTCAGATCTCCTAAACTCATTTGCCCCAGCGGAGCGCGATCAGGTCCATGTCTGTGGCCAGTTGCAGCAAGCGGCTCTTGGTGCGGTCCGACATCGGGCGCAGCGGGTGGCGCACGTGATCGCTGCCGATCACGCCGCCCGCCTGGAACACCGTCTTGCAGGCCCGCAATCCGCACTGCCGGTTTTCATGATTGATCAATGGCAGGCATTTTGTCCATTGCGCCAGGGCCGAGTCATGGTCGCCAGCCAGATAATGGGTCACGATAGGACGAATGTGTTCGCATTGCAGGCCGCTGGTCATCGTCGCGGTGGCGCCCGCATCCAGATCGGCCAGCAGGGTGACGGCCTCTTCGCCGTCCCAGGGGCCAAGAATATGGTCGCCACACGCCTCGATCAGCGCCGCGAGCTTGTCGGCGGCAAAGGGGCATTCGATCTTGAAATAGCTGACGTGTTCCAGCTCGCGCGCCATTTTCGCCAGCAAGGGCACCGAAAGGGTCACCCCCGACAAC
>ENA-OWNT01004366-OWNT01004366.1-seawater-metagenome-genome-assembly--contig:-NODE-4366-length-12467-cov-4.338579_pt1 | contig 12467 bp, 8 predicted proteins | sample MGYA00238136_ERZ651165 | MGnify/ENA primary metagenome ERZ651165 (study PRJEB26861, sample SAMN08777766) | seawater metagenome | isolation source: coastal seawater | place: USA: Florida | collected... | reverse complement strand
CCCCCCCGTCTCGCTTTCACCGGTCATACCCACACGAAGAACAAAGGCGTCGACGACCTTGCTAGCTTGAACCGGAGTGCTTGTTGACGCAGACGTACCTTCAAGCCTTGGTGGATGTCGAGGCCGTTGATTCGTTGTGCGAGGCATCCATCGACCAGCGCTTCGTTGACCCCGACGGTTAAAACACACAGGACCGTTTTAAAGCCGTGCGGAAAACCCCAAGAATTTTTTAATCCCCTCTTTTTCCAAACACCCCCAACTTTCATCATGTCTGGCAAGAAAACCGGAACTCCCGTGTCCAAGAAGGGCAAGAGCGTCAAGAACGCCGGCACCAAGCGCACCAAGAAGCGCGTCGAGTCCTACTCCACCTACATCTACCGTGTCCTCAAGCAGGTCCACCCCGACACTGGTATCTCCAAGTCCGGTATGGCTGTCATGAACTCCTTCATCAACGACGTCTTCGGCCGCGTCACCGCCGAAGCTGGCAACTTGGCCCGCTACAACGACCGCAAGACTCTGTCCTCCCGCGAGGTCCAGACCGCCATCCGCCTCGTCCTCCCCGGAGAGCTTGCCAAGCACGCTGTCTCTGAGGGCACCAAGGCTGTCACCAAGTTCTCCCAGAAGTAAATTGCTTCAGTGTTGAACACTTGGATTCGCTTCTCAAAGCACCCAAACTTATTACAAATGGTTTTTCTTCAAAACCACCTCTTTGTCCAAAGAACTTTATCACTCTTTCTATTCTGTCACACTCGAGCGAACATCGCACACGACATTGCACCTGCAGCCCACAACGTTGAAAGTCTGAGAGTCTTCTTGTTGTCTATTCTAAATTATGTGCGAGTACACGCGTCAGACAGGCGTGCTGTGCGAACTACTTTTCACTCCTCCTGGGCTCTCCGAACTTTGTCGCCACCATGTTTTGTACTCCGGCGTATCAGGTCCTTTCGACGAGCTCTCCGCGCGAAACGACGAGACGAGACCGACAGGTGTAAGTTCTCGTGATCGAGCTCCGAATACTTGAGGGCTGGGAGTTAGTGCTGGTACAAGAGAATTGCCCACTCGCTTCTTGGAGAGCAAATTCAGCACTCTCTTCTCCGCCTCACGTAACCTCGACCTTAGATGGTTGTGGCGAAAGCGGCACATTGCACGTGCCATTTGTTTTGTTTCACGAATGGACACCACATTTGCGAGAATAAGGAGTCCATTGTTCATTCTTGATGTGATCACTTCTCCGTTTGACCGACCAAGAGTTTGTTGCACCTCTGCAAATCGTGATTCGATCTTGTTGATCTGAGATTCCTGCTGCTTTCGAATGAAATGAAGTTCTAGCTCGGCTTCGCGCCGTGAAAACTTCACCGCTGCCAATTCCGCCAGGAGCTTGTCGTGAGTAAAAGTTCGCCACTGCGTCATTGCGTTGCGAAGCCGTTGTCGACGGAACACCTTGTGCATTGCTGTGACTGTGGACCGCAACGTTCTGTGTCTTCGGTGAAAGTGGACCCAGCGGTTCAAAAAGTAGGACTTGCGCCGCATCAGTCCCGCTCGCTCGGCGACTTTGACCAGGTGTGAGCGGACTCGAGCCTGCCTTTCGACCACTGCCACCAGCTTCAGTTTGAGCTCCGAAAAATTGTCGTTGTAGTATCGTTTGACCCGTTGCAAATCAAGCTCGTGTGCTTGTTGGGCCACGGCAGCATTGCGCTGGGACTCAGCCAGACGGCCCTGCAAGAGGAGCCTTTGAAACGCGATCCGAACCACAACCGGTCGAGCCATTCGACGCCATTGAGTCAATGCAATCTTGGCCGCTCCAAGACGGATTCTTAAACTTTTGGTTACCCAATTCAAGGCAGCCGTGAAGTCTACTTGTGTTGATGGTCCTCCAAGAGGAACGTCCTCTGCCTGCGCTGAAACCACGTCCTGCTGCTTGTACAAGGATGTGTCACTGACGGGAAACAGGGACGCACTTGGTGACCATTGATCGCTTTGTGAGGAACTTAGATTTCTAGAAATGTTGCTCTGTCCAGGTGTGTTACCCGAGTCCCATTTGTCAGGTGTATGAAACAGCCTTGGCGCTTCCACTTGGGTGGCCGGCCTCGGGCTCCCAATACGAGGCTTCCCAATGGTATCCGGGGCTTTCTTACGGCCCCTCCGATGAGATGCTACCAGTAATTCTTCGTTGGGACTCGTTACACTTCGATGCTGTGATATCGACGCTGGCTGTGGAATGCTCAGGTTAATCGACGGAACCGGTTCGGGGTCCGAAGCTGGAGAATGTTCAACACCTCTGTGTGAAGAAGGGAAGCTTGGGCCGTCGAGGCCGAGGCGGCTGTTTCTCCAATGACTTATCGACGCATCAACATCATGATTCTGAGCAGAGACGTCCCCGCTGTGGTTTGATGGTGACATTTGCGGCATTTTACTACAGTGGTCGCAGAAACCCAACCGACTTCTGCTCCTCAGCGCCAGCAATCATGTTTTGCCATCCTAGTAAACCTGACTCGCAATTGTCAGGAGGTTCTGGTCTCGCCAGTGACTGGATGTGCCGCACTTTTTAGCCCGTAGTCATCAACTTCGAACATACAACACAGTATTCTCAAGTGTACTGTTGCCAATAATGACTTGTGCGTTAAATTGCAGCACTGTTATTATCTTATACAGCTTGACAAAACACACACGCCATCCTCAGAGTCGACAGGTGACATGTATCCTTACTTTGTCGTGCACTTGTGCACCAGGCAAGTACTTCGATTCTCCATCCACTCGTACACCACCGGGAACATACGCGAGCGAGTATGTCTGGAAACCTGTGTGTGCGGACCTGTGAGGCGGCCGGATCACGTCCGCTCCGTGCACGACCACTTGCGACAGTCGGCGTCATCTGTTGCGGATTCTTTCTGCATCCGCCACAGCGAAACCGGAACAGTTGTCCATCCGCCATATACATCAGTAACATAGTAGTTCGTGGCGTGTCTCGTGTTTCCGCGCGTACACGTTCGTGGCAAGGCAGTGGAGTCGTTTGTCCGTCCGGCCTTCCTGCGACATCAAAGTAAGACGGTAAGCAAGTAAGTAAGTGAGCAGTCGACGCAGACTTCCGTCTTGATGATACAACGACAGGTCAGGTCAGACAGGTATGGTCATAGCGAGAAAGTCAACGCTGGTCCGATCTTGTTTGTGGGTGTGGGTGGGCAGAGAGACACAGCAACGGCACGCTGCCAACGCCACTCCAACAACAACAACAGCCGAGTCAGTCATCATCAACGTGTCTACGAGATGACCGGCTGGCTGGCCGCCAGCGAAGAGTAACTATACCATAACTGAGTGACTGAGAGTGACTGTGAAGCTGAGCGCTGACTGACATTCACTCACTCACTCACTCAGGAACTCAATCATCTCGTCTTTCATCTTTAAATGTTGCAATAGAAATGTCCAGAAAGTTGAATTTTGTGTGACTGTTGTAGTCTTTCAAGAATACATACTATTGTACTGTCTACATGATTTCAGTCGAATGTCACCAGCGCTGCCGATGCGCCGACTCCTCTCACTAAATATTAACCGGGAATTCTCATGAAAATACATTTTATTCAAGCTGTAGTTAGGTTTGCAAAATCACTAATGTAGTACTGTATTGTGAATAATTAATGGGTTGCAACTTCACTCCACCTGGACACGTGGAGGTGATGATGGCTGCTTTCATCTCGTGACTCGATTCAACATCGACAGCGAGCAAATTTCGGCATCGTCGTCGGACGATGAATGACTTTCGCGTTCGCGGTATCATCATCACAATGTATGTGCGTCGTGGTGCAACAAGCAACCCGTGTGTCAGAGCGCATGCATGCATATTGTGAGATAAAGTGCAACTGCGCACAATGGTACACACAACAAACAACAAACAACTTCATCCACGTTTACATGCATTTCTACCTGCGGTTTGTGCTCGTCAAAACGACTTCATTGGTGCATTTGTGTGTCGCGATGTAAATTGTGTTTGCACGAGTGTGGAGGTGACGACAAAGGTTGGTTGTCTGGTGTGCTTTGATAACAATAACTTAGATTACGCATTCAGCAACGATGCCAAGGCAGTTACCAACTCGTGAAGTGTTTGGTTGGTCTTCGAAAATGTGCTAAGGGGAGCATGTGTGCTGAAAACTTTCTCAAAGTCATTCCGCAGCTGCACTTCGTCTAGAGAATCAACCCCGTGGGTCGACAAAGTTTCATGCGGCATCCATGCGCTGAGGCGATCCTGGAGAAACTCTTCCACCTGAACATCCATCGGCGTTCCGATATTACTTCCGTCATGAAACTTTTGATCTGCTTTCTGGTCGTCTGGCAGCGTTCGTTTCCGTGTGGGAATGGCACTTTTCGACCAGAATGATTGTTCCCAGTCAACGCGAGCTATTAAAAACTGTAATTGCTGCGTCTTCCCATCGTCCCCTTGTGGGGCACCTTGGTCGAACCCGAGGTCACAATCAGCTTCCACCACTTCGTGGAGCACTAGATTCAAATGATTCAGAGAATCTTCATTCGACATGGGTATTTCACCGTTCGCAATCGACTGCTTGTAGGCCTTTGTCCCAACTTTCGCCATCCCAACATCGGCCCAGGGACCCCAATTGACAGCTGTAAACACCGCCGCGAGCGGCTTAATAGAATTGTTCAATTGTGCCCACGCATCGAGCAATCCGTTTGCGGCAGCATAGTTGGCCTGAGAAGGGTATCCGAAGAGACTTGTTGACGAAGAGAATGCAACCACCCACGGTGGACAGGCGTCTTCGACCAGGTGACTAACGGAGGTACGATGTTGGCGCAGTGCATCAAGCAAGTTTATGATGCCGTACTTCGGCGCGATTACCGGCTCCAACGCGTCTGGTTTCATGCGGGTTAGTATCCCGTCCCTGAGCGCGCCGGCAAGATGAAAGACGCCGCACACACGATGGGCAATGGAGCGCAGCTCGTGATTTCCGACCAGGGATGTTAAATCACCGATATTCGCGGCAACAATTTGGACCCCGCGTGGGTGAGCCTCGAGCACTGTACGACGAGTGATAATGACAATTGCAGTTGGAGGGACACCATGAAAGTCGATCAGCCAATTGACTAGGACTTTGCCCAGTGCACCAGTACCCCCAGTGAGTACTATGATGGGTCCATCATAGTGATCAGTTTCTTCGTACGCATCGCCAAAAAGACTGCGGAGGGCCGGCGCTGATACCGATTCCTTTGGAGCGGCGATTGGAGTTGCGCTTAGGCGACGAGCATGACATCGCCATTTTGTCCCTGCGTTACCTCGACGGTGCTTTGGAACCCTGCGCCAACAAACTTGCACATCTTCGACACCAACTGCTAGGTCCTGGGCCAACATATCGACCAGTGGGTACATTTCCACCATTGGTACATTGGGAGTTGCAACAAAGAGACGCGTGCAGGTGATCCGTGGAAATTCGTGGGGAATGCACTTTGATGCTCCCGCCACCAAACCAGCCACTGTGCCATCAGCCTCTGAAGGCAGGAGTAAAGTCAAGACAATACGCAAATTGTCATCACTTTTTTCAGAGTGGCTTTCAACAAAATCTATTAGTTTGGTGACGAATCGGATAAAGTCCCACAGGACAGTGTGACTCCGCGAGTCTGCAGTCTCATCATTCGCAGGAATCACAGAATGAGGTCCCACGAACACCAGACCAATATTCACAACATTGTCGTGGCTTGCTGAGTGCGAATGCGCCGTTACAACATGTCCATCGAAGTGCTCCAACCCATCCAATAAACTATGGTAGGATTTCCTGTTGATGAAGTGGATGTGTCGCTCACAAGTTGCTGTGTCAGTCAACGGTGTCAACGGCGATGGGCTGTGTAATGGTATCCATTTCACCTTCCACAGTGCTTCATGCGTGGACAGGGATTCATCCTCGGTGGGCTTTGCAAGCTTCGCGTTCGCAAACATGCTCGATCCAATTTGGGCATCCAGTACGCCAGTGAGTTCAGGACAGAACGCAGCAATACTACTCAACGTAATGGAACATATTTCTGAAGCACACTCTGTCAAAAATCTGTGATCCCCGGGGAGAAAGTTCACAGAACAGCCAAACTTAGAAGTCGTCACCAATCGCCAGTCCGCGGCCCGGTCACACGCTGAGGCAGGATCATCAACGCCGCAAAAGTTCACGAGGGGGCAGCTAAGTGGTGCTGGGACCATTGAATCAGATGATCGCATTCGTAGTAGCATTTCCAGGCGAGAATCGAGGGCAAGATCTGCCTGAAGGAGCGGGAGGAAGTTGTCACGCCAGGTTTTTGACTGCAGCAGGTTCTCGGGAACAAGCCCCTGAGTTCGAAGCACTTCCACCGAAAAGTAGCTTGGTTCGGGAGGAGATGCCGTCTCCCCGGCTTTCGTCTTTGAACCCCACACCGGATGACGACCAGCGACAATGAGTGCTGAGCATGTAGGAGTGGGCGACGTGGTCGTGACTTGTGCTGTCGCCTGCAGTGTTTCTTCCACACCCTGCAGTATCAAAGTTGCGAGGAGTGCTCCCATGCTAAGTCCGACAAATGCGAATTGGTCGGCTGGATATGTGGTAAGATCCTGGACAATGTCAGCAACTGCTTCCGCGATAACTTGTGCGTCGTCTTTTGCTTGATCTGGCATGTGAACACCTAGTCGTTGTCCACGCCCGGGCAATTCAATCCCCACTATCTCGACGGGTCCATGTGCATTTCCGGAAAGTAATCTCCATCCTGACGATGCGTCAAATAGACGTGAAGATCCTCCAGCCATGGGGAAGCAGTACAGTCGAAGACGTGGCGGCAGAGGCCGACTAGCAAATCTTACAATGCAGCCACTACTCGAAGGGGAAGATGGACTATAAGTAGCTGCCAAATTCTCATGAACACGGGATAGCTTTGATTGCGACTTGGAACCCTGATCGAGGTTGTCGTCAGTGACATAAATCGAGGCAGTCGGCTTTACCCAGAAGCTGCGTTTGTCGAAGCAGTACCCCGGTAATGACACTTGACGTGAAACTGAGCTTGAACGCGATCCCCAGGCAAATAGTCTGTGCCAGTCGATGGAGGACCCGAGTTCCCATAATTTCCCGACCGTGCCGAAAAAGTGTCGGAGAGCTGAGGCCCCAGTATCACGGTAGCTACGTGCCGATGGCAGCGTCGAGAGCAAAACGGGAGTGTGCTGTACTCCGAGTTCCTTGGCATTCTTCGATAACAGTCTGCAGAGAACATCCCCAGGGCCAATCTCAATGACAATGTTCGCTGCCAAGGTATTCTGACTTTCATTGGAATCATGCCCGAGAAGCTCACGGCACACTTCGTACCACCGAACCGGTTGAGTCATATGATTGCTGAAGAATTCACCACACATTGGGGTGGCGCCGGAACCGTCCCGTCCGCCAACGAAACCTCCCATCGCGGAACTCAGCAATGGAACAGTCGGGGTTTGAAATCGCGGTTTGCAGAGTGCGGAAGCTTCACGCTTGAGAAGCTGTGCTGCTTTAGTCATTGATGGAGAATGAAAAGCGTGCTTCACGTGAAGCCTTGAGCACCTCACTGCAGGGCTGACGGCTTTGAGGTGATTCTCCAGAATATCTAGATCCGACGGATGTCCAGCTGCCACGTTGTATAGCTGCGAGTTGCAAACCGCGATCACGACCTTTCCAGTTAATCCACAGTTGTCGATACTGTTTTCCAACTGGTCGCGGTGTGCCACGACAGACAGCATACCACCTTGATCTGCGTGCTGCTCTGTGATAAGACCTCGATTACGAACGAGGCGCAGTACCGCTGTTGCATTCATATCTTCAGCCATGTCGCAGTCGCAAAGTGTATCTCCGTCCACATCACTGTTTCGATTGAATGGCGACACGGACCTGGCTGTCGCCAGAGCAGCAAACTCACCGAGTGAGTGCCCGGCAACAACGGAAGTCCGTTGTCCTTTGATGTTGAACACAGTCTCCTCGAGCACCCGTGCAAGTGCCAACTGTATCAAGCATACGAGCGGTTGAGTGATTGTGGCTCCCCCAAGGGAAGACTCTAGGTCCTCCTTCAGTTGTGCTGAATTGATCAAAGAGTCTTTCAGCTGGGCAGCGACACTTTCGTCAAAGGCTTGTGTGCAGAAGTGGTCGATTGTTTCGCGGAACAACGTAGATCCCTCGTACAGAGCGCGACCCATGCCACGGTATTCGGCTCCTTGCCCAGAAAACACAAGACCAATTGCCGGGGCACTACGCCCAGCCGTGCTCCAACTGGTCGGAGTTTGGCTTTTGCACTTGGAGTTACGAGTCTCTACCTCTTGGCCCACGAGGCCGGCCCGAGCTTCCAGCGATCTTGATGCTACCACACGCCACGCGCGATACAAACCGGTCAGTGATAGGGTGGAACCCATGGGCCCATCGTTGCTCACAGCCTCAGTCAAAACCTCGTCTAGGTCTACCACAACGCAAGCGCGAATTGGGTAGTGTTCGCGACGTTCTGCAAGCGTGAGGAAGATGTCCCTTGGTGTCTCATCTTCCAAATTAGAGGATGACAAGTGTTGAGACAGGGCTACCAGATTGTTTTGGAGAGCGGTCACAGTCTTTGCGGTGACAGGCAACAAGTGCGGGAGTTCTTTGTCCAGAAATGTTGACGCGGCATTTCGCAGAATGCTCGCAGTCTTCACGTCATCAAATCCGGGTGCAAGCTGAACACGACACGAGTTGTCATTATCGGGATCACGTGCGCTCTTTGATCGCCGTTTGTTCGTGGCCTGCGTTGCTTCATGCACGACCACGTGGCAATTGGTTCCCCCCACTCCAAAGGACGACACTCCAGCGATCAACTGCTCTCGACCAACGCCCGCTGGGGATTGAGACCACTGCTCGCATTTGGTCTGAATGTACATCGGTGTCCCCTCCAGCAGCGGGCGTAACTTTTTATTCACTGTTCGGAAATGAGCAGTTGGAACTAGTGTATCGTGATACAGACACAATACTGTTTTGATCAAGCCCGAGATGCCAGCTGCGGCATTCGCGTGTCCGATGTTCCCTTTGACCGAGCCAAGTGCAGTTGCCTGGTCACCACCATGGTCCGACCTCGATTCACCCGCAAAAAATGCGGTACGAAGACCCTGGATCTCGATGGCATCGCCGACGTGGGTCGCCGTGGCATGTGCCTCTACGTAGCTGACTTCTTGTGGTCGAACACCTGCCATACGACGCGCCTCAATGATGGCTCGAGCCTGCGCTGCCGCATTCGGAGCAGAGTAACCTGCCTTCTCATTCCCATCATTTGTCACCGAAAAGCCACTTATCTGCGCGAAAGAGAAGAATAACAGTGTGTCAGTGCCGAACACATATGCCACAGTTCAACCAAGTGCATGACGACAGACCTCGGCATACACACGGTCACCGTCTCGTGTGGCGTGGTCAAGGCGCTTCAATACGATTGCGCCAACACCGTCGCCAAAAATTGTTCCACTTGCTTCGTCGTCGAAGGGACGAACTCGACCATCGCGGGACGCAGGAAGCCCATCGCTGTACAAGTAACCAAAATTTGGGAAAGATAAAGATGATGCCCCGGCCACAGCGGAATCGCATTGGCCGCTACGAATAGCAGCTACAGCCTGTGCCACTGCCACCAGCCCGCTGCTACAGGCACTGTTAATGGTGAAAGAAGGTCCGCCGAGGTTGAGCTGATGGCTTACTCGGGTGGAGATATAATCTTTCTCATTGCCTACTTCAGTTGCCCATGTTTTTGCTGGATCTAGCGGAGTTTTCAAACCACCCCCATCAAGATGATGGATGAGGTACCCGTCGATGCCACAGGCTGCAAATACGCCCGTGCGCTGTTTTGAGCGAATGAATGTAGCGTGTTTGCTTTGCACACTTTGAGGTTTGAAGAATGCATGCCCAGCATCTTCAAGAGCATGATATGCAGTCTGCAAAAACAGTCTTTGCTGCGGGTCAAGAAGATTAATTTCATGAGGCTGCAGCCCCCAGAAATATCCATCAAACTTGTCAGCATCGCTGACAACTTGTCCAGCTTTTACCCAATTTTGATTACCTATGTGTGGCGCAGTTAAAAATGTGATGGATTGATAAAACTACGCCAGGATGTCATGGAAATCAACACTCATTACTCACCCAACACATGTTCTGGGACTCCTTTCGAACGCAGAATGTCAGCAGAGAAAGTCGTGAGAGAATCGACCCCGTCGCAAATGTTCTTCCAGAATGTAGCGATGTCCGGGGCCCCAGGGAAAATACCGGCCAGTCCCACGACAGCTACACGATTGTTGTCCACTACTTCAGCACCCAGTGGTCGCTCTATCTCAGCGAACATCATCTCATTATTCGGTTCTGTCGGCATGCAAGCGTCTGCCATTAAACGAGGAGTTGGGTATTGAAAAATTTCAACGGCAGTAATACTCCAGCCGTCGGGATGGTGATGTCCGAAATGTTTCGTCAGCTCAATGGCGAGTTGTGCAGCAAGCAGTGAGTGGCCGCCCAGAGAAAAGAAATTGTCGTCCGCGGTAACTTCACGAGCGTCGATGTCGAGAAGTGAGCTCACGATGGCTATAACCTTCTTCACCCCACCCTTGATTGCTGATAATTCTTCTGTGGAGATCATTTTGTCCGGACCTGCACTAGTTGACGACGTCATCTCTGCTGGAGGTCGCGGAAGTGCTTTGACATCAAGTTTTCCATTACCGGGCCGCAATGGTAGTTTCGGGAGAGCGAAGACAAAGCGAGGTGCCATGTAGGTTGGTAGGTTCCTGGTGGCTGCGTCGAGCACTTCACTCTCGAAAATTTCTGTGGCGTCCGCATTGACGACACGCGAAGCGTCGCTTGGTACCACGTACGCGATGAGGTAGTCTGTCGAAGTTTGGTCGGGCACAGGGACTGGTAGAATCACACAGACACTAACAGCTGGCTGGTCCGTGAAAGCCTTTTCTACCATGACCAAAGGCACTTTGTAGCCACGAATTTTAACTGTTCCATCGTCACGGCCTCGCAGCTGCATCAACAGTTCATACACATCGATGAGAGAATTGCAAAGAAGTGGCTGCAATGCACACCGCTCGCGCACGACGGACCTGGAGAGTGCCATCCGCAAGAAGACGGCCACTATCACCAGTGTCATAGATTATGTACTCAGGGTCCAATTCTCGCAGTCCGACGTCTTGGCGTGTTGCTGCCAGTTGACGACGCTGCTCTACAACCTCGGCGCCACCCGGGAGCTCCGACAAAAGACATCGTTTAAAGCGAGCTTGCGTTTTCGGCAAATCTCCGCAGTAACCATCGGATATGAAAGTTCCCGCAATGATTACCCGACCATAAACTCCCATTGCCTGAAGAGGACTTCCCCCGAAGTGCCACTGGCTGGGATCTTCAACCGATTTTGTCGGTTCAGACACTTTTTCACTGTTGTCGACGACAAGACAACTGACTCCAGGATAAGGAAGCCCGCAGGTAGCGAACTTGGCGAGGTCAGCATGACTTTGTCGACGCGTCGTACCCGCCGACCGTGAGTGCAGCCGTGGACCATATTCCACCTGCGAAATGTCAAGGGACTCCCAAGTCGAGTAAATGTTGACCAAGTTCACATCTGGTACTTTGCGTTGCCAGGACCGGACCGTCTCGCGTGGAAGGACCTTTTAGTGGCAAAGCACATCGTGGCACATGTTAGCAAAATGACCGGCCGGCAACCACGGGATCGCATAGGTGTCACCTCTCCCATCATCATCCAGTTTCGCAAGCCGTGAGACTCTCCCAGCTCACGCAGTTCATTTGGCACAAGTTCGAGCATGTTCTTCGTCAGCGATGCTGTAACGACAATTCGTGAAACATGGTGTTGTCGGCACGCACGAGTAAGGGAAGGAGGGTCGATGAGGGTCCGCTTCTGCAACAAAAGCGCAGTATGTCCCACCAAAATTGGCCTCAAAACTTCCCACGCAAAGAATATGTGTATGGCTTCGACTTCGACTGCGGGAGACGGGAGGTATGGCACGGTGTGGTACCGCATTAAAAAGCATCTCACAGTTGAAGCGTGACTGACAATAATGGCCTACAAAAGCACACGTCCATCACCCACCCATACTTGACCCAGTGTCCACGACACAACCAGCCAAGGGAAGCAACAACACACCTTTGGTGCACCGGTGCTCCCAGAAGTGAAAGAGAGCATGGCACAATCTAGTGGAGTACACTCCGGTGCTACGTCTCTCCATGCTAACAATGCATCGCTATTCCTCCCAAGTGAACGCAACAATTGACGTTGTGGCATGTCACGCGAGTCAATAATGAACAACTTTCGCTTGCGTCGTCGAGGAGGCGCAGACTCATCTTGGGGACCTGGGGTCGCCGTTGAACCATCTCCTACTCCAGTCACAACATCGTAATGGGAAGTATCCTGCGGAAAACGGTCGGCGAATTCCGCAGATGTGAACGCTACCTCGCACTGTGTAGTCTCCAAGAGTTGCACAACAAGAG
>ENA-OWNT01004365-OWNT01004365.1-seawater-metagenome-genome-assembly--contig:-NODE-4365-length-12468-cov-4.112340_pt1 | contig 12468 bp, 8 predicted proteins | sample MGYA00238136_ERZ651165 | MGnify/ENA primary metagenome ERZ651165 (study PRJEB26861, sample SAMN08777766) | seawater metagenome | isolation source: coastal seawater | place: USA: Florida | collected... | reverse complement strand
CAAGGTCTCCTTCGAGGCGGTCGACGGCGTGAGCCGCGCCAAGGAGCTCCGCCAGGGTGCCGCCCCCGCCAAGGGCCCGGTCGCCGAGTATGCCTCCTCCACCCGCTTCGACACGAACCGGTTCCGCTTCCACCAGCCGCCGTTCGACCTCACCATCGATCTGGCCGGCCGTCGTCGGGAGCTGTGCGACCTGTCGAAGGACCCCGCCTGCGCCGAGAACATCTACGGCAAGAACAAGGAGAAGGGCGAGGAGCTCTTCCAGGCCGCCCTCGACTACCTCGGCACCCCGTGGACCATCCAGCAGGCCGGCACGCTCCGCGTGCGCAATGGCGTGGCCTTCCGCGGGATCCAGCGCTCCCCTCCCAACCAGCCCCTGCAGGTCGCACCGGGCGACGCCCTCACCATCATCCCCGGCGACGCCGTGGTCGACTTCGTCACCGCCGACGGGCAGACCATCGGCCCCTGGCAGGCCCTCGGCGGCACGGTCCCCGGGGAGGGCTGCCCCGTCCAGTTCGACGGTCGCTTCCTGACGAACGCCCGCCTCGGTCAGAAGAGCGATGCCGAGATCGCCATGCTCCGCGAGCTCGGGTACCTGCAAGACGAAGAAGAAGGCGACGACGGCGGCCAGGCCCCGACCGGCCGGGTCGACTGCACCCCCTGAGGCTTTCGCCGTCGTCGCGGCACCCCAGCGGCGCCCGGCGATGGTACAGTCCCGCTCCGATGAGCACCGACGACGCCCCGCCGCGACCTCGTGTGTTCGCCCCGGGCACCCCCATCGGGATGCACCTGCGGGTCGAGCGCTTGGTCCGCATCAGCGGCGACCGCATCTACTACCTGGTGAACAACCGCACGCCGCGCTGGTACACGCGGAAGTGCTGGGAGTGCGGCAACAAGCACTCGCCGCCCAATGCCCAGGCCTGCACCTACTGTTCGGCGCCTCTGCGTCCTCGGCGCTTCCTGATGGCCGCCCGGTGGGACCCCGCGTCCTCCTTGGAGTACCAGGCCTTCGTGCATCGGCGGCTGCGCCACCGCACCCTGGCCCACCCGCTGGCGCTCTACCGCTACCGAGAGCAGCTGCTGGCCTTCTTCCCGTGGGACCAGGACCAGCTCCTCGTCGGGGAGCCTGCGCCGCTGTCCAGCAAGGTCATCCTGTCCCTGGCCTTCCAGATCGCCGATGCCCTGGCCCACCTGCACGGCTTCGGGGTGGTGCTCAAGCACCTGCGCCCGAACAACGTGCTCGTCCGCAACGACGGCACCGTGCGCCTGTTCGACCTCGAGGTCGACCACCTGGTCGACCGCCCCCTCCCGGCCAACGACGACCCCACCCGGCCCCCCTTGCGCGACCTGCGGGAGCTGGCGTCGCTGCTGGAGCGCTGGGTGCCGGTGACCGACCCCCTCCTGGTCAGCTTCCTCAAGGCCATCCGCCGCGGCCAGTACAAGACGGCCGACGACCTCGCCGCCGGCGTGTCCAGCTTCGCCTGGGCCCGCGAGCAGCTGCCCGATCCCGGCCACGCGGCCGTCATGTCCGACACCGGCGTCGTCCGCACCGCCAACGAGGACAACTGGTCGTGGCGCACGCTGTCCGACGACGGCGTGCAGCTCTACGCCGTGGCCGACGGCATGGGGGGCCACAAGGCCGGAGCCATGGCCAGCGCCCTGGCCGTGCGCACCCTCACCCGCTCCATGGCGCGCAACCTCCAGAAGAAGCAAGGCCTCACGGTCAAGGAGCTCTCGGGCTTCCTCCAGACGGCCGTGGTCGACGCCAACAAGGCCATCCGCGCCGCCAACACCGATGAGGGGGTCGACGCCGGCACCACCATCGTGGCCATGCTGCGCAGCGGCCAGCGGGTCGTGGTGGCCAACCTCGGCGACTCGCGCCTCTACTTGCTCCGTGATGGCCAGCTGCGCACCATCACCGAAGACCACTCCCTGGTGGCTGCCCGGGTCGCCGCCGGTAACCTCAGCGCCGAGGAGGCACGGGTCCACCCCGACAGCAACCTCCTCCTCCACTACCTGGGCCACGAAGACGAGGTCGAGCCCGACCTCTACGAGCTCGATGCCCAGCCCGGCGACCGCTTCCTGCTCTGCAGCGATGGGCTGTGGGGCGAGCTGCAGCAGCGCCGCCTCACCCGCCTCCTCGGCGAAGACCTCGACACCCGCCGCACCGTGCGGCGCCTGGTGCGGGCCGCCAACGATGCCGGTGGCAAGGACAACGTCACCGCCATGGTCATCGACATCCCCTTCGCGAGCGCCGACCTCGAATGAGCAAGCCCCCCGCCTCCTGGCGGTTCCCGGACAGCCTGGTCCTCATCTTCTCGATGATCGTGCTGGCCCAGCTGTCCACCTATGTGCTCCCCGCCGGCGCCTTCGACCGAGCCACCGCCTCGTCCCCCACGGCCGCCGAGCAGGCCATCACCGTCCCCGCCGACGTGCCCTTCGAGGGCGGGGTGGTGCCGGCCGACACCCGCCTCGTGTTGCCCGCGGGCACGCGCCAGGAGTCGCCCGGCCGCAAGGTGGTGCCCGGCAGCTACCACCCGGTCGAGGCCACGCCACTCCCCTGGCACGCCTTCCTCACCTCCATCCCCAAGGGGCTGGAGAAGGCCGCCGACATCATCTTCTTCGTCTTCCTCGTGGGGGGCGTCATCGGCGTGGTCAAGGGCACCGGCGCCATCGACGCCCTCATCGGGAGTGCCATCCGTCGGGCCGGGCATCGCCCCGCGCTGCTGGTGGGCGGCATGATCACCCTGTTCGCCGTGGGCAGCTCCACCATCGGCATGGCCGAGGAGTACATGCCCTTCGTGCCCATCCTGGTGGCCATGTGCCTCGCCCTCGGCATGGACGCCGTCGTAGCCATGGGCATCGTCTACATCGGCGCCGGCGTCGGCTACGGGGCCGCAGCCCTCAATCCATTCACCGTGCTCATCGCCAAGGACATCGCGGGCCAAGACCCCTCCGTCTTCTTCTGGCCCCGCTGGGGCCTGCTCGCGGTGTGCATCGCCATCGGCACCCACCACGTCCTCGCCTACGGCCGCAAGGTCGCCGCCGACCCCTCCGCCAGCCTCGTGGCCCACATCGACTACGGCGACGGGCAGTACGACATGCCCGACGACACGGCCCTCACCGGCCCGCGCATCGCCGTGTTGGGCCTGTTCGCGGCGATGATCGGCGTGTTCGTGTGGGGGGTCAACACCCACGGCTGGTACCTGGTCGAGCTGGCCGCGCTCTTCCTCGCGGTGGGCATCGGCGCCGCCGTCATCGGTCGGCTGGGCCCCAACGAGGTGGCCCAGCGCTTCACCCACGGTGCCGCGGAGCTCACCAGCACCGCGCTGCTCATCGGCTTTGCGCGCACCATCGAGGTGATCTGGGTCGACGGTCAGGTCATCGACACCGTCATCCACGGCATCGCATCCGCCCTGCAGACCGCCGAAGGCCTGGGCGCCGCAGCCCCCGTGGTGGGGGCCTGGGGCATGCTGGTGGTGCAGAGCGTGTGCAACTTCCTCATCCCCAGCGGCAGCGGTCAGGCCTACGTCACGATGCCCATCATGGGCCCGCTGGCCGACCTCGTGGGGGTGGGTCGCGAGACTGCGGTGCTCGCGTACCAGTTCGGCGACGGCTTCACGAACATGATCGTGCCCACCAACGCCCTGCTGATGGGGATGCTCGGCCTGGCCCGGGTGCCCTACCCCGCGTGGGTGCGCTTCATCGCCCCGCTGCTGCTGAAGGTGTATGCCGTGGCCCTGCTGGTGCTGGGCTGGGCCGCCCTCACGCAGCTGCAGTAACGGGCCCCAGAGCCCCCGAGAGGCCCACAGCGGCTCCGGACAGGGGGCGGGAGGGGTCGAGGGCGTCGTAGACCGCGGAGAGGACCTCCTCGGCCTGCCAGGCGAAGCCCAGCTCGGCGAGCCCCCGGGCATACGTGAGGGCCTCGGACACCGTGAGGTCACCCTCGACGAGGGACACCGTGTGGTCGGCCACGCCCAGCGGGCGAAGCACGTCGACCAGGACATCCGCGTCGGCGTGGCTGCCGTGCACGAGGTCGTCGATCATGCCGAAGAACTCACCGAACTCCGTGTCTGCCTGCTCCCACATCGTGGCCCCCGGGTGGCGACAGGCATTCCGACCCGTCGTCCAGTTTCATCGTATCGGCCTTTCTGACCCGTCGTCCAGTTTGGGCTGTCGCCGTGCCACAGGATCGCCACGACATCGTGATCCCCATCGAACAAAGGCCGCGATCCCTGAGCGGGGATCGCGGCCATTTCCGCGGAGCAACGCGATGAAAGAGACGCCTACTTCTCGATCGGGGTCCAGCGCTCGAGGTTGCGAACCGTCTCGGTGGGGCCGCTCACCAGCCGGGTGGGCCCGACACTGGGGGCATCCTTCTCGCCCAGCATGCGGATGCGGCCGGCGTGGTTGTAGGTGCCGGCGTTGAAGAAGGACGACGCCGTGCCCTTGCCCGTGAGCGACCAGACCCGCTCGGTCATGTAGCCCTCTTCGGCGTCGAAGATGCTCACCCCGATGAGCTCGGTGATGAAGTTGAGCTGTCGCTCCTCCGCGGAGCGCCGGGTGGAGGTCTGTACGTCGGTCGGCAGGGGGATGTTGACGCCGCCCTTGCCGATGGACTGCACCAGCACCTGGCCCTGGTACTTGTTGAGGTAGTGGACCACCATGGACGAGCCCCCCACCCCGGTGAGCGGCGGCGGCACGGGCATGCTCATGAGGGCGGTGTTGTACTCCACCCACTTGCCCTCGTGGAGCTGGTTGAACTTCCGCAGCTTCATGTCGAAGCCGACGATGACCCGCGACATCACCTGGCGCAGCGTCTCGTGCATGCTGGCCACACGCCGGTTGGTCTTGGGCACGCCCTCGAGGTCGACGTTGGTGACACGGCCGTCGTCGGCCACCTGGAGCTGGAGGGCGGCGCCGGTGAGCTTGGCGTCGACCTCTTGCAGGACAAGGAGGCCGTCGTTCAGCTTCTTCTGGGAGCGGTCGTTGCGCCAGGGCACGACCTGCATGCCGATGTCTTCCAGCTCGCAGTCGACCTCCCACCGCTTCTTGCGCAGCTGGGCGGTCTTGTTGCAGCGAATCACCGCGCGCACCTGCATGGCCGTGGCGCGAATCTCGAAGTTCTGGTCTTTCTTGAGGGTGAACGGGAGCGGCAGCGCGAGCTCCGTCTCCACGAACCAGCGGGTGTCGTCCCACCGGGCGAACAGGTCGCCGTAGACCGTGATCTCCTCGAAGAGCTCGTCTTCCTCGTAGACCACCACCTCTTCGGCGGGCACCTCGGGTTCGGCCGGCGTGGCCGCGCCATCGTCGGACTGGGCCATGGCGAGCCCCATCCACCCTACGAGCATCCAGATCAAGGAGCCTCCCGGCTGCAACAGTGTCGTTCGTCCCCCCCTTGTATACCTGCCGCGACGCGGTCGTTGACGTTACATCGGCCCGCGGCCATCTTTGAGGCTGGAGGAGACCCGATGAGCTTGATCATCCTGATGCTCGGATGCACCAACAGCGGCCTGGGGCTCAATCCAACGGCCGACACCGGCCCCCTCACCGTCGGCTGCCCCTGGGAAGGGGAATACGAGCTGGCCGTGGTCGAGTGCGGTGCCTTCCCCTACGCCGACGAGTGGGACTCCACCTACGACAGCGCGGAGATGGTGATCACCGCCGAGGGCGAGAACGGCTGCGCGGTGGAGTTCACCTGGAAGAGCGCCACCTGCGAAGAGTCCGAGGCCTGGAAGATCACGCCTACCATCCCCGAGCTCACCGAAGACGAGGAAGACGAGTGGTCGTACGACGGCAAGGCCACCGTGTCCTACGAGGGCATCACCGAGTGTGATCCTGCGGGCTGCGAGTTCGAGCAGACCGAGATGAGCTTCACCAGCTCCCCCTGCGAAGAAGGTGACCGGGTGATCTCCCAGGAGATCGAGATCGACGAGAGCATCGAAGACCAGATCAAGGTCGAGGGCCTGCTGAACGACCCGGGCCGCCACGACTGCGCCCTGGGGCTCGTCACCACCTGGCGCAAGAAGTAGCGCTCACAGCGCTGGCATCATCTGCTTCAGCGCACCCTCGACCGCCGAGAGCTCCAGACCCGCCATCACGTCGGCGCAGGGAGCGAACTCGGTGATGGTGACCAGCCGCTCCGGCGGCTGGCGGAAGGTCGCCACCTGGGCCCGCAGGGCCACCTCGCCCGCGACGGGGAACAGCTGCTGGTTGGCGATGCCTGGCGGCCCCACCTGGACCACGACGGCACAGCCGCCGCCTCGATGACCGAGGAGGACGCCCAGGCTGGCCGCCTTGCAGCCCTCCTGTGGGCACACCCGCTCCGGCGCCGGGCGCACGTCGACCTTGCGGGGGTCGGCAGCCCGCTGGGCCACCGCCGACAGCTGCTGCTGAAGCTGGGTGGCCACGGCCACCACCGTGGGGTCGTCGGTGGCGGGCACCACGCGGGGGTAGAGCACCACCACGCCGCCCTTCTTGCCCTTCGCACGACTGATCTCGGGCCCGTCGTCGCCCGCCCAGGCCCCTGCCGTCGCCAGCAGCAGCCCGCACAGCATCGAGATCATCCCTTCCTCCTGCGAACGAGCAGCCCGGCCAGCAGCACCAGCAGCCCGCCGGCAGAGCCGGGGCTGGACACGGTGCTGCACGACGCGATGCCGCCGCCCTTGTAGTACGTGATCAGCGCCCCACCGACGTCGAGGTAGTTGGGGACGCCGTCGTTGTCGCCGTCGCCGACGCCCTCGACGGAGTCCGGCTTGCCGTCGTCGTCGCTGTCTTCGTCGAGCCAGTTCACGACACCATCGCCGTCGACATCGCTGCCGTGCTGGGCGCCGTCGGCCGCCTCGGTGGCCGTGGGGATGCCGTCGTTGTCGTCGTCGTCGTCGACGTAGTTGGGCCGGCCATCACCGTCGGTGTCGACCTCGCCTTCGTCGATGGTGGGCACCGAGTCGCCGTCATCGTCGAGGTCGAGGAAGTCCGGGGTGCCGTCGGCGTCGGTGTCGACATCGCCCTCGACGGCGTCGAGAACCGTGTCGCCGTCGCTGTCGTCGTCGAGGAACGAGCCCACGCCATCGCCGTCGACATCATCCACGCCCTCGACACCGTCTGCCAGGCCATCGCCATCGGCGTCGGTGTCGTGGTGGTTGGGGGTGCCGTCGCCGTCGGCGTCGTCGGCGAAGCCGCCTTCGTCTTCGGTCGGCACGGTGTCGCCGTCGTCGTCGGGATCGAGGTAGTCCGGGGTGCCGTCGCCGTCGGTGTCGACCGCGTCCTCGGGGTTGCTCACGGTGTCGACGCCGGTGTTCAGCCACTCCTCGAGGACCACGTCGTCGCCGAGCTCCTCCGCGGTGGGGATGCCATCGCCGTCGTCGTCGGCGTCACGGAAGTCGGGGAACACGTCGCCGTCGGTGTCGCCGAGGCCTTCGTCCTGGTCGGAGAGGCCATCGTTGTCGGAGTCCGGGTCGAGGGCATCCGGCACGCCATCGCCGTCGGAGTCCTGGTCGAGGTCACCCTCCTCGATGGTGGGGATGCCGTCGCCGTCGTCGTCGTCGTCGAGGTGGTTCGGGATGCCGTCGTCGTCGGTGTCGATGAAGCTGCCGTCTTCCTCGAGCTCCTCGGTCGTGGGGATGCCGTCGTTGTCGTCGTCCGGGTCGAGGTAGTCGACGAGGCCGTCGTTGTCGTTGTCCTCGTCGAAGACGCCGTCGCCGTTGCGGTCTTCCAGCTCGGTGGGGATGCGGTCGTTGTCGTCGTCGTCGTCGCGCCGGTTGACGATGCCGTCGTTGTCGGTGTCCTCAGCGAGCTCGTCGACGCTCGGGAGGGTGTCGCCGTCGTCGTCGGGGTCGAGGTAGTCCGGCAGCTTGTCGCCGTCGGTGTCGTTGGAGCCTTCCACCACGGTAGGCGTGCCGTCGTCGTCGTCGTCGTCGTCGAGGTAGTCGCTGACGCCGTCGCCGTCCGTGTCGCGGCCCGCTTCGAGGCTGCTGTGGATGCCGTCGTCGTCGTCGTCGGGGTCGAGGCGGTCGGGCACGCCGTCGCCGTCGGAGTCGCGGTCGGCCACGAAGCCGCCCTTGCCGTCGTCGTCCCACTCCATCCCGATGCCGTCGCCGTCTTCGTCGTCGTCCATGAAGTCGGGAATCGAGTCGCCGTCGGCGTCGTCGGAGGCCCAGTCGCCGTCGTCGTTGGCATCTTCGTCGGCGGTGGGGACCCCGTCGTTGTCGTCGTCGGGGTTCAGCGGATCGGAGCCGAGGAGGTCTTCGTCGAGGGTGGGGATGCCGTCGTTGTCGTCGTCGGGGTCGACGGCATCGTCGAGGCCGTCGCCGTCGCTGTCGGGCGGGTCGAGCGGGTCGGGGGTCTCGGCGCCGTCGAGGCGGCCGTCGTCGTCGCTGTCGGCATCGAGGGGGTCGGAGTCGACCACCTTGGCCTCGTCGTAGTCGCTCAGGCCGTCGTAGTCGCTGTCGTCGAGGCCGGGGTCGGTGCCGTAGACGCAGCTCTCTTCGCCATCGACCAGGCCGTCGCTGTCGGAGTCGGTGGCGACGTCGAACACCTCCAGCTGGAACGGGTCGGAGTCGGACGAGTCGACCCAGGTGTAGGTGTCGAGGTAGGCGGTGTTGCCCTTCGACGCGATGTTGAAGGAGCCCCAGGAGCGGGCGTTGACGTTGGGGTCGGCCAGGTCGGTGTAGACCCCGGAGAAGAGGCCATCGGGGCCGCTGGTCTCGAGACCGATCTGCCCGTTGGGCATGGCCTGGGCGTTGCCCTGCACCTCGGCGTCGTTCCAGAACATGTAGAGCCCCGTGCGGCTCTGGGTGTCGTCGACCTGGAAGAGGCGGAAGCCCTCGTAGGAAGTCTCGATGTCGTTGGCGACGAAGTGGAACTCGCCCACGGTGAGCCGCACGATGCAGTCGAGGGTGGCGGCCGCGAGGGGGGCCCCCGTGTTGTCGGTGCCGTCGAGCACGATCTCGTTGGTGCCGATGATGGCGTTGCCCAGCACGTGGAGGTCGCCGTCGTCGGTGAGGTCGAAGCCGTTCACGCCGTCGACATCACAGATCAGGTGGTAGGTGCCCGTGACGTTGGACTCGAAGGTGACGGTGAGCTCGGACAGCTCCGGGGCCACGCCGTCGCAGATGCCGCCGGCGGCCAGGCTCGGGAGGACGGGGTCGGGCGAGACCGTGGCGTAGCTGACGACCGCGGGGTCGGGCGGACGCAGGTAGATCGGGTACTGCTGGTAGAACTCGTTGCCCTCGGCGGGCTTGGAGCGACCATTGCCGTCGCGCACACCTTCGTCGTTGGCGTTCAGCGTGTAGCTGTTGCCCGCCAGGCCATCGGCCTTGAGCTCGACCACGGCGTCGGCGCCTGGCGCCCCGCCGCCCACCACCGTGTAGAAGGAGGCATCGGTGGCCCCCGACTCCAGGAAGGTGCCCGAGAGCAGCGCCCAGCTACGAGACCACACACGGCCCAGGCCGGCCGGGGCCCCGTTGACCGTGATCTCCCAGTCGACCATCGCCTCGTCGACGCCGTCCGGGCCGCCGTAGGGGCCATCAAGGTCGAGGCCCTGGGGCTCGAGCCGGTAGGTGCCGGGACCGCCGGTGGGGGTGATGGTGGACCCGGAGGCGAACAGCCCGACGTAGGCGCCGCCTGGGTCGTAGACCTCGACCAGGTTGCCATCGTTGGAGCCGCTGGCGGGGTTGAAGGTCTCGCCGAGCCAGAAGATGGTCTCGGTGCTGTCGTCGACGATCTCGACCCGGATGGTGGTTCGCGGGCGGAGGGTCTGCAGCGGGCCCACGTCGTCGCGCTCGGCGGCATGGGACGTGCCCGGCAGCAGGACCGGGGTCAGCACCACGCCGGCCAGCCCGGCCAGCCCGAACAGGCGGAGGGTGGAACGGTCCTTCATGGCGTGCTCCCTTCGTCGTCGCTCTCGGCGTCGATCAGGTTGAACTCCACGCGACGGTTGGCCTCGCGGCCCTCCGGCGTCTTGTTCGTGTCGATCGGGTTGCTCTCACCGTACCCGACCGCGAGGAGCCTCTGCTCGCTCACGCCCTGCTCGATGAGGTACTTCCGCACCGACTCGGCGCGGCGCTCGCTCAGCTGCTGGTTGTAGGTCTCGGACCCGCGGCTGTCGGTGTGGCCCGAGACCTCCACCCGGCCGAGGTCGGGGTTGGTGATGATCGTGGCCGCGACCTCGTTGAGGAGGTCGAAGGACTCCGGCTTGATGATGGCCTTGGCCGTCTCGAACTGGACCTTCTCGAGGATCTTGATCTGGTTCTTCTCGACGCTGATGAGCGCCGCCCCGAGCTGGACCGTGATCTCCTTGGAGTCGCCGGAGCGGAACGTGACCTCTTCTTCGTACACGTTGTACATGGGCGCCGTGACCACGGCCTTGTGGGTGCCGAAGGCGATGCGCTGGGTGAGCACGCCCGTGGCGTCGACGCTGGCGGGGTCGGGGGGCACGCACTCGGGCGCGACCGACTGCCACAGCACCTGCGCCTCGGGCAGGGGCTGGCCTTCCATGTCGGTGACGGTGACCTTCACCTGGCTGTCGTAGACCGGCTGGAGCTCGACCAGCATCTGCACCGGGTCTTCCCCGGCGGTGGCCGTGGCCGACCCGCTCAGGCAGCCGCTGGTGGCGCGGACGGTCCAGGTGGAGCCAGGCACCGCGTCGATGGCGAGCCCCTGCATGCCGATGCGCTCGACCCGGGGGCCGTCGGGGCCCACCACTTCGGCGTCGGCCTCGCGGGACTGGCCGTTGTAGCGGACATCGACGCCCAGGGCGGAGAGCTGATCCGGGCAGCCATCGTCGTCCTTCCAGCCGTTCACGACCTCGCGCTCCGTGGGGCAGAGGTCGGTGGTGGAGAGCTCGCCGAGGGGGTCGAAGTCTGGAGGACGTGGAGGCTCGACCTTGCCGAAGCCGCCGCCCACGAACACCCGGAAGGCTGCCACCCCGGGGCCATCGGTGAGGCCTGCGGCGCCGCCGAAGGTCCAGTGGCCGCCGCTCGGCGCCTTGTAGCGGACGGAGAGGATGCCCTCGGCGGGGAAGGCCGTGTCGGTGAAGTCGAAGGTGTTGGCCTCGAAGGGAGGCTGCAGGACCCCTTCGAGGGTGAGGCCCACGGCGTCGGACGCCAGCACACCGAAGCCGAGGGAAGCGACGAGGTTGTCGGACCCCTGCACGTTGGAGAAGCCCTCCACCGCCTCGGTGAAGTGCCCGCCGACATCGCCGGAGAGGGTGATCTGGTCGGTCTCGAAGGTGAGGGCGACCTTGGCGCCGCCGCCCACGCCGGGCTGGCCGAGGAAGCGGTCGGTGTTGCCGGAGGGGAGGTCGACGTAGCCGACCAGGCCGAGGCCCGGGCCGCCGCCGCCGGGGACGTGATCGGGGCGCACCCCTACCAGCATGGTGGCCAGGCGGATGTCGCCCAGCGCGGGCCCCTGGGAGGCGAGGTCGGCGCCGGTGGACAGGCCGTAGATGGGGGCGAGGATGTCGAAGCGGACGCGCTCGTGAGCGGCGACCCCGGCGGACAGGTTGAGCCCGACGAGGTTGTCGACCACGGGCACCTCGGTGGGCTGGCCGCCGTCTTCCGATTGCTGCACCATCACCAGGGGCGACTTGGCGTACTCGGCCAGGCCGGACACGAACCAGTCGCCCTGGGTGAAGGCCCCGGGGCGCTGCACGATCAGGGGGTCCCGCAGGTCGGCGTCGTGGGCCGCGAGCTTGAACCCGTGGGCGTTGAAGCCGCCCGCGGGCTGCTGCTGTGCGTTCTGGGCGAGCGCCAGCGTGGCGAGCCACAGCATCATGGTGTCTCCTCCGGTAGCCAGGGTGCCAGGGGTGGTGCCGCGGGGCAAGCCCGCCCCGTTGCGGCGTCGGTACGTGGGCTGCGAACCACGTCTTGCCCGGCGGCGGGGTTAGCAGGCCCCGTGCGACGGTGGGCCGGCTGGCTGGCGCTGTCCGGTGCGGCCGGGCTCGCCTACGAAGTGGTGTGGCTGCGGCGGCTGGGCCTGGTGCTGGGCGGCACGGCCACCGCGAGCGCCGTCACCGTGGGGGCGTTCATGGCCGGGCTGGGGCTCGGCGCCGCGCTGATCGCCCGTCGTCCCCCTCCGCGAGCGCCTGCCCGGGTGTACGGGGCACTGGAGGCCTCGGCCGCGCTCTGGGCCCTCCTCTTTCCCCTGGGGATGGCCCTCCTCCAGGCCACCATCACCCACCTCCCTGCGGTCCGCTGGGTCGTGGCGGTGGCGCTGCTGCTTCCTCCGGCCACGGCCCTCGGTGCGACCTGGCCCTTGCTGGGAGGCTTGCTGCACCACCGTCAGGCGAACCTCCTCTACGCCGCCAACACCGCCGGCGCCGTCATGGGCGTCCTCGGCACCACCTTCCTCGTCCTCCCCGCGCTCGGCGTGCGAGGCACCGAGCTGGCCGCCGCGGCCCTGGGCCTGCTCGTGGCCGCCACCGCGAGCCGCAGTACCCTTTTTTCTCTAACGTTCCCCCGCCCACCGAGA
>ENA-OWNT01004364-OWNT01004364.1-seawater-metagenome-genome-assembly--contig:-NODE-4364-length-12469-cov-4.620965_pt1 | contig 12469 bp, 13 predicted proteins | sample MGYA00238136_ERZ651165 | MGnify/ENA primary metagenome ERZ651165 (study PRJEB26861, sample SAMN08777766) | seawater metagenome | isolation source: coastal seawater | place: USA: Florida | collected... | reverse complement strand
GTTCGTCGTTCGTCGTTCGTCGTTCGTCGTTCGTCGTTCGTCGTTCGTCGTTCGTCGTTCGTCGTCGTTGTTGCGGCGTTCTTTGTGGTGACTCTGGTGACCTCTTCGCAGCGCAGTCAGCGTTCGTTCGTTCGTTCGTTCGTTCGTTCGTCACATTGTCACCATCGAATCTTCCATTTTGCATACTGTACATTTACATCAATGAATAATCCGGAGAGTTGAGTGAGTTCACATACCCACCGTTTAGGCATTCATTTCATGCAAGTGTACAGTTGTATATAAGAAAGAGATAAATGTTTAAGAACAATGTACAGTACAAAATAGAAAACTGAGTGAGTGAGTGAGCGAGCGAGCGGCCAACTCATAAAACTGTGCTCTCAGCTCACTCACTCACTCACCCACAGTTCTCAGTACTAGTACTAGGCCTTGTACCGATAGTACTGACTACGACATATCGTATGTAATAATAAAGGTTTCATGAATACCGAAAGTACTAACTGCAGTACTGACGGTACAACGTTTTCTGTACTTTTGCATTTTCCGACGGCGGCGACGCCGAACGGCGAAACGGAAAAACGAACGAACGAACGCACGAACGAACGAACGAACGAACGGACGAACGAACGAACGAACGAACGAACGAACGAACGAACGAACGAACGCACTTCGATGACTTTTGAACGGAATGACGACGACGACGACGGCGGCGGCGGCGGCGGATTGATGATGAAAGGTCCGAAGGGTAGGACAACGAAGGAATTAGATGATGAAGGATGGGGATGCAGGATGACGATCAAGGGAGACGAAACACGACAAAAAAGCGACGACAACGAGTGTTATTACGTGTCTCTCTGTGGTTGTGCCATGCATCCATCCATGCACCACTGCTCCGACAAACTGGCATGTGCCGGAAACGTCAATGGCAACAGACACGGACACGGACGCGGACGCGGACGCTGGGAGTTGGAGGACAATCGCAACACAAGGACGTACGTAAGTCGAGACCGTTCCGAAAGTTCGAACCGTGTTTTTCCATTTTTTGCTGACTTATTGAAGCATAATCCGAGTGTTGGAGTCGGTACTTGATTCGACGACGCCTCGACGGAAGTGAGAGGAATGTGACGACAGAGACACTGCAGAGGCAAGGACCTCGATCGTCACAGCCATGGGTGTGCAAGCGTCCAAAGAGTTTGAACGAGAGCAGTCTCTCTCCCTTGCACAAGTGCGCGCCTTGTGCGGGGAGAACGATGCCCTGTTCGACATGCGATTGTTCCACCTGCTCCAAGACGCCGATACTGGTCGAGTCCGAAAGGCAGACGTCCTCGATCTTGCTGACGTGTTGTTTCGGTTCACATTCAGGGGTCGCACGCGCGTTTGCATCAAGTTAAATGTTGGTACAAGCCAGGTGGAGTATGTAGAGACCAATGTATCGCCGAGCGCAGAAGTGGGCTCGCCAGCAAGTGTGAGGACAATTGGTATCGCGTGGCCTCGCATCAGGCAGTGGCTGGGGACTGGAATGTTTCCCGACACACCCTGGGACACAGTGTGCCCAGCACTCTTCGAGATGCTCATGGATGACACCTCGTCATCGGCCTCGAGTTCGGCCAACGCTGAAGTGGGCAAGCCTGTGGGTCCACCAAAAGGCGCAGTTGGACCTCCGAAAGGTCACCCAGGGAACCACGCTGGTGGCGCTCTTGGCGGTCTGGCGAATCTCAACTGGTCCAAACCGAAGTCCACGTTCTCGTTGTGGCGATTCAAACTCACGCCGCAGTGCCGATTGGAGCTGGCCCTTTTGGTGGCGGGTCACGTCAACAATCGACTCGGCAACGGAGCAGGCCATGCTGCGGACACGGCTGATTCTTCGCTGCCCCCACTGGAGTTGGACGATAAGTCTTCGCGCTGCCTGGACTTCCACGAAGCAGTTCGGTGTGGGGACGCAGTCATGGCAGCAGTGCTGCAGCACCTCATTGAACTGCCAACGCTACCGTCCCAAGAATTTCCGGCGAAGTCTTCAACTGGGAAAAGTAGTAGTTCCAGCACCACAGCTAGCAAGCAGCCGCCGCGTTTTCGATCGCTCAACACGATGATGGACCATGCCGCTCAACACAACTTGCTGGACGTGGCGCACGTGCTGTATGGGCTGGGCGCTAGCTTTACTCCTCACGCTGCGCCCGACGTGCTGGGCGAGTACTTTCCACCTGTCACGCATATCGAAAATAATACTCAGCACACTTTGGTGGAGTTAGGACTTCCAGACGAAGAGGCTCTCATTGAAGCCGTGGAGGGCAACATCGTCGACGAGGTGGCCCTGCTCGCGGCGCTGGGCACCAACTTGAACTGCAGAGATGCAAGAGAGCGCTCGCTCTTCGCTCTCGCGGGGCTCTACGGCTCCACCGAGTTCGCTAGACACTTGCTGCGTCAGTTTCACTTTTGTGGCTACGTTCCCACTGCCCCATTTGCGCCGCCAAAGTCCCAGCAGCGCTTCAACAGTGCGCGTCCAGTGTTCCCTTTGCGTGAGCTGTTCCACCACGGGGGCGATTTTGATTTCACCAAATCGATGAACCCATCGCTCCTGAATCGTCCGCAAACTCGAATGCACGTGGCGCAGGCTCCAGACTTACAAATTCCGTGTATCGAGGGCATGACAGCGTTGATGCAAGCTTGCCTTGACGCCAATCGTGAGCTGGTGAAACTGCAATTGGCGTACGCGGTGAACTCTGGTGGCGCTGTACCCAGAGCAGACGAGTACATTGGGGACCTGCTGTCATGCCAAGAATCTGTGTTCGGAGGCGCTACGGCAGCACACATTATCATTCAGCAAAAACAGTACGGTATTCTGCGTGATGTGGCACGCAGTGTACCACACCAGCAACTCACTCGGTGTCTGGAATTGTCCGATCGCCACAGAGGCTACACGCCTCTACAAGTAGCTGTGATCAATGACGATGCCGAAGCGGTGGATATTTTGATTCGCGACGCGCACGTCAATGTTGAAAACGCTGGCAAAGTTGGACTCAGCCCGATCTTGGTTGCGTGTCAGCATGTCTCCGAGAAAAGTGCTGCTCTCTTGCTGGAACTGGGTGACTGTGACCCCAACCCAACATCGTCGACGCTCGGTATTGTCGCGCAGAGCGCTGCGATCGACAAAAAGATTTCAGACACGGCAGCAACTCAAGGCAGCAGCATCGACGAGCGGGAAGCAGAGCTGCTTTTGCAGGAAGAGCGACTGGCTGCACTGTCAAAAGTGACGATTGGCGGAAGTGCGCCAGAACTGACCCCGGTGCAAGTCGCGGTGCACTTCGGAAGCACGACCATTGTCGAGAAGCTTATTGCAAGAAAGGCCGACTTGTCAGTTCTTGACGACCGTGGCAACACGCTTCCCATGATTGCTGCCATCAACTCGTCCTTTATGTTGTTGAAACTGCTTGTCGAGTCTGGGGTAGACTTGGAACAAACGAACAACGAAGGGTTGACACTGTCCGAGTTGATCAACAAGCATCACAACGTAACGTTGGGTGAAGGCATTGCGGTACGGGTAGACTTGCTTCCACCGAAATCACTGGGCGGCTGGTGGCTAATGTACATTGTGATCTTTGCAACGTAGGCTGCGACAATTGAAATTGCGCTTCAGCAAGAGGAAACCATCGGCACAGGTGCCTTTGAAGAGGAATTACTCCGCAAGGCGTTTAAGTTGTGTGGCGGTGTTTGCAGCCAGGCTGAGGCGGTCCGTTCATTGTTCTTGTCGTACAATGAATTTCGTGTCTCATATTCAAGTTCCTGTCCTTGTCCGTAATTCATGTATGTCATTGATTGCGCGCGCAGAACGCTGTTGACACCATCGTGTACGAGGACCGACAAGATGGAAGTATGTTGGAGGTCGATGTGCGTGCATCAGTCATGAAAGGCGAATGGCGACGGCTGAAGGTGAGAGTCCGACGCAATGTTGGTTGACTTTCATTGAGCCTCTCCTCATGTCTTCTTTCTGTATTCTCTCTGTGTTCTTGCTCGCACACCACCAGAACGACGCCACTGTGACGAACCGGTTCTGTAAGTCAACGGAGTTCAAGTTGGGAGATCATATTTGGGCCAACATGCCGCTTCCAAAGACAAAGTACGTTCATATTGTGGGCGTACATTGCCTCGTAGCCGCAGTGCCAATCTTGCTTCAACCGCCTATCGTCGCTGTCAAGGTTCATGGACTTGTTTGGATCGGAGTCTGGTGAACGTTTGTGGAACGACGCTCTGCCCCTCGAAGATGATGACCCTATCAAGGCCCCCGTGTCTCTCACCGTCTCTCTGTGGGGTCTCTGTGATGTGCTCAAGCTGGATCAATTCAAGGATCAGCTCGGAGATGGATTGTCTGAACACCTGATGATGTATCTACAGAAAAAAGTGCGTGTTGCGGCATGCCATCAAAATCACGGCCACGGGTCGCAACATTGTAATTGTCGATTCTTGTTGCAGGATACGGAGGACACCCAAATCACTTTCTCGCAGTTTATCAACGCCTGGAAGAATTTCGTGCCGTTGTCGACGTCCAAGCGCAAGGTGCGTCCTTCGTTATCGCACGCTCAACACAATGCATCCATCGATTGTCTGTAGTAGGACTGATGGCATGACCGTCGACTCTTGACAGGTATTTCCGACAGATCTTCGCCAGTGGGGTGTGGAGCATGTGCAAAAGTGGCTTGAAATTATTGGAGTGCCGCAGTACAAGGATCGTTTCAGGGAGTACAACATTGATGGCGAAAAGGTACGTTGACGACATTAACTGTGCAAGACGTTGCATCGAGCCACCTTTGTCAACGCGTGTTGTGATCGGTATGTGCTGATCGTGCTTAAACTAGTTGTTGGAATTGAGTCCCGATGAGCTGCACCGCAACCTGGAAATGCACGGAGATGACCGTCAAAAACTCGTGTTCATCCGGAACTTCATGGTGAACAGTCAATCTCGCCCAGTTCCGGTACCAAATTTGCGCTGATCTCACCAAATTTGTCGTCAAAAGAACTCCATGCAGCGGTGTCTTTTGGGAGAGTCCTCACTGCCAATTTGCGACGTCTATTTATTATATGATACACCAATCACCATCACTGTCAATTCCTCTGTCGTTGTCATCACGATCAAAGTCCTGACCGTCCCTACTCCGGCGTTGTTGTAGTGCCGTTGTTGCATGATGACGATTGCTATCTAGTTGACGCACATTTATTATTCATTGACGTACATCAACATGTATTGCGAAATTAGTCTGCAGCTACAGCGCGTTTTGTATGCTGGACTACTGTCACACTGGTATGCAGAATCTAAACTAGACTAAGAACAGTGATTGGAAAATTGTTTGAGGGAGTGCACAAAGAAAAAGAAGCGTGTCAACGTTTTAATGCATGCATGGCATAATAAGGAAGTTGCGGTGGAGAATCCGAAGTCGTTCGTGGAGACAATCGGATCGAGAGAGGAATGGCCATACACTGTACGTCTAAGAGTATGTGCGTTGACGTCCAGTGTGCTTTGGGATCAGAGCGTCAAGCGTTCATGAATGAATGTGGCCATACATACAAATGGACAAGGTTGCGTTCCAGTACGACATGGGTGGTGCGACGACGGAGGTCGATCAAAGGCCGACGTTGCCAAACGAAAGGAGCCATTGCCATTGCACCGTTTCATAGCCCCTGGTGGTGCGACGACGGAGGTCGATCAAAGGCGACGTTGCCAAACGAAAGGAGCCGTTGCCAAACGAAAGGAGCCGTTGCCAAACGAAAGGAGCCATTGCCATTGCACTGTTTCATAGCCCCTGGTGGTGCGACGACGGAGGTCGATCAAAGGCGACGTTGCCAAACGAAAGGAGCCATTGCCAAACGAAAGGCGCCATTGCCAAACGAAGGGAGCCATTGCCAAACGAAAGGAGCCATTGCCATTGCACCGTTTCATAGCCCCACCATGCCAACCACCAACAGCCAACAGCCAACAGTCGACAATCGGTAGTCGTCATCATCGAAGGGTTGAACGGACTTCACAGCGTTCGTTCGTTCGTCGTCGCTCCTTCGTTCGTTCGTTCACTACCGCGCATTGTTCGTTCACTGTCACTCACTGTCAGTGAGATCGAACTTCGATTGCTTCGTTGTCGTTCGCCGTTCGTCGTTGTTGCGTCGTTGCGTTCGCCGTCGTCGTCGTCGTTCGTCGTCGTTCGTTGTCGCCGTTCGTTGTTTCCGTTTGTTGTCATCGTTTGTCGTCGTCGTCGTCGTCGTTGCCTTGCTTGGCTGTGGCTTCTAGGTTGCTGCTATTGCTGTGTCCTGGTATTCGTGTTGTTGTAATGCCGCGACCAATGACGACGACGATGTCGAGGTTGATGCCGATTGCTGTCTTGTTGCCGATCCGCGGATCGTTGCTCGTTGCTTGTTGCCGGCCGTGTGTGCGCGCGTGCGTGCGCGTGCGTGTGTGTGTCAGATAGGCCGCTCCCGTCTTGCTTTGGTAGCAGAAGCGAGAGGAGATACAGCCACCACCGCGACAACTATCATCACGACGAGCGTGCCAGCACCGACAGTAGGGGTGATGGGCGACCCTGGCAAAGTTGGGGCTGTGCACGTGTCTTTGACGATGCGGGTGTGTGCGATACTATTGCCTTGAATCCGCCAGCGAGTCCGCAAGACGTTGTTGTGAAGTGGTGCCACTCGAATAGACATTGGAAGGATGTTCTACTTCGACAAAAACGGCTTGTGCCCAAAGTACTCACATTTCTTCTTTTTCTAGTGCTCATTCTACAACACCATCTCACTTTTCGGCCCTTCACGACTATCACTGCAATTTGACCTTCCACTGGCACGGTTCGTCGACTCCACCCTCCGTCCAAACCCATCCCCCTCAACGACAACACCATGGACTCCAGCAACATTTCTAAAAATTCGTCAGCTGCAGATGGCGGCGACAACGGTGGCCATGCCTCTCGTGGTCAATCCGGAGCTGATGGCGACTCGTCCGGCGGCAGTCGCCGCAGTGCTCCCATCACCCCGCGTGACTACACTGTTGCCAAGACGACGGACTTCAAGAGTTTGGCCGCTAAAATCGCGGGAGAGGCCCGCAAGGGCACCATTCAAAGTTTGCGCGCGATGGGTGCCAACAACATTAACACTGTTGTGAAGGGATTTGCTCTCGCACGCCGCTACATCGAGGACCAGTTGATCGACATCAACTGTTTCGTTTCGTTCATCGAAGTGCAGTCCATGCCCAGCGCTGCCATTTCTGGTGCACGCACCGCCATTCGGTTCTCGTTCAACCGAACCACTCTGCGATCTCAGGTACAATGTCGCATTGTTTTCTTGGTGTCATTGGTGCAATCTCGTTGTGCTGTGGTTGTTGCGTGATGAATCTGACGTCACGTTTTGTTGTTTCTGTGACCATCATTCGTCGATAGGAACACCGCCGCGCGGACATGGAGTTCAAAGTCGGCGCTTCCAGTTCCACGAAATCGGTCGCTGGTGGTAAGTGTTGTTCACAGCTCTGTCTTGTCTGTGCACTTGCCGTGCGCGAGAATCACGAACCACGAATCACGCTAACTCTTTCCAACCACGGTTTCTATTGTGCTGTAGCCATCGCCAAGAACGTGCGCGTCTTCGAGCACATTGCCCTGCTTGCGGTTGGACCCAGCAGTGTGAACCAATGCATCAAGGTTTGAAGCGGTGCGATTGCATGTGTCTTACGAGCGACTCCTCACTTAACATTTCCGTCGCGTCTGTGTGCTTGTCAGGCAATTTGTATTGCCTGCCGCTACTGTGAAGAAAACAACCTCACTGTTGCCTTCCGTCCACGATTCACCACAATCGCGCACGACAACAGTGAATCTATCTCTGGACTGCGCTTCACTCTGTACATCATGCAGATTTGAGAGGTATGCCAGCTAACTGGGGGACACGCTGGCGAAGCATCATTAGTATGAATGTTGCGTGGCCAGCAATTATAATGTTATGATCTGCCCATTTTACACTAACTTTCCCAACGCCGTTGGTCCACGGCACAAGATCTTTGAATGTACAATGTCATTTCTATCTCTGCGCCCGATCTCTGAGTTCTGAAGGGATCTACCTAGCGAATCCAAACAATCCCCACAATCGCTGCCAACGATACGTTCACAACCATAATCACCTGTGCCATCGACATCGGTATTACCAAAGCCGTTGCTATCAGTATCTTGCATCAGCGAGCTTAATGCATCGTCGGCATCGGCATCAGCGTCATCCGTCATCACAGTCAATTAATTATGTCACACCAACACACCACCCTTCTTGAATCAGCAACCGTAGTCGTCACAACGACAACCGATACCACTGCCAACATGGTAATGACCAGAGCCGAGCTCCACTAGAAGCAACATACCACCACCACAACCACGTGCACGAGCAGTGTTTGGATTTGGGATTTTGGATCGCGGAGTATGTTGTGGATGGGAGGTAGCTGGTAACGGTTCGCGGACCGCGTGCCACGTGGCCGCGTCACTCACCGTTCACCGCACCTCACCACCGCCACGACGACAACACACCAACACAAACACCGAGATTCAAACCAGTGGACGTACACGAAGTTGTTGCGACGCAGAGACGGTGGTGGTCGTTGTGCAGGGACTGCGAAGCACTTTCGGACGTGGTAGTGCTGCGTCGTGTCGGTCCATGCGGGTGGTGGTGGTGGTGGTGCGATCGGTCGTGGGGAACGTGGGGATGTTGGATTGATGGATGACGCGAGTCCACCGTCCGATGGCGTCCACGGCAAACAATCAGAGTTTATGATCCCTTTGATCCAGAAACTATCTATGCAGAGGCGATTGATGAGGACAAAACCAGTGCTTGTAGAAGAAAAAAAAATCTTCGTTCCAGTTTTCAGTAAAATCAATTTGCTGCTGGGAAGTTGCAGCAGTGCACAGAGATGCCAAAAATTCGATCCCTACTGCACCTGTGCCGCGGTCTTCTCGATCGAAGGCGGCTCATCCGCGAACATGGGGTTGAGCACATCGCCAACACTGTTGGCGTGATACCTGGAAAGCCGCACGTGTGCACGGTTCGTTCTGGGTTCCTGGACACTGACTTGAACTTCCACATGAACAACGCGGCCTTCTTGATCCACTCTGAGTTTGCCCGGTGCGTCTTGATTTCGCAACCGACCTTTCCATGCAGAAGTCACAACTGTTTGAACCTATGTGCCTTTATCTTGTCTGTTGTCGCAGGTGGCATATGCTGGCGCAAGGAGGTTAGTGACGAAGACTGTTTGTGGCTGTTTGCGCACATTGTGTCCCTGCAGCGGCGTCATCAAGAATAATATCCTGTGGTAGGCCTCGCCGCTGCTGCCATCAAGAACAAATGGCAATTCATGGTAGGGTCGCAGTTCACCCGTTTCCGATACGGCCTGCGACCATTTCAGAAGTACGAGCTTCGAACGGACTTGGCGAGAGTTGACGACCACCGGGTACGTCCGGAGTGTGTGCACACGGGGCGAGCGATGGCTACTGATGCTCATTGCCCGTTGGAAATTTGCGACAGTGGATGTATTTCCGACACCGCTTCGTAGACCCGGCGACGGAAAAAGTTTGTGCACAAGTTCTGTGTCGTGCTTTTGTTTACGGTACGGCAGTCGCTGCTTCGGTTGTCGACCCAACAAGTTATTTGAAACGAGTTTGCCCTGCAGCGGACGGAGGATTCGTGGATGCACGAGAGTTGACGAAGACGATGGGCCTCGACGATGACAGGCAAGGATGATGCGTCGCAACCCCTGCCGGCGACACGACACACAACTGATTGCATGACTTTTATTGACCGCCGTAGGTACCAACAACTGTGCGAATCTGAGATGCCCCAAATTGAGCCCTTTTTGGAACTAGATGCACTTGCAAACGAGGACATGCAGACCGACAAAACTGCGTAGGCTAGCCCATAGAATCGTCTTCAATAAACTCACATAGCAACATTTTTATTCGCGCTGCGGATGCATTCGGTCTGTTTAGGTCTTGCTGGACTTCACTGCTCCCTACTCCGACTTCGTTTCGCCCTCCGCTTTTGCACTCATTTCAGCGATCATAGCGTCAAGGTCGATGCGAGCCAAGTTCCTGCTGTTAGGAGGGACCTTTACCTGCAGAACACAACGCGTGAATGCTACGATTTTTATGCAGCGCGCGACGGTGTATTGCTCGGTGTCATGCACTTGGGAGTGAACCAACCCCCGTACTGCGGTACGAATACTCCAGTTTTTCGACCAACTTGTCAAGTGTGGAAGAGTCTTCTTTCTCAAGCTTGGCGATCATGTCGTCGATCTCTGCGATTCTGTCGGGAGCACCTGCAAATAGAGGACATACACCATGAAAAGAAAGAAAAAAAAGAGTGAAAACACATGCGACTATGACCGCCATCTCAGGCACTGCGCTTCAAGCATCGGTATGCTCCGTTCTCAACGCACCGACGTCGGTAAAGAATTTGGTCAAACGGGGGCGAATCTCTGGCTTTTCGATTTCCCATTTCGTCTTCAGGGCGTGTTCTGGCTCAAGGTAGGGAACCACTCGTTCGCCGTACATGAACGACGGCAGGAGCTCCCTGTCAATGTAGTTCAGCAACTGCGGGACAGGCAGTACACAATGTAATTGCGGCGTTGCAAGGCGCCAGTCGACAATACACTGAACATACTTCTGCTTCCGACTTGGCCCCTGCGGTGCAAACCCGGACCTTTTCCCGCTGTGCTTCGTTCAAAAATCCTTTCGCCATTTTCCAACTGATTGCGACACACAAAACAGTGCACGTCAGATTTCGGAGTGAGCAAGGCTGGCAGAAAGCAACACGTTACACAGTCGACGTACATTGCAGAAAACACCCACGGTGCGTTGATGATCAATGTTCGGTACACATACTCGACATAGCGCTCCGAAGCCCAAGAAATGGCCTTGCGCAGGTAGCCGTTGATGAAAGCTTTGTCCATGTGCTTCATCCCAAGTCCAGCAAGATCCAGCACTTGAACAACGCCCATGAGGCGACCGTTCTGCTCACAACTGCGCTGCATGGCGTCCCAAATGATCTCATTGGAGTCAAAGCAGTACTTCACGTAGTCGTCAGCGGTCAGCGAGCGCATCATTGCTTTTGGCTTAATGAATCCAACCCTCGTGAGGCTGATGATGTGGCCCTCCTTCGACAATCCAAGTTGGCAGGATTGGGGCGCCGCAGCACGAATGTTGATGGGAATTACACCCTCCAGCCCAATCTTTTTAGCCTTGTCTCGTATCTCGTCTGCTTTGTCCACGAGGCGCCAACGCTGCTCTCGCAACAAATGTAGTGCCGCCTTTTCCGCGTCGAACTTGTAGCCTGCCAGAAAACGAAGGACGTATGCGTCGCTGGGCTTTTCGTCCGTGACGACGCCTTCAAGAGAAACAGTATTGTACTTTGGGGCATTGAGAGTGGGGAACTCGGTCGCGCCCTTAATGTTGGCTTCAATTTCCGCCACTTGCTCTGGGGACATCTTGGAAAGCTCGAGGGTGCGCTTGCGGACTGCAGCCACCTTCTCGCCGTGCTCCGTCATTAAATCAGCGATAGATTGGTTCATCGTGCTATTTCTCTCTTGAGTCAAGCTCGTTTCACCAGAAAACCTTCCACAAGTTCGCAGCTATACTCAGCAGTGGGACGCACAGAAATTCAGCAAGTATCTCCCTGGGAAATTCCACGTCGACAACTATTGTGTTGGTTGGCTCAGGATCAAAACAACCAAGCATCACCGGCAGCCCAGAGCAGGCTTTGTTTTTGGAGCAGCATTGGAAGGGTGGGGCGGGGTTGGGAGGAGGAGGTCGGAAGGTCGGTGCGTGGCAGTCGCCAGGCCGTGACTCACCTCACTTTGCCAACAGCAGGCAAACAAAGGTTCAACTGCAATTGACCTTCACAAGCAGCTGCCACACGCCGCGCCACAACGTTGGAGCACTCTCCCAACTTCCGATGCACAACGCCAACTTCCAACTTCCCACCTCTTACTCCTTCCCCCCAACACAGTGGTCCAGCAATGCAGTGACGTCGCCGTCCTGTTGTCGTCGAATTCGATCGCAACAACAACAAAAGACAACACGACGACCACGACGATCACGACCTCCGCCTCTTCCCCCCGACGACCTCCAACAGCGCAGAGGAGGAGGAGGAAGGGAGGAGGAGAAGCTCAACAGTCAAACACAACGACGACGACCACCAATACCACAACGACCACAACAACGATGACTATGACGAATATCACCACCTCCACCGCCACCGCCACTCCACCGCCATCTCCATCTCCACCACGGAAGGCACCTCCACCGCCGCCGCCAACAACGACGACGAAGACAACGACGACGACAAACCACGACAAACGACAACGACGACGACGACGACGACGACGACGACGACGACGACGACGACGACGACGACGACAACGACAACGACCAACAACGGACAACGCAACGAACAATCGACGAAGGTGACAACGCAGACT
>ENA-OWNT01004363-OWNT01004363.1-seawater-metagenome-genome-assembly--contig:-NODE-4363-length-12472-cov-5.448568_pt1 | contig 12472 bp, 13 predicted proteins | sample MGYA00238136_ERZ651165 | MGnify/ENA primary metagenome ERZ651165 (study PRJEB26861, sample SAMN08777766) | seawater metagenome | isolation source: coastal seawater | place: USA: Florida | collected... | reverse complement strand
TGATCCAAGGCATTAGCTTAAGTCTGTTTTGTGATATAATTCGCAGCAATTTTAATTAGCGCCAATTTGAGAGTCAGCTTTGGATAAGCTTTTAGAGCCAATAAATCAATTCTTACAATGTGAAACCCCAAATAGTTGGATTGAAGCCGCAAAAGACCCTAAAAATCTACCTGTTATTTTAATTGATCACCTGATCTGTGAATTAAAAGCGGCACAGTCGGCGATGTTTTTAATTCGCAAATATGCAGTAGATAAAGAAAGTGGTGACGCATTGCTTGAATGGTTGAAGCCATTTGAAACACTTATTTATAAGCGTGAGGGAGACTGGCGTGAGTTGGCTGATAAAAATAAACTCACTAAATCAATGATCCCAAAATCTAATACGCCTTATGGCCAAGACTTGATTGATAAAATGGTGATCTTAATAAAAGAAGAGTTACACCATTTTTATCAAGTACTAGAAATTATGGATGAATACGGTATCGAATACCAAAGCATCACGCCATGCCGCTATGCCAAAGGCATGCTGCGTAATGTAAAAACCTATGAGCCGGATGCGTTGGTAGATAAGTTGATTGTGGGTGCTTATATCGAGGCTCGTTCATGTGAACGGTTCGCTAAGCTTGCTCCCCATGTTGATAGACGTTTAGGCGACTTTTATGTGTCTTTACTGCGCTCAGAAGCTCGACACTATCAAGATTATTTAAAGTTAGCACAAGAAATTAGTGAGTTTGATATTACTGAACGTGTCGCATTTTTCGGTGAAGTAGAAGCCGAATTAATTTCCTCTTCAGATGAGGACTTCAAGTTTCACTCAGGTGCGCCAACTCACCTCTAAGACACGCTTCCTTATTCAAAAGTTAAGGCGCCTAGGGTGCCTTTTTTTATTAAACAAGCGCAATTCTAGTCTCTTAATTAAGTTGAAGTATATTTTCTAAAGAAGTTTTGTTAGCTGGAGCACTATTTGGTTTGTGTGCTAATGTAAATATGTAAATGAACTTATGTTGATACCAATGAGTGGTGTTAAGTAATTAGCGAATGAGTTCGATGGGGTTTGGTGATTGACCTTGTTTGTTTTTAACCGGTTTTTCAGAACATCCGTATTACTTACATAGCAGTTTAATAAGGAATGGGCACTATGAATGATGCATCAATGTTTGAGTTTTCTGAATCAGATGCTATTCAAAAACAAGAACAGCAAAGATGGAAAATCTTAACCGTTGAAGACGACCCAAGCTATCAGCAGGCACTTATTCAGACAATAAAAGCAGTTTCAGTAAGAGACAACCTCGAAATAGAAATATTATCAGCGAGCTGTGTTTCTGAGGCTGCATATGTACTTTCTCAGCATAAAGACATTGCAATTGTTTTCATTGATGTTGTCATGGAAACCGACGATGCCGGTTTAAGACTTGTCGATACAATTAGAAACGTCGTTGGTAACAGTCAAATTCGCATTGTATTGCTCACCGGTCAGCCCAGTTTTGCGCCACAAAAAGATGTGATGAAATTACTCGATATTGATGAGTATTGGAACAAAGCAGATCTTTCTGCTGAGAAACTGCATTCTGTTATAAATAGTAACCTACGTACGTTTAAATATATTCAACAAATTGAAAATGCCAAGCAGGGGTTGCAGCTCATACTGGATGCAGCCCGAAGTATTAATGGCAAACATGACATCGTGTCATTTTCTCAAGCTGTTTTACATGAAATAGCCAAAATCATTCAAGTCACTGATGGTGGTGGAATTTTGTTTTCGGGTAAAAACCAAACCGACAGTTTACCTGTTTTGTCTACCAGTGGTTGCTTTAAGGATTTTGAAGGTCATGAAGTATCAGAAGACATTGTTGGTTCTGAGATTTTTAATGAAATTCAATTAAGTCAAAAATCTAGAAGTCATCGTATTACAGAACATTATTCGATCTTCTTTTTTGATACTCACCATATTGATTTCAAACACTATATTATCTTGGTCAAAACAGAAACGCCGTTATCTGAACAAAGTGCCGCTTTATTACAGGTGTTTAGCGAAAATGTAGGTAGTGGCTTTTCAAATATTGCTTTGTTGAACCGCTTAACCGAACTTGCATACACCAATATTTCTCTGAATTTACCGAATAGGAATTGGCTGCAAAGAGAAATCGAAAAAATGAATTCAATTGAGATTAATCAAGCTCAACTTATTATTTTTGAGATTCAAGACTTTGATGAAAAAGCTTATGCACTTGGTTTTCAATTCTGTAAGAAAATTCTGCTGCGCTTAGTCTCTAATATCCAAAAAACGTATAAAGAATTAAACCCAAGAGTTTCATTATTCAAAGATGACAGTATTGCAGTAATTCTGCCCAACAAAACTGAGCTAAACGAGCAAAAGGTCGCACAATTAAAAAGGCAAGTTTTTGAAATTAATAACGTCGAGCAATTTATTGATGTAAGAGTGTTAGTCTTGAATTTAAGTCAGTTGCGAAACTTGTCATCAGAGAAAATGCTTAATCTTGCTGAATCAGCTTTAAGTAACGTTGATCCACAAGAAAATGAAATTATTTTCTTTACTTCTCAGCATGCCGATGAGATCTCATCTCGTTTTGAGTTAATGCAAAAATTACGTCATGCCATTGCAGACAAAGACATTGCAGTTGCTTTTCAGCCAAAAATTGACCTTGTTAGTCATCAAGTAATGGGTTTTGAAGCACTAGCTCGATGGAAATTAAAAGACGGTTCTTTTGTGAGCCCTGACGAATTTATTTCTCTGGCCGAGACGTCTGGGCTGATCACCGAACTAGACAACCTTATTTTTACGAAAATTCTCGATGCAATTAAGGTCTTGAATAAGGTCATAGGTAGTGACTATCGTGTGGCGTTTAATGCATCAATTCTTGATTTAGTTTCAGATAATTATATTTTAGAAATTAATAATAAGGTGACTAATTCGGGCCTTAAAACCTGTCAACTTGAATTAGAAGTGACTGAAACACAGGCAATCCATAATTATGAGAGAGTAAACCGTAGTTTAGAAAAGTTTGTTGAATTGGGCTTTCATATCAGTATTGATGATTTTGGAACCGGATATTCTTCTCTCGAACATATTTCTGAAATACCTGCCTCTACCCTCAAAATAGACCGCTGCTTTGTTAATAAACTAGAAGTTGATTCGTCGAGCCAACACATCGTTAATATGATAATGATGCTAGCCGATACTTTTGAATTTGATGTAGTTGCTGAAGGAGTAGAAACAGCAGAGCAAGCACAGTGGTTGGCTAATATTGGCTGTAAATGTGCACAAGGGTATTATTTTGCTAAGCCAATGTTTATTGATGAGCTCATTGTTTGGTTAGAGCACAGGCATGCATAACGGCTTTGATTTAGTAAAAACACAAAGCAAAATAAAGAAGCAGTTTGTTGTTACTGCGTGTTTATTGATGGCTGCAGTACTTTTCTGCAGTATCTTGGCGTTTTATTGGCTATCGCAATCTGACTTAAAAAAGGTCAAAGAGCAACAAAATGATGCACTGCTACAAGCAAGTTTAGTCATAAACAAAGAGCTATCAAGTGTTAGAGAAATCGTTAAGCTGCTTGTTGCAGATAAAACGCTGTTTCAAGATAAGAAGAGTGATAGTCCAAACTTTATAGCTTTGAGTGAACATTTTTCCGAATTCGGCAGTGTTATAAATAACATTTCTCAAATTCGCTGGATAGACTCGCAAGGGCAAGAGCAAATAAGAGTCAACTTTAATCAAGGGTTGCCAGAAATCGTTGCCAGTGACGCGTTACAAAATAAAGGAAGTCGTTATTACTTTCGCCAAGGTATGGCAAGTGAAGCACCGGATGTTTACATCTCTAAGCTCGATTTAAATGTTGAATATGGTGAGATTGTAGAGCCCTTTGAGCCTACTATTCGCGCTTCATACCGCACTTCATCCGATGACTATATTTTAGATGGCTTAGTTGTCGTGAATTTTAACCTGGCAAAAACATTTAACTTGCTTAAGGAAATGAAGACAAGTGCTGCGAAAATACAAATTTTAAATGAGACTGGGCAATGGTTACTTCATGAAAATCCCGAATTAGAGTGGGCGTTTATGTTGGATCCTAAAGGGAATAAAACAACAATTAATCCTCAACATTGGCAATTTATAAAGCGCTCTGAAGTTAAAAAAATACGACACTTCGACCAAGGGCAATTTTTTAGTGTACTAAAACTCAACCTACAAGCTGAAGGAAGCACTTCTAAAAATGAAACGCTTTACTTGTTAAGTAAAGCTGAAATGCAGTCTATCAACCAAGTTTATAGGCGCGCATTTATGCAAGCAGGCATATTATTTATTGCGCTTGTCATTATTGGCTATTTTTACCTCTCCAATGATATTAAGTTGAAATTGGCACTGCTTACAATATCAAAGCAACTTGTTGACGAGAAAGAAAAACTAGCGGATTTAAATGTTCAATTAGAAGAGCGAGTTCAGCAACTAAAACTACTTCAAAATGATTTAGTTGAAGCACAAAAGTTGAGCTCTTTAGGTATGCTTGCAGCTGGTGTTGCTCATGAGATGAATACCCCAATTGGCGGGGCGATAATGTCGATTTCAAATGCACAATTATTGAGCATGGATTTGGCAAAGAAAATTGATACCGGTTTTAGCAAACAGTATTTGCAAAATTGTTTAGAGCAGTTTGAAGCTAACCTGAGCTTATCTCGAGAAAATTTAAATAAAGCTGCTGAACATGTGAAAAGCTTTAAAAGGATGGCAATAGAAAGAGGAGATGAGAGTAAGGATGCTATTTTCTTTGAATCATTGTTTGAAGATTTATGCCGTGTTTTACATCCAAGATTTAAAAACACAAGAATAGAGCTAAAAACTCAGGTATCAATTTATAACGAAATACGAGCTTACCCTGGTGTTATTTCAAGGATAATTGAAAATCTCGTTTTAAATGCGTTAGAGCATGGCTTTGGTGAAGGGGCAATCGGCTTAATTATTGTCAAAGCCGAGCAAAAGAAAAAGGATAGCGTTATTTTACGAGTGCAGGATACAGGCAGAGGAATTGAAGAACATCAATCGCAAAATATTTTTGACCCATTTTATACTGGCGCCAGAAGTAAAGGGCATACAGGGTTAGGTTTGTTTATGGTGAATCAGTGGGTGACAAAAGTATTGGATGGAACCCTAAATTTAACGAAGCTCGAAGCGTTACCGGAAGGCATTTCTACGGAGTTTGTTATTGAGTTTCCAATAACTGAGGGTTAATTTCTATTACTTAAAATCATGATTACAAAGAGTTTGAGTTGTTTCAGTAGCCATTAAATAAGAACTCTGCGAATACCAATCACCGAGTACCGTTCTGGTTAACGTGTCGCCATCTTTTTCAATTGTGTGCACATTTGGTCTGTGTGTGTGACCGTGGATCATGTGTTTTACATTGTGCTTTGAAAACATGGCTAACACAGCTTCAGAAGTGACATCTAAAATATCTAATGGTTTGCCTTTTTGGCTTTCGATGCTTTTTTGGCGTGCTTGTTTGGCAACTTTTCTTCTATAACTGAGCGGCATAGCGAGCATCAGTTTTGGCCACCACCAGCCGCGACTCTTCTTACGAAACTTTTGGTAGGCAATGTCTTGGGTGCACATTTCGTCGCCGTGGAGAATGACTGTAGGTGTACCGTATAAATCAATGACTTTTTGTTCAGGTAGTAACGTCATGCCCGATTGCTTGGCATATTTATTCCCAAGTAAAAAATCTCGATTACCATGAGTAAAAAATACTTGAATGCCTCTGTTTGACACAGACTTTAACAGCGAAGCTATCTCGTCAGTCAGTGCAGTATGACCATCATCGCCTATCCATACTTCAAAAAAATCTCCAAGAATATATAAAGCATCGACGTCATCAGTCATGTGCGTTTCAAGAAAAAGCTTGAATGCATTGGTGATGTCTGGGCGGTCTTCGGTTAAATGTAAGTCAGAGATAAAGTAGGTTTTGCGAGATGCCATTCAAAAAGCCTAGAAAGAAAATGAATAGTGAGTGTGAAAAAGACAAGGCTAGGTGTATACCTAGCCTCAATTGCTTAGCACTAAGAATTAAGCAACTGTCACTTTCTCGATGATCACATCTTCAAGTGGTACGTCTTGGTGGAAGCCCGCAGAACCAGTAGCAACAGATTTGATCTTGTTTACTACGTCCATGCCTTCTACGACTTCACCGAATACACAGTAACCCCAACCTTGCGAAGTTTCGCTAGAGAAGTTTAAGAAGTTGTTGTCGTTTACATTGATGAAGAACTGAGCTGTTGCTGAGTGTGGATCTGGTGTACGTGCCATAGCAAGTGTACCAGTTTTGTTGCTCAGACCATTGTTTGCTTCATTTTGAATTGGTGCTTGTACAGACTTTTGTTCCATACCTTGAGTGAAACCACCACCTTGCACCATGAAACCGTCAATTACGCGGTGGAAGATAGTGCCGTCATAAAAACCAGACTTCGCGTAGTTTAAAAAGTTTTCAACTGTAGCAGGTGCTTCTTCTGCAAAAAGATTTACTTTGATTTCACCAAAGTTTGTTTGAAGTACAACCATTGTGGTTACCTATTCGATATGTGTTTATTAAAGGAATGTATTTTATAGCAGAATATAAATCGGTTAAAGCTTTGTGTTAATGGCGTATTTATCGGGAAATAGCTGCAATCGGGTATAGAGCAGGGCGAATTCAAGTGTTATGATTGCGGCTTATGTCTATTATTGGATTAGGAAACAGACTCAATGTTGCAGATATACAACACACTTACTCGTGAAAAAGCGCCGTTTAAACCTCTTGTCGAAGGCAAAGTCGACATGTATGTGTGTGGTATCACCATTTACGATTTCTGCCACGTGGGTCACGCGCGTACTTACGTTTCATTCGATGTGATGAATCGCTACCTTCGCTATTTAGGGTTTGATGTTACCTATGTGCGTAATATCACCGATGTAGACGACAAAATTATTAAACGTGCTGCTGAAAACAATGAAGAAATAAACGACTTAACGGTTCGTATGACTAAATCAATGCACGAAGACTTTGAAGCATTGAATATGTTGCCAGCTGATATTGAGCCAACGGTAACCGGCCATATGAATGAGATCATCGACATGATCGAACGCCTAGTTGAGAAAAAACACGCATACGTTGCACAAAACGGCGACGTGTTATTTGATGTTTCGACATTCGAGCAATATGGTCAGCTTTCTCAACAAGACCTAGACATGCTGCAAGCGGGTGCGCGTGTTGAAGTGGCTGAAGGCAAAGATGATCCATTAGATTTCGTACTTTGGAAAAAAGCCAAAGCGGGTGAGCCTTCTTGGTCATCACCTTGGGGTGAAGGTCGTCCTGGTTGGCACATCGAATGTAGTGCAATGAGCCAAAAGCATTTAGGTGAGCACTTTGATATTCATGGTGGTGGTTCGGACTTACAATTCCCGCACCATGAGAATGAAATTGCGCAATCATGCTGCGCTAACAACGGTAACTACGTGAATACTTGGATCCACACAGGTATGGTACAAGTAAATAAAGAGAAGATGTCTAAATCATTAGGTAACTTCTTTACAGTGCGTGAAGTATTAAAGCAATACGACCGCGAAACAGTACGTTACTTCTTAATTAACGGTCACTATCGTAGCCAGCTTAATTACTCTCAAGAGAACCTAGATCAAGCTCGTTCTTCTCTTGAGCGCATTTACACCGCATTACGTGGTGTTGAGCTTATTGAAGTTGATTATAAGCAAACAGAGTTTGCTAAGCGTTTTGAAACGGCAATGAACGATGACTTCAATACACCAGAAGCGCTACCAGTTATCTTTGAATTAGCAAAAGAAGTTAATTTGCTAAAAGAAAAAGACGCAAAAGCGGCGGGTGAACACGCATTTATTCTTGTAAAGCTTGCAGAAGTGCTAGGTATTGCACAGCAACAGCCAGAGCAATTCTTACAAGGCGACCAAGACGACGAAGAAGTCGCTAAGATTGAAGCGTTAATTGAGCAGCGTTTAACAGCACGTGCTAATAAAGATTGGGCGGCTGCGGATGCGGCGCGTGATGCGTTAACGGCAATGGGTGTAGTACTAGAAGACAGTGCTGGCAAAACCACTTGGCGTAAGGCATAAGCTAAAAGTTAAAAGCTAAAAGCTAAAAGTACAAAAAACAAAAGAAGGCCCGATAGTCGTATGTCGGGCTTTTTTATGTCTAAATATTGTTATTGAACATTGCACTTATACCAATCCTCTTAATTAAGCGGTCTATTTTGAGGCAAGAAAAACTAGTCGATAACGCCGCTTACGCGTCCTGCTATCGCTGAGGTACCTACTTCCATGTAGGCAAGGCGTAAATTTTGCTATTTAGTTGTTCTAAATAAGAAATTTTCAACGAAGTTAGCGTCAGTTTTAGTCCCTCAAAATGATTGAGTATTATTGAGGATTGGTATTAGAGTAGAGCAGAAAAAACTAGCGAGCGATATTTCTAAATATACTGACGCTTTTATTTGATGCTTGCTTATCTTCAGACGAATTAGAAAGGTTTTCAATATCTCTGTCTAATTGCTTCAAAGTGGCTTGGCATTCAATGATGGTTTCTCTTTGAATGGCATAGTAAGAGTTTACTAACTCACCTTCGATCCCTTCCCAGTCCATCAGTTCACCAACTCGAATAAGCGTTTCTAGCTTTTCAATTTGCTGGTTAACTGTTTGCTGAGATAAAAAAGTGTGCTTTGGCATGGCTATGACTCAACTAATGTTTGAGTGGCTATAAAAGAATCACAGTTATCTATTTAACTTATGAAACTCCCCTGTTATCATGATGTAAATTTTTTCATAGTCAGCCATGACTATCTTCATAAAAACGATTTTTAACGCAAAAAGCTAAGGATCTAGCTTTTTTGGAAAGGAAATAATGAAAGCAACTGAGCGCAAAAGGAAAACCTTTAGCTTCAAGGTTGAAGCGCAACGATTCATTCGTCAAATTAGGCAAGAGTTAGGCTTAAGCCAAGCTGAGCTTGCTAAACGTATGATATCTGAGTGCGATCAATCAACCATCTCAAATTGGGAAAGCGGTAAAAACGAAATCCCACTCAGTAAATTTATCGACATACTGTTGATCAGTGGTCGTGATCCAGCCTCATACTTTGATATTTTTGGTAAAAAGAGTGACAAAGAAAATAAAAATAATAAAGATGTTGAAGAGGTGAAAGAATGAATTTCCATTTTTTAGATTTTTTGGGACCTATTGTTTGCCTTATTAGCTTAGTGGTTGCTTGGAAAGATATTAACGCAAGATATATGCTTTTTTGCTGTTTACTTGGTTCTGCAGTGAGTTTGCTTACTCTTGAGTGGGCTATGACCAAACCTATATTGTTTTATGCTTGGTCTATGAGCATGTCAGCATTATTTTTGATCTTATTATTCGGTAGAAGATATTGGGCTTACAAATTTGATCGTTTGCAGTTTTTTTCGGAGGCATATGAACAGCATAGATACACTCCTCAAGAAGTTATTTTAGTTGTAATAAGTTTTGTTTGTATTATCAGTAATTTTATTACTTTAGTAGAAGTATATTTATATTGGATATACTGGCTTGATAATGCTTACTACAAGCTTTATGTACGCGATTTTCTACAGAAGTTTATGATTATCCTATCATGTATCGTTTGCTTCTCTTTTGTATTTAAAACATCAAGAAAACAATCTTTGAATTCACAGGAAAGTACACATTAATTTTGGAGAATTAAGAATGGAATTAACCACGCAAGATTTGAAATATATTGTTGGTGGAGGTTTAAATGGGGCTGGTTCAGGTGCTCCTGAGTTACCTAAAAGACCACAACAACAAAATGTAGATACAGACTCAAGTTTAGTCTCAGATCCAATTGCACCTGTAGAACCACCTAAGCCATAACTTAAGGTGTTCTAAAGCAAAATATTAAAAGCCGTTCATTTCGAACGGCTTTTTTATGTCTTATTCAGAAGAGGCATTGATAAAAGTTACCAAGCTAGCCTTCATTCTTTATCGTCACCACACGCTGTGGGAATGGTATTTCAATATCTGCTGCCTTAATCTGTGCATAGATTTGTTGGTTGATATCGAGTTTTGTGTCGATAAGCTCAGTGGTGGGTGCCCAGTAACGATAGCTAATAATCACAGCACTATCGTCAAATCGTTCTATACCAATTTTAGCATGCGGCTCATTAGCCACCTTGTTATGAGATGAGAGAATACGGCTGATGACTTCTATGGCTTTATCGCTGTTGGCACTGTAGGCAATACCGATTTCACCCATAATCAATGAATTGTTAAATGAGTTATGCAGCACTTCGCCTACGATATGTTTGTTAGGAATGGTGATCTCGACGTTTTCTTCGTTGATTAAAATGGTGTGACCTAATTCAATCATTTTAACCTGACCCGACTCACCTTTAACTGAAATGGTATCGCCAACTACAAATGGGCGAGTTGCAATAATTGCAAGGCCAGAGCCGTAGTTCGACAGCATACCTTGCAGAGCCAAACCTGCACCGAGTGAAGCTGCACCAATGGCGGCGACAAATGGGGTAATACTTATTCCCAATTTACCTAGGGCAATCACCACAAACATGACAATCAACAAAACCTTGACTACATTCGCAATAAAGTTAGTCAATGCAATATCAATGTTATGCTTCAGTAGTAAGCGTTCAATCGCTTTAGAGATTTTCTTTGATACCCATAAACCAATTAATAAAATGAGCAGGGCGGCGGCAACTTGCATGCTGTAGTTGACTAAATAGTCTTTAATAATGGTGTAGTAACGTTCAACTTGTTCTATTTCTTGTTGGATCACGGTAAATACCTAATAAATTCAATTAGCAAATGATGAAGTGAGTATAGCGTACAATATTGGCACCCAAATCGCAGTGATTAATGCACTAATTATCATAGACGCCGAAGCAAATGCACCGGCTTGAGGGTGATGTTCAATCGCCGCTGCTGTGCCGATACCATGGCACACCACACCCAGTGCGAGCCCTTTGGCGCGTTGGTCTTTTATCTTAAGTAAGTGGAGGATGGACAAACCAAAAACAGCGCCGAACATACCAATTAAAATCACCATAAAGGCTGCAATTGCGGGTATGCCGTTTAAGCCATCAGTGACAATCAAAGTAATAGGCGTTGTAACCGATAACGCCAGTAAAGAGTTTAATAATTCGTCGGGCACCACAAAGAGTTTACACAATATAAACGCGACTAATGTGGCACTTGTCACGCCAATAAATCCACATAACAACAACAAGCCTAGACTTCTTTTAATATCATGAATTTGTTTATACAGCGGGTAGGCGAGTGCAACGACTGCGATCTCTAAGAAGAAATGAATGGGGTAGCTTACCTTGATAAATTCGCCATAGCTTATATTTGCAAAGATGAGAATGGCACTCACTGTAACAATACAAACTAACAATGGGTTTAGTAGAGGCGTGTTAAATCTGCTATTTAGTTTTCGGCTTGCTAAAAATAGTCCGATTATGAGTACGCAGACAAAGGAGGTAAGAAGCATGTCACTCAGCATGTTGCCCTCGCATATTCGCAAACAGTGACACAATTAAAAGCCCTATCAGAGGCACCAGTAACAAAACCAAAAGGAAAAGCGGCCAGTGTTGGACAAAAGCGTCTAAATGCTCAACTAAACCAACCCCAGCGGGAATAAAAAACAACGCCATATATTTTAAAATAGGTTTGCATGCAGGGGCTATCCAAGTTTCTTTAATTATTCCAGCCAGCAAAAGGCAAAATAACAAAAGCATGGCGATGAGCGCGGCGGGAAAAGTAATAGCAAAGTATGCAGTAACGAGCTTTGAAAAATACAAACAACCCATGATAAGCATCAAGCTGACGCTGAACTTAAATGAGGTGATAAAGTGAGTTCTAATAGTATTCATTACACTAGTATAAAAAGTCTGTAAGGAGTGTCGATGCGACCTTCTTACCATTTTCCTCGTAGTCTATATGGTTTGGCATCGTCTTTAGTCGCATTATGCATGGCGATACGGGTATTTTTACTCAATAACAGTTTTATTTGTGACCAGGTTTCTTTTGCGAGTACACGTCTGCGATTAAAGTGAAAACTTGCTTGGTTCACCCGTTTAATCGCTGCAAGCGCATCTGGAGAGCGTGTTGTTAGTTGTTCAATGATTTCATGGCATCGTTTTTCAGGTTCAGCAACTATTTGGGTGATCAAACCAAGCTTGTAGGCCTGCTCCGCATTAATTGGCTCCCCTTGGCTGCTGAGCAATAAGGCATGATCGTACTGTGTTAAACCAAGTAATAAAGGCGAGCTCCCCATATCAGGGCATAAACCCCAGCGCGATTCCATAATCGCAACCTGTGTGTTGCTTTTGGCAATACGTATATCTGCACCTAGGGCAATGTGCAGACCTCCACCAAAACTATTACCTTGCATAAGCGCAATAACAGG
>ENA-OWNT01004362-OWNT01004362.1-seawater-metagenome-genome-assembly--contig:-NODE-4362-length-12473-cov-4.909164_pt1 | contig 12473 bp, 15 predicted proteins | sample MGYA00238136_ERZ651165 | MGnify/ENA primary metagenome ERZ651165 (study PRJEB26861, sample SAMN08777766) | seawater metagenome | isolation source: coastal seawater | place: USA: Florida | collected... | reverse complement strand
CACTCACTCACTCACTCACTCACCTGCACTCTGTTTACCGTATGTTCACTGTCACTCACCGGCTGGCTCACTGGGCAATGAAATGAATGAGTTGTGGGTGAGCAGCCGCCCCACACTCACCCACACTCACCCACACTCACCCACACTCACCCACAGCTTCACAGCCTCCCTCACACTCCCACACATCCACTCACTCACTCGCTCACTCACTCACTCACTCACTCGGGTTCACTCACTCACAGTGACTGGCAGTGAGTGTGTGACTGACTGACTGACTGACTGATTGGCAGTGAGTTCGACGGGTGCCTGTTCATTGCAGCCTGTAGAACCCATCTCCGCTGCTTTTGCTCTCTCTCTTTCTCTTTCTCATTGCCATTCGCACGGCCTCGCACTGCCGATGACTGCCTTTCTCAGTCGCTCACTCAACTCCTCTCCGCAGTCGGCCGTTCAGACGGACGAACGAGCAGCGAAGGCCGACGAACGACGAACGACGAACGACGAACGACGAACGACGGACGACGGACGACGGACGACCAACGACCAACGACGAACGACGAACGACGAACGACGAACGACAACACGCAATGGCCTCCCCAAACCCCAAACTCTACACTCTTTATTCCCCAATCTGTTGCTCTCGTGTCGACGTTTCGTCGACTCTTCCGTCTCTGACCACTCGCGCTCTTCGGCGTGCAAACGCAACCATACACGTGCAAACGCCAACTGGCCAACCCGTTCAAACAACACGTGGTATCACGAGGCTTGGTGTCCATCGTCGTTGTCGTGCATGGAATCAACAAACACAAACAATCGAAAGATCTGGCCGTGAATGGACCACTCGTGGGGAGTATGTGGTCACCACATGCCCACCCAATGCAACTTCTTCGTCGCTAGATAATATTCCGAAGCAAAACGTGGAGCACATTTCAGCTGTTGGGTGGCGTGTGGTGCCTTTGTGCTCTCGTCCCACACTCAGAAGATGTTGTCCCGCATTGCACGCAGCGCCATTACGGCTGCTGCCACAAAGCGCACCGCGCAGCGCTCTGTGGTGTGCTCGTTGTCACAACCGCATCTGTGCGGCCCGCAGTGCCACTGCGGCCGCCGAATGTTTTCCGATGCCGAGCCCCGCGTGTTCAAGATCAACACACTCAAGGAAGGGACTGACCCCGTCGAATTGCCAGATTCCGAGTACCCTGACTGGCTCTGGACAATTGCAAGAGAAACGCCATCAGAGAGCGAACTTCTGGACAAGGGCTTGGCCAACCTTTCAAGAGAAGAACTGGCAGTGTAAGTCTTGACTGTTTTTTTGAGTGCCGGTCGACTGTTCGCTCGTTGTTGGGCTCCACGTAATCCCGGCCTTGTCTCATTCACTGTTTGCAATTGTTGAATGCACAGTTACCTCAAGAAGAGTAGCAAGCGGAAGATCAAGATGAACAACGACATGACCAGAAAGTAAGCACACGGCAAGGGTTGCTCGTAGTTAGGTCATGGTTGACAGAATCCCAGCGCACTTGCTTGTTCTGGCAGCGGCTCGCCGACACACTCGCCGGTGTTTTGCGACCGGTGTCAGAACGTGCGACTCGCCCCTCTGGATAATTGTGGATCACTGAGTACACGCTTCAGACCGTAGCGTTCCATTGGAACTAATAATATATTACGCAAATAGACCAAACGACTTTCAGGCGAATGCGGTCGCCACGTCAAGCGCCATCCACTCGGGTCGCCGAAGGGTCCTCACCGCGTGCGTCGGAGCATCCACCACTCACCGCGACAACTTGTCAAGCAAGACCACAGGCTTCAAGATGTTGGCTTTGTTGGTTTCCACGATGCAACCATTCATGAACATTTCGTCAACTATGAAGTGGGCTTTTTCCAGATTGAACATGATGTCCAACTCGCACTGTGTCACGCAGACACGAGCACGGAACGTCGATGAGACAGCGCGACTAATGAGACGACAAAAACAACAGGCGTCGACGTACCACACTCTCGTAATATCGGTCCAAAGTTTCGACCAAGCAATGAATTGCCTCAAGCAGAGCGAGCTCGTTCTCGTCATCATCGACTCCGACGCCAACGATAAAGTACAGAGAAGCGTATCTGCGGTAGACAACCTGCGAAACCACCAACGAACATTGACACCATTAAGAAACAACTCTATGTCGCGCCGCGGCTAGTAAACAGCAGCTAAATTCACTAAAACTGAACGTACCTTGTATCCCCGCACTGTCATAATGGAGCACTGCGTGCTCGCACGGCTCAAGCATTTACGAATGATCTCCGATTCCATAGCCTGCGATGGAAGTCGCGAACAGCCATTGTCGGGTGTCGTCAACAGCACGTATTCCGATCACGGTGCATCCAAAAGAGAGCGCATTATCCACGGCAGGGCAAAACGCACACACAACACACAAACAACACAGCACACAACACACGTAAAACATTCGAGGAGTTGTGACACAGATCACCGCACAGAAAACCAAAGTGTTCGTGCAACAAAACCCACCGTGCGCTGCTCCACGGTGAGGAAGTTGAAGTATGTGGCCAGCCTTGTTTGACCCTGCACAAGAAATTGAAAACGTTGAGAACACCCGCGCACACACCCATATGGCATGGACACGTCGCCCGTTATCAACGACTTGATCAACGAAACAATAACAATAACGACGAACAAACAACGAACAACGTGCCTGCTTGTTGACCATCAAGATGAAGTGAATCATGGTTGCGGTGAGGTGGAGCTTTCGCGCCCAGCTGAGAAAGTGGAAAGTTCCACGCGAACAAGGACAACGAAACGTGCTCAATTTTCCCTGAGTTTTTGCTGATCTTTCTGTTCAGGTTCACGAGAACAACTTGTGTATTTGGATACCTTGATCAATAACTTGCGGAGTGCTCGCTCCGGTGCAATTGCGATGCGATTCTCTCCTACTCCGCCGCATCTCCACGCTTCTCGTTCGTGTTGTTCTCGTTCCAACGTGCATATTCCTTCCATTCTACCATTTGCCAGTGCATTCTGTTGTTGTAAGTATTGCGTCGTTGCGTCGTTGTGTTGTTGCGTCGTTGTGTTGTTGCGTCGTTGTGTTGTTGCGTCGTTGTGGTGTTGCGTTGTCGTCGATCCATCAGAACGAACGAACGAACGAACGAACGAAGAACGAAGAGCGAGTGAGCAACGCAATGCTGTGTTGTGCTGTGCTGCGCTGTGCGTGGCAGTGCTCAGTGGGCAGTGGGCAGTGACAGTGAGTGAAGGTGAGTGACTGTGAAGAGGTGAGCGAGTGAAGCACTGCGGCGGTGGGCGGCTGGCGGCTGGCTGGGGGTGACAGTGGGAGCTTCGTCCACTCACTCACCGCCGCCCACAGTCTCACAGTCACTCTCTCACTCACTGACTGACTGGGTGGGTGGGTGCGTGGGAGGGACACTGTTTGTCAGCCACTGTCAGCCACGGTCAATCACTCACTCACTCACTCACTCACCCAGTGTTCAGTGTTCAGTGTTCAGTAGGCGGTGTTCAGTGTTCACTACGCACTAGCACTAGCACTAGCACGAGCTCTACGTTGCTGCCGTCGTTTGTTCGTTCGTTCGTTTTTTTTGAAGAGCCTCTCATTGGTTGGTCGGTCGGTCGGTTTTGTCGGCTGTATGCTGTTGGCTGTCCGTCGTCGTCCGCCGTCCGTTGTCGTCCGTCGTCCTTTGTCGTTCGTTGCCACGTCGTTCGTCGTTGTGGTGATCCGTATCGTTGTCGTTGTCGTGACCGCTGTTGTTGTGTCGTTTGCCGTCGTGGCTTGGGTCTGTGGCTCGGAGAATTGTGATGGGGCGAAGCCGTTCCAAGGACACGACGACAGCGACAGCGACGACGAGGCACCGAAGAGAGAGCCACAGGACTGCAAAAGGAGAAGAATGACTGCCGCAATTGCCCCACAACGTGCCACGACAACGAACGCGGCGTCGGTGGTGAGGACGGTATGACTCCATTCGGATCCCAACAGTGGTATGGTCGACTGCGATGCTTCTGGTCGCACCGTTCGCTCCGCATCACTCGCAGCGCTAATATTATGGATTACTTGTCAATTGGAACGTAGATTGTGAGGGATTACTCAGTGGTCATCGCTTTCCATGGATTCAATCACAACATGAACGTACGTACACAGTTTCAAAATGTGATCTTTTCACCAGCCTTGACTGTTCTGATGTGATTGTTTTCCCTCGTGGTTGTTTCTGTGCAGTCTAGCCGCGCTGTGAAAGATTTTGACAGGGAGCAGCAGGTACAGTAGTAGCGTTTCTGTTCCTGCCAGTGCTTTGATTCGTTCGTCCCATAATCTCGTGTGTGTACGCCTTCATTGTACATGTGGCGTCAGAGTGAGCTCTGGATAATTTATTGTCATGTCAAGATATCTGACACCGAGGAGTACCCTCAAATTATCCCTGTGCCCTGCGGAAAGCACCCTCAGCAAACCCTTCGCTGGGTTGCGACCAATGCGATCGCCCGCACCGACTCTGTAAACTTGCAAGGGTGGAAGCAGCTCGGACTGCCTCGTCGAGTGTCACTAGAATCTTTCGAGGGAAAAAAGCTTCCCATCGGATTAAATGCGGGACCTTTCACAGAAGTGCTCGAAAACGGCGACCACATTTACATCATCCCCGAGCGTTTCCGAGCACCATGAAACACCATTTGACTGCATAGCATGGTTAGTGACAATTATTGGCTCCAACAAATTGGCGACGTGTTGGGAAAATGATAAATATAAAAATACGTTGGGCGAAAATGTCACGAAATTCCTTCTTGACTGACGCATCTTCTCTGGTCGAGAAGCCTAATCTGTTGACACTGCGTCTGTTGACTCTGTATCATCATCCTCTGACGTACTTGGGGACACTTCGGTGGCATCTGGAGACAGCATCTCGCTTTCGCTCCCTTCTTCACTGAGCACATCTGCATGCAGCGTTTTCCCCAGCAAGCGCTGGAGGGCTTCGCGCCTCGCAACGTTGGTGAATAGGTTGACGCCTTTTGTTTCTTGAACATCCGGAAGCTTGGTTGCACTGCGCCCAATTGAACTCGTGGCAAAGACGTTTTCATCGAGTAGCAAGCCGGGATCCGTTGCTCCATCGGGCGTCACAGATGCAGCAAGCGCAGCTGCAGTCTGCTCCTGCCGCTCCTGGGCAACGGCAGCACCAACGATGTCGGGAAGGTGTGAACTGCTCATCTCTCTGGCTCGCATGCGAATGTGGCTGTACAGATTTTGGTGGTGGTTCGCGCGATTGCGCGGAGCCATCGTCACAGTCATGTGATCCATGTAGATTGGGGGAGAAAAGTACCAGCACCCTTTCGTAGGTCGCACTTGCGACCGAAACGTCGCCGTTACGAGCGGGGCGTGCAAGTGCGGCTGGACTCCTTCCCATTCAGGCAACGGATATCGCTGGAAATAGAAACACCATATTTTGCCAATTAGATCCGGTGTTGTTGGCGCGACAAACAGCATGGCGCCACACGGACACTACGAGCAAACCTACCCGCTTGAGAGAGTTGTTGCGCATGTGTAGCGGAGTCTGGAATGCAGCCTTTGTGCAAACGAAAGGGTAGCACTGCGAAATTACGGAAACTGGGCCATCATTCCGCAGCCATTCACGAGCTCGAAACGCTGGGTAAGGCTTTTGTGGGGGAGCGTAGCGACCGGTGATTGCCGACATCCCCATCATTAGCCAGTGCATGTTTGGATCGGGCCAGTAGTAGCTGGAATTTAGCGGACTTTGGCGGCAGTGCTGTGTCACGTAGCTGAAGTAATATGTGCACTCGTACGTGGGAATCCTCGAATTTCGTTCCGCCTACGATTGAATTGCGGTGACAGCATTTCAGCCAAAAAGCACACAAAAAAGAATGCTGACGCTGGCAAGACACCATGCTGCTGCGTGTTCGCGCTTACCGCAGCGTTGATTGTTAAGTCACCGACACACGAGCCATGCATTCGGAGCGTGATGTCTTTGGCCGTTGCAATGGTGTGCAGCACTCCGCGAAAACCTTCCTTTCGTCGACGCTTCTCGAAGTGATCCCAGATTAGATCGATTCCAAAAAATCGAAGGAACCACGGAAAGTAAATCGCACACCGAATCAGAATCAGAATGACGTGTGCGAGCGAACCCCACCGGATTCGCAAGTCACCGGCACAACTGGTGTCGGTGCGATGCTCCACGCCGAGAAAGCTCACGAATGTGGTACCGTTCAAGGGGGAACTAATGCAAGTCAGACTCTTGACCCAGCAAGCTGATGGCCGAGAGGCTGGCACACCTTTCCAGCGACCAGTTGTATGGACGTCATAGTCAGGCGGAGGTGACATCGGAGCGAGCTTCGCTGCAGCCTCCGCGAAATGCCCTGACTCGAGCAGAAACTGGAGCACGCGCACTGTGTTGCCACCCATACTGTGGCCCACAAAGTGTAATGGGCGCGTGGCGCTCCACTCCGGATACAATGCCTTCTCATACCTAACAAGGCCGAGTCACACACAACAGGTTGAGACTTTGGTCATGTGCAACAACGTCGCGGTCAGAGTGAATGAACAGTGCGCTTGTCACTACGTACGTTCGACCATATCTATCATGTCCGAGTCGTCGAGATATGGCTTCGCCGTAGTCCACTGTCCCGCCTTTCAACTGTGCGAAGAGTTCGCACGCTCTATGATGGTGCGAACTGAGGGGTCCCAAGGCGGGCACAAAGATCTTTCGGTCCATAGCTTCGGCACCACCCCAGTATGATGGGAACCAAGACGTTCCGGTGCCCCATCCCGCAAGCCCGTGCACCAATACAAATGGGCAGTCGTTGCCACGGAGCACGGCTGCTGCACCCTTGGGCGTGAATTTTGCGCCCGGTCGCCTGTACCCAAACGTTGGAAATACTTTTCCGAAGAAGGACTTGGCGATGGTTTGAAACGGGAAAAGGCGCGCAACGTCGCCAGTACGAGGAGCGCGGATTTTAACCACTAGTTTCTCGCAGATGGTGATGGCCCAAATCGCTACCATGGAAAAGGTCATCCACCACATGTACACGTGAAACTTGATCCCGTCCGGTAGTAGAAACAATCCCATTTTCTTGAACGGCCAAGTAATAAAGTCGAACACGCCCGCCGCGGTAAACAACCATGTCTTCGCGAGACACCTGTTCAGCCGCACAAACCAAGGCTCCTTGGTGCGCTCTGGGGGTTTGTGGAAATCAGGCTCTGCGGCATCTCTCGGCGAGCCAGCCGGTTTAGAAATTGTGGCCTTGGGCGTCGTCGTGCAAGCGTCATTTTCTTCCTTGGCCACGGGTGAACAACCCTGAATTGATTTTGATGTAGTCATCGTAGCAGTCTTCACGTATAGTGACATCCTTAGCAAGAAGATGGTGTCATTTTATGTTTGGCTTCGGGTGCGATCAATGCTGGCCACTGGAGTGCTTGACTGGTTCTCCAGCGCACACACGGAGCAGACGCGGCCGGAGCGGCTGGGCGTCCGCTTGGTCGTTGGTTTCCAGTTTGTTTGGTAGTCGGAAGCAAAAAAGTGCGTTTATGAAAGAAAAACGAAATTGTGACAGCACTTCACACGATTATATGACCGCTACACCGGCACTCGCCAGTCACGGGTTGAGGTGTGAGCGCTGTCTCTGTTGAGCACGGGAGCGTTCGTCACTAAACCAATAAACACGCTGCTCGTTGGACGATGACCAACCAGATCAGACAGTAGTCTTCGCCGTGAATACAACAATGACGGTCGCTTGGTATGGACTCGTGTTGATAGGGTTTCACACAGCCACTTGCTGTTGCCCAATGGTGTTGCGTGCGATTGTGTCGTGTCGTGTCGTCGTGACGTTTACAGCAACCAGTAATGCGTGTGTGTGTTGCGTGTTGTGTTGTCGTTTGTTCGTTCGGCGTTCGCTCGCTCGTTCGTTCATTCGTTGGTTCGTTGACGGTTTGTTTGCTCACTCGCCCACGCCAGCGTGCCTGCCTGTCTGCCTGTGAACCCTGCACCCCGCTCTCTCACCCACTCACCCACAGTGCACTCACTGACTTACACTCACATTCATGCACTCGCAGTGCACTCACTCACGCACTCACGCACGCACGCATTCACGTCACGTCACGCACTCACTCACAGTCAGTCAGTCCGTCAGTGTGCATTGCTCAGTGCTCAGTCACTGTCACCGTTGCTGAGTAAGTGAGTGAATCAGTGAGTGAGTGAGTGAGTGAGTGAGTGAGTGAGTCGGTGAGTCGGTGAGTCGGTGAGTCAGCCAGCTGTCGTCAACCCTACAAACACCCCGCACTCACTTCCACTCACTCACTCACTCACTTTCACACTTTCACTCACTCACTCACTTTCACACTTTCACTCACTATTCGAAGTGCGACGGGCGAGGGTTCGGAACTTCGCGTGCTGCTGCATTCTGCCCACTCACTCACTCACTCACTAACTCACTTCGCCCACACCGAAGGTCACTTAATTAACCCCCTCAATGATGGCATTGTCATCTACAGCGCGGTGCAATGACTCAACGATAACCACTGTACAGCGATACCATGGCATCTCTCCTCTCGCACCTCCACCGACATTATTTCTGACGTGCAACCGTCCCACCATCGTGGACGAAGCGTCTGCCGTCGGCGGTATAATGATATTGCACCAATGTCGCAGCGCCCACCCGCGATTGTGGATGCTGTATGACCATACGGGTCAATGCCATGGAAAGCTGTGACGACCATAACGCGGTGCATGCAATGATGCGATGGTTGTGTGCTGTGATTCGCTGAGAGCGAATTGTCCAATGCAAGCAATCATCAATCGAAAGATTTCCCAGGCCACTTTCTGCGCTGTGTGTGTTTGCATGTTTGCGGTTGCAATAGGTCAGCTACGAGTGACCATTTAGTGCTCGAAGTGCAGGACACAGAACACGAAAAGCATCGCCGGGGTCTCGAGTGTGTGTTTCGACGACCTACGTTTGAAGTTGCAAGTCACGTAGCAACAATTTAATTCGTCGAGCGGAGACACCATAAGTGTTCGTGTTTTTAACGAGACTCTTGCAGTCATCGAAGAAGTTTCGCCGTGATCTGGTATGTATCGCTCGTTCCAGCTTTCAACTTGACGTTTTCAAAAGCCTACATGAGAACAGAAAAAATAAGTCACTGTGGTCTTTCACTTTTGGGAATGCGCGTACAAATATCCATACCGGATGCCAGTGAGCGTCGTCGTCATCCCAGAACCAAATGTCGACAGCCGATGTGGGTTCAGAATCCTGTGGTAACATTTGCAAACGTCAGGTGTTGCGGGTTCAAGACGCAATTTCTCAATTCAAGATAACTAACCTGCTTTATTTTGAGGCATCCGACTGAAGAAAACGAAACGCTGTGAACTCCATACATCAGTGTGATGCTATGCTTCATCGACTGCACAATATGAACGAACAACCGGAGCAAGTCATAACGAGCACGTTGCGCTAGTATCGGTCTGATGCAAACATACATTTGAGTCGGACTTCCATGCGGTGCTGTCTTCGCCGTCAAATGCCTAGATTAACAGCACATGTGATGCCGTGGGCATGTACGGGTGGCACCGAATGTTGGCTGTTTGTACACTCGCTGCGTACCAAGTGAGCGTCCTCAACGTTGGATGAAGCATCAAAATATGTGTGGTCCCACGTATATGCTAGGTTGTCTTTCTGCTTGACTGCAAGAGCGCCGATGCCAAATGCCTTGCCTAAGTACTCGTTGGGTTTACATTGCCCTGTGTACAGTTCCAACTCTTTGATCACCCATTCGTCTTGTTTGGAGCGTGTCTGAATTCTTAATTTCTTCTGGAAAATAATCGTTGGTTCTTGCGAATGAACAGCGTCAATTAGTTTTGACATGGACCAGCGCTTTTTCAACCCAACATAATGGAATACGACCCAATCCTGCCGCAGTCCGTCAATTTCAGAATTCTATCGGAAGAAAAGCACGTTGCAGCACGCAGTCCAACGAAGTGATTGATTCAATTACCAGCAAGCCAACATCGATTTACATCGAGACCAATCGAGACCACGTACGTCCTTTTTCGGCCCCCAGCAGTAAAAGCCTTTGCCTTTGGTGATCGACACTTTCAATCCAGCCGTGTCGATCAGCATGCCAGTATTGACGTCTTCGAACTTGAAGGGTTCGTATCCAGCGGCTTGGCCGACGTAGTCAAAAGCCCGAATCTGAACAGAGCATGCGGTATTGGCACGCGTTAGTCTTGCGAAGCGCATACGTGCCCATCGTTGTCGTCACACGCTACCCACCACATCAATCGAGAGCACATAACCTCCTCCGGAACAATATTTGGGGAAAGTTTTCGGCGAATACTCAGATGGAGCAACGTAGTACCTGTCAGAAAATTGACGGTGAAGTATTGCTGCTGGAAATATGTCGAGTATCACCAGCCAACACTGCTCGGCCAGGCGTACCTTTTGTTTTTTTCTTTGCGGATGGGTGGCATGCCGGCAAGACTGCAACCCAAGAACAAGTTTCCATCGCGGTGTTCGTCCAGTTGTGACAATAGACGGTCCACGCGAACGAATGTGTCGTCGTCGGCTTTCATCACGAATTGAAGCTGAGGAAACAGAGAGGCGGCGTGGAAAAATTCAACCACTTTTGCCCCAATAAGATGGTAGTCCTCCGTCAAGTAAGACATGAGCATGATATCTCCGTATTCTTCACTTTCCTCTCTAATTTGCTTGGCCTCTTCGTCGTCCTTCGGGGATGAAACCAAAAACCACAGCGACCATTGCCTAGCGATGCCGAGCGACTTTCTGTATTCCTTGACCCAAGTTTGGCGAACCTGCAGCGAAGAGACAAAGTCAGGACGTGGAGCCCGTTGGAAGACGCGGCTCGACAAGTCGTTACCTCGTTTCTACGGTCAACGTTTTTGGGTCCTGACAGAATGCCGATCAACAGGCGCACAGTAGGTAGCACCATTGGAAGGTCTGGCCGAATAGCGGCCACGTTCGCATGATGTTGCATGGCAGCTTCTGATGCCAAACTACCGAGTGATGCTGCGTTGCCATCGACTCGGGCAACGGATTCCCACTCTTGTACAGAGTTTGCGACACTGTTGACTGCTGTCAAAATCGAATCATCTTTCTGCTTCTGTTCAGCTTTGTATCTGAGTGACGTGTGGCACCACAAAACAAGCAGCTACGGTGTCATTGCTCCACACCGACATGGTCTCGCAAGGGTGCAAACTTACGATGAAAATCCAACTTTCAACTCATTGAGGAGAGTTCCAACATTCTCCATTTCATCTTTTGTGTAAGCCAAGGCAGCTGCTGCGGACTTCTTTTCGTCCCATTCTGAAGTTGCCTGGGAGTCCTTGGAGTTGTTTTGTTGATGGATAATGTCGACCAGGCTATCAATTGTCCTCATGCCACCATGGAGACTGAGGTGAAGGGAAACAGCAAACAACATTGATTAGGGAGGGTGTTAGTTGTAAACGCAGATGGAACGTGTACCTTTGTTGCGTCCCATGAAGCGCACTTAGCTTCTGCCGTAAGTTCACAAGATCGGTGTGGATGTCGTCAGAAGTTTGAGTTTGAAATTGCTCCTCTAGTCTGTCAATTGACTTTTGCAATGATATCGTTGACCGTGACAACAAAGCGGCAAATGCTAGGAACAATATGATGCCTGTGATGGCCACCGCAGCGACAACAGAGGTGTTTGCCATTTCGTCGGTGGTCTTACACAACTTGTAATCCCACCCACCACCTTCCTCGTAAAATAAAAGAAATACCAGCGGTCTGCCGCAGTGAACAATTTGGCAACAAAGAATGTGAAAAGGTGGGGAAAATATTCCGTCTGATAGAGTAGTCATGAGACAGATCGTTTTGCTACAAGTCGTTTTCTTGCCACGATTTGGTCACGAGCAAGCGGCTGACACCTTCAAGTCTGCTCGGCACTGTACTGCAAGCGCTGCTCGCGCGCTGTGCCGCCGCGACCTCACGTGATTCGTCAGCTCCGCCGTTCCGTCCAGCGCACTTAACAATGAGTACAGAGGAGGAAGGTATCCCGTGACGCATGCAGCTTGCAGCGGGGAGCATGAAGTAGCAAGTAAGTGACATGTCGGCTGGAACTGTTTCAAGCGCACGTAGACAACGCATCGCGGGTGGGGGCAAACGCAACCCGCACCGACCCTGGCCACGCTGGTGCACTGCTGTGACGGTGTGACCACAGCGCCACAGCGCTGCAGCCACGGTCGCCGCCAAACAAGCGGCGGTCGGTCCGCAGAATGAGTAATGCATTGTGTCATAGTTTATAGGACATTTCGACGAACTTACATCATGTATGGCTTTATGGTCCAGGGAGGTTGGAAGGAAGTGTATGGTATTGCCGTAATGTAGCATTGTGAAGCGTTTTTTATCACACAATGTTGTTTTGTTGTTGTGCCGTTCGTTGTGCGTCGTCTTCGTCGTCGTCGTCGTCGTTGTCGTTGTCGTCGTCGTCGGCGGCGGCGGC
>ENA-OWNT01004360-OWNT01004360.1-seawater-metagenome-genome-assembly--contig:-NODE-4360-length-12475-cov-3.591305_pt1 | contig 12475 bp, 15 predicted proteins | sample MGYA00238136_ERZ651165 | MGnify/ENA primary metagenome ERZ651165 (study PRJEB26861, sample SAMN08777766) | seawater metagenome | isolation source: coastal seawater | place: USA: Florida | collected... | reverse complement strand
CACTCACTCACTCACTCACTCACTCACTCACTCACTCACTCACTCACTCACTCACTCACTCACTCACTCACTCACTCCATTCATTGGGCGGCAGTGCGGCAGTGCGGCAGTGAGCGAGCTGACAGTGAGCTGACTGACAGTGAGGGTGAGCTTTATATCATACGCCGTGCTGAGTGACGTTGGGGGATTTCAGATTGATTTCAGAAGCCAGTCAGCTGCGGCTGACTTGCCTGCCTACCTACCTGCCTGCCTGCGTGACTCGAACTCCTATTCACACACATTCCCATTTTCGGAAGAAACTTCCCACACCACGATCACCTCATTCACTAATGTACATCAATGAATCGTTGTATCTGCAAATGGGAATACGTGGATATTGCGGCAGCAGCAGCAGCAGCAGCAGCGACGGAAGAAGAACGAAAGTCTGTGGAAGAGTCGGGGAGTGACGATATAGCCTGTACAGACATGCCCGTGGGAGGGAGGTGGGAGGGTTGGTTCAGTGGAGGAGTGGTGCAGTGTTGTGGTTTGTCATCATTCCGTCGTCCGTCGTCCGTCGTTCGTTCGTTCGGTTGTTCGGTGTGCGTTTGTCCGTCGTTCGCTGTCGCGTTGTTGCGTTGTTGCGTTGTTGCTGCGTTGTTGCTGCGGTGGTGCTGCGTTGTTGCTGCGTTGGTGCGTCGGTGCGTTGTTGCTGCGTTGGTGCGTTGGTGCGTAGTTGTGGTGGATGTCGTTGTTGTTGTCGCTTTTGTCGTTGGTGTCATTGGTGTCGTTGGTACGTTGGTGCATTTTGACTGGCTGTCATGTCATCACCACACTAGAGTGCATGACAGGTGTGGGTGACAAGGCGCTGTTTGAAAGCTTGGTTGGTGAGTTCACTCTTTAGAGTTCCAGCATTCGTTCGTTCGTTCGTTCGTTCGTTCGTTCGTTGCAAGGTTACCAAAGCAATGCGTTTGTTTGTCGTTGTTGATGGAATACGTTTGAATGAGGCGGTGGTTGGGTTTGGCCAAAGTTATTCAGGCGGCGGTTCAACTCGAGGACTTGGCCTGCGACATGGAGACCAAATGCACCAGTGAGCGAGGACACCAAGATGCAATTGCTGGCACGCGGACGGTGAGGCACGATGGCAAGGAATCAAAACAGTCAGTCCCCACATCGAGGTGCTGTGTTGTGCGTGCAAATGGTGTGCTGTGGCGGCATGCCATGACAGTAGCAGCACAAGCTCAACATCAACAACAAGAGTTAGCAACCTAAGGAGTGAGTAAACCATCGTTTCAAGCTTGGAGGAGGTGTGTGGAGACGCAGCCAATCCAGTAGTGTGTGGATATCACCACGTCTTTTTGCACGCAGGTGCTGACACAAGGACAAAAAACTGAAAAATAACGGTGGTAGGCTGGTATAGGGACACGATGGTGGTCGTATAGGTGAGTCCTCCATTCCTGACAAGGCGCGAGTTGCGCACTCTACTGGTTTGCCATCGCATAACGGATGGGAGCCTCGTGTGGCCGGTGGTGTGCATATGACGGAGCCAATAGCGAATTTGGAGATGTTGGCTCCTCAATGTCTGCAGAACCTTTCCTCACTGTGAAAGTCAGAGGACAGAAATCCGTTCGTGAGTCCATTCTCAAAGCAGATCAGTTGATTCATGAGCACTCTTGGATCACGCATCAGCTTGTTCCCGCGTTCTATGAAGTAGGCCGTGCACTTGGAAAAGGGGCGACAGGCATTGTGAAGCAGGCAACGCGGAAAAGTGACGGCTTGTTTTGTGCCATCAAGACAGTGCCAAAAGTGAATTTAGTCAGCGTCGAGACTTTTCTTCGTGAGGCTTCGATATTGCGCAAGTTAGATCATCCCAACGTCGTCAAATGCCTCGACACCATCGATGACGGCATCTGTCTGCACGCTGTGTTGGAAAACTGCGCCGGGGGTGATCTGTTCGACTGGTTTCTCAGCTTGCCTCAGTATACAGAGCAGACAGTGGCCCACATAATTGCAGACATTACGGGAGCCATCACCCACTGCCACCAGCACGGAGTAGTCCACCGCGACATCAAGCCCGAAAATATCTTGTTGCTCCGTCGGGACCACGGCCGCGCTGCAACCGTCAAATTGTGTGACTTTGGTTGTGCGTTTCAATTAAATCTACCAGAAGGCCAATCGGTCACAGATTCCAGCGTGTTGAACGAACGCCAAATGGAGTCATTGATGGGATCGTCGTATTACATGGCACCGGAAGTAATAGCACAAGAGGGACGGTATTCCGCGGCGGTGGACCTTTGGAGCCTCGGTGTAGTTGCATATCTCCTCATGTCTGGATTTCCCCCTTTCGACGGGGACTCCGAGGTAAGTTGTTGACAGTGCGCGGTGTGTTCTTGTGCCGTTGATGTGTCCTCACGGATGTGTTTCGCTTTGAAGGCCGAAATCCAAAATGCAGTTCTCACGCTACGAGTGTCGTTTGATGTGCCCGTGCGCCGGGCACGGAATATTCCGTACTTCTCCGCAGAAGCCCAAGACTTCATCTCCGCCCTGCTGCAGCGAGACCCCGAAAATAGATTATCTGCACAATTAGCAATGAAACATCCTTGGCTCTCCGATTCCACAACGACACAAAAACAATCTCGTAGACGAAACCGTCGCCGCGTCGGAAACCAAAAGGGAGAAATGGCAGACGTTGCGCATCGTATCAAGGAGTTTTCAGCGCTGCCAAAGGTCAAACGGACCATTCTGGCCGCTCTCGCCAAACAATTAACGGAAGAACAGGTTCGCTCCGGTCTCCCTTTCTTGTTTGTATGTGACCTATTCGCCCACATGAACGAGTGCACGTGCTTGCCGACAGGCCAAAGTCCAAACTCGTTTGTTTCGAAAGGTGGACGGCAACCATGACGGTGAGCTTGGGCAAGATGAAATGAAGCGAGCCGGAGTTGACAGCCCGACCGCCAGGCGTATAGGGGGACATTTGTCGTACAGCGAGTGGCTTGCCGCAACAACTGATGTCACGTTTCATGAAGACATGCTTCATCGGTTCTTCAATCGTTTTGATGCTGGTGAGTTCGGTCAACATTGATGAATACCTGCTCCATCACTACGGAGGTGAAAAACTCTGTGTGTCTGCCCGCATCGTACAGGTGGCACAGGATTGATCTCGTTACTTGACGTTGAGGCCGGGCTTGCCAGCGACAGCCGTGCAATGCATTTAAAGCGGCACAGTCTTGGCGGCGTGGTGCGTGCCATTTACTCTCAGTCTTGCTTGTATCTGTTGCTATATTTCTCGTGAACGGTGCCGTTGTATGCCAGAGTGTCAGTCCAAGGATGTCACAACGCAAAATGATCAGTTTTCAGGAGTTTAAAAGGTTTCTCCAGTCCCGTTCGCAGCGACTGTCGCAGGTCCTCTCGCCTCGCGGATCGCACCACCACCACCAACATTTTGTGCAAGACTGCAACGAAGTGGGCATCGAGATGCGGGCCACGTCCCGCGAACAAAGTGCTGAAGACGCCGACATAGAGTCACAGTCGCAGCAAGTCATGCCACTCGGCTCACCGCCCGCCAAGAAAATCCATGGACGCGACAGAAACGCGGCGACGGTACCGTCGAAGCCGCCACTTCCACCACCGAAGAAGCAAGACATGGATTTGTAACCCAAGGTATAATAATAGCATGATAATAGCAATTCAATTGATCATCAACATCCTCGTGAAGCACTGTCCACGACTTCGAAGGCGTGTACACTCATGTGTGATGAGGTCAAAACTGTCGTTTGTTTCAACCGCCTTGATTTAATACGCCGTCTGCCCCGTACACCTCCCTATTTTTGATGCCCGCAAAACGCATCCATCCAACTATGCTGTAAAAATCCTAATCTAACTAACGAACTGAGCCTGACCCGCATGTATGTATGTATGTATGTATGTCCGGCGTTCGTCACGTTCGTGTTCAACCAAGGGGTAATAGCTCTGGACTGGACAGAGCTGTTACCCCTTGGTTCAACCACAAGCACAGACTTGGTCGATGGATGCTGAAAATCCACAAACAAGCACAGAATTGCTATCAAATCGATAGCCATAGTGCATTTAGTTGGCACTGCCCAGCCCATAAAAGCATTTCTTCGTACAGGCTGAGTTTGATTTAATTTCGATGTAGAAGAGCGCGCTGGCTCACCCACTCACCCACTCACAGTCACTGACTCTGTAACGTTGCCGTTGTCGTTGTCGTTTCGCTGTTGTCGTTTGTTCGTTCGTTCGATCGTTGGTCGTTGTCGTCGTTGCGTTGCATTGCATTGCAGCAGCTATCGTGCTGGTGGTCGTGGTCGTCGTCGCTGAAGTAGATGCGGCGGTGGTGGTGGTCGTCGTCGTCTTCGTCGTCGTCGTCTTCGTTGCCGTCGTCGTTGTTGGCCGTGTGATTTTCGCTGTCTTCGTTGTCGTCGTTGTAACTTCGGGCGGAGTCGTTGTTGTCGTTGTTGTTGTGCTCCTTCTGTCGGCCATTCTTCTGCAACTCGCCCGCGCACGCGTTGTTTGTTCGATACTAGCACTCTCACGTCGCGCGCGACTACTTTGGTGGCGGTGGGTTGGGAAGAACTTACACTTGAGTTGGAGCTACCAGCACTCGTTTCGTCTCGCCGCAAGGAGAGAAATTCGACGAGATGCGATGCGTGATGTGGTGGCAGCGCCTTGTAACACTGTGCACAGAACATGGCACAAGGGCGCTGCGCACCGTGGAGCTGACATCGCGTTGGCTCGAAGCGTTTTCAATTTGGTTTCTCACTGCACGCGGTCTTTGGAAGTGCTTTGAAAATATGGAACTACGTCAACTGGTTCCAAAACAATGATCGATTGATCAGCTCCATCACACTGCGTGTGGTAAGGTCGCGCGAGCACTATGGCAGACCAAGCAGCGGGCGACACAGCAAAAAGTTCTCGCCGCATTGAGGGCTTTGTCAATCTCAACGAACAGGTGCGTGCTTGGCTTTGGTGGTGATTGTTGCAGCGGGTCAAACCCTCTGTTTATTTCACATATCGTTCGTTGTCCTTTTCGAACTTGAATGTAGCGCTTTAAAGGAGAGGTTAGTGCGCGGTGGAATCGACTCGACCAGTTTGACTCGGCTCCCTCAAAGACTCGCAACTCCCCCAAATCCCAATTGCGCAGGGACATTGAACGGCAACGACGGAAACTAGGTGATTGTTCGCGGTTTGGCGAAGGTGATGGTTCGTACTGGGACCGATGGCTAATAGCTGAACCTCCGCGCCACTCGCGCACTCAGGGTAAAGGGTCGATTCTTCCACAGCGTGGGTTCAAAGCTGCCGATCCTGAACGATACCGCGTGCCTCGGCATCTCATTGAGCAAGCACGCAAGGAAGACGAATCCCAAACGGAGAAGACGTTGACGGATCTCCTAGCCGAAGAAACGCTGATTCGTGCTGCGCACTCGCGAAAAACCAAAGCGAACGCGTCAGCTGCCGCCGCGGACACAGTTGCCAAAGTCCTGCAGAACAGTCTGTCGGCATCACATCTGAAGAGCGACAGGGTTTCTTCATTCGACTCTGACCATCGTGGCACAGACAGCCTCGATTATCAGGTCGAGCTCGAACGCTCAGAATTGCGAACGGACAAGGCCAAAGCGGCTGCGCTGAGGTTTCAGCAGCGGGTGGAGGCCAGTATATCTTCCCTCAAGCAGCAGTGCGCACTAGATACACCGAAGTGAGATGCTACGTGCACTGCAGCGGAGTGCACGCTCCTCGCACAAAGCACATACAACACGTAAATACATTACAATTATCTATTTTTTCACGTTTTGTGATAAAGTTGCCACACTAAATATCATTGGTGGAACCACTGATGAAGCGGCAGGCATTCTAACTAAATGAACTAAAAGCAGTCACTCGCAAAGGAACTCGTCCGCCGCTTAACTTGCTTGCAATGCTGCAAGCCGGGCTGCCAGCGCATCTTCCTCGCTTTGCACTGGAGCGGCTGTTTTCTGCGCTTCGGGGAGTTTGGGGGCTCTTGTCGGAGCTGATGAGTCTTCGAAGAGCTCAAGATCGTGCTGATCCGCAACCTGCTGCATGAGCTCATCAACCTGTCGGGATTGCAATAAACAAGCAAATGGCAGATACAGGTGTGAGGTCGACGTAATGGATATGGAACGCTGAGCACGACATCTTCGCACCTGATCTGACGGTGTGGTTGATGCGTTGACCGTCTCGAAGCTGGATTCCATAGTCGCAGTAGTCACGTCCATATCACCAATCAGCGTCTCAAACTTGTCCATAGTTACACCAAGCTTGACCGTATTCATGTTCTTCATCACACCAGCCAGACCACGCGTAATTTTCGCCATTTGCGGAGTCAGCTGCTGCATTGCTTGGGCCTGCGCAATTAATAGTGATTAGATCAGAAATGCCACGACAACATGGAATTGTTCCAAGACGTGGTAGCTTGTTTTCACGCACCTGCTTCAATTTTGCCGCAACGCTGTCCAACTTCGATGCTAGTTTGAGGTAGTTAAGACCTTGATTTTTCTCTCGGATAGCGTTCGATGCATACACCTTTGCGACCTCGATATTGCCGGCTTCTATTGCTTTTTTAACCTGCATGTAACACGCGCACACACACGGTTCAGTCTGTTGCAAAACGGAACATAAATTCAATGCCGAGCAAACCTGGGCTTTGTGTTTTTTCTCGGCAACTAGACTCTTTTGATAATGCCTGTTGAACGTCTTCGACGTGTAGGACAAATTGAAGATGGTGTCATTGAGTTTGCCGGCAGAATTTCCCATTGTTAAGTTTGACTTGACTCGACCCGAAGTCAGAGGAATACAGTAAAAAATGCCGCAGAAGCGGGGAATTTGGCTTTTCGCTTTCTCTGCACTGCAGAATTTGACGGGGAAAGAGCCAAGTGAAAATGCCCGACAAGTTGAAGGGAACCTCATGTACTACCTAGCTGCCTTGAGGCATGGTATAGGGCACCGTGTGGCGTCGGTACCAGTGTGTCCATTTCATGTGGCGCCCAATGTTGCGGACAATCCGAGCAATCTCGGGGTGGGGATGCAGTCCGAGGGCAGTCACGATGACCCATCATGCTACCGCGTCTTTTTCTTGTCAATGCTCCATCGTCCCACGCTTGTATGGTTGTTGGTTCATTTTGTTCGAGTCACGTCTCGACACGCCTCCGAAGGTCCCAGAAGTCAACGACGTGACGACGGCCCGGGACAGAGACAACTCGCGGCAATGCAACGACAGAACCATCCATTGAACATCCAACACTCAACACCCGACACTGTAAGTGCTCAACTCTCCGACACCCCAACACCCAGAGTGTACTCTTCTCCGAACACTCACAGTCCCCGGCCGGGCACCCGACAACTCGAATCGAACAGTTGAACACCGAACACCGCACAGTCGAACAAACGAACAGTCGAAGGTCGAACGCAGGAACGCAGGAACGAACGAACGAGCGAAGCACCGAACGAACGCCGAAAGAAACAAGACAACAACACAGACGCCCCCCAAACAATGTTGAGTGAAGGTCCATCCATCCTTCCTTCCATCACTCACCCACCCACACTCACCCACACTCACCCACGACTCACTCACCCACGACTCACTCACCCACAACTCACTCATCGCACCCACTCATCACATACTACAGGCTGTGTTATCGTTCAAAGTGAAGTTGCAGTTTCGTCGTTGTTGCGTCGCTGCTTCGTTGCGTCGTCGTTGCGTCGTTGCGTCGTTGCGTCGTTGCGTCGTTGCGTCGAAACCTTCTTTTGCGGCGTTGCCTTCATTTGCGGCGTTTTGGCGTTGCGTCGTTGCCCTCACTGTGCGTCGCTGCCGTCACTGTGCATCGTTGCCGTCACTGTGTATCGTTGCCTTCATTGCGAATGGCTTCATTGCGCATGGTTGCCTTCGTTGTGCGTCGTTGTCTCCATTGTGCGTCGTTGCGTTGCTGTCGTTGAGTAATTGCTGCTGTGTCGCTGTGCGCCGCACAAAAAGTTTTTCTTTGTCACTTTAGGCCGAAAATTCGAAAAATGTGGTTCCTTTCTCTGCAGTGATGTGAGCGATCATAAGATGGAGGTTTATCTGTGAGCACGCGACGTTTCTGCGAAATGGGCGACGCTGCCGACTCCAGCAATCTGGCGACCGATGCCAACGCCGCACAGGGCGTAGATTCTGTTGCTCAACGTAGCTCCGCTGCCCAAGAACACCGCGTGAGTACTCCAACGGAGGAAAGGCAGCGAAAAATCGCTGCAGCGCAAGCCAATGTTTTCAGTGTCCCTGGTGTTCCCGAGCGTGATGCAGAGGTGCGTTTTTGAAATGAACTGCCACGAAATGTGCGATCTGTCTCCATATTGTACACTTCATTCACCAATTCGCTTGCTTGGGACCAATTGAAACAGACCCTGATGGGCATCAGCTACTTGTCCTATGGACACGGCACGAGAGTCGTGAAACATCGGGGCCCCTGTTCCAAGAAGATGATCGAGCGACAGTTGGTTCACTTTGATAAAACCATTCGAAGCCATGAAGACTACCAGGATCTGTCATCGGTGTATTTTGGCGAAGTAAGTCTACCAACCGTTTTGCGTTGTGTGGATGTTTATTGCCGCAGTTATCATCACAGGCTTTTGTGTTCATGGCATAGGACGGATTTGAAGAGGCACAGGCGCAGCTGGAGGCTGCAATGAAAGAATTGTGCTACGAGCGCATACGGGTCGTCAAGGGGGTCCGAAAACGCCAGCTTGTGCGAATATACTACGTTGCCAGCAAGAAAATATTTTCTCAGGTGAGGCTGCAATTCCGGAATCTGCGTCGAACGCCCTCGCTGGTGACATTATTCGTTCAATTGCTGTGATGTAACATGTCGCTTGCACTTCTGTGGGTAGGAGAAGGGTGACGACGCCGCTTTCAACAAAAAGTACCCGTGGGCTTTCGAGTAGCAACCCTGCTGGTTTCTGGCCGCATCATGGCGATCATCAATTTACTATCCGACACCCATGCAACGACTTCGGACGAGAAATGAGAAAAATAATGCAACAAAATAACTAATTGAAAAGCGAACTAAAAAACCAACGCGTTTTACACAATCTGCTCCAAGCGTGACGCGAATGCCAGCACTTCGCCGATTGTTCTGCGGGAAGGAATGTCATCACGACTGACTTGGGCCTCCTTCTTCTCCGGGAACTGGATTCGACCATCCTCGACCTTCCAGTCCTCGAAATCTTCACAGTAGTCCAACAGATCCTCGTGAGACGAAAAGTTAAACAATTTGACTGCTGCGTCCAGCTGGAGGCTCCGGTACGATGCCGCTGCGCACTGGCTGATTTCATATCGGACAGCGTCTTCCAACGGCGCCAGGTACTCTGAAAATAAGGGATCGGGGAAATGCTGGCGGGCTTGCAGCACTTTCTTGTACAAGCCTTCCATTAAACTTCTTTCCAGTTGAACAGGGAATCCAACGTGTGGCGAATCAACAAATTGCTCCGGGATCAACTCCAGCTCAGAGTGGAACTCTGCGAGACGATTGTCTACCAGCAGTCGCAGCAGGTTCAAACCCAGCACTTTCGGTTGATCTGGCGTGGCATCCGGCGTAGTTCTAGCATAGTAGGAACGCAGCTGGGCAAAATATCGGCCAAATGCCTCGTCGTCTTTGCTCTTCACGCTGTGAACGATGAACGTCTCCAGTGCTGAAATAGCCGCAGCAACGTCGGCTGCCGACCCTCCGAGCTTAATCAAGGAGAGCTTAATCTTCTTCATGACGGCGGCACAGTCATCGATCTTTCCAGCTTGAATCAAACTCTTAAGTTCGGCCGTGGCCGCGCTGCAATCTGCTGCGGTCATTTTGGTTTGTGGCAACTCCTGAGCCTTCGGGGGCAACACCGCGAATTCTTGGGTCTTCCGGGGCACGCACGTTGTCTAATTAATGACGTCAACACGACCGCGACACGCCCAAGGACAAACAAAAAAACACGGCACAAAAAAACGCAAGCAGGCCGTTGCAGCAACGATCATTCAATACGACTGGACACACAATGTCTGTCGGCGTGTCTCCGTCGTGCGCCTCAAACGACGCAAATGACAACAAACGACGAGAGAACAACAGCACGAGTACAAAGAGGCGAGCAACACGACGACACAGACTTCACGACCACTCAAACGGCATACACTGCTCGACGACGAGACGACGGCTCAAACTGCTCAGCGACACGACCACACTACGACACTACTCGCCATTTGTAAAGGGACACTTCACCACAACGACGCCGCAAAGAATGCACAACTTCCGGCAATGACAGCAGCAACACAAAACGAACGAGCGAACACAACAACGCACAACTTACGGCAACGGCAACGACCCCAGCAACAAACCAAACTCAAGTCGCGGCAAGGACAGCAAACCACACAGTCACATCACACACCCACGCACAAAAATCAAACCAACAAACTAGACAACAATACAACTACGACTACGAACACACAGCTTACGGCAACAACGACACCAACAACGCACCGACCGACCGACCGACCGACCGACCGAACGAACGAACGACCGAACGAACGAACAACGATCGAACAAACAAACAAACGAACGAACCGACGAACGAACAAACGAACGAACCAACGAACGACTTCAAAATTCAAGTCGCCGTCGACCTTCGTTCGTTCGTTCGTCTGTGAGTGAGTGAGTGAGTGAGAGGAGCGAGCGAGCGAACCATTTCGAACTCGCTCGTTTGTCGTCGCACTCACTCACTCACTCACTCACTCAGCCGACCAACCAACCAATGTATATCAATTATGGATAAGTTTCTCTCATTCCCTTGCACTCGATTACTACATATCTACAACCAGGAATACGACGAAACAGGTTGAAACCTCGAAATGTCACTTAAGGATAGCTCCATTGCACTCATAACGGGTTTGTTAGCAATACCCTCTGTCAGGATTACTACTGAAAATGAGTCGTCCGGGCGGCAGTGAGTGAGAGAGTGGGCGGCAGTGAGCAGTGAGGGAGAGTTGAACGAAACGCTGGTAACACCCGTCGACGGTGTCGCTGACACCGAAGGCATTGTGATCGATCGATCGATCCTTCGTTGTCGCTCACTCAGTCGCTCAGTCACTGTCAGCCAGCCAGCCAGCCAGTCACTGTCAAGATGTCAAGACCGACCGACGGACGGACGGACGGACGGACGGACGGACGGACCGACAGACCGACCGATCGTGGAATGATGATGAAAGATGAAAGGGCGTACGGACGGACGGAAGGACGGACGGACGGACGGACGGACGGCTGCAACACTGCCTGTGGATAGATATCTAGGTGTACAGATGGATGGCATAGATCTACATAGATTCGGAACGGTGTTTTGTTGTTGTTTGTTCGCTGTTGTGTTGGTGGTTGGTGTGTTCGGATGAGGAAAAAGACGGAGTGATGGAGTGATGGAGTGATGGAGTGATGGAGTGATGGAGTGATGGAACGGCGGACGGACGGAGACGGACGGGACGGCCGGACGGACGGCAGGCTGCAGCACTGCCTGCAGATATCATAGATGGGTATGCTAGAGAGATAGAGAACGATTCTCGTTGTTCGTTGGTGCGTTGATGTGTTGATGTGTTGATGTGTTGGTGTGTTATCGTGCAGTCAGTCGGCGAGTGGGTTGCGTTGGGTTGGATTGCGGATGGATTGTCGTGAAGGGAACGAGCGAGCGAGGGCAGATGAAGACAGTCAGCGATGAATGGGACAAAAGCAGTGTGTACTCGAGTACTGTGCAGATGCGCCGCATCCACGATCTTGCTCCACCTGTGTCGAATTAAATTCATCTCTTTGGGGCGAAATTTCGACGCAGAATCAGCGGGCCAACGCCTACTTGTGCTCCCCTTGCTGCACGGTTGAGGCTACCGGAGAGATGGACGCTTTAGCAGCCTTTTTTGGCAGCATTCGCGACGATGCCGGCAGTTTGGTGCACCAAATAAAAAATGGGCCAAAGTCAAAGAAGGAAGGCGACCTGCGGCGCGGTGTGAACTGGCGCTTCTTCTGCGGTCTCCTCGACCCAGCGTCCCCGCAGACGTGGGAGGACGCCCTCGAGAAGAACAAGGAGTCGTACACGACGCGAAAAAATGAGATCATGAAAGATCCCTCTCATCAGGAAGACGAGGATTTAGAGTTCTGCAACCCACTGTCTGTGGCGGAAGACAATCCGTATCAAGAATTTTACAAGGTGACGCAGCTCATCAATGAGATCGACCTCGATCTTGATCGATGCTGCATCGATGGCGTGCCGGACGACTTTTTCCAACAAGAGAATATTTTGACGATGATGCGTGGCGTTTTGACAGTGTGGTCGACAGAGAATCCCGACACGTCCTATCGCCAGGGCATGCACGAAGTGTTAGGTGCGGTGTTGTTGGCGCTGCTTCCTCTTCAAGAGCTGAGGGACGCCGACGGGGAGGGCGAGGACGCAGACATTTTGCGTCAGCTCGCCGACGCAGCACAGC
>ENA-OWNT01004358-OWNT01004358.1-seawater-metagenome-genome-assembly--contig:-NODE-4358-length-12476-cov-3.515203_pt1 | contig 12476 bp, 9 predicted proteins | sample MGYA00238136_ERZ651165 | MGnify/ENA primary metagenome ERZ651165 (study PRJEB26861, sample SAMN08777766) | seawater metagenome | isolation source: coastal seawater | place: USA: Florida | collected... | reverse complement strand
AACCAAAAACCAACCTATTATGGTGTCATCCCAAAAAGTTCCGTAAATTCTTTTTATGGAGGATTGAATAGTTTCTCAAGTACGGAAAACAACGGTAAAATAGTTGTCGCGCCAATGTTTTCCAATGAGATCCAAATAATAGATATAACCAAAAAGACGACAAAAGTGTATGTTGTTTCAACTAAATATGACAAATTGATAAAACCAATTGGAAACCTGAAGGATTATCAGTCTTTCACGCTTGGGCAGGCCAACAAACACTTCACCTCCAATTATGCCATGATTGGTATTGTTTATGACAAGTACAGGGATGTTTATTATCGTTTCGTGCGGCATCCGGGAAATTCAATTCCCATGAGATGTTCAATTGCCATCTTGGACAACAACTTTCGGACTATGTTCTATTATGACATACCCTACGACTACAGTCCGGGAAGATATTTTGTTGATAAGGATGGACTCTTAATCGCAAATAACAACAAATATTTAAAAGATAACAGCAAATTAATTTTCGATCGATTTACACTAATAAAGAACTAAAATGATAAGATATATACTTCTACTCTGCTTACTTGTGGTGATGGGATGCCATTCACAGGAAAAGAAGCATGAGGTGAACATAACAAAAGAAAGCTTTGAGTCGGTAATGAAAGCGAACAACATCAATCCCATGGATTATAAAAATATAATTGTTATCCCTGGATCCGGATGCACAGGCTGTATTAGTGAAGCGGAAACATATTTTAAGCAGCATGCAAAGGACAAAGAAAACCTATTTGTTTTTACTGCAATTGGTGATGTCAAAATACTAAAAATGAAATTTAAGGATGATAATGTTTTCGGTGATAATGTATTCATTGATGAGCGTAATGAGCTAGTTGATAATGGATTTGATTCCATATATCCCAGTAGCATTATTATTAACCCAGACCAGGAATTGTTGGAAGTCTCAGTTTTCTCAAAGTAAAGTATGAAAATAGCACCAAAAATTATTCTATTTGCAAGTTGCCTTTGCCTGCATTTGAAGGCATTGTCACAGTCACCAGTCACCGGTTCCGTCAGTGATGAGTGAGTGAGTGAGTGAGTAAAGAAAGAGTGAGTGAGTGAAGAGTGAGTGAGTGAGCGGCGAAAGCGAGAGTCATAAATGAATGAAGGTCAGTCACTCTCACTCACTCACTCACTCACTCGTCCAGTCACCCGTCACCCAACCAACCAACTCTCAAACGATCGGAACTTGTTCGTTCGTTCGTTCGTTCGCTGGTCACTCACTCACTCACTCACTCACTCACTCACTCAGTGTGAGTGATGATGCAGTGAGTGAACAGTGAAGTGAACAGTGAAGTGAACAGTGAGTGGGGGAGTCAGGCAGTCAGTCAGTCAGGGACTCAGTCAGTCAGTCAGTCAGGGACTCAGTCAGTCAGTCAGGGACTCAGTCAGTCAGTCAGGGACTCAGTCAGTGTGATGAGTGAAGAGTGAGTGAGTGAGTGGGTGAGCAGTGAGTGAGTGAGTCAATGAATGAGCAAGCGAGCAAACAAATGAGTGAGCGAATGAATGAGTGAGCGCATGAGTGAGTAAGTGAGTGAGTAAAGAAAGAGTGAGTGAGTGAGACCCTTCACTCAACGACAGTGGGAGTGAGCGAGTGCGTGTGCGAGTGTGCTGTGCGTGTATGTATGTATGTATGTATGTATGTATGTATGTGTGGGTGTGTGTGTATGAGTGGATTGGGTGTGGGTGGGTTGTTTGTTGGTTTGGTTGTGGTGTTGTGGTGTTGTGGTTGGTTGTGGTTGGGTGGTTGATTGGTTGATGGAGTGTGTGGGGTGGGTGGCAAGTAAGTAGTAAGTGACGAGTGCCGCCGGCGAGTGAGTCCTTCCTCCTTCCTCGTTGATTGATTGATGGATGGATGGAGTCCTTCTTCTTTCTCTTGTTTTGTTGGTTCGTGGTTCTTGCTGTGGTGTTGTGGTATTTGTTTGTGGTCGTCGTGGTGCTTGATCGTCGCTGTTGTTGCTTTTGTTGCTCGGTTTACTGTTGCTGTTGGTTGCGTTGTGAATGAGAATGTTGCTCGTCAGACTTTGGCCTGGAGCGTCGGGTCGCGGGGGTTCTGTTCGTTGCTGGACACGCCTCATCAGTGTCCAAACCAAAGCATCCATCCATGGATGCATCCCTCCCTCCACAAATCTATCCCTCCATACATACCCACCTACATACATACATGGAAGCATCCGTAAACAGAACCATCCATCCTTCAAGATCGCTTGAGAACTTGCCCAGCCCCAGCTGCCGCCGACGGCGCCCTCCAGCACTAAGTAGTAGCCCCGCCGTTGGTAGCTCTTCGCACGCCACCAAAAATGTCTTTCGAAACTCTTTGTTTTGTGTGAGGAGACTGTCCACAAGCACAACTTCGTGCAGGCACAGCTCGCTCGTTTCGGGTTTTGCGCCGTCTTGTCACAGGGTATCGTCGATCGCTCGGTGACGCTTCAGCATGAGCGCCGTAAGTGTGCGTTCTCCCATTGCAAGCTGTGTTCCATGTGTTCTTCTTCCTCAAGAGACGCAACACTGTACCCGCAGTCCTCGCTGCTTTGCTCACAATTTTCTTCTTTGCTGTTTTTTGTTTGGTTCGGTTTTGCTTTGGGGGTCGTTGTTTTGCTTTGCGGCTCGTTGTCGTTGCTGCTCGCCGGGTTCAGTTTGGGCACGAGTACGCCCTGCAGGAAGTGTGCATCGCCAACCTGCAGTCAAAGCGAGTTCTGGAATGCTACCCACCAAGGTGAGTGAGTGTTGCGACTGGTTGCTGGAGACGAAACGCCGCCCAGGTTTCTTGCTCTCGCACGCAATGGCGCGCCTTCAGCTCTCCTCCCCTTTTCTTCTTGATGCAGGTCGCGCGAAGATAGATTCAACTTCCTTGTAAGCAAGGTCAAATTTGCCGCCTCCGGGCGCAACACTTTCAAGCACTCGCTCCGCAGCGGCGAAGTCGATGTGTATCACTGCTTCGTCAAGGACAACTTGGTCTATCTGTGCTACACGAGCGCAGAAGCGAAACTGCGGGTGGTGTACAATTTCCTTGCCGAGCTGGAAGAGTGTTATGCCAACGGCCAGAGCGGCAACGACTTCCTGCGGTCACTCCTCGACAAGTGGAACCAGCCTGACGCAGACAAAGTGAATGCTGCCAGGGTGAAAGTTGATCAAATCAAGCAGGTCATGATCCAAAACATCGAAAAAGCACTTGTTCGCGGCGCGGCGCTGAATGAGCTTGAAGACAGAACAAATCACTTGGCAGAGAGTGCGCAGGCTTTCGAGAGCAGCGCCAGAGAACTCAAGTGCAAATTCATCCGCGAAAAGTGGAAACTAATCGCCATCATTGTCGGTATCATCGTCGGAATAATCATCATCATTGTTGTGGCTGTGGTTGCTTCGAACGGCGGCCGTCGTCTGCTGGCCGATATCGACGTCGATTGAAGAAGGGTGCCGCTCGCGTGAAAATGTCGAGTTTGTTGATAAGTTGTTACAATGACGGTTGTTGTTCTCCTTGCTCCGCTACCATCACATAGGACTTGATGCATCCTGCACTCGCGACGTAACGTTGCGGTGATTGGGGGCCTTTGTTGCGTTGGCAGAGGGACTTCCATGATGGGCACCTCTTTCTCGATGCTTGGACATTGCGGCCACCGGAAGCGTAGCATCTTTATTAATAAACTTGGTGCCACAGGAAAAAATGTCTAGTAATTACCGTCGGCCGGTCTTCCACCATAGCATTTTGAAAAGCGCCATGCGCAATTGAATGTAATTGTTGCCGTCAGTAACATAGCAACAACTCAACGGAAGTCACTCTGCAACAGGAACAGCAGAAACTACGAGGCGTTCTGGCCAGCCCATTACTAACAACAACTACGAAATTGTTCGTAGCAAACAGTCTATTGCTGAAACAACCAGTGGCCAGACCGATGCACTGAATGAAGCACTGCAATTGTGTCCAGAGCATCGCAGCCATGCGTGCTGCCGCTGAGGCGTAACGCCTACAACCAGTTGTGGTGACGGTGGTGACCTGGTACCACATGTACGACACCACTGTCACTATTAACAAATTGCTCAACTGCAGTTTTGTAGTGACAATACAGCGACCTTGGCCCATACACCGATGCTGTGGGTGCTGCGCACCCACGCCATGTCATTTCGTATCATCGGGTTGGGTCGGGTCGGGTCGGGTCCTAGCTTAGAGCTCTGCTCATTTCATTGCACAGGTCTAGGTTTAATTTTATATCAAAAGGATAAACAATAAATAAATCACTTCCCTTTGTGTGATTGTAAACTATGCCTGATGCGTTGTCCCTGTTGCTTGCCACCATTGTTCATGGTTAAACTCATCTTTCGTTTCCTCGCTGTTCTGCAATCACCAAATAGGGTGTCGCGTTCACAACAAACATATGTTGTTGGCACACACCGGCAACAACACCTTTGCGTGCCGCCGTCGTGATGAACAAACCCGAACTACGTTCGTCGCGTACCAAGACACGCTCGAATTCAATGACAAATGTTGCAGCGTAAGAACTTGATTCCACAACATCAACAATCACGAAAGCTCGGACACACGGGTGCTTTGGTCATTGACAAATGCACAAACAGGAGATCTTCTAATACCACCTTGCTGTGTGTTGTTACTTGCACATTAATCTACCTGGGTACATCTTGATCGTCATTGTTTCTTGCGTCTGCAAGTTATTCTTCCTCTGCATCAGTTTCTACCACCACTGGGATCTCTGCTGTCGATTTTGCTGTGAATGCGACTGCTCTGCTGCTGGCAATACCGAGACCGGCATGCAACAGCGACACCTCTGGTCTGTTGATCAGTCGATCGGTTTCAGGGTCCTCGTGCTGGGCACATTGTCATACGAACACAAGAGTTGCAGCCAACCACCAATAGCGCCAACCCATCCGTGCAGCGAGCAAACACAACAAGTACTCGTAGCGCAAAATAGTGGTATACCATTATCATTGCAAAAGGTTGCCATCAATTGTCACAGTCTTCCGCAGTGCACAAGCGGGAGCGCTCGGTGTTACTGCAGCGCCACCACACAGTTGGTAGGTAGCTCAGGTGGCGCCGGGGCTAGAGTGCGGTAACAACAGACTAGGAATGCATTGATTGTCACACAATTGCAAAATGTCATGTGCGTGCCAGTATCATGATCGAGTAAGTGTTTACATAGCTTGTGTAATCACGAAGGCCGATGGTGATGCAATCTCGCCGAGAACCAACAGATACAAATTGCTAGCAATAAAGCAAAACACACTTGCAACTTCGAACCATCAGAAAACTTTCGAGTTGATGAGCTAGCCAGTGGTACTTTGTGTGAAGTTAGGCTTTACAGTTAGCAGTGAGAACTTTCACCTGCGTATCGGAACAAAGTTGCAATCTACAACTGTGTGCGATTCATCGCGCTTGCGAAAGCACGTGAGGCAGCTACACACGCGTTTTCATTCAGGTAACACAAAGTCAATCACACCGCACAACCGAAGATGCAAGGGAGACAACATGGTACAATCCCGACACGTTGCGGAAAATGTTGTGTTCACGACCGCGGACAAGTAGCTCGTATATGAAGCGAAGATCGAGCGTCGCCGAGGACCTGCCAGCGCAAAATCAGCGGTTGCGTGGTCACAATGGACGAAAGTAGCCGGGACAACTGAAGCGGAAGTGCCATGCCGCCCGACCTACACCATGCGCCATTCAGAGCGTAATAGGAACATTGGCTTGTCACACTTTCCGTGCATGCAGTTGGAACGAGCGCGCCTGCGCCTGCGAGTTCCACGGACTGTTGTTGTGGTGGTAGTCGTTGGTGTTGTAAGTCGGTGCTTGCAGGTTTCTGCGCTGTATGGTATACAGACTGCAAATGTTCTTGTGCACACCTCGTCTGTTCATTTCCGGTCCGGAATTCTATCTGCAACGTTAATGGACGCTTCTCGAGTGCGGCCACGTGTCACTAGCACCAATTCATGCGTGAAGTGCAGCGATCATGCATTCAATTTTGGTCCTTAACTAACTAACTGTTCGTGCGATACCTCTAACTTCGCCAATTCGGCCTTCGCTGCCTCCATTGGATGTTTGCTTGTGCCGCACCTTCCACCTCGGCGTGTTTTGCTTGCGCAGAACCTAATTAACGATGTGAAAACACGACGAGGTGGGTGTGATTGGACTGCCGCGGCAACTGGGGTGTGAACACCCAGAACATTCGATGTGCGCCCCTCCTGTTGCTGGCACTGACAAACAACCAAAACTAAATCATTTGCAACTTTGCACAACGAGCGCGACTCATGGCTGTGTGGCAGATACATCGTGGCTCATGGTCCCTGCACCTTCAACGCGAAAACTGGGTTGCCGACAAATGAGCAACAACAATGACAACAACAACTGGGTGTGCGTAGGAAGGGGGACGACGAGGAACCACAGTTACAAGCAGCAATCACAAAAGCACACGTACGCGCGCATCTTGCACGCAGCACACCCAAGAAGAAGAATGACAAAAACACAACGACGAAAGAAAGCACAACAGCACAACAGCACAGCACCCTCAATCCACATTCATAAGCCGACCACCAATGGAAGCACGTGGTCACTTACTTCTGACGCTGCACCATGCGTACAAGCATCCATGCACCCAAGAGGGCAAGGAGTACCAACCAGCACACCCGTCATCGATGCCAAACCAGTACGAACATGCTGGCAACCTGGCCCGCAAGCATGCAATCAAGCAAGCACTCAAACAGAACACGAGTCAGTTTCATTAACACTCCAACACGCGAGCCTACGCACATTGCATAGGTCACCATCACCAGAGTCGGACTGACGACATCTGAGCAAATGAACACTGCCAGCCATTCCATTTGGTGCAGATCCAGCAATTTTGGCGAATGATGGTCCATTGCTTGCGTCGCCAGTGCGTGGGGCGATGACTCCAGTCTCTGCGCCATCGCCAGTTGACACGAGAACAGTTCCACTCTCTGAATCCATGGCAATGGATCAATTGAACTCAGCTCTTCGTCATCCACTAGGTATGTGTGTGTTGTGAGCAATAACACGCAGCACATCCCCTGCCTACCTGACCTAGAGATACCTACCTACCTACTTATTCTCCGTCTCTGTCTCTCTGATACTACAACACACTGGTATGCATGAAGAATGTCAAAAATACTTTTGACGTACACTTGATTTGATTTCTCCACAACTGTCTTCGGATTCTTCACTGCAAGTTACCCGGGTATCGTTTCCCCATTCCTTCCTTATTGAAACGTTGCAAAGCTTCTCGTTGCGCTTCCTCATTCTCCATCCAAATACCAAAAACAATTACCGGTGCCCAGCTCATTACAAAGATGGGTGTGACAGCATTACTTATCGGCAAATCATTTCGGTACCTACCTGCACTCCTGTGGTATGGTCCACCATACCTCTACCAACCAACCACCGACCGTCAAAGTCATTGTGCGCGCGCGCTCATGTTGCGCCAACGTGGCGTGGCATGCACCGTCAGCGAACAACGAACGAATGCCCGCATCCATCCAACCGCACAACTGCACCGCACCGGGTGTGCGTGCGGTGGGTGGTGGGTGGTGGGCGCGTTGAGGTGTACGTGTGGTTTACAGTGTACTGTATGTGATGTCACATAGTCATTGTGCGTGTGTACGTACTCACAAAATCAAAATTTGAAATATTGAAATTTTCCCAGTTTTGTTATTGAGCGGTCGGTCAGTCGGTCGGTGGCTGATGATGGGGCAGGTCGGACGAGGGCGGTGACGAATGAGGTCAACGAGTGACGAATGAGGTCAACGAGGTCCTGTTTGGTGACAAACAAACAAGCAAGCGAGCAAGCAAGCGAGCAAGCAAGACAGGAAGAAGGAAGGAAGGGGAGGAAGGTGACTGACGAACGAAAGAAGTCCACGAAACAGGAGAGAGAGTGAATGAATGCTGGGTGAGTGAGTGAGTGAGCAAAGAATCAGTGAGTGAATGAATGCTGGGTGAGTGAGTGAGTGAGTGAGTGAGTGAGTGAGTGAGTGGGTGGGTCAGTCAGAGCTGTGAGTGCGAGTGTGAGTGTGAGTGGCAGGCAGTGGCTCACTCACTCACTCACTGACCGACCGACTGTGACGGTGACGCACAGTGTGAGTGTGAGTGTGAGTGTGCTGTGACTGTGACTGTGACTGTGACTGTGACTGTGACACTGTGACACTGTGACCGTGCTTCGGCTGTGGCGCTGTGGGTGACCGGACTGTGTGAGGTGTGAGCGTGGGACTGTGACTGTGAGTGTGATTGTGATTGATTGACTGTGAATGCCTTTCTTGCTTTCTTGCTTTCTTGCTTGCTGTCTTGCTTTCGAACTGCGGACTGGTCGTTCGTTCGTTCGTCCGTCCGACCATCCATCCGACTGACTGACTGACTGACAGGTAGTGCTGTTGCGTTGCGGTGTCGTGGTGTTGTCATGGTGTTGTCGTGGTGTTGTCGTGGTGTTGTCGTGGTGTTGTCATGGTGTGTGCTGTTCGTTGTGGATGGCGGAGTTGCTTCGCTGGCTCGCTGGCTCGCTGGCTCGCTGGCTCGCTGACTGACTGACTGACTGGTTCGCTTGTTCGCTGGCTCGCTGACAACGGTGTGCCGCGCCAGTAAAAAACACGGTGTTGCACGTTCGAGTTGGTGAGAAAGGGTGGATGAAAGAGCAACGGCGACGACACCGGCAGGCACTGAATGCATGGGGACGACGCGGCCTACAGTACGAGCAAACATCCAACGAACCACACGCAGAACAAGAGACCGAGAGTCGCAACAGGACGGAGAGACGGAAGACGTTTTGCGGGACTAGTTGGAATGTGCGCTCAAGCAATTGTTAGCTCGTTGGCGTTTGCGCGGTGGCACACAAACCACAACAAGTGACGGTGGCACTCGGGAGTTGACCTCGCCACCCCCGCACTCGTGGTCAGAACCGTCGGAGGAGTCGCAGCGTTGCAGAAATTTGTTAAATTTGCGAGGCAGTTTTGAACCTGTCACCGCCCCACGCAATGTAAGCGGCCCACGTACTCGCACAGTGCGCGTGCCTTCGGTGGCGCCAACGCAGTCGGAGGACGACAATGTCCAACGATGGGACCCAGCCGTCGCCGCCCAAAAAGGACTTCTGGCAACAGTTGTCGGCATTCGGTGACAGCATTGCTGAGGCAATGCGTGTCCCGAAGGCGGGCACGAACGACGCTAACTCGCCTAGAAGCCCGAAAGCAGCGCCTGCAAGCCGGAAACCAGCCGGACAGAAGAAACCAAGCCGCCTGCGACGTGCCATAGAGACCTACGTCGTCAAGGCTGGGGACACGTTGACTTCGATCGCCGTCAAATTTGGCATGAGCCTGAGCGCTGTAAAGTCGCTGAACCGGAGCGCCAGCAGAGCCATCTTCACCGGCCAGAAACTGAAGGTGTACTCCCCGGCTGCGTCGCCCGCAAACGCCGGCACGCCGGCACCCGCATCGTCCACGGCCGATGTCCAACCACCCGAATCGACACCATTCGTCTACGCCGCAGGCCTGTGCCTCAATGATGGGTCGGTGGACGGTCGGTTGACGGTTGCACCGGACATGGTACTGTTCGCACCGTCCCTGAACGATCCGCATGTGCAAGCGCGCGGAATCCTTCAGTATCAATTAGTGATAGAGATGCGCGACGTCGTCAACGTCTGTGCCGTGAGACCTTTTGTTCAAAGCAAGACGGACGAACCATATGCGACGTTCGTGCAAGTTCAGTTGCTCGACCGCCCGTTGTTCTTTCGCGTCAAGATGATGGACGACGACTTCCACGCGTTCATCACCACCGCTCATAAGTGGGGCTTCAAGACACTCCAAGAGGTGGGGTACTGCCGGAAATTAGACTTTCCGGCGGTGAAGAACGCGTCGCGCTCACCGGACACGTCGCCAGAACTCTGGACCGATAACGTTGACGAGAAGCCCGCTGCATCGAGTTCGCAGAATAGTGCGGAGTGGGAACTCGTGGAGCGACCCGCCTTCTTGAAGAATGGTGCGCGCGTCATCATTCACGGCCTGCGCAAAAATGTGCTGCACAACGGGAGAGTCGGCACCGTCGTTGGCCTCGGCAAAACAGGCGGTGGGCGCGAACCCTCTTACGGGGTTAGACTGGACCCGACCTCTGAGTGTCGTGAAAGCATTGAGTTTTTCGTTCGGCGGAACTTAAAGTCGGCCGAGGCCCAGACGGTTGATCCATCGCCACAAAAGGCCCATGGCGCAGCACCGGCGTCCGCACCCGCGCCAGCACCCGCGCCGGCACCGGCACCCGCAGCAACGGGAAAGTCTGCAGCAACTTCAGTTAACAAGGGCTCTCGGTCGCGACGGCTGTCGCTTTATGTTCCCAAACTGATCGATATGGAGGGCGCACCTCGTCCATCAAAGCTGTTATCGGAAGGCAACATCATCGAGTTGAACACGTTACTGCCATCGTACTGCCGCGACATGCACTGGCGGCTGCACTATGATCTCCAAACTGACGGGGTTCAGATGTCGACGATGTACAAGCAATGTGAGGGGTCACGTTCAACACTTGTTGTTGTTAAAACCAACTTCGGCGACATCTGTGGCTGCTTCGCAAGTGACGAGTGGCGGCTTGGGGAGCAGCACTACGGCACCGGTGACTGCTTTTTGTTCACGTTCAAGGCCAAAGATCCGGACGACCCAAACGACCCGCGGACCCTGAAAGTATTCCGCTGGTCCGGACGAAATGACGAATTCATGTTGGGTCGGAAGTCGCAGATCGCAATGGGTGGTGGTGGAGGACACTTTGGTGCGCATGAACACTCCCTTCTGTGCTGTCAATGTGGCTATCGTTGACGGTGTGTGTGTGTGTGTTTGATCCATGATAGGGTTGTACCTCGGCGAAGACTTTCTCGGTTGCAGCAGTGGCCGGTGTCAGACTTTCCTCAACGAGCCACTGACGCAACAGGTGGCTTTTGATTGTCTTGCGGTCGAGGTGTGGGCGTTCGTGCCGCCGCACAGCTAAGATACATGTGCACAAGCATTTGGCGGTGCTCACATTCAGTAGCCCGTAGCTTGGGGCGACCGACGGGACGAGCGTCTTCTGTAATATATTGTCAAAAAAACTTAGTGCTTATTTTCTGTTTTCCAACTCAAGCGGTGTTAGTGAGTTACGGTCAACGTCTTGTCAGTGAGGAGCGTTCACGCACAAATGAAAACACAAAACAGCATACTCGAGTACGGCGCGCGAAATTCGCAATTACTTCTTCTTCTTAGTCGGCTTTTTCTTGGCAGGTTTGCCGTCGTCGCTATTGCTGGCCTTCTTCTTCTTGCGGCCTTTTTTGGCGCTGGCTGGTGCTGCACCTTCGAGTTCTGGCTGGTCTAAAACGGGCGCAGATTCAAGGTACTCTGCGTTCACTTTCGTCTGCGGAACGAGGACCAACGACATGTTGGAGCCCATGGCCACTTGAGCGACTTCGACTCCTTCAATGCAGTCGGCCTTGCGAGTGCGGGTCGACGATTTGGGTCCATCGGGACCGTAGGCCAGCTCGCCCCACGTCGGGCCAGGTCCCCACGTGATGGTGGAGTCGCCGGCAGCGACAATGGTGGCAGATGTGCCGGTGGCGACGTCGCGGCACTTCCAGCCGGACAGGTCTGCGAAGCTCTCAGGTTTCATCGTGGACTCGCCCGAACGCTTGGTGATGCCCCACATGTACAGTACCTGGCGGTTCGCGATGGCGTACGTGCAGCTGGTTCCAGCGGCGATGACAGTCGCTCGAACCTTCGGTCTGGGTCTCCACAAGAATGACGGCAGATTGGCGGGCTTCTCGCCAACCTCGTTGTTGAAGAATGCAACAGCTCGCGGCATCAGTTCGTTTTTGTTGGAATCATGCCCCAGTTGTCCGTAGCCGCCGAAGCCCCACGTGAAAAGGCGACCCTCGTCGTCCATGGCGCAGGTGTGGCTTTGGCCGCATTCGACCACTTTGATTTTCTTGCCAACGAGATCTGGTGACTGAATCAGGATGGGCGCACTTTGGTTGCGGAACGTGATCTTCCCAGCCTTCTCCAGCATCCGGCCTTCCGTGCCGTTACCCAGCTGGCCATGCTCGGGGCACCCAGCGGCAAAGACGTGCCCGGTGGTGTCGGCGATAATGGTGAAGTTTTTGCCGGCGGAGCAGTTCACAGCCATGATGTTCCCAGCCACTGGCTTGTAAGTCGGGACCGTCTTGCTGGTGCGCCCGACGCCGCACTGGCCGAACTCGTTCTTGCCCGCAGCGTACACCGCGTGGTCGCGCGTGATGATCATGGTGTGGGCGAGCCCAGTGCAGCCGTCAACGGCATTCGCGATGTCGGGGACGCGAGTCGGCTGGTATCGGTTGCGTGAGTCGCCAAGGCCAAGCTGGAGGTCTTCGTTGCGGCCCCAGACCAGGGCCTTGCCGTCGACAGTCAAAGCGAGGATGTGGTTCGCCTGGCAGCCCGTGACG
>ENA-OWNT01004357-OWNT01004357.1-seawater-metagenome-genome-assembly--contig:-NODE-4357-length-12476-cov-5.200823_pt1 | contig 12476 bp, 10 predicted proteins | sample MGYA00238136_ERZ651165 | MGnify/ENA primary metagenome ERZ651165 (study PRJEB26861, sample SAMN08777766) | seawater metagenome | isolation source: coastal seawater | place: USA: Florida | collected... | reverse complement strand
AAGGCAAGTACCGTGGTAATTGAATTATCAGGTAAGCTAGGTATAAATCCTTTTAGCACTTCACCAAGTGGCGGAGCTGCCATCACCAGCGTTGAAATAAATACTAAACTCATCAACACCACAAGAACAATTAACGCACCCTCAATGACTTTATGTTTGCCAGTGTACAAGAGCACTGCACTTAAAATTGCAATAAGGGGAGTCCAGAGTAGTGGACTTACAGAAGGGAGTATTTCTTGCAGTCCTAAACTGGCACCAGTCAGATTGCCTGCTTCATAGGCTGCACTGCCAATACCAATTGCACTGATCACTAATATGGCAGCCAGGGCTTTAAAAATCGGTGTTTGAATGGTGGTTCTGAGTGCAGATGCTAAATCAAGTCCTGTAGCAACACCAAGACGAGCAGCCATTGATTGCAACAAAATAGTCGCTACAACTGAGAACAATAACGTCCAAATAAGAGCAAAGCCAAAATTAGCACCTGCAACACTTGCCGTGGTGATGGTACCTGGTCCAATAAAAGCTGCGGTGACTAGCAGTCCGGGCCCTAAACGCATAATAAAACCTTTTATTATTATTTTTATACATTAACTATTAGCAAAGCAGCTAATGTTATAGAAAACAGACCATATAGAGTATAGACAGACTTAGTATGGGTAAAGTAAAACAGGTGAATCGCTTAAAGTTAGCGAGTTGAACTTAGACCAATCCACACTGTAATTTTTATATACAGTACGTAGTAATGGCACAGTACGCATAACGAAATTAAAGTAAATACACCTAAAATCAATGGTTTGCTTTAAGTTTTGGCTTGGTAGGTATCTTGCAAAGTGTAAGTCTATATGCTTTTAACTAAAGGAAATGAAAATGCCTGAACTTACTCTTTCAGCATATGCGGCCGTGTATGTTTACCTGATTATGCTGACAATTCAGTGGTTGGTTGCCGCTGTCACTAAAGCCAAACAGCCCAATGCGGTGCCTGGTAAACTCGATAATTCATTAAGCCACGATAGCTTTGTATTTCGTTCACATCGCACATTTATGAATACCTTAGAAAATAGCCCGTTATTTTTAGGTAGCGTATTTCTGGGGTTCTTTTTAAACTTGAACAGTAGTGCATTTGCACTGTGTATTTGGTTGTATGTGATAGCCAGGTTCATTCATATGCTGCTGTATTATGGTGTAGCAACTGAGAAGAATCCAAGCCCACGCAGCTATTTCTTTTTAATCGCTGCTTTGGCAAATAGTGTGATGCTTGTTTTAATTGGTTTACGTTTGATTTAAACAGCATTGCTAACATATATAAAAGGCATTGAATGAATGCTCATACAATGCCTTTTTTAATACTGAAAACCTAGCTACTCAACGCCAATAAAGCCACCTGTTTGGTGTGACCATAGGGCAGCATAGATACCATCTTGGGCAATTAGTTGCTCGTGAGAGCCTTGTTCAACCACGCCACCTTCATCAAGCACAATGAGTCTATCCATTTGCGCAATAGTTGATAAGCGGTGCGCAATGGCTATAACTGTTTTGCCGGTCATTAAATCGTCTAGGCTAGTTTGAATTGCGGCTTCTACTTCAGAATCAAGGGCACTGGTTGCCTCATCTAAGATTAGAATTGGTGCATCTTTTAGAAGGACTCGTGCAATAGCAATACGTTGACGTTGACCACCAGAAAGCTTCACACCGCGTTCACCAACTTGTGCGGCAAAGCCTTTATTGCCTTTGCTGTCTTCTAAGTCTTCGATGAACTCAATTGCTTCTGCTTGCTTTGCGGCCGCAAGCATTTCATCTTCAGTAGCATCGGGTCTGCCATAAAGAATGTTATCTTTTACTGAGCGGTGTAATAGCGAGGTATCTTGGGTTACCATCGCTATGTGCTTACGTAAGCTTTCTTGGCTTACCTCAGCGATGTTTTGACCATCGATAGAAATCGTACCTGAGTCAACATCATAAAAGCGCAGTAACAAATTCACTAAGGTAGATTTACCTGCACCAGAGCGACCTACTAAACCTATTTTCTCACCCGGTTTAATATCTAAATTTAAGCCATTGATAACAGGGCCGCGGAGGGTCTCGTTGGCAGCTTTACCATAGTTAAATTGCACATTCTCAAAGCTTATCGACCCTTCATTAACAGTAAGAGTGCTTGCGTTTTCTTTATCATCCACTTCAATCGGCGTTGATAGGGTTTTCATACCATCAGCAACAGTACCAATGTTTTCAAATAGGCTACTGATCTCCCACATGATCCACTGTGCCATACCGTTTAGTCTCAGTGATAAACTCACCGCAATGGCGATAGCTCCAACACTGATGGCGCTAATTGACCATAGATATAAAGAGAGGGCAGCAATACTAAATACCAATAAGTAATTTAGCGTGTTGATAGAGAAGTTTAGGCTAGTAACTAAGCGCATTTGCTTATATACCGGTTGTAAAAACACATCCATACTATCTTTTGCATATTGTTCTTCTCGCTGTGTGTACGAGAACAATTTGATAGTAGAAATGTTAGTGTAGCTATCAACTACACGTCCGGTCATTTCTGAGCGCGCATCAGCCTGCGAGCTTGCTACCTTCTTGAGCTTTGGTACAAAATACATTTGAATAGCGGCATAAAGAACTAACCAAATTAATAATGGCAACATTAAACGCCAGTCAGATTCTGCGACCAAAAATACCATGGCGCCAAAGTAGACCACGATATACATTAGTACATCGAGCAGTTTCATCACCGATTCACGAACAGCTAATGAGGTTTGCATCACTTTAGTTGCAATACGGCCGGCAAATTCGTTTTGATAAAAACTAACACTCTGACGAAGCAAATAACGGTGCGCTAACCAACGGATAGACATAGGATAGTTGCCAAGCAGCGCCTGATGTAACACTGCTGAATGAAAAAATACGACAATGGGTAACACGACTAGCAACATAATTGCCATTTTTGTCAGTTCAGCCTGCTGCTCAACAAATAAGGTATCAGGAGTATATTCGCCAAGCCAATCGACAAGTTGGCCCATGTAACTAAATAGCGATACTTCTAAAATAGCGAGTGCTGCGGCACTTAACGACATCAGCAGCAATGAAAGTTCCATGCCACGGGTATAATGACGGCAAAAAGCAAATAAGCTATTAGGTGGCTGAGAGGGTTGCTCTTTAGGAAACGGATTAGTCATCCGTTCAAATAAACGATACATAGACGACGCTTTTTAAAAATCAAAGTGGCCTTACTATACCATTTGAGTAGTTTTTTAGCAGTTCATTTAATTTAAAAACTAAGATTAAAATCTAATTACTATTCAGTTATTTACATCTAGTGTAAGAAATGAAAATATAATAAGAAAAAGGAATTAATGATGAAAAAGTTGCTTTGTACGCTGTCCCTCGTTTTTAGCTTACCGCTTTGTGCCTACCAAACCGACACCCACATATTTAAGGGCAAAAAGACTGCCATCGAGAAACCTGTAACGGTGACATTACCTGATGGCTATCAGGACTCAAAAAAATACAATGTTATCTATGTATTACATGGCTACAGTGGAAATCACAGTGATTGGACTAAGCTGACAAACATAGAAAAACTGGCAGACCAATATGATGTCATCATTGTTAACCCAGATGGCAACTTCGGTTCGTGGTATCTCGATTCTGATATCGACAAAAGCTCGCAATACGAAACCTACATTGCAGACGATTTACTAAATTATATCGATTCTGAATATTCGACTAATCGGTCTAAAAGTGGCCGTGCAATAACAGGCTTATCAATGGGTGGCTTTGGTGCCTTGCACATTGCAATAAATCACCCAGACCAGTTTGCAGCAGTTTCAGGGATATCTGCTGGGGTTGATGTTAGGCCCTTTAGTGCAGAGTTTGACCTTGAAAAAGTACTCGGCAGTTATGCTGAAAACAAAGAAAAATGGGATAGCATAGCCATCATTAATAATCTTCATAAAATTTCTGCAGGCAATACTGCATGGAAAAAAGGCGCTGATACCTTACCGATTATGCTTGATATAGGTGTTGATGACTTTTTTATTGAGCAAAATCGAGCGTTACATCAAGCGATGTTAAAAATGCGTATCCGCCATGACTATGTTGAACGTCCGGGCATTCATGACTGGCACTATTGGAATAAAGTGATTGCCTATCAATTTTTATTTTTAACCTCACATATGGCGCCATAAAAGATGTTTCAACGTATTCTTGTGTTAATTGCTATCGGCTTTTTTGGTTTTATTGGTTGGGTTATCTATCTTGCCAATACTGGGCAAAAGTCGGTGTTTTTCGAACTTGTTGCGGCAATTCCTTACGGTGATAAGTTGGGGCATTTTTGCTTATTTGGACTACTTACGCTATTCATCAACCTCGCCTTTAAGTTTAAAACAATGAATGTTGCTGGGCGGCCTATTTATTTAGCTGTGCTGATTGTAAGTACATTTGTGATTTTAGAAGAGCTAAGCCAGTATTTTGTCGAATCTCGGACGCTAGATTTTGTCGATTTAATCGCTGATTTTGTGGGTATTGCCGTTTTCAGTGCTTTTTCAGCTTGGCTTTGCAAAAAGTTATATCCAATTAAGGCTTAAACTTTCAGTGACTTGTTAGGTTTCGTCTATACTCAGTGTAGACCTAGCCTAAAAGTTGCGTATGAACATAGATACATCGGATTATTTGTCAGATATTATTGAGCTTCTACTCGATGCAGTATGTGTAGTTGATGCCAAAGGCACGTTACTTTTTACTAATCCTGCCTTTGAAACAATTTTCGGATACGCGCCAGAAGAAGCCATTAATAGAAAAATGTTGGACTTTGTTTATCCAGAAGACAGAGCCAAAACCATCAATGCCATTAATCAAATTGTGGTCAATGATCAGCACCCACGATTTGAAAACCGCTGGGTTAGAAAAGATGGCAGAGTAGTGCATGTTTTGTGGTCTGTTTATTGGTCTAAAGAAAAGCAAGTTAGAGTGGCTATTGCTTATGATATTACAGAGCAAAAAAAACTGGAACAAAAACTGATTTATATGGCAGGGCACGACCCTCTGACCGATCTTCCCAACCGAAGTTTCTTAACCACCCAGCTCGAGGAATCATTGTCAATTGCGAACACCATTTCAACCGTGATTGCAGTACTGTTTATCGATATTGATGGCTTTAAGCAAGTTAATGATATTCATGGTCATGGCGCTGGCGACAAGCTCTTAAAAACCATTGCTATGCGTATTCGTCATGTCTTAAAAAAAGAAGACAGTGTAGGGCGCTTAGGGGGCGATGAATTTGTGGTGATCCTCAATAGCATTAAACACAAAAGAGACGTCATTGAATTGGTTGACGAATTAATAACCGAGATTTGCCAACCCTTAATTTATAACGATGCAGAGCTTATTTACTCGCCAAGTATTGGTGCCGTATTGTTCCCCGAGCATTATGGTGACGCAGAATATCTCATTCAGTGTGCCGATAAAGCCATGTACAAAGCAAAGTATGAAGGGGGTAATCGTATGGTGTTTTACAATGATGGAATAAAGTTACCCGGCGCTAAAAACACAGGGTAACTTTGGAGTGAATGCAGTGTTATTTACAATAAGTACTTGGCACGCAGAATTTGAATGTCTTCATCGCTTACGTCTAATTCGGCTTGAATGTAATTAAGTACGCTTCCGTGTTGCTGCTCCATGCTCTCAATTGCAGATTCAAGTAAAGGCTGAGTGACCCCTTTAAGTGGCATCGCTACTTCTTTTGGTAGGCTGGCAAAAAACTGCATCATTGCTGCATATTTGGGGTCCATTTTGCCAGTGTCTTTAGCGAGCATATTTTTAAAATCGAGGTAGTCGTTTGATGCAAGATAGTCATTCATAATTGTCTGTTGATCAACACCTAACACAGTTAAAATCAATGCAGCACTGATACCTGTACGATCTTTTCCTGCCGTACAATGGAACAATAAACCGCCGTCTTTATTTACTAAGCGGTCGAACATCTGTGTGTAGTTTTGCTTTTGGTCTTCTACAATTCGCGGGTACATTTGTACCATCACATTTTCGAGCTTTTCACGGCTTAGATTAGGGTCACGAAGCACTTTGCCGATTTGTCCCATATCAAAGTCCATTTCGTAGTCACGGTCGATGATTTCAACCTTATCAGCAGCCCATAACGTGACTTCTGAATCTCGTTCTGAATTAGCACGAAAATCAACAAGGGTATCGATATTTAAGCTATTGATAAGCGCATAGTCGTCGTTTGTTAGATTCGCTAAAACCCCAGAACGGTAAATTTTGCCCCATTTTACAGTGCGGCCATCTTGGGTTTTGTAGCCGCCTAAGTCGCGGAAGTTACGGCCACCTTCAAGTGGAATTAGTCGCGTTGTGGTCATAGTTACTTCACCATTTTCTGGTTTTACAAAAAAGTAGTAACGCTGATGCTCATCACTTGGTGACCAATTAAATACATTGGTAGAAATATCATCAGCAATGAGTGTTGCATTCGTTAAATCTGGTGTTGTTGATACCAGAACATCAACAGCTGCAGGGATATCTTGCTGCCAGCTAATTTGGTAGTTTTCATTACTAAAATTAGTCTGTGCAGATTCAATAGCGACTTTAGGCGCAGTTGCTGTACACGCTGCAAGTGTTGATGAGACTAACGCAGCAATGGCAATCTTTTTAAATATTGTTTTCATCGTTATTCCTTAGTTATTACTCGGCTCAGAGCGATTAAACTCTGAGCTGTAAATTCAAAAGTAGGTTAGAAGTTGATGCGAACACCCGCCATATAACGGCGGCCGTAGCGTTCAATTTGGTTAGGAGTGGCTTCTGTGCCGATGTAACGCACGTCAATTTCATCGGTAAGGTTGTTGATGTTGGCGTAAAAACTCACATCTGAGCCATACACAGGCTCTGCTAATGTGTAACTCAGTGAAAGGTCTAAACGGGTTTGTGCAGCCCAATATTCACCCATGCTGTCGTTTTCTGTTGTTGATAACCAATCATCACGATACTGATAATTTAATCGCGCTGAGAATAGGTCGTTTTCATAGTATACAGAGCTGTTGAAAATCATGTCTGATGTGCCCGGTAGACTAAAGCTGCTACCTGAAAGCGTGGTAAATTCACTGTCTAAGAGGGTTAGATTGGCAGAGAAACCAAAACCATCCCAACTTTCAGAAATAAAATCGCTGGCTTGGCCAATGAAGTTAAGCTCGATACCTTGGAAGTGACCTTCGTCACCATTAATAAACCCTGTGTATTTCCATTTTTCACCGGCAAATTCACTGATGTAGTTACCTGCATCTACATAGGTCGTATCCGCGTAAATGACATCATCAATGTGTCGGTAGAAAGCGCCTACTGCAACAAGACTTGCATCGCCTGCATACCACTCTAATGACATATCAGCACCATATGAAGACTCTGCCTCTAAGAACGGATTACCCCCCGAGATGGTTTGCTCTGTGGTATCAATCGATGCTGATGCGCGCCATTCATTGTAAGTAGGGCGGCTCATACCCGTTGAAAGTGCGGCTCTGAATTTAACTTGATCAGATAAATCAATATTTAAATTCACACTCGGTAATACTTCGGTGAAGGTATCAGAATGTTCTCCTTCTGGACCACTGCTGGTGTAGTCAGTACTTTCGATACGTACCCCACTGACTAAAGAACCCCATTTGAATTGGTTGGTCACCATGGCATAGGCGGTAGTGATGTTTTCATCAATATTAATTTTGCTGGCGTTATCGGGGGTGACCGTAAGACCACCTGATGCGGTTTCTAAATCTGCTCTAAGCTGTTTATTGTCGAAGTAAGTGCCGTTAATACTGTTTGTGAAATCCGTATGCCACGCTTGATCAGTTACATAGTTACTTGGGTCAATACCATAAAGTGATCCCATGCCACCATTTGTGCCATAGCCCTGTGCTTCACGCTGGTCATGGCCTAAGCCCATTTTAAAGGTGTTGTTAAGCCCTTCGTAAGCAAAATCAGTTTCTGCGTCTAGTTTAAATTGCAGGCTATCAATCGATAACGCACTGCCGTAAACCAGCAGCATTTCGTAGCCATAGTCTATACCGTTAAGTGAAGTGCCTGGTGCAAGTGTGACAAGAGGGTCGTTAATATCTGTTACATCATAGCTTGCGACCGCCGTGCCATATAAACTGTAAGGCAGGGGTAAAAACACATCGTTTTCGGTTTTTGTGAAGTTTGTACGCGCTTCTAAAAACCAATCACCTAACTGGAGATCAGCGCCGAGTGTGTTGGTCCATGTTGAGTTCTCATACAAACCATACTCTAAAGAGCGGCTTACCATAGCAAGGCCTGTGCCTGTTTCACCAGCAGCTAGGTTGCTGCCCGCAGCTTCTGCTCCGCCTGCAAAATCAAATACATATTGGTTGCGCTCTTCATGATCTTGGAATTTACTGTATAGTGTGCTGAAGAAAAAGCGGTTCATTGAATCGCTCGGACGATATTCAAATCGGCCACCATAGGCTTCGTCTTCACGTTTCACTTTATAGCTACGCATATCAAGTTCGTTAACAAGAAGCTCTGAATCCACTTGTTCTAAGTCGAATTCGCGGTTATCCGTGATTTGTTCACGGCTGTTTTGTGATGCGAACAAGCTAATGCCTACATTTTCGCCAGACCATGACGTTCGCACTGAAAACTTACTAATATCACCATCCCCTAATGCTTGATTACCTAAACCTACATCAGTAGCTAGTGAGAAACCCTCGACATCAAACGGGTTAAAAGTTTCGATATTAATAAAACCAGCAATCGATTCGCCTGGCATATCAGGCATAATTGCTTTATTGGCTGATAAACGACTAGTAATAACAGACGGGAAACTGTCAAAACGCGGAATACGGCCATTTTCAGCGCCAGGAATGGTCATGCCATCGATGGCAATTGTCGTGTAACGAAATGGCGCACCGCGAAAGTTTATATACCGTGCTTGGCCTTGATCGCGTTCAATAGCAAGGCCCGGAACGCGACCTAAAGAATCCGCTAAGTTTTGATCAGGAAAGCGGCCAATGGTATCAGCAGCAACAATATCAACAAAGTTATAGGCAGATTGCTTTGCCATAATAGCTGCTTTTTGGCTGTCTTTGATAGGGGATGCAACAGCAACGACTTCTTCTATTTCGTTATAGTCGTTTGTTTGTGCTGCATAGCTATACGACGATGAACAGGCAAGTACTACACAAGCCGCTAATCGATTTCGAGCAAATGGTGTCACTTGAATACTCCGGGTTATTTTGGATGTTTTAAAAAGTTGGGCAAAGAATGGAATAGAAATATTGCAGTTTGGTTAAACCAGCTGCGATATAAAAAATAGGGATATCTTTTAAATTTTTGTGTTTATTAAACAATGGGTTGGTAATTTTTAGAGATGTCTTTTTGGTTAATTTACTTAACCAAATAAGGGGACATGAAAAGTTAAATTTGATGTTTTTATGACAAATAAACTAACCTAATCGCTTTTCATAAGTTTGTAATACAAATGCTATAAATTAGTCATTTAAAAGACACTTTTAACAATAAAAAATGCCACGTAATTTTGTTTTCACTATTTTAAGACTGCTTATTGCCTCACTGGTTTTACTGCCTGCCGTGGTGTTTTTAAGCCAGCAAACAATTGAGCCTGTGGTTTTAAAAGAGCAATACAGTTACAGGTGCAAAGTAAAAAATACGAGTGGTAAAAAGCATTTTCATATTTATATGCCGACTAATTGGCAGGTTGAAGAGTTTGCGCAGACTTTATGCGACTCATTGCTAGCAAAGCAGAGTTTTGAAATAGTCACTGTGTCTTGGCAGCCTAGAGAAATGCTCAGTACAGAACAGTTACTCAGTGACAATTATGCGCTTTTTCTAAATCGTGATTATGCCTTACGTGGTTTACTGCCAAATTGGGATGATTTTTATACAGCAATATTAAGCTTGCCTAGTTATCAGATTTCGTGGTTTTCACATCAAGACAATATGCAGCTTTCAGCAAATTCATTAAAGAATAAACGAATAGGTTTACTCGAAGACAAGCGCAGTGAGTCTGGTTATTTAGCACCAATGAGTGAATTAAAACAGTTTGGTCATGGGCTTGATAATGCACAATTGGTTTTTTACCCCAATAGAGAAAGTTTGGTTAATGATTTCTTGGCAGAAAAACTCGATATTATTCCGAGTGTCGGTCACCATGGGCAATTAAAGCGTTGGCCAGCTTCAAAAACACAGCCTTTACAGCATGTTTCATCAACCTTATCTTGGTACCTTAATGATCAATATGCTGATTTAACGCCGTCGCTTGTAACCTATTTACAGCAATATCAGTCAAGGTTATTTAAGGTTCATACCACGTATCCGTATAGTCTTGATAAGGGGTTAAGATGAAGTACTTAAAAGCCCTTGTATTATTTTTACTTATTTTTGTTGGGCTGATTTATTTATCTGGGCAAAATGCTAAGCAGCAACTAATGATGACACTTGCAGAGCAGCTTCCTCAGGTTGTTAACCCTTCACTCAATAATGCCATAGATGAAAGCCAAGAACTTTCGCGCATGAGCCACTCACTAGTAGATGATTTACATGACATTACTTTTGTATCAAAGCTACCGGGTGATTTAGTGGTGTCTTTGACTGTGGCTGAGTTAAATCTAAGTAAAACAAAGCTTTCAGGAAGTAACACACTTAACTGGCAATTTGGTAATCACGCACTCTATGCAAGCATTGATAGCTCGGTTAATTTTAACTATTGGCTGGTGGCATTTTGGGCAGGTGCATTTACTGCACTAGGTCTACTTATTGATTATTTGTTCACGCTTATTTTTAAGTTTCAACCTAACAGGCAAAAAGTATCTATACCCGTTCAAATAATGACTGGGAAAGATAAGTTAAGCACAGCTATTGAAGAGTCACGCTGGTTTGATGGTTTAAAGCAACAGGGTTTTATAAAGGATTTACAGATTGACGGCCAGCGCAGCACCCACTCCCACTGCCTGAGCTACTCAAACGAGGCGCATAATGAATAAAAACAAGCAAGCATTCGCCACCCGAGCCATCCACTCCAGCTATGATGCACAAACGCACCAAGGCTCGCTGGTTCCCCCTGTTTACATGACCTCCACCTTCGAATTTGAAAATGTGGAACAAGACGCAGCCCGTTTTGCCGGTGAACAGCCCGGCCATTTCTACACCCGTATATCTAACCCGACCCAGGAGCTGCTGGAACAGCGCATAGCCGATCTTGAAGACGGTGAAGCAGCCTTGGCCACGGCATCCGGTATGGGGGCAATCACGGCTGCGATCTGGACGCTGGTCTCTGCTGGCGACCACATCATTGCGGACAAAACCCTGTACGGCTGCACCTTTGCCTACATGCAGCACGGCCTGAGCCGCTTCGGGGTACAGATCAGTTTTGTCGATTGCACAGATCTGGATGCGATCAAAGCTGCGCTGACCAGCCGTACCCGTGCGGTCTATTTCGAGACGCCGGTGAACCCGAACATGCGGATTATGGATATCGCCGCCATCAGCGCGCTGGTTCATGACCATAACTCCGATATCAAGGTGATCGTCGATAACACCTACTGCACCCCTGCCCTGCAACAACCACTGAAGATGGGGGCCGATCTGGTAGTTCACTCCGCCACCAAGTACCTGGGCGGACATGGAGATCTGGTAGCCGGCGTCGTGGTAGGTAACCAGGCGCTTATCGACCAGATCCGCCTGGTCGGATTGAAAGATATGACCGGAGCCGTAATCGCACCGATGACCGCTTTCCTGATTCTGCGCGGCCTGAAAACCCTGTCGCTACGTATGGAACGCCATTGCCAGAATGCTCAGCAACTGGCTGAGATGTTACAGAAACAGCCACAGGTGGAGACGGTGTATTACCCTGGGTTGTCTGACAGCCCGCACCATGCACTTGCCAATCAGCAGATGTCCCTGCCCGGCGGCATGATCGCCTTCGAGCTTAAGGGCGGACTGGAAGCGGGTATTCGCTTTATGAACCAGCTGCAATTGATCAAACGGGCGGTGAGCCTGGGTGATGCAGAAACCCTCTGCCAGCACCCAGCCAGCATGACCCACTCCACCTACACGCCGGAAGAGCGGGCAGCACATGGAATTTCTGAAGGACTGGTACGGTTGTCTGCCGGTTTGGAGGATGTTGTAGATATTGCTGCGGATATTCTGCAGGCGCTGTATGCGGTCTGATTGGCCAATAGCATATTGATTCCAACAACCACCATCTTGCTTAGAAACACGTACTACGGTCTGGGGAAAAATTAGAGGATAAAACTCAACTGTTTGCGTTGCGAGATTTGCAGTTCCCAACCGAGTTGAGACGACTCGACCTTCGTAGTTTGCTGACAGAGTTGTAGATTCTCAGTTGGCACCCGAACTATCGCCGACTCTGAACGGCCCGAAAATGGGCCGTTTCAACGGCGAACAGACAAAAAGGTGTCTGACCGAGG